>Ga0114931_10000510_pt1 | contig 47095 bp, 54 predicted proteins | sample 2SBtaG_FD_89579 | JGI IMG/M metagenome (GOLD analysis project Ga0114931, IMG submission 89579) | Deep subsurface microbial communities from Kolumbo volcano to uncover new lineages of life (NeLLi) - 2SBTROV14_V59a metaG | ecosystem: Environmental > Aquatic > Marine > Volcanic | place: Kolumbo... | reverse complement strand
GCGCGGATCCACGACCCTTGACCTAGGTGTAGCACCGAGGTTCTAGACTTCGATCAACATCCTTCGAGAGCTGAACAAAGTGGCGAGGCCGAAAGAACAAGAGGATCCGCTGACCATCGCGGGCGCCGGACCCGCCGGATTGGCCGCGGCGATCACCCTGGCGCGCGCCGGGCGCCGGGTCGAGGTGCACGAAGCTTGTGCCGAGGTCGGCCATCGATTCGGCCATGACTTGCAGGGCCTCGAGAACTGGACGACGCGGGGCGACGTCATCGACGAACTGCGCGCGCTCGGCATCTCAACGGAATTCGCGCATCGCGCCTGGCGAAGCGGGGTCGTGTTCGACGCCTGGCGGCGCCGCTATCCGGTGCGCAGCGACGAACCCCTCTTTTACATGCTGGCACGCGGCCCGCGAGAGGGCACTCTCGACCGTGCACTGTTGCACCAAGCGCGGTCGCTCGGCGTGGAGATACGCTTCAACAGCCGCATTCCACTCGGACAACCGGTACCGATCTCGGCGCATGGTCCCTCGCGCGGTGACGCGATTGCGGTCGGGTATCACTTCCAAACGGATTTCGAAGAGGGCTTCTGGGTCATCTGTGATCAGGCCCTTGCCCCGGGCGGCTACGCCTACCTGCTGGTGATGGACGGGCATGCGACGCTCAAAAGCTGCATGTTCGCGGACTTTCACAACGCTTGGCGCTACGCACGGCGGGCAGCGACGGCGTTCCGGCGCCTCATAGGAATCGAGTTGATAAGGCCCGGGCGCCATGGCGGAACCGGTAACTTCAGGCGGCCGCCCAGCCTGCAGGGGACCGACACGCGGGTCGCGGGCGAACAGGCGGGCTTCCAGGACTGCCTGTGGGGGTTCGGGATCCGTGTGGCAATCCGCTCAGGGATCCTCGCCGCGCAAAGCATCCTCGGCGACACCGACTACGAGACCCTGTGGCGCTCGAGGCTCGCCCCCGGCATGCGCGCCTCGGTGGTCAATCGCGCGCTCTACGGGCACCTCGGCAACGGCGGCTATCGCTGGTTGCTCGGTCACTTCAGCAGCCGTCGCGATCTGCGCGAGACGCTGCGCCGACACTACCGGACGAACCGAATCGCGCGCTTCATCGAGCCCTGGGCGCGGGCTTGGTGGGACCGCCAGCGGCGCCCGCAACTACACACCTCCGGCACCGGAGGATGATCGAATACGCGGGCCTATCACGATAGTCGTCCGGATCCCGCGAAGCGCTCGCCCCATCACAGGCTGCCCGACCACTCATTAGCCCGGCCTCCTCCGGGTTCGCCGCACCCGGCGAGTGCCGCGGCGATGGGCCGTCCCACTACGGCCCGTTTCCGAGCAGCAATCGGATTCGGTCGCAGGACCCTCGAGGCTTACGCCCCGCCCTGGCGAGCGCCCGAAAGGCCGGTGGCTGTGTTCCATGGACCAACCATTCAGCTCATCCCGTCCCGCCGATGGGCTCGCAGCGGGATCGCCCCTCATCACCTCCCGGCGCATTGCCGGAGGCTCCGGGGACACGCCGAACCGTGGCGCGGTTCCGTCGCCCGCCCTAATCCGTGTGTTCGCCCTTCGTCTTCTCTCCGGAGTGGCCGTGCCCGGCCGCCTCTTTACCTTGCATCATGCCTTCTCCGCCTTGCATCATGCCTTCTCCGCCGTGCATGTGCCCACCCGCCTCGGTGGTGGAAAGGATGTGCGAGTGGCGCAGGCTGAGCACATGTTTGGTGTCCAGTGTGACCCTGAGGAATCCGCTCCCCGCCGCCTGGTGACAGGCGTTACAGGCCGTGATCGTCTGCTTGAGCGCCGTGTCCAACCGCTTTCCATCGCCCGACTCGATGGCCTCGCCGATCTCGCTGAAACCGGGGGTGAGCATCGCCTTGAAGAGCTTGCCCTTCTCCGCGTCAACGTAGACCGCAGCCTCGATCTTCGACTTCAGCTCGGCATACTCGTGCCCGGCCACCTTCCAGTCCCCCGCATCACCGGCGAAATGCAGAACGTGGAAGCGTTCCGCGAACGCCGGCATGAAGGCGGCGAAGGAGGGTTTGAGCGCGTCGAGCGCCGTGACCTTTTCTTGCAGCGCCGCGAGTTCCTTGGCGAGCACCGCATGGTCCTGCTCATGGTGCGCCGAGGCGAGCATCGGCGTGCCGAGCAGCGCCGCAAACAGCGTGACGTGGATGATCCAATTTCGTGACATCGGGCATACCTCCGGGTACATCGGTCGTTGCGCGGCGCGGGCTACCGGCTAGCCGCCGATGTCCTTGACCTATATCGGCCTGCGTCAGTTTATCGTCTTGTGACGCCGCTTTCCGGCAGCGCTACCGCACCTTGCCATGAAATCACGAAAAGTTGAGGTTGGGCAACTTTTCCAGCGAAGATGTGCGCCTAGTTTACGGTTTCGTATAGTTCTCGCCACCGGTTATCAAGCGCGCGCCGGCCAGACTGCCCCAATCACGCGTACCCCGAAGGCGCGCGCAGCCATCGACCCAGAGGCGTAAGCATGAAAATTCTGCTCATCGAGGACGACGCAGAGACCGCGGCCTATGTCGCCAACGGCCTGAAAGAGCACGGTCACACGGTGGACCTGGCAGCCACCGGTCGCGACGGGCTGTTCCTCGCCGCCGGCGAACCCTACGACATGATGGTCATCGACCGCATGGTGCCCGAACTCGACGGGCTTTCGATCGTCAAGACGATACGGGCCGCGGACATCAAGACACCGGTGCTGTTCCTGACCGCGCTCGGCGGCGTCGACGAACGGGTCGCGGGCCCTGAAGCCGGCGGCGACGACTATCTGGTCAAGCCCTTCGCCTTCTCCGAACTGCTGGCGCGTATCAACGCCCTCGCCCGGCGCCCGCCGCTGGATGCGGCGCAGACCGAGCTGTGCGTCGCCGACCTCGACATGGATCTGCTCAAACGCAGCGTTACCCGGCGCGGAGAGACCATCGAGCTGCAGCCGCGGGAGTTCAAACTGCTCGAGTACCTGATGCGCCACGCGGCCCAGGTCGTGACCCGCACCATGCTGCTCGAGCACGTTTGGGATTTTCACTTCGATCCGAACACCAATGTGGTCGAGACCCACATCAGCCGCCTGCGCGCCAAGGTGGACAAGCCCTTCGGGAACGCGCTCATCCACACCGTGCGCGGCGCCGGCTACTCGCTGCACCCGCCGGAGTGATCCACGTTGCGCGCCCACCACCTGCTTCGCTCGGTGCCGGTGCGCAATGCGCTGGCGCTGGTCGCCATCTCGGCGCTGGTGATGGGGTTGTTGCTCGCGGTGATCAACTGGTGGATGCTCTCGCTGCTCAACCGTCATCTGGTCGAGAATATCGAGATGCAGGCGCAGATGCTGCGCGACGACTTCGAACGGGCCGGGCGCGGCGCAATGCTCGGTTTGATCTCGCGCCACCTTCAATCGCATGCGGAAAGTCCCTTGCACATCCTGGTACTCGACGCCGGCGGCAAGCTGCTCGGCGGTGACCTGCCTCCCGTCGCACCGGTCGTCGGCTGGCAGACGATTCCGGACAGGCGGGTAGCGGCGGGTACCGGCGAGCGGCGCGCCCCGCTACGCGGACTGGGTGCCTGGTTCGACGCGGACACCTTCGTGCTGGTCACGCTCGACACCGGCGATCAGGTCCAAAGCGCGCGGCTGTTGTTGCTTTCTTTCGGCTCGGCACTGGCGATCACGGTGGTGCTGGTCCTCGGCGGCGGAGTCGCGGTCGGCATCTCGCTGCTGCGCCGCGTGGAACGCATGGACGACACGGCCCGCGGTATCATGGCGGGCGATCTCAGCCGGCGGATCCCGATCGGCGGTGGTGGCGACGAACTTGGTCGGCTCGCCGAGGGGCTCAATCGGATGCTCGCGCGAATCGAGGAACTGGTGGCCAATCTGCGCCATGTCAGCGGGGACATCGCCCACGATCTGCGCACCCCGCTAGGACGCCTCCGCCAGCGTCTCGATGCGTGCCGGGTCAAGCCGCGCAGCGCCGCCGAGTACGAGGCGGCGATCGACGGTGCGATCACCGACAGCGACGCGGTGCTTGCGACCTTCGACGCACTGCTGCGCATCTCCCAGATCGAGAGCGGCGCGATCCGCTCGCGCTTTACCGAGGTCGATCTCGGCGCGGTCGCCGAGAACGTCGTCGAGGCCTACGCCGCGGTCGCCGAGGACGAAGGCAGACACCTGGAAGCGCACATCGAGCCCGGTCTCGCGGTACGCGGCGACCGCGAACTGCTCACCCAGATGCTCGCCAACCTGATCGAGAATGCGCTCCACCACACGCCACGCGGCGCGCGCGTCGAGCTACGCGCGGAAATCGCAGGTGACGGTGCACAACTCACGGTGAGCGATGACGGGCCGGGGATCCCGGCGCCCGAGCGCGAGCGCGTGTTTCGCCGCTTCTACCGTCTCGACGCGAGCCGCTCGACCTCGGGTAACGGCCTCGGGCTGAGCCTGGTGGCCGCAGTAGCCAAGCTCCACGGTGGCGCCGTTACCCTCGAGGACAACCACCCGGGCCTGCGCGCGGTGGTATCCGGAATCGAAATCTTTAGCTGAGCCTCGGGCAATATTTCGAGTGGAGGAGCGGCAAACCCACTTCGAGTCCATCGCTCACTCGAGCAAGCTGTCTACGTCGCCCACCAGCACTTCGAGCGGCACCGCCCCGGCACGCAGGCGTACCGCCCCGGTACGGTTGTTGAGGAGCACGTTGCCGGGCGTCCCGGTGATCCCGATACGCACCCCTTCATCGAAGTCCTCCCTGACCCGCGCGGCCATGCGCCCGCTGTCGAGGCACTTGCGGAAGGTCGCGGCGTCGAGTCCCTGTTCGCTCGCCAGCGGCACCAGCCCCGCGAGCGGGAAGCCCTTGCCGTTGGACCGGGTACGCTTGAAAATCGCGTCGGCGTAGCGCCAGAAGGCCTTATTGCCTCCCTGCCTGGCGGCGCACTCACTGGCCTCGGCCTCCTTCTGCGCGCCCGGATTATGGAAGGAGAGCGGAAAATGACGGTAAACCCAGTTGACCTTCCCCCGGTAGCGCTCGACCAGCGCCCGGGCGGTCGGGTGGAATCGTTTGCAGAAAGGACATTCGAAGTCCGAATACTCGATCAGCGAGATTGGCGCGCCGGGGTTGCCGAACACATGGTCACGCTCGACCGAGACCGGGCGCGTGGCGGCGACCCGCGCCGCGGCCGCGCTCGCGCGCGCCGCCGCGGCCCGCGCGCGTACCTTCTGCTGGGCGCGCACAAACTCTTCGATGCCCCGGCGCACGGCATCGCGCAGCGCGCCACCATCCTGCAGTTGCCGCATGACCTCGCTCGCCACCTCTTTTACCACCGCCGGATCGGCGCCGGCCGCGGCCGATGGCGGCGCCGCACCCGCGAGCACTACGCCCAGAATCAGCGCGGCTGCCCTGACACGCCCCTTGGTACCCTGCTCCTCATGTCTCATTGTTGTCGCTCCTTGCAAGCATCGTAAGTCGTACCCGCGCGCCATTCCGACAGAGCGGACCGCGTGTAGTGACCGGCGCCTCGCGGCAAACGGATCAAACCGCACTCTACGACCTGTGCGCTGCACCCGGGTCAAGCGATCAACGCGAACGCCGCGCGATCGGCGGATGAACGAACGGTAATCTCTTCTCAAGGACCGCTGGCCACCCCCGGCCTAAGCTTCAGGCTCGTTTCATCAACAGACAGAGGAAGTAACCATGAGCAACACAGCATCCACCGCGACCCCCGGCCAGTCCACGCCGCCGTGGCGCGCCTTGCACCGCTCGCTGCGCCGGCGTACGGCACGTGCGACCCGTGCACCGCGCAATCGGCACGCGCGGCCGGCCGCCAGCGCCGCCCGTTCGAACGCCGCCGGCACGCCGAGCGGGTCGATCCCGCTTGATGAATACGGGCGCGAGTCGGCGCAGATGCGCCCGGCTTCGATGATCTCGGCTGCCAGCGCGGCACGCGCCGCGCTACGCGCCGCGCCGGGTTCGCTCGGTCAGGTCGAGCTCTCGAGTGAGTCCGGCTGCCTGGTCTGGAGCGTCGAGATCGAACGCGAAAAGGCGCTACCGATCGTCGTTCTGGTCGACGCCGCCAACGGCGAAATTTCGCGCGTCGAACGCGGTGGGTTCAGCCGCGCCCCGCGCTAGCGACAACCCCCGCGTCTACCGGGAATCGCGGTAGGCGCGGGCTGCCCTGCGTGATCGGCAGTGCGTCGAGTTCGATGACCACCCGCAGTCCCGGCCGATTGTCCTCGAGTCGCATACAGGCGCGGTGGTACTCCACCACCGCGTTCACCAGTGACAGCCCGAGCCCGTTTCCGGGAAGCCGGCGCACTTGGTCGAGGCGTACGAAACGCTCGAGCACGTGCTCGCGCTGATCGTGCGGGATCCCCGGCCCGGAGTCCGCCACCTCGACCCGGGCGCGGCCCGCGGACCGCGATACGCACACCTGCACCGAGCCCCCGCGTGGCGTGTATTTGATCGCATTGTCGAGCAAATTGCACAGCGCCTGGGCAAGTAGTTGAGTGTCCGCGCGCACCGCAATCGCTCCGTCGCCGACATCGAAATCGAGAGCGATACCGCCCTCGGCGGCCAGCGCTTCGTAAATCTCGACGGTCTCGGCCACCGCACCACACAAATCGATGATCGGCAACGCGGCGTCACGCGGCCCCGCTTCGGCGCGCGCGATCGAGAGCAAGGCATTGAAGGTACGTAGCAGATCCTCGGAATCACCGATCGCCTGGCGGATCGCATCGCGGTACTCGACCGCGGTGCGCGGCTGCAGCAACGTGACCTCGAGGTTGCTGCGCAGCCGCGCGAGAGGGCTGCGCAGGTCGTGAGCGACGTTGTCGCTGACCTCCCGGACCCGTCCCAACAGTGCCTCGATGCGCGCCAGCATCTGGTTGAGGATCGTGGCCAGATCGCTGAACTCGTTGCCGCTACCATCCACCGGGACGCGTTGGGTGAGATCGCCCGCCATGATCCGCGCCGCGGTACGGCTGACCGCGTCGATACGACGCACCACGCGCAGACCGAGGATCCCCCCGGCAGCCAGGATCAGCGCCGCCGCCACCGAGGCGGCGATCAAGGAGACCTTGAGCGCGTGGTTGAAGATCGCCCGTTCGACGTGGAGAACGTGGCCTACAAACAGCACGTAACCTCCCGGAAGGCGCTTCCCGAGCACCCGCACCGCGGATGGCTGGACGTCGGGCTCGCTACCCGGCGGCCCCTCGATCACGATCATCGGATCCCCTGAGGCCGGCACCACCGTGGTACTTTGCACCGGCAAATCACCGGCCACCGGCCGTCCGTCCGGCGCCCGTAGCAAGTAGTGGACGCCGTCTCGCGCGTAGTCCTTGACGCGCCACTCGATTTCGGCGGCAAGGCCGGTGATCCCGACCCGGTCATGCACCCCGATCAGGCCCGCGAGCTCCGCCGCGAGCATCTTGTCGGTACGCTCGTCGGCGTGGCGTGTCGTCGACCAGTAGGCGAAGGCGAGAACCATGGCAAGCACCACCACGAATCCGCTGGCATATCCCAGGGCCAGCCGGAAAACGCTGGTACGCAGGAGTCTGGCGAATTCAGGGTGCACGCAGCGCGTACCCGACGCCGCGGATCGTCTCGAGCAACGGCGGGTCGAATCCCTTGTCGATCTTGGCGCGCAAGCGGCTGACGTGAACGTCGACCACGTTGGTCTGAGGGTCGAAGTTATAGCCCCAGACATGCTCCAGCAGCATCGTACGGGTAACCACCTGGCCGGCGTGGCGGGCGAAATATTCGAGGAGACGGAACTCCCGCGGCTGCAACCGAATCGGCCGTCCCGCGCGGCTCACGCTGCGATTGACACGGTCGACATCGAGGTCGGCGACACGCAGATGCGCGGCGGCCAACTCGGCCCGCACGCGGCGTGCCAGAGACTCGAGGCGGGCGAGCAATTCGCTGAACGAGAAGGGCTTGACAAGGTAGTCGTCGCTACCGGCGCGCAGTCCGTCGACACGGTCGTCGACCGCGCCCAACGCGCTCAGGATCAGGGTCGGCGTGTGGATCCCCTCGCGCCGCAGTTCGGCGATCAGCGACAGCCCGTCACGGCCCGGCAGCATCCGGTCGACGACCAGCACGTCGTAGTCCCCGGAACGCGCGAGACGCAAGCCAATCTCACCGTCGATGGTGTGATCGGCGACGTGGCCGCTTTCCGCGAGCCCCTTGACGAGGTAGGCGGCGGCGGCCTCATCGTCTTCAACGACCAGCAGGCGCATGGGGTCTTATTCTACCGCACTCGCGGTGACGCCGCGGCAACGCCGCAACGATCGACGCCATGGCGTGCCGGGCGACTCACAGCCCCTCGCTTTCCTCGCGCTGCCAGGGAGACTCGACCGCCACGCAGCACCCCTCCTCGCTCACGCAGACATCGAGCAGCCGATACTCTGCGGTACGCACCGTTACCCACCAGGCCGCCGCCGACGAGGCGCTGGTGTGGCGAATACGCACGACCACGCCGGCGACCGCGGTTTTGGCTTGGTAAGCGACCGTCCCCGCCGACAGCGCGCATGGCGCCGCTGCGGGCGGGTGCCGCGGGTCGGCGGCGTGGGTGACGGGCGACGCGGTGTTCGCGCGCCGAAGGTGAGCGGCGCGCGCCACGCGCCGCGGTGCGGGGTTGATTGAGTAGCGCATCGGATTTTGCTCCTGAGGGTGTTGGAAGGCGATCATGACAGCGCCTCGCCTACCGCGAAATTACCGCACCATTACCGATCCGTCACCCTTGGCAACTCGGCGCACGCGGGCAACTCGGCGCGCACGGGCAACTCGGCGCGCACGAGCGACTCGGCGCGCACGGGCGACGCGGGGGACACGACATCATGGGATCGCGGATCGACGCTCCGGGCGGGGCCGCGGATCAGCAACAGGCGCAGCGCGCGGCGGCACCTGCCTGCCGCGCGCCACGCTCGCCACTGCCCCCTCCCCGCGTTAGCGGAGCACCTCGTTGATCCGCACCTCGACGATATCCGCCTCGGAGATCGGCACCGCATTACTCAACCCCTGCAGATCGCCGGGGGCCGGAGCGGGGGTACCATTCTTCGAGACCCGTGCCCCGACAACCACCTCGCGGAAGGCCGACAGGCGCATCGCGGCGACCATCGCCATCGAATCGTCAAGCGTCACGGTAAGCGGCAGCTCGGCCACCGTCTTGCGCACCACGGCGAGCGGCATCGGCGGGCCGCTCGCGGCGCGCGCGAACACGTACACGACATCATCGGGGGCGGCCTGCCCGGCGATTGCCGGGTCGAGACCGACCCGTACCCGCACGCTGCCGGCGCGGTTGGCGGGCTGCGCCGGAGCGCGGTTCACCCGGGCTGCGGGCCCACCCGCGGCCCGCGCGATGAAGGTATCGACCACCTCGAGCGCCTTGGCGCTCAGCCCACCGGCGGCGCGCACCTGCCGCCACCGTGCGAGGGCACGCGACCGGTCACCCGCCTGAAAGGCCGCCATCCCCGCCAACCACAGGGCCGGTTGCGACTTCGGATCGAGCGTCAGCGCGCGTTTCAGCAAAGCATTCGCCGCCGCGCTCACGCGGCCGCGGTTGAGGCGAGTGAGGGTCTCGGCCAAACCGATCAGAGCGATGGAGTTCGCGGGAGCCAGCTTGACGGCCTTGGCGAACGCCGTCCGCGCCTGCTCGTCACGCTTGAGGAAGGCATAGGAACGGGCCAGCATGACCCAACCGTCGGCGTCATTCGGATCGCGACGCAGGCGTGCTTCGAGCTGCGCGACCATCTCGTCGACCGATAGCTGCCGCGTTGCGGGCTGCGCGCCGGAAGCGCCGGCGAAAACCTCGTTCGCTCCGAACTGGAAGTACAAGCCCAAGGCAAGCAGCGGCACCCCGACCGCCACCACCACCGCCGCGACCGGGCTCGCCGAGGCGCGTGTCGGCCGCGGGTCGAGTGCCGCCGCCGCGCCGACATCGGCGAGCATCGCGCGTTCGAGTTCGGCGCGCGCCTGATGGTAGGCGTCCGGGATTAGCGCCCCGAGCGCGCGCGTCTCATCGAGCTCGCGCAATCGATCGCGATAGGTGGCGACGTTGAGTTGTTCACGACTCAAGCCGCGACGCGTGAGCTCACGCCGGCCGAGCAGCGGCGGGAGTACGAAGGCCAGCGCGACGACGATCATCGCGCCGGCGATGAACCAGAAAGCGGTCATGATTTCGGGGCCTCTTCAGATGGCGCAGCCGCCAGCGGATGAATCGTTGGCAGGGCGCAAACCCACCGCGCGCAGGCGCGCGTCGATATTGCGCCGCCAGCCACTCGCCGACGAGTAGCGGCGCCCCATGAGCCGCGCGGGATCAACCTCGGTCCACCCGAGTTCTTCAACCCGACGGAAGTAGATCGCGGCGGCGAGGTAGTGCTGCGGATACCAGTAGCTGTTGGCGAGTTTGCCGATCCGGAACAAATCCGCGGAACTCGCGCCTTGGGCGGCCGCGAGCTGATAGAGACCGAGCAGCGCCGAGCCGTGATTGCAATCCTGAAAAAAAGCGGAGTTGTCACAGCATGGCCGAAAACTCTTGCGTGCCGCAGCAACCACCACCCGTTCCCGGGCGGCGTCGAGGTGCACCGCCTCGACGGTGTTGAACAGTTCGCCCCCCGGGCGCGTGCCCAACGTCCACCCACCGGTGCTTGCGAAACGCCCGAGCCCGGGCCCGTTGAGCGGGCTGCGCTCGTTGAACGCAGCGCGATTCGCGAGCCCCAGCGGCCACAGCAGATCGAGCAATACCGGGGCAGTCTCGGCCGAGACTCGGATCGGATCGGCGGAGCCTTCGGAAAGCAGCGTTCTCGCCCAACGAGGCAGTCCGCCGCGCGCCGCGTAAAGTCGATCGAGCTTGGCCGGCACAATCGCACCGCCCTGGACCAACCGCCACACCGAGTCACCGAACGAAACCGGTAACACGACCCCGGCCACCGGTATCACCTCGGCCGCCAGCGCGGAAAGTGCGGCGCGGCCACGGCGCCGCATCCAGTCGCGAAAGACGGAACTCTGCGCGGCCCACCCTAGCGCGCCCGCGGTGCCCGCGACGACCCCGGTGCCGAACAACGCAGCGCCACCGAGCAGCACCCGGCGCCGCGACGGCCCGATCGCGGGATTGACCGCGACCGGGCGGGCGGCGAGTGGGCGTCCTGCGGTCGCCGCGTCGCGAGGAAGCGGGAGAGGTGTCCGATCCGTCATCGTTTGCGACGCTACGGTTCGGGGGCTAAAACCTCAGCGCTCGACCGCAGGCGCAGCCTTAACCTCGTCGGTCTCAACCTCGTCGGCCCGACCTTCGCCGGACTTGTCCTCATGAGCATGACCGCCGCAGCAGCCACCGCCACCACCACCGGCACCGCCATGGCCATGCTTACCGTGACCGAACAGATGCATCCCGATCATCGCACCGCCGAATAGCAGCCAAATCCAGTTCTCGCCGAGCCATTCCATCGCAAATTCCTCACCAATTCAAACGCGGTTCGCGCCGCACTCCGAGTTCTGGTTGATCACTCTACAGCCTGGGTGCTACACACAGGTCAAGGCGTTGATCGTCGCCCGCCAACCGACGGGGATCTTCGTGCCGGGAGCGCGCGGATCGCGGTCGACAGCGAGGACGTGAGATCCTCTGCCCCGAACGCAAACCGCCCGCGGCCGTGATGGCACCTGGGCTCGGGCGCCGGTCGCGGTTCAGGACGCGGGCATAGCTACTCCAAACCGACTTTGAAACGTTCCGCTTACGCCCCGGGCCGATTCACCCGCACATGCAGCTTGATCTGCAAATCGCCCTGGTCGGGATCGTCGGAGGCGATGAACACGAAGCGCTCGATATCGCCGACGTCGGTCTGATGGGCCGTCGAGTCGTAGACGACGCGAAGCAGGCCCTCGCCGCCGGCGGGGATCTCGTTCGGGGTGATGCTGGCGGTCGTACAGCCGCACGAGGTGCTGACCGCGAACACCTTCAACGGCGCGCCGCCCCGGTTGCGCACCGCCACCGTTGCCGTCGCCTTCACCCCCTTGACCACCGTGCCCAAGTCGATCTGCCGGGCGACGGCGATGTCAGGCGGATCGCCGCTGCAACCGGCCAGCAACAGCCCCGCCGCGAGAATCAACGCGCGTTTCACGACCGCGCCCTCAGCTACGCCGAACCTTGGCTTCGGTCCAGACCGTGGTTTTCCAGCGGCCGCGGTCGTTGCTCTCGATGACCAGACCGCGTTTAACGCTCTGCCAGCGCGCATCGTGGAAGCCAGCGTCGAAGATCAATTCGACCGAGGCCGCCTTGCCCGGTGGGATGACCCGCGCGGAGACCCGCGCGGTGGTGCAGCCGCAGGTAGTGAAGGCACGGCTGATGGTCAACGGCCCCTGACCTTCGTTACGGATCTGAAAGCGGTAACGAACCACGTCCTTCGGCCCGATGGTACCGAAATCGTGGACCTTGGTCGGAACGGCGATGCGCGGCTGCGGCTGGCTCGCCGGCAGGAACGGAACCGGCGGGCCCTTACGCATCTCGTGGATCGCCTTGAAGGGACTGGCGGTGACGACCGGCGCGGCGGCGGTTGAAGCGTCGGCCTGCCCGGCGCCGCCGTAGCTGAAATAGCCGGCGCCGCCCACGGCGAGTGCCGCAACCGCGAGCGACACCACCCAACGTCGTTGCTTGCGCTTGCGCTCGGCCGCAGCACGTTCGCTTTGACTCCGTCCACGCTTACCGCGAGATTCGGATTTGTGCTTACCATTCATGATTCTTTCTCCAATCAGCTCATACGAAAACAGGGCCGAAAACAGAGCGATCCAACTCGGATCGCGTCGCTTGTTTCATCACTCGATCACCACACCGAGCATCACCGCACCGAGCGCGACCATGGCCACGCCGAACGCGAGCCGCAGTCGGGCGGCGTGCTCGCGCTCCCAACGCGCCCAGGCCTTCGCGGTGACCAGGTTGCCGGCGGCGACCAGGATCGCGATCAGCGGCAACACGAATATCACGTTGTAGAGCGCCAGGTAACCAACGCCCCACGCGAGGGTGGTCTTGGCGTTGAGCAGCGTGATCACCGACACGTAGATGCCTCCCGAACAGGGAAAGGTGCACAGGCCGACGACTACGCCGGCGGCGATGGTCGCCGGCAGCGAGGCGACCCGAATCAGTTCGGTGGTGCGTGCGTGGGCGGCAGCGGGCATGTGCAGCTTCACGGGGAAGCGCGGAAAGTAGTACTCGATCACGTTGACCGCACCGAGCGCGATCAACAACCACGAGCCCACGCGCGCGACGAAGTGGGGGTTGTCGGACAGGCGCACCGCGCCGAGCAACCCGAGGCCGATGGCGAAGTACACGATGAAAATCATCGCGATGAACACCACGCCGAGAAACATCACCCGCGCCCGTGACTTGCGCAGCGTAAACAGGAATGCGATGAGCAACAGGATCACCGCGAACGCACACGGATTGACCGAGTCGAGCAATCCGGTGGTGATTACCGCGGGCAGCAATTCGATCAGGTTGGCCTCGCCGACCGGCGCCGCACCGCCGGCCTCGAGTGCGGTCGTGATGGCCGCCGCGAAGGGAGTGTCGATCGGGAAGCTGCTGACTTCGCCGCGCCACGCCCATAGCCGGTATTCGGTCGGTTCGCCGTGCATCTCCGGCTGCCACACCGCGAGCCGCCGGGGACGCTCGGGTGAGCGCAGCGCGGCGCGGATCACCCGGGGCGGCACGTGGCCGAGGATCAGCAGCACCCCGCGATCGGTGGGCACGAACGCATAGAGCGAATCGGCGATCGAGCGCGGCAACGCGATACCGTCGGCAAAGACCAACAACTGCCTGCGCTCGACCGGCTTGGTGTAGTCGTGAATGCGCGGATCGGCGGCCAGCCCCTCGGCCCGCAGCGCGGGGATCAACACCTCCTGAGTGTAGGGCCAGCAGTCCGCGCATCCGGCGCTGAAGAAAATCTCGGTACGCTCGATCGGTGCGTGCTCGGCGGCGGCGAGCAACGGCGACGCGAGCGCCAGCCACAGCGCGGCGAGGAAACGGATCGTACTTTTCGCCATTGCCAACGGATCCTTGCAGCCGTTTACCCACGCACCAGGAGGAGCCCGCCGAGCTTAGGGCGCGTAGCGAGCCGCTGTTTCGCCGCAACGCATCCCCGAGTCCGATAGGCTCCCGCGCGCGCCGCCATTCAAAATCCCAGATAAAAGACCAACTCGGAGAGTTCCCGATCGGTCATCTCCCAGCGCGGCATCTCGCCAGCAAGCTCGCGTCCGCCGGTGCCGATTCCGTCGCGGATCGCGCGGCGCAGGCTGCGCGGGTCGTAGCGCGCGGGGCCACTCGCGGTCGGCGCGAACAGCGCCGGCGGGGTGATCGATGGCGCCCATCGCCACAGTTCGGGAAACATCCGCTTGCCACCCCGCCGATCGGCCCCATGGCAACCGGCGCAACCGCTCGTTCCCGGTCGCCAGGCCAATGCACCGCGGCGGTGCGGTATGTGGCGGCCGCGGACACCGATCCCGGTGAAATAGATACGCGCGCCGACACTCGCGTAGGTGGCCGGCGCGCTGCGCCCACCACCGGATGGAGAACAGCCGACCAGCATTCCCGCGGCACTCGGCAGCAGTAACAACCAACGCCAAGGACCCACTGCCCATCAGCCGGCGAACGCGTCCGCGCGCTCGCTCACCTCGTCGCAGGCAGCTACACGCCGGAGTTCGAAGCCGTACCGATTCATTCGCCTCACCCTGCGCAAAACCGATGGGCCGTCGATTCTAGAACCTGCGCCCGACTAACAGGTCAAGCGTCCCCGCCGGGTTTTTCGGAGGATTCGATCAAGTGGCAGACGGTGTGCCCGTCGGGTATACCATCCGGCATCTTGCTCCAACTCGACAGCGCCGCTTCCATGCGCTGCTGAAGCGCGGTCAATTCGGCGATATGGCGTCGGTTCTCGTCGATTCGGCGGGTGATCAACGCGCGCGCGCGGGGGCATGGCGAGCGTCCTTAGCTGAGCGTCGTGAAGCACCTCGGCGATCTCGTTGAGTGTGAAGCCAAGCGTCTTGGCCTGGCGGATGAAGCGCAGTCTGTTGACGTCGTCATAGGCAAACAGCTTGTAGCCATTGCCGGGATGGCGGTCGGGCTTGAGCAGTCCGATGCGCGTGTAGTAACGCACCGCGTGCGACGTGGTATCGGCGCGATCCGCTAGTTGATGCACTGTCAAGGTCATGGTTCGTCTCCTCGGAAAGACACGGTGGTTGGCGGTTGATGCCGGCCTGCCTGGGCTTGCTACCGACGGTGCGGCGCGGCGCCACCAAGGAACGGTTCAGGCCGGCACCCCGTGGGAAACGGGACCGGCCGGATCGCCGGCGAACGGGCGCCGACGCGAGGATAAGGAATCAGATACGCAGGCGGCGGGTGAGGAGATAGCGGTCGCCGCGGGTCACCCGAGGGTCTTCCTCCCACACCCGCGACGGGGCGGCCGGGTAGGACAAGCGGCGTATGGACGGCGAGGCGAAGGGTGGTGCGGAAAGCCGTTTGGCGGCCGGAGCAACGATAGCACAACGGCTGACGCGCTCGCAGCGCGGCGGCGCCGGCCGGCATTCGGGATCGCGACCGAGACATTCACCGCCGATCGGCCACGCCACGCCGGCCAGTACCGGCGCGTCCGTCGCGGCGGCGCTTCGCCAACCCGCGAGCGTCGCGAGCAGCACCACGCCCGCAAGCAGCGTGGTAGCGAGCATTCGGATGGAAAGCGCGGGATTGGCGATCGTGGTCTTCATCGTCCCGGTAAGCTCATCAACGCAACGGAGCACAATACGCATTTCCCTACGACCCGCGAGCGGCTGTCAAGTTCCACCGCGCCCGGATCCCTCCGGGCACCCACCGCGAAACCCGTCCTCGCCCGCGGCCGTGTGGCAATATTCATCCTGCAAGCCATGGTTGGTCACTGCAAGCCTGGTTCTCGCGACGACCCGATCGCATTCCGGGATCCGGCCGATTGGCGGGTGCAGCGGCGGACAGCGCGACCTACCGTATTGAAGCCCACCGGCGACGACGGTCACTTGATCAGGATCAGGCGAAACCGTATTTGCCGGCGCCGCCGGTCTCGAGACTACTTGACCTGTGCGCTGCACACAGCATTTAGGCTATCCCGTCAATCGTCGCCGGATATTCATAGCCGGTGATGCCGTTCGCGGGCACGGGGAAGCAAGATGATGCAGCAAACCGCCGATCAGGAATTCAGTACGCCGCGACGCCGGCGTTGGAAATGGCGCCATATCGTACCCGTCTTGGCGTTCATCGGGATCGCGATTTTCCTCGGAAACGGGTTGTTACAGGACCCACGCTTGATCCCGTCGCCCTTGATTGGCAAACAGGTCCCGCAGTTCAAGCTCCCACCGGTGAAAGGCCGGACACTCGGTTTGTCCACTGCCGATCTCAAGGGCGAGGTCTCGCTGGTCAACGTGTTCGCCTCGTGGTGCACCGCGTGTCGCGCGGAACACCCTCAGTTAATAGAATTGCAACGCAGCGGTTTGGTGCCGATACACGGACTCAACTACAAAGACCGTCCCGACGACGCGGCGGCGTGGCTCGACGAACTCGGCGATCCCTATACCCGCACCGGTGCCGATATCAACGGGCGCGTGGGGATCGACTGGGGAGTGTACGGCGTACCGGAAACCTTCGTGGTCGACCGCAACGGGCGCATCGCCTACAAACAAATCGGGGCCATCACACCGAAGATCATGAAAGAAACAATACTCCCGCTGGTGGCCCGCCTGCAGCTTGAAAGCGCCCCTGCCGACGCCGTCCCGGCTACCCCGCAAGCGCGCGACTGAGCGCACATCCCGGCAAGAGCCGCTACGGTTGAGACGACCCTCCCGCTTCCAGCGCGGATAACAACCAACCCGGGGACGCGACTCGAATCGTGTCGCTTGCAAAGGTGAGCGGCGACCGCCCCGAATCGGGATCGCCTTTGTCGTCGCCTTGAGATCGCACCCCATCGAGAGGCTTGGGGACTCCGAGTGGATGAGTGGCGACACCAGCGCGAGGCCGGTTCCGGGGTGGCATGCGCCGCAGGGTTGTTTCATCGAGCAATTTACAGCTCGGAAACGAGCCGCGGCGGGGCAGCCAATCGCCGCTCACCCGTTTTGCCGGTGGCTCTCTCGGCCACGCTACGGTCGTGCTGCCGTGGACCGCGCCGGCTGACCTCGTTTACCGCTTGACTTGTGTGCGACACACAGGTTTTAGGCTTGGATTCCTGCCGATTCGGGGTCGACGAAATGCTTGACGGCCGCCGTAACGGGGCCTATAGTGCCACCTTGATAGGCGCACCCCCCCTGGGGTGGGATTGACTTTTCAACAGGAGCGAAACCATGAAACTGAAGATCACCGGAATGACCTGCGGCCATTGCGTCGCAGCGGTCAAGAAATCGCTGGAGGCCGTCCCCGGAGTCAGCGCGGCGTCCGTTGAGTTGGCCTCGGGCGAGGCCGTCGTCGAAGGGACGACCGACATCGACGCCCTGTGCGCGGCGGTCCGTGAAGAGGGCTACGAGGCCAAGGCGGCCTGATGGTCGATTCGCCCGCGGCAGGCCTGCGGCTGGGTGACGCGGCGCGCAAGGACGCGCGCCAGCGCCTGCTGTCGATCAAGGGTCACGTCGAGGGCATCACCCGGATGCTCGATGAAGACGCCTGCATCTACTGCGTGGACGCACTAAAACAGATCAAGGCGGTCCAAGGGGCGTTGCGCAAGGTAAGCGAGATCGTGCTACGCAGTCATCTGCGCGATCATGTCGTGACGGCGGCCCAGCGCGGCGACGTAGAGGCGATCGTCGAAGAACTGATGGAGGTCTTGAAGTACCGTTGAGCGGCGCCGCCGTGGCGCCAATCCGGGCAATCGGACCGTGGAGCGAGTAATGAGCGAACAATTGAGTCTAGGTGTCGGCGGCATGACCTGCGCCTCGTGCGTGGGGCGGGTCGAGCGAGCACTCGCCAAGGTCGCCGGCGTCGAAGCGGCGGAAGTCAACCTCGCGACGGAGCGCGCCAACATCACCTTCGACCCGGCGCACACCGATACCGCGCAGCTCGCCGCGGCGGTCACGGCGGCGGGATACGACCCGCAGTTGGTCGATGCCGAGTTCGGTGTCGGCGGGATGACCTGCGCCTCGTGCGTGGGACGGGTCGAGCGGCGAATCGCCAAGCTTGCAGGCGTCGCCGCCGTCGAGGTCAACCTCGCCACCGAACGTGCCCGGGTGCGTTACGCTCCCGAGCAGATCCGCGTCGACGCCCTTTACGCGGCGGTCCGCGACGCGGGTTACGAGGTCCGGGCCGGCGCCGCGGACGGGTCCGGCGAGGACCCGGAAAAACGCGCCCGCGAGGCCGAGATCCGTGCCTTGCGCCGTGATCTGACGTGGGCGGCCGGCCTCGCGGTACCGCTGGTCATCCTGTCGATGGGGCCGTATTTCATTCCAGGAATGCGCGACCTGATGCTCGCGCTCGCCCCCGAATCGCTATGGCAGTGGACCGAGTTCGTCCTCGCGACCCCGGTGTTGTTCGGTAGCGGCCGGCGCTTCTTCCGTCACGGTATCGCCGAGATAAGGAGCCTGAGTCTGGGAATGAGCACCCTGGTGATGCTGGGCTCGAGCGCCGCGTATTTTTATTCGGTGGTGGCGCTGCTGGCGCCGGGGCTGTTTCCGGAGGGGACGGCACACGTCTACTTCGAGGCGGCCGGGGTGATCGTGACCCTGATCCTGCTCGGAAAGTATCTGGAGGCGATCGCCAAAGGGCGCACCTCGGAAGCGATCAAGAAGCTCATGCAGTTGCAGGCCAAGACCGCGCGGGTGCTGCGCGACGGGCTCGAGGTCGAGGTGCCGATCGAATCGGTGGTCGCGGGTGACCGCGTCGCGGTGCGTCCCGGTGAGCGGGTGCCGGTCGACGGGGTGGTGGTTGACGGTCGTTCCTATGTCGACGAGTCGATGATCACCGGCGAGCCGGTGCCGGTTGAGAAAGGCGCGGACGCCGAAGTGGTCGGTGGCACCATCAACAAGACCGGCGCATTCAGCTTCCGCGCCACGCGGGTCGGCGGCGACACGGTGCTCGCGCAGATCATCCGAATGGTCGAAGAGGCACAGTCCGGCAAGCCGCCGATCCAGCAAATCGCGGATCGTATTGCCGGGGTTTTCGTGCCCGTCGTGCTGTTGTTGGCGCTCGCGACCTTCGCCGTGTGGATGGTCTACGGACCCGGTCCGCAGCTCAACTACGCATTCGTCGCCGCGGTCAGCGTGCTGCTCATCGCCTGCCCCTGCGCGATGGGCCTCGCCACCCCGACCGCGATCATGGTCGCGACCGGGCGCGGCGCGCAGATGGGTACGCTGTTTCGCAAGGGCGCGGCGCTGGAGACCCTGGCACGCGCCACCACCGTGGTGCTGGACAAGACCGGCACCATTACCAAGGGTCGCCCGGAGTTGACCGATCTCCACGTTACCGAGGGCGAGGAAGACGCGGTGCTGGCCCTGGTGGCAGCGGCCGAGGACAAGAGCGAACACCCGATCGCACAGGCGGTGGTTGCGGCGGCGCGGGCACGCGGGCTGGCACTTTCCACGGTCGAGTCTTTCGAGGCGGTACCGGGTTTTGGTCTGCAGGCGCAGATCGGGGATCACCGGGTCGAGGTCGGCGCCGATCGCTATATGAAGCAGCTCGGAATCGACATCGAATCCGTGCGGACACGCGCCGAATCGCTCGCCGATAGTGCCAAGACCCCCCTCTACGCGGCCATCGACGGGCACCTCGCGGCACTCATCGCGGTCGCCGACCCGATCAAATCGGGTAGCGTCGAGGCGATCCGCGCATTGCACGCGATGGGCGTGGTGACGGCGATGGTCACCGGCGATAACCGCCGCACCGCCGAGGCGGTGGCGCGCCAAGCGGGAATCGATCAGGTGCTGGCCGAGGTGCTGCCGGCCGACAAGGCCGCGGAGGTCCAGCGGCTACAGACCGAGAACGCCAAGGTTGCGTTCGTCGGCGACGGCATCAACGATGCCCCGGCGCTTGCCCAGGCCGACGCGGGGGTGGCGATCGGTACCGGTACCGACATCGCGATCGAGGCCGCCGACGTGATCCTGATGTCGGGTGACCTGCGTGGTCTGGTCAACGCCATCAGTCTGTCGCGGCGCACCCTGCGCACCATCCGGCTCAATTTCTTCTGGGCCTATGCCTACAACGCGGCGCTTATCCCGGTGGCCGCCGGCGCCTTGTATCCGGCCTTCGGGATCCTGTTGAGTCCGGTGCTCGCGGCCGCCGCCATGAGCCTGTCGAGCGTGTTCGTGCTCAGCAACTCGCTGCGCCTTCGCACCTTTCGCGCGCAGCTCGCCGATCCACACCAGGCCGCGCCGGTGCTCGAACCGGCGCGGGCCTGAGCGTGGCCGAGCCGATGTTTATTACGGTGCTGGACAATCTGACGCGCTTTCTGGCGGCCGCCTCGGTAGCCCTGTTCGCGGTCTATTTCTATGACTGGACGACCCCTTTCACGTTCAAGCGGGAACTCAGCGAAAAGGACAACCCGGCCTTCGGCGTCAACCTCGCGGGCTACATCGTCGGCGTGATGATACTTATCATGGGCGCGGCGGCCACCGGAACCGAGGAGCTCTCGAACCCGGTGGATATCGCGGTGTTCGGCACCCTCGCGGTGGTGCTGCTGCGGCTCGGCGCGGTCATCACCGATCGGATGATTTTGCCGACGTTCTCGGTCTGGAAAGAAATCACCGAAGATCGGAACCTCGGCACGGGCTTCGTCACCGCCGGGGTATTCATCGCCACCGGAATCATCCTCAACGGCGCCCTGACCGGAGAGAGTTCCGGGGTCCTGACGGGGATCCTGACCACCGTCGGGTACTTCCTGTTCGCCCAGTTCGTACTGGTCGGCGCGGCCTTCATCTATCGCAGATTCATCAAATACCGCCATCGTGACGGTGCGGTGCTCGGGGTACTCAAGGAGCTGCGGGACAACGACAATCCGGCGGTCGGCTTGTCCTTCTCCGGGTATATCATCGGCGTGTCGCTGGTGGTTTCCGCGGGTATCGCCGGAAACGACATCAACTCGCTCGGCGGGCTATCCGATGCCTTGGTCACGCTGTTGTTCAGCAGCGTGCTGGGGGTCGCGGCGATGCTCGCGATTCGACCCTTCATCGACCGGGCGGTGATCCCCTACGCTGCGATTGGCGACGAGGTGGGCGAACAAAAAAACCTCGCCATCGCGGGCGTCAGCGCCGCCTTCTACGTCGGGCTCGGCCTGATCCTTTACAGTCTCACCGCCTAGCGCCGGAGGCGAAATGTTTGCGACCATGAAATGGCAGATGAAGCACACGGTGTTACTGTTGGTGCTGAGCGCGTTCGTCCTGTCGCTGTTACCGCTGCAGGAGGTCGAGGCGCGCAGCAGCTTCGGTGGCGGCTTCGGAAGGTCGAGTTTCGGGCGATCGAGCTTCGGGTTCGGCCGGCGCAGCAGCTTCGGCCGGCGCAGCACCTTCGGCGGTCGCAGAACATCGTTTTGGGGCCGTTCCTCGACGCGTGCGAGATCATCGAGTCGCTGGAGCGGCGGGAATATGTCGCGGCGGGTCGGCAGCAAGGGCAAGGCGTTCAGCTCCAGAAGCCAGGCTGAAAACGCCTATCGGGGAAGTTTGAAGACGAACTGGAAGAGCAAGCCGGCCACTCGCCCGGCCTACGTTCCACGCCGCTATTCCAGCGGTGGACGGAACTATGACGTCATCTTCCGCAACGGCCGTTATGGCTACTGGTGACCGGGCAATACCTGGGTCGCGTTGGCGGCCGGCAGCATGCTGGCAAGCAGCGCCCTGATGGCAAACCGCGGCTACTATTACGGGACGCCCTACTCGCGTGGTTCGAGCGGTGGCGTCCCGCTGTTTTTCATCTTCCTCGGGGTTTTCCTGTTCGTGAGCTTCGTTGGCGGGAAAGCCAGACGCCGGCAATGAGCAAGCGGCGAGCAAAGCAAGAAACACCCCCCATGGAACCGAACCATCCGAACCGCAAGAGCCCGTGCCATGTACCTGAGTAACATCGACTCGAACAGCATCGTGCGATTCTCGGAACCATCGATGATGGAGTACTACCAGGGTATCGCCGAGTTCACGGTTCGCCGCGTGCGCCGGCTCGAGCACCATCATTTCCGAATGATTCAGGCCTTCGTATGGCACGCGAAGAGCGACTCGAGTTTGCTGCTGCTCAATCGCCTGACCCGAGGGGAGCCCGAGGACGGCGACATACTCGCGATCTTCCAACGGGATCACGATGGGTCGATTGCCGAACTCGGTAGCGAGCACCTCACCGCCGACCGCGAAAATTTTGCCGCGGAGTTCAAGGCCAGTTACCCGGGCGAAGGCGACGTCCCCTTCAAGGTGACTTACAAGCAGGTCGCCTCGGAGGAGTTCCACGGCATCAAGGATAGTGACCAGGATGGACCCTATATTTCCCAGGCCCTGTACGACAGCCAGGACGACGCGAACTTCTATCTGGCCCTGGTCGAATGGGAGAAGGACTGGCTTACGGCATGGTTCGGAATGGAACTGCGCAAAGACCACGTCTCGATTCTATGACCGGCGGCCGACTTCTACGCTGCGCGTGAGCGTTAATTTCAACAAATCGCGCCGCAGCGAGTGCGCGACCGCAAATTGTGAGGACTGAACATGGCTCTCGATCAAAAGTCGATTACCGACAAAGAAATCCAAGTGTGCGCGAAGGTCAAGGATCTGCTGCTCGATCTCGAGATCGGATTTGCACCGACCGAGCGCGCCGATTTGGTGGTGGTTACGGAACCCGAAACCAATATCCCGATCACCCTGGATGCCGAGGAAACGGTGGTGTGCCTACGCGTACAGGTTTGCGCCGAGCGGGATGAAAAGGCTTTCTATCAACGCTTGCTGCGAGCCAATACCCAGATTGCCCACGGCCACTTCCAGATCGAAAACGGCCAGGTGATCCTGGCCGACAATCTGGAGGCGGAGAATCTCGACGCGAACGAGTTGGAGGCGTCGATAGCTTCACTGGTCACCGCGCTGGTACGCAACGCCGACTGGTTGGAATAGGCGGCGGCAGGCCGCAAACAACATTAGGGCTCGGGCGGAAATTAAGTTGCCAACTCGGGTGGCGAGACGCCCGCCTGGCAAGGTGCGAGGAAGGCGAATAGTCACTCTATTCAACTGACGAGCAACGCAGCCAGGCGGGATGGGTCGGCGCTTGAGTTGGTGAGTTAATTTTGAACCGAGCCCTTAGCTGAGGACATCGATCATGAAACTATTGACAACCGCATTCCGGTGGCTCAAGGCCAAGGACGCCGAAAAGTCGGAGGCGATCGAAAACGCCAATGCGGCGGCCTTCGCCAAGCAGGATCTGGAGCAACTGGAAAAAGACCGGGATACGGCACGCGACGCGGTGGCCGAAATCAAAGCGGAAGCCGCCCGCCTGGAGCGCGACGTCGCGGCAAAAAAGAACGCGGTCGCGGCCAAGACGGCCGATGCGGAGGCCCTGCTCAACGCCGGCAAGGAGGATCTCGCAACCCAGGTATGCGCCCTCATCGAAGACATGGAGGCGGAAATCCCGGTGCTCGAAAGCGCCCTGCTCCAACAGCGCAACCTCTGCAGCCAACAAGAGCAGCAATATCAGCAGCTCAATCAGGCGGTCAGTGACGCGCGCAGGAGCCTACGCATGATGCAGACCATGGAAGCCGTTGCGGCGAGCACCGAGAAGGCCGCGAGCGTCAAGATCGGCGACGGTAGCAGCGCGTTGGCCCGCTTCAAGCAACGCGAAAGCACCATACGGCTGCGTCTCGACAAGGCCCAGGCGGCATCCGAACTCAGCGCCCCGGCGGAGCAACGGCTCGACGATCAGGTCAAATCCGCCCTTGGCGCCGGCAAGGGCTCTTCGGTCCTGGCACGACTGAAGTCCCGAGAGCAAAAGCTGCTGGCACCGTGATCGATGCCGAGGCGCTCGCGATTTCGGTACTTTCGGGTAGCGAGCGAAGCGGCGCCGTACCGGTCGATTGAGTTACCTCGATTTCGAATGAAGCAGGAGGCTCGACATGGTCGATCAAATTGCGAGCCCGGGTCGTCGTCGCTTCCTGGCAATTGCCACGAGCGCCGTCGGGGCCGCGGGAACGGCGGTGGCTGCGGTGCCCTTCGTGCGGTCCATGCAGCCCGCCAAGGATACCCTGGCCATGTCCACGGCCGAGGTGGATATCTCCAAGGTGGAGCCGGGACAACTGATTGTCGTTCCGTGGCAGGGCAAACCGGTGTTCATCCTCCGTCGCACCCCCGCCATCCTGAAACGGATCGAAACAGAATTCGTGACCCTGAGGGATCCGGACAACCTGGATCCGGAGGGTGGGCAAATCCCTAGCTGGTTTCGCGACGCGAACCAGCGCATGCGTACTTACCGCTCCCGACGTCTTGAGTGGTATGTCAGTTCAGGCATCTGCACCCACCTCGGTTGCATTCCGCTGCCGCGCGTAGCGCCCGCCACGCCCGACCTGGGCAGCGACTGGCCGGGCGGATTCTGGTGTCCCTGCCATGGCTCCCGCTACGATCTTTCGGGACGGGTGCTCGCCGGTTACCCCGCGCCACGCAACCTCGAACTCTACGAGTACAAGTTCCTTAGCGATACCAAGATCTTGATCGGGTGATTGTCGCCACGATGGACACCCGATCCAACGCCGAGCAGAAATCCATCGGCGCCGGGACAGAACCCACATCTTGCGCCCGAGAAGCGCGCCGGGCCGTCGTGTTCCGGACGACGACGCGTGGGGGGACCCGCGGATCCATCGTGCCACGGACTTGGATGCCGACCCTTCCGACGATCATTGCCGGGCTGGTGCCGTGGACGTGACGAATCCGAACGCGCCCGACGCCCGCCTGGATAATGTTTCGCCGGCCGGCCGGCGAATCCCGCTAACCCGGCGCGCCGCCGACCCGCTTGAGCCAGTTCTTGTAGGTCGTGTCCGACCACTTGCTCTGAAACCAAGCGATGGCGTCGTTGATCTGGGTGTCTTTCAATACCGCGCCGAAGCCCGGCATGCTCCCCTGCCCGGGAGCAGCGCCATTTCTTATGTGCGCGGCGAGCCCGGCAAGCGGATGGTGCCAAGCGTGCCCGGAACCATCGAGCGGCGGGGGTGGAAAGCTGCCGTCCGCGTTGCGCCGCCGCCAGGTAAACGCGCCCTGCGCGCCCTTGCCGTGGCAGCCGACACAATTTTCCGCGAATACCGCCGCACCGCGGCTCACATTCTCCGCGCCATACCATCGCTTGACCCGCGAGCGGCCCGCTTCGGCGGTGGCGGGCGCGGCTCCCGTACCGGACGTCGCGGCGGCGGCGGGCGACTCTTCGCCGCCGCTACAACCGGAAACGAAAAGCGTGAGCAACACGACCAGGGGCAACGCCAATCGGCGCGAGGATCCGCCTGCGCCGCCGCGCGGGCACAGAGACAAAAAATCAGCGTTGGCAAATTTCATCGACATCCCGAAATCCACAAAGAGACAGACCACGACACCCGCCGCGAGCGGCAAGCCGGCCACACGGCTGGCGAACGAACCTTACATAGCGTCGCAATCGTACACCAGCAACCCAGAGGAAATCAGCAATGAGCAACATAGAGAGTCTACGTGGAACAACCCCCGCCGAGATATTCGAGAGCGGTCTGGAAAACATCGAGCAGATAGCCGCGGTCACCATGTCGGTCGCATGGAACGACGGGCGGGTCACCGCCGGCTGGTCGAACATGGATCCGGGCACCCTCGCGCGGCTCGTCCTGGTGCTGGACGAAGCCCAACGCCGACGGACGATTCCGGCTGACGACGTAGACGCTTAGGGCTCGGGCGGAAATTAAGTTGCCAACTCGGGTGACGAGACGCCCGACTGGCAAGGCGCGAGGAAGGCCCAAGGGAAGGCGGATAGTCACTCTATTCAACTGACGAGCAACGCAGCCAGGCGGGATGGGTCGGCGCTTGAGTTGGTGAGTTAATTTTGAACCGAGCCCTTAGCGACCGCCGCAACGGCGTCGCGGATACACGGCGAGTCGGCGCACTGGCACTTGATCGTGGCGGCGCTCATAACATGCGCCCGAGCTTGTAGCCTCCCCAGATCCCGGCGAAGCCGCCGAACATGGAAAGCACCAGCGACCAACCACCGAATGCACTCTCGCCCCACAGCTCGGGCACCATGCCACCGACCGTGGAGCCTACAAACAGTCCTATCCAAACGAAGGTCTTCAATTCATCAACCGGATTTGCTGATTCGGAAACCGCCTCGAGTAGCGCCCAGCCTACACCCCGGTGGCCGACGCAGATACTGGATCGCGTTATTCCTTCGCCTCGCCGCCTTGCTCCAGCCGGGAATCAGGTGCCCGGCAGAGGGGTATCCGCGTGCGGAGCGAAGGTCGGCGCACGACGGATCCGGGTGAGCTGCTCGAAGGCGTAGGCAAAGCGGATCAAATGCGCTTCGCTGAAAGCACTCGCGCAGAATGACAATCCGATCGGCAACCCGGCCACGAAACCGGCCGGTACGGTGATGTTCGGATAACCGGCGACCGCCGGAGGACACGCGCTGCCGCCGCTACGATTGTCCCCGTTGACCCAATCGATGAGCCATGCGGCACAGGTGCTGGGGGTGACGATCGCGTCAAGCCGGTGCTCGCGAAGCAGGCGGTCGATGCCTTGGTCGCGGGTCAGCTCCAGACTCGCCGCCCGCGCCGCGCGGTAGGCCTCGCCGTCCAGAGGTCCCTTGCCGAGCGCCTGCTCGAAAAGATCTTGACCGAAATACGGCATGACCGTATCGCGGTGACTCGCGTTGAACGCGACGAGATCGGACAGCGAGTGCACCGTTACCGGCGGCGCGAGGCGTTCGAGGTAGTGATCGAGATCGACTCGAAACTCACTCAACAACACCTCGAATTCGGCGTCACGAATTGCCTCCGCGGGCGTCAACTCCAGTCCGTCGATGAGCGCGGCACCCGCTTCCCGCAGCGCGTCCAATGCCTCATCGAATACGCGATCGACACCGACGTGGAATCCGGCGTAATTGCGCGCCACCCCGATGCGTGCCCCGCGTAGGCCACCGGGGTCGCAACAAGCGCCGTAGTCCGAAGGCGGCCGCTGTTGCCCGGCCAAGGTCTCCGGGTCCGCCGGATCGGGGCCGCTGATCGCCGCGAGCAGGCATGCCGCGTCGGCGACACTGCGCCCGATGGCCCCGCCGGTGTCCTGGCTGTGAGCGATCGGCACGATCCCGGCGCGACTCACCAGACCGACCGTCGGCTTGATGCCGACGACCCCGTTCATCGCCGACGGGCTGACGATCGATCCGTCGGTTTCGGTGCCGACGGCCACCGTACAAAATCCGCTCGCGACCCCGACCGCCGAGCCGGAGCTCGATCCGCCGGGGCTGCGATCGAGGGCATGGGGATTACGGGTCTGACCGCCGCGACTGCTCCAGCCGCTCACCGAGCGCCGCGCGCGAAAATTGGCCCACTCGCTGAGGTTGGTCTTGCCGAGGAGCACCGCTCCGGCGTCGCGCATGCGCCGAACCAGATGCGCATCGTTCGCCGCAATGCGCCCTGCAAGCGCCACGGATCCAGCGCTCGTCGCCATTCGATCGGCGGTGTCGATGTTGTCCTTGACTAGCACCGGGATGCCGTGCAGCGCGCCTCGCACCCGTCCGGCCCGCCGCTCGGCGTCGCGAGCGGCGGCGATCGCGAGTGCCTCCGGATTTCACTCGATGACGGCGTTGACCTTCGGGTCGAGCGCGTCGATGCGTCGTAGGCAGGCCTCGGACAACTCCGCCGCGCTCAGCGTGCCGCTGTTCAGGAGGGCACCGAGTTCGGCGACGCTCGCTTGGGCGAGATCGGGCACACCCATGCTCAGGTCATTTCCTTGGTTTCGTGTACGTCGAGATAATCGCGCAGGCCATCACCGAGGAAATTGATGCTGAGCACGGTGAGCATGATCGCGAGACCGGGAAACACGCCCAGCCACCAGGCACGTGAAATGAAGCTGCGACCGTCCGACAGGATCAAACCCCAAGTCGGAGTCGATGCCTCGACCCCGAGACCGAGGAACGACAGGCTCGCCTCGCCGAGGATGGCGTAGGACACGCTGACCGTCGCCTGGACGATGATCGGCGCCATCGCGCTGGGCAGGATATGGCGCCACATGATCCGTGCGTCGGAGGCGCCGGCGGTGCGTGCCGCGTCGACGAATTGCTCTTCCTTGAGCGACAGCACCATACCACGCGCGATGCGCGCGAAATCGTCGACGAACGCTATCGATATGGCCACGATGACGTTGAGCAGCCCGGCGCCCACCACTGCCACCAGATAGACCGCGATGATGAAGTTGGGGAAGGCCCACTGCAGGTCGATGTAGCGCATGATGATGTTGTCGAGCCATCCGCCGTAATACCCGGCAACCACGCCCAGCGTGACGCCGACCAGGAGCGCCAGGAGCACCGTGATCACGCCGATGAACAGCGAGATCCGCGCGCCTTCGATTACGCGACTCAGAAGATCACGGCCCAGATCGTCGGTACCGAGCGGAAACGCCAGGCTCGGCGGCTGCAGCATCTGGAAATCCATCGCCCCCGGATCGTGAGGGACGATAATCGGTGCGAAAACGGCCGCGAGCGCGAACGCCAGTAATATCGCCAGCCCGATCAGGGCCTTGGGGTCATCGGCGATGCCACGCAGAAATCGTGCCACCGGGTTACGGTGGGTCGTCCCGTCACGGCCGAGCACGGCTGCGTATTTGGTCACTCGCTGTCTCGCTATTGATATCGGATGCGCGGATCGATCACCGTATAGAGCACGTCGACCAGCAGGTTGGTAAACACGAAGATCGCGGAAACAACCAGGATCGCCCCCTGCACCACCGGATAGTCACGGTTGAGTATTCCGACGATCAACAACCGGCCGACGCCCTTGATGGCGAACACGTTCTCCACCACCACGGCGCCGGCCATCAACAGGGCGAAGGCAATCCCGATCACCGTGACCACCGGGATCAGCGCGTTGGGGAACGCATGGCGCACGATCACAGTCGACTCCCGGAGCCCCTTGGCGCGGGCGACACGCATGTAGTCGGCCTGCAATACCTCCAGCATCGAAGAGCGAATCATGCGCGCCACGATCGCCGAAAATCCCGTGCCGACCGCGATCGCCGGCAAAATCAAGTGCGAAAACCACGGCCAGAATCCGACCGAGAGCGGCACGTAGCCGATCGCCGGCAACCAGTGTAGGTTCGCCGCGAACACGATGATCAACAGGATCGCCAGCCAGAAGTCCGGCATGCTGAGCCCCAGGAACGCGACCAGCGTTACCCCGTGATCGAGTGCGGTGTTTTTGCGCGTTGCGGCGATCAGCCCGGCCGGTGTCGCGATGGCCAAGGCGATGACGAATGACAGCCCGGCAAGCGACAGGGTGCGCGGCAGCGCCTCGGCCACCACCCGGGTCACCGGGAGGTGGCTGCCATAAATCGACACCCCGAGATTGCCGTGCAGCATCTGCCAGAACCATTTCATGTACTGCACGTAGAGCGGCTGGTCCAGACCGAAGGCACGACGCAGGTCCTCGGCGGCGGCGGGATCGCCGACATCGAACAGCATCGCCGCCAAGGGATCGCCAGGCACGATGCGTAACATGAAGAACACCAGCGTGGCCACGACCCACATGACCACCAGCGCACCGAGTATTCGTTTAACCAGGTAGCGTGACATGGGTTGCCATCCAGGCGCCGGGCGGCGCTAGCCGAGCCGCCATAGCGGCGGCGCGGCCGGCGCCACGACGATTCTGCGCGTCAGTGCCGGCGTACCTAGGCGATCGTCGTACGATCGAGATCGACCAGGCCCGGAATCCGGCTCACGCTCGGGAAACCGACCCGCTTGTGACGTACCTGAATATCCACCGGGTGATACAGAAAGGCGCTGGCGACCTTATCCGAGGTGATGCGGTTCGCCTGCTGCACCAGCGCCTTGCGTTTCTTCGGGTCGGCTTCGGTGCTTTGCTCGGCGATCAGGCGATCGACCTCGGCATCGGAAAAGTAGCCGAACGCGGACTTGCTCTTGTCGCGGTGAGGACCATTGAACTTCGATTTGGTCTGCATCCAGTCGACCAGGCCGTCATCGGGATCATAATCGCCACCGCTGCCAAGCCGCACCAGATCCCAGTGCATGGTATCGAAGTCATCGATCAAAACCGGAAAATCCTTGGTCTCGATCGCGACCTTGATATTCAGATTGCGCTTGAGGATATCGGCGATCACCAGCCCTTGACGACGGTTGGAAGGCGTGACCAACAGGCGTAGCTTCGGAAAGCCCTTGCCGCCGGGATAACCGGCTTCGGCCAACAACCGCCGCGCCGCCTCGACGTCGAACCTCTGGTTGCTTTCGCGACCGAGCTTGGCGTCGAAATAGTAGCCCATGGCCGGATTGATGGTGCCGTAGGCCGGCTTCCCGCGCCCGAACTGGGCTTGTTTCAGAAACCGCTCGCGGTCCAGCGCCTTGGCGATCGCGAGACGTACCTTGAAGCCCTTCTCCTTCATCAACTCATCCAGGGGTTTGTTGAAATCCGGGGTCCGCATCGCCGGGTGCCAGGGATTGATCCACACCGACTGAAATCCGGGTCCCGGAACCGAGTTCACGACCAAATCCGGATTCGCGACGAAACGGTCGACGAGTTGGGGTGGCACCGGATTACCGCCGATCAGTTGGATGTCGCCGGATTCCAGGGCCGCCGCCAACGCCTCCGGGTCGCTGATCGGCTTGATGATCACCTTGTCGAGCCGGGGCCGCTCGGGGTCGTAGTAGTTGGCGAAGCGCTCCAGCACCACGCCTTGACCGAGTTGGTGTTGCGTCACCCGAAACGGACCGGTGCCCACCGGCGTCAGACCGTACTGCGCGTTGCCCATGGACTTGAGGGCATTGCGACTGACGATCGTCATCGCCCGCCCGCTGGCCCGCTCCAGGGTCTTGGTGAGAAAGGATGCCTGCGCGTGCTTGAGCTTGAAGCGTACCGTGTACGGGTCGATTTTATCGACACTGGATACGTTGCCGAGCACCCGCGAGTGGATCGATTTCGTCGAGTCCCGCGAGCGATTGTACGTGTACAGGACATCGTCCGCGTCGAACTTGTCGCCATTGTGAAAGGTTACGCCCCGGCGGAGCTTGAAGACGTACTCGGCACCGTCCGCCGACACCGTCCAGCTTTCGGCGAGATCGCCGCGCGCGATCAGATCCGGGCCGATGTGGGTCAGCCCGCTCAATGCATTGGAGGTGATCTGAAACTCGAGCACCTGATTGATCTGGGCCGGGTCGAGGGTCCGGATCTCGCCCACCCCCGCCCAGCCACAACTCAGGGTGCCTCCTCGCGCGGCCGCCGCGGCACTTCGCAACCCGCCCATCGGCGTCAATTGCCACGCGGCGAGGGTGCCGGTCGCCGCCAGCAGGCGCAACACGGCGCGGCGGCTGAGTTGCGCGCCGGACAAATCGTCGGCGCTCAACCCGACCATCGGATCCCGTGGATCGAAGTCATGGGCTTGCTCCAATTCCCGCTCCAGGCGGTTGCGGTGATCCGACGTCAATTTTTTCAGGTTCTGGTCGCTCATCTCAGTTACTCCCACGGTGGTGATGGTCAGGAAAGAATCGCTCTCAGGGCTCGCCGATACGCGGACATGCGGCGCGATGTCCCGGCTCGAAATCCTGTAACGCCGGCCGGGTGACACGACAGGCATCGGTGGCGCGGTGGCAGCGAGGATGGAACGCGCAACCACTCGGCGGGCGCATCGCGCTCGGTACCTCGCCACCGATGAAATCGTGCGTGCGCCCGCGTTCTGCATCGGGATCGGGTATCGGCACCGCGGAGAGCAACGCCCGCGTATAGGGATGCAACGGGTTTTCGAATAGCTGATCGCATTCGGCAACCTCCACCAACCTGCCTAGATACATCACCGCGACTCGATGGCACAGATGGCGCACCACGCTGAGGTCGTGGCCGATGAATAGGTAGGTCAGCCCGAACTCCTCGCGTAGATCCTCCAACAGGCGAATGATCTGCGCCTGGATCGACACGTCCAGGGCCGCAACCGCTTCGTCGCAAACGATGAAATCGGGGCGTAGTGCGAGCGCGCGGGCGATACCGATGCGCTGGCGCTGACCACCGCTGAGCTCGTGCGGGTAGCGATCGGCGATGCTTGCCGGCAGACCGCATACGTCGAGCAATTCGCCGACGCGGTGCGCACGGCGGACGAATTCCGGCTCGGTCGCATGGATGACCATCGGTTCGCCGATGATGTCACCGACGCACATGCGCGGATTCAAGGAACTGTAGGGATCCTGGAAGATCGCCTGCACCCGCCGCCGATAAGAAAGGGTAGCGGCTTTCCCCAAGTGCGCGACATCGCGACCGTCAAATAGAATGGTGCCCGCGGTCGGGGTCTCGAGGCGTAACAGGCAGCGACCGATCGTGGTTTTCCCGCAGCCGGATTCTCCAACCAGACCCAGCGTTTCCCCACGACGAATAGTCGAACTCACCCCGTCGACGGCCTTCACGTAACCGACGGTGCGTCTGAAAATACCGCCTTGGTGCACCGGGAAATGGACCTCGAGATCCTTTATCTCGGCAAGGCCGTCGCCGGCTGCCGGGGTCGTGGCCGCGACGCTGCTCATGCCACCGCCTCCCGCCGCAGCACCGCCACTTCCTAGCAGGCCGTGCGATGCCCGTCTCCGATGTCCTCCAGTCCGGGGATCTCTCGAGCGCAACGCGGCCCGACAAACCCGCAGCGCGGTGCAAACGCGCACCCGACACCCAGCGCCGCCAAGTCCGGTGGATTACCTGGAATCGGCTCCAACGGCACGCCGCGCGGCCGGTCCAACCGCGGCACCGAGTTCAGCAACCCGATCGTGTAGGGGTGGCTCGGATGCCGATAAAGCCTGCCCGCCGAGGCCTGCTCGACGATACGCCCGGCGTACATCACGTTCACCCGGTCCGCGTAACGCGCGACGACCCCGAGATTATGCGTAATCACCAGCAACGCGACCCCGAAGCGCCGACAGAGATCCTGGATCAACGACAGGATCTGCGCCTGGATGGTGACGTCGAGGGCGGTGGTCGGCTCGTCGGCGATGATCAACGCGGGCTTACAGCTCAGGGCCATGGCGATCATCATGCGTTGCCGCATCCCGCCGCTGAGCTGATGGGGATACTGGGCGAGGCGCCGCGCCGGATCGGAGATCCCGACGGTGCGCAACAGTTCAACCGCCCGCCGATCGGCGGCGGCGGCCGACAGCTCGAGATGCAGGCGCATCGCCTCGGTCAATTGTCGCCCGATCGACAACACCGGGTTGAGCGAGGTCATGGGTTCCTGAAAGACCATGGCGATCTTGCGCCCGCGGATCCGACGGATCTCTTCTGGTGACATATGCAGTAAATTCCGGCCGGAAAAACGAATACTCCCCGCGGGAACGCGGCCCGGCGGTTGAGGAATCAAACCGAGTACGGCGAGTGCGCTCACCGACTTACCGCTCCCGGATTCGCCAACCAGCGCGACGACCTCCCCCTCGCGCACCGTGTAGGAGATGCCGGTAACCGCCCGCAACACACCGGTCGGGGTCTGGAATTCGACGATCAAATCCTCGATTTCCAAGAGATCCGCCACGCCACCCTCCACCGCACCTCAATAGCCGCGGGCGGCTTGAGAAAACCACCGTGCGCTCCGCTACCACTCCGGGACGCATGCAACTCATCGTTGCAATCCAAGCGTCAGCCATTATCATTATCGATATTGATTATCGGGGTGCGCGCGAGAAGCTGTCAACATGTTCGAATACACGCCTGAATTTCAGCTCCCGCCCGCCCCGGTACCGAACAGCCGCAAGGGAAGCGCCCTATTCCATTCCGTCCGTCGCGCGATTTTGATGCGTGAACTGACGCCCGGCACGGCGCTCGTGGAGCAACAGATCGCGCGCCGATTCGGCTGTAGCCAAGGAACGGTGCGCGAAGCGTTGATGCGGCTCAAGGCCGAGGGTCTGGTTGACCGGCGTGGCTACAAGGGCACGGTCGTCTCGAACACCGGCATCAGCGAAGCAACGCAGATGGCGGAGATCCGCCTCAAGCTCGAGAGCTTCGGCATCCGTTACGCGGCGCTGGCCTTCGACGCGATCGAACTCGATCGGGTCCGCTCTCTCGTCGAGCGGCTGGAGGCGGCGCAAGGCGCCGGTGACCATTACGCCTTCGGCGAGTTCGACCGTCTGCTGCATCTGACGATATTTCGCGCCGCCAAGCTGCCGACCCTCGAGCCGATACTCACCCGCTGCGCATTGCACATGCACCGCTACACCTTTGCCGATGCACCGCACAAGGCGTCGGCGTCCCCGTTGACCAAACATCAGGCGATCGTCGACGCGCTTGCGGCCAGGGATCCGGAGCGCGCGGCGGCGGCGGTACGCACCCACATCGCGGCCGTGATCGAGCTCTGGGCACCCCCGCTGCATCAGGCGATGGACCCGGGCGCCGGCATTGCGTCCGCGGAAGAATTGCGCGTGCCCGCGGAGGCGCGGCGCCCGTAGCTTGGTGTCAGGATAATGCGCGCACGAACGCCGCCCACCCGGATCCGAGACACGCGCCCGGCGCTGTCGCGATCGAGCCGAAAATCAAGGACATGCGAGAGATCCTGAAAAAACTGCTCGGCCGGCGACTGGCGGTGATCGGCGGATTGGCGATCATCGCGATCTGCGGCGCCGCGCTGTTCGCACCGGTCCTCGCGCCCTACTCGCCGAGCGAGCAGTTTTTCGAAGGCCTCACGCTGGAGGGCGCACCGCTGCCGCCCAACGCAACCTTCTGGTTCGGCACCGATCTACTCGGGCGCGACCTGTTGTCGCGGATTATTTTCGGTGCCCGGACCTCACTGATTATCGGCGTCGTGGCCAACGGCGTGGCGGTGTTGCTCGGCACGATGCTGGGCATCATCGCCGGCTATGCGCAAGGTTGGGTAGGGGCCGCGATCATGCGTTTCACCGACTTGATGATGGCCTTCCCGGCGCTGCTCCTGGCGATCGCGCTGGCGGCGATCTTCAAGCCCAGCCTGTGGATCGTCGCGCTGGTGATCGCGATGGTGAACTGGGTACAGGTCGCGCGGGTCATCTACGGCCAGACCCTGGCCTTGTCCGCTCAGGAATACATCGAGGCGGCGCGCAGCCTCGGTGCGCGTTGGCCGCGGATCCTGTTCGTTCACCGTACCGCACCTTGCGCCGACGATGATGGTCTGGGGCACCCTCGGAATCGCCACCACGGTATTGCTCGAGGCCACGCTCTCTTTTCTCGGGATCGGCGTACAGCCGCCGATCCCGAGTTGGGGCAACATCATCTTCGAAAACCAGAGCTATTTCGCCAGCGCCCCGTGGCTGGTGTTTCTCCCCGGTATTTTCATCGTGATGCTCGCGCTGTCGTTCAACCTGGTCGGCGACGCCCTGCGCGACGTGCTCGACCCGACCCAGCGCGGCCGCGAGTAGGCACCGGATCCAACCATGCCCGGCTACTTCCTCAAGCGCCTGGGACAGATGTTGCTGATCCTGATCGGGATCAGTCTGGTGACCTTCACCCTGCTGTTCCTGGTTCCGGCCGATCCCGCCCGACAGATGGCCGGGCGCAGCGCGACCGCCGCGACGGTCGCCAGCATTCGCCATCAGTTGGGCCTCGATCTGCCCTTTTACGCGCGCTATTGGCGTTACCTCACGCGACTCGCCCGCGGTGATCTGGGACGTTCCTACATTCAAAAATCGCAGGTCTCCGAACTGATTGCTTCGCGCCTGCCGGCGACCCTGCTGCTGATGGTCGGCGCGATTCTCAGTGAACTGGCGCTCGGGATCCCGGCCGGGATCTTCGCCGCGGTGCGGCGCGGGCGGAAATCCGACAATGCGATCATGATCCTGTCCTTCATCGGTGTCTCGGCGCCGCAGTTCGTGGTCGGGATCCTGTTACTGTATGTCTTCGCGGTACAACTCGACTGGTTTCCGATCGGCGGTTACGGGAGCTTCGCGCACCTCGTTCTGCCGGCCCTGACGCTCGGCTTCCTGGGGGGCGGCTGGTACTCGAGGATCATGCGATCGAGCATGATCGACGTGCTCCGCCAGGACTACATTCGTACCGCGCGGGCCAAAGGCGCCGGCGGGCGCCGGATCGTCTTCGTGCACGCGTTGAGAAATGTCGCGCTACCGGTGATCGCGATGATTGGTCTCGATATCGGGATCTTCATGAGCGGGGTGGTGGTGGTGGAGTCGGTGTTCGGTTGGCCGGGAATCGGCCAACTCGTGTGGCAGGCGATCCAGCGTGTCGACATCCCGATCATCATGGGTGTCACCCTGGTCGCGGCCTGTTTCATCGTGCTCGGGAATTTTCTTGCGGATATCATCACGCCGTGGGTGGATCCGCGTATTCGGCTGCGCTGACGGCCTCAGGCTACCAAGCGCAAGTGTCTCAATCAGGAGGGGAATGTGATGAAAGCCAAACAACTGCGCCGCACCTTTTGCGCGGCAATCGCAGGTCTATCGATTTGCGCCGCCACCGTTGCGACAGCGGCCGCGATCAAACAAGGCGGTTCGATGATCGTTACCTACAAGGACGACATCTCGACCCTAGACCCCGCGATCGGTTACGACTGGCAGAACTGGTCGATGATCAAGAGCCTGTTCAACGGATTGATGGACTACAAGCCGGGCACCACCGAACTGATGCCCGACCTGGCCACCGGCTACGACATCTCACCCGACGGCAAGCGTTACGTCTTCAAGCTGCGCAAAGGCGTCAAGTTTCACAACGGACGGGAATTGACCGCCGAAGACATCAAATACTCGATCGAGCGCACCGTCAACCCCAAGACCCAGAGCCCCGGTCAAGGCTTTTTCGGGATGATCAAGGGCTTCGACGCGATGACCTCCGGCAAGGCACAACATCTCTCCGGGATCACCGTTGTCGATCCCTACACCGTGCGTTTTGATCTGTCGCGCCCGGACGCCACATTCCTGCATGTGCTGGCGATCAACTTCGCCTTCGCGGTGCCGCGCGAGGCGGTGGAGAAATACGGCGCCGATTTCGGCAAGCATCCGGTTGGAACCGGCGGCTTCCGCATGACCGAGTGGACGCTCGGCCAGCGGATCGTGTTCGAGCGCAACCGCAACTACTATCATCCGGGCCACCCCAAGCTCGACCGCATCGAGTTCCAGGTCGGCCAGGAACCATTGGTGGCGCTATTGCGACTCGAACGCGGCGAGGTGGATATCCTCGGTGACGGCATTCCGCCGGCCAAGTTTCTGCAGACCCGCAATGATCCCAAGTACAAGGACATGATTGTCGAAGGCGGCCAACTGCACACCGGTTACGTAACGATGAACGTCCACATCCCGCCGTTCGACAATTTGAAGGTACGCCAAGCGGTCAACATGGCGATCAACAAGGCGCGGGTCATCCGCATCATCAACGGGCGCGCGGTCCCGGCCAATCAGCCCCTGCCGCCGGCCATGCCCGGCTACGACAAGAACTACAAGGGCTACCCCTACGACCCCGCGAAGGCCAGGAAACTGCTCGCCGAGGCCGGATTCGCGAATGGCTTCGAGACCGAACTCTACGCGATGAACACCGATCCGAACCCGCGCATCGCGCAGGCCATACAGCAGGATCTGGCCAAGGTCGGGATCAAGGCGGCGCTCAAGACCCTGGCCCAATCGGTGGTCATCGACGCGGGCGGCAAGAAGGATCAGGCGCCGATGATCTGGTCCGGCGGGATGGCCTGGATCGCGGACTTCCCCGACCCGTCGAATTTCTACGGTCCGATTCTCGGCTGTGGCGGCGCGGTCCCGGGAGGCTGGAACTGGGCGTGGTACTGCAACAAGAAACTCGACGCGGAAGCCGCCAAGGCCGACGCGATGGCCGATCCGGCGCTCGCGGCGCAACGAATCGACTTGTGGCGCTCGATTTTCATCGATGTCATGAAGGATGCACCATGGGCGCCGGTATTCAATGAGCAGCGCTTCACGATGCACTCGCGGCGCCTCGGTGGTCCGGATGCGATCTTCGTCGATCCGGTGCACATTCCGGTCAACTACGACACGGTGTACGCGAAAGATGTCCAGTAACGCGAACCACACGATCCACGGGGACCATCACCACTTCGGCTGGGACAACTCGATCGCGCCGCGGATCACGGTCGACCCGGGCGAGTCGGTCGCCTTCGAGGTCATCATGCCTCCGGCGGACAACTCGATTCGAGTTCCACCGCCGCCGACGTGGCGGCACTCGACTTCGCCCGGGTCAATCCGGTCACCGGACCGGTCCGCGTGGCCGGCGCCGAGGCCGGTGACGCGCTCAAGGTCACGGTGCTCTCATTCGATCCCTCGGGCTGGGGGTGGACGGCGAACATTCCGGGATTCGGATTGCTCGCCGATCAATTCACGGAGCCGGCCTTGCACCTGTGGAAATATGATCCGGGTGCCATGGATCCCGCGGTCTACGGACCGGGTGGTCGCGTGCCGCTCAGACCCTTCGCCGGCACCATCGGCGTGGCGCCGGCGGCGCCCGGCCTCCACAGCATCGTCCCGCCGCGCCGGGTGGGTGGCAATATGGACATCCGCGACCTCGCCGCGGGAACCGAACTCTACCTCCCGGTGGAGGTCGACGGCGCGTTGTTTTCAGTCGGTGACACCCACGCCGCTCAAGGGGACGGCGAGGTCTGCGGAACCGCCATCGAGAGCCCGATGAACGTGGCGCTGCGCTTCGATCTGGTGAAGAACGTGAATCTTCCCTTTCCCCGCTTCACGACGCCCGGCCCCGTCACCCGGCACCTCGACGAGAAAGGTTACGAGGTGACGACCGGTATCGAGCCCGATCTGATGGCCGCTTCGCGGGCGGCGGTCAGCGGTATGGTCGATCTGCTCGGCCAACTCCGCGGTCTCGCGGCGATCGAAGCGTACATGCTGTGCAGCGTGTGCGCCGACCTGCGTATCAGCGAAATCGTGGACCAGCCGAACTGGGCGGTGTCCTGCTACTTTCCACGGATCGTCTTCGAATGACGAAGCGGGTCACGGCGCGGAGGCCGGAAACGGTCTCCGACCCTGACCCCGGCGCCAACGACGGTCGCCCCCTGTTGTCGGTTGAAGGGCTCCGGGTGAGCTTTGCCGGCGACCAGGGGCCGGTTTCGGTGGTCGAGGATGTTACGTTTCAGGTCGGCCGCGGAGAGGTGGTCGGCTTGGTCGGTGAATCGGGTTGCGGCAAGAGCGTGACCGCGATGTCATTGATCCGACTGTTGCCCTCCCCGCCGAGCCGCATAGACGGGGGTCGGGTAAGGCTCGACGGGCGCAATCTGCTTGAGCTCGATGAGCGCGCGATGTGCGCGCTGCGCGGCGACCGCGTCGGGGTCATCTTTCAGGAGCCGATGACCAGCCTCAATCCCACCTTTACGGTCGGCTCCCAATTGATCGAGGCATTGCGCCTGCACCGCGACATGAGCAAAGACGAGGCACGCCGCCAAGCGACCGAGATGTTGCACGAGGTCGGCGTGGGCGCCTCCGATCGGCGCATGCGCCAGTACCCGCACGAGCTTTCGGGCGGGCTGCGCCAGCGGATCATGATCGCGATGGCGCTGATCTGCAGACCCGGCCTGTTAATCGCCGATGAACCGACCACCGCGCTGGATGTCACGATTCAAGCCCAAATCCTCGACTTGCTGCTGGCTTTGCAACGTGAGTTGGGGATGGCGATCCTCCTGATCACCCATGATCTCGGCGTCGTTGCCGAGACCTGCCAGCGGGTCGTGGTGATGTACAGCGGGCGCATCGTCGAGACCGCCGACGTGCATGAACTGTTCCGCCAACCTCGCCACCCGTACACCCATGGGTTGCTCGCGTCGATGATCCGCCTCGGATCCAACGGTGCACGCCTGGCGACAATCCCGGGGGCCGTGCCCAACCCGGATAGCCGCCCACAAGGTTGTTATTTCGCCGATCGCTGCCCGCGCAAACAGGGCCGCTGCGATGTGGAATACCCACCCTTCGCGGCAGTCGGAAATCACCGCTACGCCTGCTGGAATCCGATCCCGTGAGCGAACTGTTGCGGGTGGAGAACCTCAGCAAAGTTTTCACCGTCAAAGGCCAAGACGCGCCGATTCGGGCGGTCAACGCGGTCAACCTGCGCCAGCGCCGCGGCGAAACCATCGGTGTGGTGGGCGAATCCGGTTGTGGCAAGACGACCTTCGGCCGATTGGTGTTACGACTCGTGGAGCCGAGTGGCGGCCGGGTTTTTTTCGAGGGCGAGGATCTCACCGCATTGTCGCGAAACGCGATGCGTTTGCGGCGCCGCGACATGCAGATGATCTTCCAGGATCCCTTCGCGTCACTCGACTCGCGGATGCGCGTCGGGCGCTTGATTGAGGAGCCATTCCGAATCCATCGGGTCGGCGACCGGGACCGAGGCCGCGCGGAGGTGCGCAAGCTACTCGAAATGGTCGGGCTACCGGATGACGCAGCGGGACGCTATCCGCATGAGTTTTCGGGCGGCCAGCGCCAGCGCATCTGCATCGCCCGGGCGGTGGCGTTGCGACCGAAATTGGTGGTCGCCGACGAGCCGGTGTCGGCCCTCGACGTATCGATCCAGTCGCAGATCCTGAATCTGTTGACCGACCTCAGAGCGGAACTGCATTTATCCTACCTGTTCATCTCGCACGATCTCGCCGTGGTACGTCATATCAGCGACACGGTCGCGGTGATGTATCTCGGGGAAATCATCGAATTCGGACCGGCCGCCGCGATCTTCGAAACGCCCCACCATCCTTATACGCGGGCGCTGATCTCGGCCATCCCGCAGCCGGATCCGGAGCGTCCTCGCAATCGTGTCGTGCTCGGCGGGGACGTCCCCAGCCCCGAGCACCCACCGAGCGGCTGCCCGTTCCATCCCCGCTGCCCGGATGCCGAACCGGACTGTAGCCGGCTCGCGCCGATCGAGCACCACGTCGAACGTTGCGGAGCGCCGGCTCATACGGTGCGATGTCATCTCTACGACTGAACCCGGAATCCTCAGTTGGACGGAGTCGTGCGTTGCAGGACACGTGGTGAGTACTCCGCGGTACGCTCGCCAGGGCAGCTTGCGGCGCTGCGCATTGCCGCGCCGGGGTGACGCGGCTCAAAGGATCTGGCTGAGAAACTCTCGGGTACGGGGATCCTTGGCCTCGGCAAAGAAGGTGGACGGGGGTCCGTGCTCGACGATCACGCCGAGATCGGTGAAGTAGATGTGGTCGGCGATCTCGCGGGCGAAGCCCATCTCGTGGGTGACCAGTATGCAGGTTATCCCTTCCTGGGCGAGATCCTTGATCGTGACCAGTACCTCCTTGACGGTCTCGGGGTCGAGTGCGGCGGTGACCTCGTCGAACAGCATCACGTTGGGGCGCATCGCCAGCGAGCGGGCGATCGCTACGCGCTGCTGCTGGCCGCCGGAAAGCTCGCCGGGGTAGCTGTCTTCCTTGTCCTGGAGGCGCACCTTGGCGAGCAACGCGCGGGCCCGCTCGCGGACCTCGTCCTTGGGTTCCTTGAGCACCAGGATCGGCGCCATCATGACGTTTTCGAGCGCAGTCTTGTGAGGGAAAAGATTGTACTGCTGGAACACCATGCCGATCTTCCTGCGCAGCGCAAGCTTGTCGAGCTTGGGATCGTGTACCTCCTGACCTTCAACCGTGATCGAGCCCGAGTTGATGTCGTTGAGTCCGTTGATGCAGCGTATCAGGGTCGACTTGCCCGAGCCCGAAGGGCCGATGACGCAGATCACCTCACCCTTGGCCACATCGAAAGACACGCCCCGGAGCACCTCGAGCGAGCCGAACGATTTGTGCACGTCACGAACCGAGATGATCGGTTGGCTCGGGTCCCAGTTGCGATCGCTCATCCTCGCACCTCGTTCACATCTTCACCGCGAAACGGCGCTCGAGGCGCACCGTCAGGCGCGCGATCGGATAACAGTAAGCGAAAAAAATCACCATCGCGAAGCCGTAGAACGGCAGCAGCAACTCCGGGTGGTTGTTCTCCGCCTCCATCGCCTGACGCGACAGGGTCACCAGTTCCTCGACCCCGAGCAGCGAGACCAGCGGCGTGGCCATGGTGAGGATCGCGTACCAGTTCATCCACGGCGGAATCATCCGCTTGACGCACTGCGGCAGGATGATGCGCCAGAGTTGTTGGCGGCGCGTGAAGGCCAGCGACTCCGAGGCCTCCCACTGCCCTGTTGGCACCGACTGGACCGCGCCGCGCACGATCTCGGAAACGTTGGCCATCACCGGCAGTGACAAACCGAACACCGCCTTGGTCCAGTCGGGTATCTGGTACTCGTGACCGCCGATCACGACCTGAAACGGGAAGCTGAGCATCACGATGAACAGCAGCACCAGCCACGGCGAGTTGCGAAACGCCTGGGTGATACTCCAGGCGATGCCACGCACCACGCGTGAGCGCGAGATTTGCCACAGCCCGAGGATCACTCCGGCCACGGTGCCGATGAGCATGGTTAGAAGGCTGATCAAGAGGTTGAGGGTGAAGCCCTTGCTGACCAGGAACGGCAGCCAGCGCCACAGCGCACCGAGCGCGTCGCCGCTGCCGTAGTTTCCCTGAGCCCAGGCGAGCCACGGCCAGGAGACGAGCGCGGCAAATGCCGCGACCGCGACCAGCGCCGGCCGCGAAACCAGCCAGCGGCTGAAAGCAAGATCATCCGGTGCCCCCGGCGTCGACGCGCGGTAAGCCAGCAGCACCGGCAAATCGGTGCGCGGGCGCGCCCCCAGACCGGGGATCCGGCGCGGTGCATGCATCATCCGCCGTAGCCCGGAATGTGAATGGCGCGCTCCCAGCGGTGCATGCCGAGCACCAGGACCCCGACCAGCACCAGATAAACCACGAACATCAGCACCATGCAGGCGTTCTGCGCCGTCGAGTAGTCGTTGTAGATGCTTATCAGTTGGTAGAGCAACTCGGGGACCGCAATGACCATCGCCTGGGTGGTGGTCTTGACCAGATTGACGAGGTTGTTGTTGAGCGACGGCAAACTCACCCTGAAGGCCAACGGCAGGATCACATAGACATAGATTTGCAGCCGGCTCATGCCCAGCGCATCGGCCGCCTCGACCGTCGACTCCGGCACCGCCTCGACCCCGGCGCGGAAAATCTCGACGTTGAAGGCCCCCGCGAAGAAGGACAGCGAGATGATGGCCCAGCCGACGTTGGAGATGATCGGGACTTCGAGCCAGCCGCCCTGCGAGTAGGTCGGCGTGAACTGGCCGAGCCCGAAGTAGAAGAACAGCAACTGGACCAGCGGCGGGGTGTTACGGAAAAACTGGATGTAGCCCTGCACGACGCGCCGCGCGACGCCCAGTCGCGAGCCCTGCATCCAGGCCCCGACCACCCCGATGATCAGACTGAAGAACACGCACAGCACCGCGAGCTCGAGGGTCACCCCGAGTCCGTGGATCACCCTACGGCCCTGCTCCGGGTCGTAGAGATAGATGAAGTTCCAGCGCGGGCTGTCCTCCGCAAGCTGGCGGAAGAAGGCCTGGATCGCCTCGCTCAAGGCTCGTCGCTCGGGCGCCGGCCGGGCGGCGGGGAGACTTCAACCTCCCCGCCGTATCCGATCGCTACTTGCCTTCGAGCCAGTCGGCGAAACGCTTCTTCTGATCGGCGAGGAACTTGGTGTGCTGGATGCCCCACTTCGTCTCGAGGTCAATCAGATGGCCCGACTGCAGCCAGTTGTAACTCATGCCGGACATGAAGTTGCCGAATAGGCAGTGCAGTTCATCGCGCGGCACCGCGAGCCCCCAGGGATTGTCATCCTCGGACTGGAGCGGCATCTCGAAGTCGTTGAACTCGCCCGAGGACAGATCCGACATGATCGACGAGTCATCGTAAACCCAAGCGATGCACTTCTTCTGGCGCAGCGCCTGCTTGGCCTCCGCGTTACCGGTGAAGGCGATCACCTTGGCACCATAGCGGTCGGCGACGATCTTGTTGTAGAAGGCGCCCTGCTTGCCGCACACCGGCTTGCCGCGCAGATCCTCCCACTTGGTCAGATGCACCGCCTTCGGCGCCATCACGTTGGTGCCGGATGTGTAGTAGTTGGGCTGCACGATACCCACCAGTTTGCGGCGGTCGGGGCGATCGGACATGGTGGCGATGAACATGTCGGTCTTGCCCTGCTGCAGGAACTGCATGCGGTTGGACGATTGCACCGGCACCAGCTTGAGCTTCACTCCGAGCGTCGCGGCGACCTCCTTGGCCATGTCGACCTCCATGCCGACCAGCTCGCCGCTGGTGTTACGGAAGCCCCACGGCTTGTAGTCGGCCTTGACACCGATGACGATCTCACCGCGTTTCATCACCTTGTTCCAGACCGTGTTGGAACACTGCTGCGCGGCGGACGCGGCAACCGGCAACGCGGCGATCGCACCGAACGCGGCACTCACAAGGATCTTGCGGACGAATTGCTTGGACATCATAGTCTCCTCCTCCAGGATGGCTCAGGTGGCGTTGCGTACACCGGCATATGACGGGCACACGGTTACTCTAGTCGTCGCCCCATGCGGCGGCGCCTATCTTTCTTCCCGCTCCGGCGCGCGAGCATAGCGAGAATCTTCGCTGAGCGCACCAACTCAACTCGCACCGTCTTGTCGCAGATCACCGCCGGCACCACGATGGAGATTCGCATAGTAAGCGCTCCAGCCTTCCCGCCCATGCCTCCGTAATCGTCATCGGCGGCGGTATCATGGGTTATTCCACCCTCTTTCCCGTGGATCGCCACGAAGCGCACGAGTACGCCGCGACGGGTCTCGCCGCCAAGATCTCGGGGCGCTCGAGTATCGAACTTGCAAAAGCCCTCACGATCGGTAACCAGGCGGCGCCGACTCAAAGGAGCGAGTAGCATCCGATCCGGTCGGCGAGAAACGGATAGGCACTGCGTGCCTCGGTGATCGCCGCGACGCTCACCTCAATGTAACAAAGTTCCTCGGCACCGCCCAAGTGCAGCTCCGGGGTGCGTTCGTCGACCCACGGCGGACAGTAGATCGAGTGGCCGAAGTCGCGCCCGGCGCGGTTCAAGCTGAGCACGTGGATCTGGTTCTCCAGCGCACGGGTGATCACGAACGAGTGCCAACTATAGAACGACTCGTCGCGATAATAGGCGCCACAGTGCGCGAGCAGGTGCACTCTGTTCTCCAGGCACAGGTGGCGGCTTAATTCCGGCTCGCGGATGTCGTAGCAGATGATCGTCCCGATGCGCACACCGTTCAGCTCAGCCACCATCAGGTCGCACCCGGGAACGAACCGAGCGGACTCACACGACGCGCCCTAGTTGGCCAGGTGGATCTTGTCGTAGTGCCCAAGCAGTGTGCCCGAAGTGCCCACCAACGCTTGGCAGATCCGGTAACCGTCATCGGCACGGCGTGGGAACCCAAATAGCACGTTCACACCGAAGCGCTCGGCGAGCGCCGCGAACGCTGCGAACGAAGGGCCTTCCAGCGGCTCGGCGAGCACCGGCAACGCGGCGCCGAGGTGCTCGTCGTAGGGTACGCTCGACAGTTCCGGCAGCACTACCAAATCGGCACGGCGGCGCTCTAGCGCGGCGCCGACGAGCGTCACTACCCGCCTCAGGTGGCGATCGCGCGAGGCCGCATCGGTGAATTTCGGGATCTCGATCTGACCGGCCAGAACCTGCAATGTCCCCGGTGGGGAAACAGCCCTTGACTCAGTCACGGGCACTCCCGGACACCCAATCGTCCCAGTATTCGCCGAGTGCGTGGCGGGCATCCTCGAGCGACTGGATGCGGTTGCCCACGTCGTGTTCGGTGCGCGCAACCATCATCACCACCAGCATCTCGACGAGCATCACCGTCGGCGCGAACGACTCGAAGAACTGGGGACTGTCGGTGGGCACCACGAACACCGCGTCGGCGATGGACGCCAGCGGTGAAGAGCGGCTCCCGGTAATTGCCGTGATGTGCGCACCACGCCGCTTGGCAAACTGCGTCACCCGGATGGTATCGCGCGCGCAGGGGCGAAATGCGAACCCGATCAGCGCGTCGTCGCTACCCACCGCGGTGACGAAATCGGCGACCACCCCGTTCTCGTTCGGCACCAATACCCAGTTAGGGAACGCCATGTGGCCGATGTAGTGGGCGTAACCGGTGAAATATGCAGAGGCCTGCATCCCGACCACGTAGACCTTGCCGCACGCGAGCCAGAGGTCGAGCAGTGGCTCGACCCACGGCTCGGCAAGCGAGCGAACCAGCTTGTCGACGTTGGCAAGATGCCTCCTGCGTACTTCCTCGATCAGCGCAAGCCCGCTCCGCGACCCGGCGCCATCATGGCGCAACGACTCCGCGCGTTGTCGGTAGTCGGGCCCACGCTCACGATGACCAGCCTGAAACACGGCTCGCAGCTCCCGATAGGTGGCGTAGCCGAGCACCTTGGCCAGACGTGGCAGTGTCGACGGGGGAACACCGGCCTCGGCTGCGAGGCCCCGCATTGTCAACATCGCGACGTCCGCGGGATGGTCGAGCAGGTAACTTGCCGCCCGTTTTAACTGGCGGCTAAGTTCGGGGTAGGCCCTTGTCAACCGATCGATGAGCAGCGAGAGTGCTTCCATCTCCGTACTTTCGCCGATCACGGCTTCCACGCCAAACCTGCTGCGCGCGGCGCCGCGAGTCGGTGCCGCGCGCAGCACGGATTACCGCGACAACCAGGTACTGAAGCGAGCCTTCAACTCATCGGCGTGATCGGCCCAGAACCGGGTATCACTCTGGAGCGCGGTCTTCATATGTTCACTGGAGGTACCCAGGAATACAGTAAGAAATTGATTCATACATTTTCATTTTCAACGACCTGCCGTCGCCGAAAATGCCGGTGCATCCTTGCACCGGACCTAGTGCCCGTCTTTCCGGACGGGCACTAGATAAGACCTTTGGCGCGCCCGGAGGGATTCGAACCCCCGACCCCCTGGTTCGTAGCCAGGTACTCTATCCAACTGAGCTACGGGCGCGAAAGACGGCGGATTATGGGAAGGCGTCACGATCCTGTCAACTG
>Ga0114931_10000508_pt1 | contig 47131 bp, 38 predicted proteins | sample 2SBtaG_FD_89579 | JGI IMG/M metagenome (GOLD analysis project Ga0114931, IMG submission 89579) | Deep subsurface microbial communities from Kolumbo volcano to uncover new lineages of life (NeLLi) - 2SBTROV14_V59a metaG | ecosystem: Environmental > Aquatic > Marine > Volcanic | place: Kolumbo... | reverse complement strand
GTCAGCCATCTCGGCCGCTCGGGCGCGACGCACTTCGTCACCGGCACTTCCGCGCCCTGCACGTCCGTCTTCAAGCCAGTGTGGCTCGACGCGGGGCTGCCCGACCTCGGCCCTACGCCGGGCGATCGCTTCGATCCGGCTCAGCTCTGGTGGCGCCACGAGCTCCTGCACCGCCACGCGCTCGCCGATCTGCCCGGCTTCCTCGCCGCGTTCTCGCCCGTGCGTGATCAGCTGGAAGACGCGCTCCCGGACGCTGTACTGGAACTCGGCGGGGCGAGCGCCGCCGAGCGTCTGGCCCACAGTACCCAGGCCTTCGATGCGGCCGAACAGCTCGAGTCGGCCTGGCGCGACGGCTACGAAGCGCCAGGCCCCGCGCGCACCCCCTATGCGCGCTTCTGGGCGTCGGTGGATGGCGCCTCCGGCCTCGATTGCGCTTCGCCGCCAGCCTGACAGCGCACATCAACCCACACGGCACGCGCGACGCAGGGTGTGACTCTCTGCGCAGCATGATCAAAGATGTAGAGCGATGCTTCGTCGGTGGCTGCTTTCCGTGATGGGGGTGTTGTTCTGTGCGTGCGCCTCCTCCGGGTCTGCTTCCGGTCCCGGCGGCGGTGTCGGAGGCAACTACGGCCAGACCGGCTGCACCAACGATCCCGACTGCAAACAGTGCAGCGGCTGCCTGGCGCTGTGCGTGTGCACCACCGGGAACGAGGTGCAGTGCAAGCCGGCGTGCGGGATTTCCGGTTCGGGCGGCTCGGGAGGCAGCGGCGGAGGAGCCCCGACCGGGCCGCTCGCAGCGGGGCTGTCGATCAGCAAGATCTCGGTCTACCAGGGTGTCGAAATCCCGATCGAGAAGCAGGGCAGCGCCGTCGGCAACCGCAACGCGCCCGTCGTGCAGAACCGCCCCGCGATGCTGCGCGTATTCGTGAACCCGGCGTCGGATTTCAAGTCGCGCGACATCATCGCCCAGCTCGAGCTATCCGGCGAAAAGGCACAGCAGATCAAGAAGAGCGTCAGCGCCGCGTCGGCCGAAGGCAATCTCGGCAGCACATTCAACTTCGAGGTGCCCGGCACCGCGGTCAAGGGCGACACGAAGTACGCGGTGTCCCTGCTGGAGGCCGGCGGCAGCGGGCAGGGGAGCACGCAGGGCGCGCGATTCCCCGCTTCGGGCACACAGAACCTCGGTGCGAAGAGCGCCAACGGCACATTCAAGGTGCTGCTGGTGCCGATGGTCATGAACGGCATCCATCCGGATACGGGCGCCGCGCGCGTCCAGGCCTACCACGACCGGCTGATGCAGCTCTATCCGATCGCAAACGTCGAGATCAACGTGCGCCAGGCCTTCAACTACGGCGGCACCGTGTCCGCGAACGGGAGCGGCTGGAGCAACGCGCTGCAGTCGCTGCAGTCGCTGCGCCAGCAGGATCAGAATGTCCCGGGCACGGTCTACTACTACGGTGTGCTCACTCCGACGCAGTCGATGCAGCAGTACTGCGGGTACGGCTGCGTCGCCGGGCTCGGATCGGTGCCCGGCCCCAACGACGTCTACCAGCGCGGCTCGATTGGGCTCGGCTTCTTCCCGCAGGGCAACTCGGGCGGCGCGAGCGGCGACTCGCAGACCACGATGGCGCACGAGCTCGGCCACGCCCTCGGCCGCAACCACGCTCCCTGCGCGCCGCCGGGCGGACAGCTTCAAGGCGTGGACCCGGGCTACCCGTACAACGGGGGAATCATCGGCAGCTGGGGTTGGGACATCCTCGGCCACCAGCTGAAGAACCTGAACCAGTACAAGGACATGATGGGCTATTGCCAGCCCGCCTGGATCAGCGACTACAACTACAGCGCCATCTTCAGCCGGATCTCCTACGTCAACTCGCACGGCTACATCGTCCCGCCGCCCGACGCGGCCCGTGCGCCCGGTCGCTTCCGCGTGGCGATCGTCGAGCCCGACGGATCGCTCGAGTGGGGCGTCCCGGTCGATCTCGACACGCCGGTGATGGGCGAGCTGACCGACGTGACCACCGTGGACGCAAGCGGACACGCGACTGGCAGCGTGGTCGGCTACTACACGGCTTTCGCGGACCTGCCGGGCGGCCAGCTGTTCGTCCGCGATAGCGCGCTGTCCGTCGACGTGCACGCCATCGCCGTCAAGAAGCTCTCGCCCGCGACGCTCGCGCTCTGAGAGTCAGTGCGTGCCGCCCGCGGGGCGTGGATGCAGCGGCCGCCCGACGATCTCGGCGAGTGTGGCCCAGGCCACGGCGTGGTCGGCGCGCGCTCTGATGAGCTGGATGCGCAGATCGAGCAGGTCCCGCTCGGCGATCAGCACGTTGGCGAGCCCGGAGCGATTCGTCTGGTAGCCGGTCAGCGTAGAGCGGTAGACGACGCGGGCCTGGGGCACCAGCGTCTCGCGGTAGAGCTTCACGCGCCGCGCGGCGTCCCGCACGTCCGACTCCGCCTTCTCCAGCGCCGCCGCGGCGTTGTCGCGTGCCGCCGACTCCCGCGCGCGGAAGGCCGCGCTTTCCGCGTCGGCCTGGGCCTCCTCTGCGCCGTATGCGCCGCTCCAGATCGGCAGCTTCACCGCCAGCATCACCGCGATCGGATCCTTGCCGCTGTCGGGGACATTGGGCATGCGCGCAGGGCCGGTCAGGATGTAGTCCGCGCCGACCACGAAGCCCGGATAGCGGTCGGCCCCGGCGCTGTCGGCCTGCTCGCTCCTGCTCTGGGCCATCAACGCCAGCGCACGCACGCGCGGATGCGACATGGCCGCGGTGAGCAGGGACTTCTGGTCGTCCGCCGGCAGCAGCAGCGGCGGCGACTGTTTTGCGATCGGCGTCTTCGTCCCGTCCGGCGCGCCCACGGCCGCGACCAGCGCGGCGCTCGCCGAACGCTCGTCCTCGTCCAGCCCGGACAGCTTGTCGACGATGCGGGACTCGTCCAGGCTGATCTGCGACAGATCCGCCAGCGTCGCCTGGTCGACCTCCACACGGCTCTTCACGATCTGCGCGAACTGGTCGATGAGCTTTTTCTGGTCGTGTTCCACCTCGCGCGTGCGCTGGATGCGCCACAGCCTCCAGAACGCCACCGCAACTCGCCGCCGCACGGCGAGAGCGACGGCTTCAGCGCGCTTCTGGGCGCTCCGCGCCGCCAGCTCGGCCGCGTCGGCGCTATCGGTCAGCTTGGTGGGCCAGGGGAAGGCCTGCGAGATGCCGAACTTGTGCAGCTGCGGACCGACGCGCGTCTCGACGCTGCGAACGAAATACGTGTAGGAAAAGACCGGATCCGGCAGACGCCGCGCCTGCGGTACGCGCTCGGTCGCGGCGCGCCAGTCGGCATAGCTGGCCCGGAGCGACGGACTGTTCGCCAGGGCGTAGTGGACGTAGCCCTCGAGGCTACCGTCGAAATGCGCCGGCTTGCCGCGCTGCTGGCTCCGGGGCGGTGCCATGCGCGCCTCTGCCGCGCCGAGCTCGGAGCGGTTCGTCTGCTCGAGCCGCGACGCGCAGCCGCCTGCCAGCATACATAGGACGCCAAGCACCAGAAACCGCTTCACGGCTCTCCGGGCAGCAAGCGCTGTGCCGGCTGGGGCCAGCAGCCGCGCTCGTCCCCCCCAGGTCCCCCCACGGCCCGTGCAGGGCCCGCCGGGTCCGACAATTGTCAAGCGCATCCGGGAATATCCTCAACTCGCGTGCCATGCGAAAGTAGGGTAGGAGGGCGCCGGCCGGCTTGCAGGAGGCTCCGGCGCCTGGTCCACTCCCTGCAGGTACCGGACCGATGGGGAAACCCCGCATTCTCTTCGTCGAGGACGACGCTTCTGGACGCGAGCTCGGCCTGTACAACCTGCGCAAGGCCGGCTACGAGGCCGACGCAGCAGAGACTGGCGAACAGGCGCTCGGGCTGTTTTCTCCGGAACGCTACGCGCTGGTCATCACGGACCTGAAGATGCCCGGCATCAGCGGCATGGAGGTCCTGGCGACGATCAAGAAGCAGGCTCCCGACCAGCCGGTGCTGGTGATCACGGCCTACGGCAGCGTCGACGTAGCCGTGGAGGCGATGAAACAGGGCGCCTACGACTTCATCGACAAGCCCTTCAACCGCGAGCACCTGCTGCTCAGCGTCCAGCGCGCGCTCGACCATCACGCCCTGGGCGAGGAGGTGCAGGATCTCCGACGCAAGGCCCGAGGCATCGAACGCGAGCTGGTCGTCGCATCCAAGGCGATGGCACGCGTGCTGGATATCGCTGATCGCGTTGCCCAGAGCGACGCCAGCGTGCTCATCACCGGCGAGACGGGAACGGGCAAGGAGCTGGTCGCGCGCCGCGTCCACGCGCGCAGCGACCGCGCCGACAAGCCCTTCGTCGCCATCAACTGCGCAGCCGTGCCCGCCGAGTTGCTGGAGAGCGAGCTGTTCGGGCACGAGAAGGGCGCCTTCACGGGCGCGACGCGCGCGCGTCCCGGCCGTTTCCGCCAGGCCGATACCGGTACGTTGTTTCTCGACGAGATCGGCGAGCTGCCGCCGCCGCTGCAGGGCAAGCTGCTGCGCGTGCTGCAGGAGCACGTGGTCGACGTGGTCGGGGGCGACACGCCGGTCCAGGTCGACGTGCGCGTGATCGCCGCGACGAACCAGGATCTGCTGGCGCGCGCGCGCGAGGGCGCTTTCCGCGAGGATCTGCTCTACCGACTGAACGTCGTCGAGATCCGCGTGCCGCCGCTCCCGGAGCGCTCGGAAGAGATCGAGCCGCTGGTACGCCACTTCGTCGAACGGCTGTCGGGCAGTCGCGATCTGGCCATCCCCGACGAGCTGATCACCGAGATGCGGGCCCGCCCCTGGCCCGGCAACGTGCGCCAGCTCGAGAACGCCTGCGAGCGACTGGTCATCCTGTGCCGCGGCGACACGCTCTCGGCGGAGGACCTGCCTCCGCGCGAACCGGGCAGGGGAGGAATACGGGCCGGCACGGGCGCCCTGCTGGATTCCTGGCCACCCCTGCCCGAGGACGGCCTCGACCTGGTCGATCTCGAAAAGCGCGTCATCAGGCGTGTGCTCGAACTGAAGAAGGGCAACGTGACGCAGGCCGCTACGTACCTCGGTGTGCCGCGACACATCCTGGCGTACCGGATGGCCAAGTATGGAATCAGCCGGGAATAGCCCGCGGAGCGCCAGCACGGCTGGAGCAGCAGGCGACCGGGCGCCGCCCCGCTCGCTGTGGCGCCGCGAGGAGCAGCGCCCGCGGCTCCTGTCGACCCGGATGCTGCTCCTGGTGTGGCTGCCGATCGTCGTCATCAGCGTGCTGCACTACGGCACCGACGCCCAGCACTTGTGGGTGCACGACGTGCTGCGCCGGTTGTACTACCTGCCGATCATCTTCGCGGCCTTCCTGGCGGGCCTCAGGGGCGGCCTGATCGCCGCCGGACTCGTTTCGCTGAGCTATCTGCCGCACGCGTTCCTGCATCTCGGCCCGATGGCGTATATGGATCCCGCCGACTCGCTCGAGAAGGCGCTCGAGGTGGTGCTGTACAACCTGGTGGCCGTGGTCGCGGGATATCTGGCTGACTCCGAGTGGAAGCGCCGCGCGGCGCTCGAGAGAGCGCTGGAGGAACAGCGGCGGCTACAGCGGCAGCTGGTGCGGGCCGGACGTCTCGGCGCGCTGGGCGAGGTGGTGGCCGGCATCGCGCACGAGATCAAGAACCCGCTGCACTCGCTCCGCGGCACGGCGGAGATCGTCGACCCGCTGATCCCGGCGGATGCCGAGCAGCGGCGGCTCTGGGAGATCCACGTCTCGGAGCTGGCGCGGCTGGAACGCGTGGCGGAGCGCTTCCTGTCGTTTGCCCGACCACACCCTATCTCGGCGGGTCCGCTCGACCTCTGCGACGTGGCCCGCCGGCTGGTCGAGCTGATCGGTACCGACGCGCGGAAGAAGGACGTCGAGATCGAACAGCAACTGCCGGACGAGCCCGTGATGGTGGAGGGCGATCGCGATCAGCTCGCGCAGGTGGCGCTCAACATCGCGCTCAACGCGGTCAATGCCATCGGCGATCGCGGCGGGCGGCTCAGGGTCTCGGTCGTCCCGGACCTCGAGCACGACGGCCGCGCGATGCACACCCTGTGCATCGAGAACGACGGCCCGCCGATCCCGGAGGACGAGATCGAGCACCTGTTCGATCCGTTCCACGGCAGCGACGATCAGGGCTCGGGTCTTGGTCTGAGCATCTCCGAGCGCATCGTCGAGCAGCACGACGGCACCCTCCACGCCGAGAACGGCGGGCTCGGCGTGGTGTTCAAGGTGTGCCTGCCCGCCGCATAGGCGTGGACATGCCCCCCCGACCGGAGCAACGGTCGCCGATCGCAGGGCGACGATCCAGCCCCGCGGAGTGGCTGCCGGCGAGTGCCAGTCCGGCGCCGCGCCGGCAGCGGCCCCGCGGCGCCGGAGGCGACGCGTGGGGGCGCCTGCGGCTGGAGGCCGCAGGCCGTGCCCCGCGCACAAGGCGGGGGCAACCAGCCACTAGCCAACCAGCTGGTGGCCGCTAGAAACGGCTACTTGTACAGCGCGTCCAGATCGGCTTCGTACTTCGCGAGCACGTTGCGCCGCTTGAGCTTGAGTGTGGGCGTCAGCATGCCGTTTTCGGTCGTGAAGTCGTCGCTTATCAGCATGAACTTCTGCGGCCGCTCGAAGCCCTTGAACTCACGACCCCGGTCGGCGAGCTCCTTCTTGACGAGCTCGCGCACCTTGTCGTTCGTCGTGAGGTCGGCGACCTCGATGCCGTTGTCGCTGGCCCACTTGCGGACCGAGTCCACGTCCAGCACCACAAGCGCCACGTTGTACGGCTTGTTGGCGCCGTGGATCATCACATTGGCGACGAACGGCGAGAGCTTCAGGTCCTCTTCCAGCGGTGCGGGCACGACGTACTTGCCGTTCTCGAGCTTGTACTGCTCCTTGATGCGCCCGGTGATGTAGAGGTAGCCGTCGTCGTCCAGGTAGCCCATGTCGCCGCTGCGGAAGCCGCCGTCGGCCATGAGCACCTTGTCGTTTTCCTCGGCGCGGTTATGATAGCCCTGCATGATGTTCGGGCCGTAGATCAAGATCTCGCCGTTCTTCGGGTCGGCCGTGACTTCCTTGTCGATCTTGATCTTGACCTCGGGGATGGCCTTGCCGACGCTGCCGATCTTGCGGTTGCCCGGGTAGTTGGCGGTGGCGATGGGGCTCGTCTCCGTCAGTCCGTAGCCCTCGTAGACCTCGATACCGAGCGCGTCGATGAACTCGGCGACTTCCTTGCTGAGCGCGGCGCTGCCGCTGATCGCGTACTTGAGCCGGCCGCCGAACTTGTCGCGGATCTTGCTGAAGATGAGCTTGTCCGCCAGCGTCAGCCCGATACCGCCCATGACGCCGACTCCGCCGCCGCCGTGCTCGCGCGTGGCGTTCTTGATGCCGGACTGGAAGAGCTTCTGGATCATGCCCGGCTTGTCCGCCATCTGCTTGTTCACGCCTTCGTAGATACGGTTGAAGATGCGCGGAACGGCGAACAGGATGCTGGGGCGCACCTCGGCCAGGTTCGCCACGAGGTTGGCGACCTCGTCGTTGATGGCGAGCGAGCAGCCCATGCTGAGCAGCGCGTGCAGCTCGCAGGTCTGGCCGAAGGAGTGCGCCCAGGGCAGGAAGCTGAGCGAGCGATCGTCCGACTCGAAGGTGAAGATGTCGTGGATGGCGTTGATGTTGGACGTGATGTTGCCGTGGCTTAGGATCACGCCTTTGGGGTTGCCGGTCGTGCCCGAGGTGTAGATGAAGCCGGCCGTGTCCTTGCGTTCGGGCTCCTTGGCGTCGACCGGGTTCTTCTTCCCCTTTTCCAGCAGGGCCTTGTACGAATCGGGGTTGTCGGCGGGCAGGTCGAGACCGACAACGTGCTCCAGCGAGGGGACCTCGCTCTTCAGCTGGCCGAGCTTGTCGTAGATGGCGGCCGTGGCGCCGATAGCCACCTTCGCGCCGCAATCGTCCAGGATGAACTTCCATTCCTTGGGCAGCTGCGCCTCGTACATCGGCACGAAAGCGGCGCCGAGGCCGTACGTGGCGTACGCGGCCACGGCCCACTCGACGCGGTTGTTCGCGATGATGCCGACCTTGTCACCCGCGCCCACGCCCAGCGACGCGAGCGCGCCGCGGAACTGGTCGACGAGCTTTCCGAACTCGCCGTACGTCATCCAGCGCCACTGACCGTCGGTCTTGGTGCCGAAGAGCTCGCGATCCGCGTAGCGTGTGGTGCTGCGCTTCGCGAGCTCGACCAGGTTCGTGAAAGTGTCGCTCATGGTCTCTCTCCCGCCTCTGTGGGTCCCCGCCTCTGTGGGTCTCGCCGGGCCGGCGAAACGGCCCGGAAACATAAGGTTCGCCAGGGGCCCGGGTCAATCGTCCCGCGCACCCCGGCTGACGTCCGCGGGCTGCGTGCTAGCTTCCCGGCCCGGCCCGGCCCCTTGCCGCGACCGCCGTCTCGCTATGCCCCGCTACGCCCTCGTCACCTTCGGCTGCCAGATGAACCAGCACGATTCCGAGCGGATCGGCGAGGTTCTTTCGGGCGCGGGCTACGAACAGACGGCAGAACCGGCCCAGGCGGACCTGGTCCTGCTGAACACCTGCAGCGTGCGGGAGAAGGCCGAACAGAAGCTCAGGAGCGAGGTAGGGCGGCTGGGCGTGCTCAAGCGCCGGCGCCCGGGCCTGCTCATCGGAGTGGCCGGCTGCGTCGCGCAGCAGGACGGCGAGCGGCTGGTCGAGCGGATGCCACAGATCGATCTGGTGATCGGCCCCGACAACATCCCGGAGCTGCCCGGGCTTCTGGCCGAGCTGTCGCTGGGCTCGCCCCCACGAGTGCGCACCGTGTTCGACACAGAGACGCCGTACTTCCTGCCCGCGGCACCGGTGCGGGGGCGGCACGGGCCGACCGCGTACGTCACGGTGATGAAGGGCTGCAACGAGCGCTGCTCGTTCTGCATCGTGCCCTACACGCGGGGACCCGAGCGCTACCGACCCGCGGGGGAGCTGCTGGACGAGATCGCTCGGCTCGTCGACGCGGGCGTGCGCGAGGTGACTCTGCTCGGCCAGACCGTGAACAGCTACCGCGACCCGCAGGGCTCGTTGCCTCCGGCGCCCGGTGCGGGTGACAGCCGCTGGCGGCACACGCGCGGGGCGCGGGCGAAGGAGGACGAGAGCGAGTTCCCCGCGCTCCTGCGTCGCATTGCGGAGCGGGTGCCGGGGCTCGCCCGGCTGCGCTACGCGAGCCCGCATCCGCGGCACCTGACGCTTTCCCTGATCCGCGCGCACCAGGATCTGCCGCTGCTCTGCCGGCACGTGCACATGCCGGTGCAGTCGGGCAGCGACCGGGTGCTCCACCGCATGCTCCGCCGCTACAGCGTGGCGGAGTACCACGAGCGCCTCGACGCGCTGCGCGAGGCGGTGCCGGACGTGACGCTCTCGACCGACGTGATTGTCGGCTTTCCGGGCGAAACGCGCGAGGACTTCGCTGGCACGCTAGAGCTGGTGGAGCGCGCGGGCTTCTCGGGGCTGTTCGGCTTCAAGTACTCGGAAAGGTCGTACACGCCGTCGCTCAAACTGGACAACGACGTGCCGGAAGCGGAGAAAAGCGAACGGCTGGCGGAGCTGTTCGCGCTCAGCTACCGGCTGCGCCGCGAGCATCTGGCCTCGCGGGTCGGCAGCGTCGAAGAGGTGCTGGTGGAAGGGCCCGCGCGGGGCGGCGGTTACACCGGGCGCAGCGAGAAGAACGAGATCGTCCATTTCGGCGCGACGGACGACCCCACCGGCGAGATCGTCGCGCTGCGCATCCGGCGTGCTTTCAAGAACTCGCTGGAAGGCGAGCTGTGCGACGAGGCGCGCCGCGCGCCGCGCGCGCCGGCGGACGATCGGCGCGCGCTGCCGGTCGTGTGACGGAGAGGTCATGGCAGGGTTGATCAAGACTGTCGGTGGAAAGACGCCCCAGCTCGGCAGGGACGTGTTCATCGCGGAGGGCGCGGTGGTCGTGGGCGACGTGCATCTCGGCGATCAGGTGAGCATCTGGTACGGCGCGGTGCTGCGAGGCGACGTCGGGTTCATCCGCATCGGCGCGCGCAGCAACGTGCAGGACCTCTCGTGCATCCACATGACCACCGACGTGTCCAACACCGTCATCGGCGAGGACGTGACGATCGGGCACGGCGCGATCATCCACGGCGGTATCATCGGCGACCGCGCGCTCATCGGCATGGGCTCGGTCATCCTCGACAACGCCGAGGTCGGCGAGGAAGCGCTGATCGCGGCCGGCAGCGTGGTGCCGCCGCGCATGAAGGTGCCGCCGCGGGTGCTGGTGCGCGGCCAGCCGGGCAGGGTGATCCGCGAGCTTACGCCAGAAGAGACACTGCTCGGCCTGCACGGAGCGGAAGACTACGTGAAGCTCGCGCCGGAACACCGCTAGCGCACCTCGCGCGAGCGCCGTGCGACTGGAGCATCATGCGCTCGGGTCTCCTTGTCGTGGGTCTGCAGGTGTCCGTGATGGGTTGCTCCAGTGCGAGCCGATCAAGAACGAGCAGGCCTGGTATCCCGCGAGCTGCACGCCGAACTGGCCGGGTCGGCGCTTCAACCGCCGCCGACGAAGTGCACGATCTCCAGCACGTCGTCCGGCTGGAGATCGGTGCTCTCGTGCTGGGCGCGCGGCACCACTTCGCGGTTGCGCTCCACGGCGACGGGCCCGTCGGTCAGGCCGAGGTGCTCGATCAAGGCCCGGACGCTGAGCCCGTCGGGGACTTCCTGCTCGTGGCCGTTCACGGTGAGCTTCATCGCAGCCACAGCGTAGAGGCGCGGCGCCGGCCGTCAAGCCGCCGTTCTTGCGTGACTGGAAGAGGCTGGCTCCGCCAGGCGTAAGGGGTAGCAGGCTCGACTAGACCTGGACTTTGCCACCCGGCCGCCTGCGCCGGTACGATCCCGCCGTGCGACGACTCTTGCTCACTGTCTGCCTGTCTCTCGGCGTCGCCGCCGCGGCGGGAGCGAGCGCGTGGGGGTACTTCACGCTCCTGCCACCGGGCAAGGCGCTGCCGGGCACGTACGTCGGCGGGCGGCTGATCCCGCCGGGGGCTTCGGTGGGCGATTTCCTCGCCGCCCGGCAGAAGGCGCTCGAAAGTCGCGAAGCCTACCTGCGCCTCGTCGACGGCAGCACGCTCCGTACCAGTCTGGGCGCGCTGGGCGTACGGCTGGATGTCCCGGCGACGATGCGCGCCGTGCTGGACGAGGCCGAGCAGGGCTCGCCCGGCGCACGGCTGTACGAGGCCTGGCAGGCGCGCCAGGGTGGCGTCGACATTCCGCCGCACTGGCGCATCGATCGCACGCGCGCCAGGGCGACGCTCGAGAAGCTCGCGCCGCTGGTCTACAGGGCCCCCGTCGACGCGCACCTCGACCTCGTGCGCCACGAGCGCGTCCCCGACAGACCCGGACGGGAGCTCGACGTGGGCCGAACCCTCGCTCACATTCCGGCGGTCGGCGACCAGCGCATCACTGTCATCCCGGTGGAAACCCGCGCTGTCCGGGCCGATGTAACCTCGCAGATGATCGCGCAGATCGACGTGAGCCGCGTGCTGTCCAGCTACCAGAGCAACTTCGGCGGACACAGCGCGTCGCGTGACCAGAATGTCCACACTGCCGCACGCTATCTGAACGGCACAGTGATCGCGCCGCGGCAGACCATCAGCTTCAACAAGGTGGTCGGGCCACGGACGCTGCGCCGCGGCTTCACGTGGGCGCCGGTGATCGTCGACGACGAGATCAAGCCGGGTGTGGGCGGCGGCACGTGCCAGGTTTCCTCTACGCTGCACGCCGCGGCCGTGTACGGCGGCATAGACGTGGTGCGGCGCCGGAGCCACAGCCGCCCGAGCGGCTACGTCCCTCTCGGGCTCGACGCGACGGTCGTCTACCCGGAGGTCGATCTCGAGATCAAGAACCCGTACGACTCGGCGCTCATCATCCACGCTTTCGTGCCGGAGCGGCACGTGCTCCGGGTGGAATTCCTGGGCCGCGATGCGCCGGGCAAGGTCGACTACACGTACGCCGTCACGAACACCCACGACTTCTACCGCCGCATCACCACCATGCCGTCGCTGGACAGCGACAAGCCCGTGCGCCACCAGAAGGGCCACAAGGGCTACGACGTGTACAGCATCGTGCGCATCCATCTGCCGAACGGCCGGGAGGAGAAGCACAGCTACAGGAGCAAGTACTGGCCGGTCCCGGAGGTGTACTGGGTCGCGCCCGGCATGTCGCTGGGCGAGCTTCCCGCGCTTCCCGCCGGTGCCCAGCGCGTGGAGGTCGACGGCCAGGACGCCGCCCAGGACGACGGCCCGACCGAGCCGGCCTCGCTGCACACCGACGCCCGCGGCGGCTAGCGCCTGCCGCGGGGAGGGGGAGAGTCGGGTTGATCTCCGCTCTGTTCGCGGTACACCGGGCGGCCATGATCGACTGCCGGATGCTTCCGCGGCGGCGCGCTGTCACCGCTCTGATCGCGCTGGGCATGGCGTCGCTGTCGGCGGGCTGCCACAAGGGGGCGGCGGCGAAGGACGACGATCCCGCCGCGTCCTCTTCGGCCGCGGGCGCGTCGTCCAGGGCCCTTGCCGCCACGGCACCGCTGTCGAGCATGAAGGTCAACCACGGCGAGCTCGACACCAAGGCGCCACAGAGCTCGCCGCAGATCGCCGCCACGGTCGTCGCCGCGACCGTCTACAAGCTGCCGAACGAGAACTCGCGCAAGCTCGGATACGTCCGGCTCGGCAGCAGCGTCCAGCGCGATCCGGATCCTGTGAGCGGGCACGGCTGCAAGGGCAAGTGGTACCACGTCTATCCGATGGGCTACATGTGTACCGAGGAGGCGACGACCGACCTCGACAAGCCGATCATCCGCGCCGCCAACGTCAGGCCGGACCTGTCCAAGCCCATGCCGTACCACTACGGCTTCGTGCGGGCGACCGCGCCGCAGTACCTGCGTATCCCCACCCAGGCCGAACAGGAGAAGAGCGAGTTCAAGCTCGACGAGCACCTGGAGTGGTTCAAGGAGCACAAGGCCGAGGTGCAGCGGGTGGATCTCGGCTCGAACGACGTGCCGCTCGACTCGCGCGGCATCGCGATGCCCGGCCTCGTGCACCCCAAGGGCTTCCGGCTGTCCACGCAGCTCAGCCGAGACGAGCTGTTCGGCGGCAAGAGCGCCGACGCGCCGATCCCGTGGTGGCTGAAGGACCACAAGCGGCTGATCCCCAACGTCGCCGCCTTCAAGGTGCCGGACTACGCGGTGTTCGCCGACCGCGTGCGGCGCAAGACAGGGCTGTCGTTCATCGACGCCTTCGACACCAACGACAACGGCTTCCACCGCCGTTTCGCGGTCACGGTGGACATGCGGTTGATCCCCACCACCAAGGTCAAGCCGGACACGGCCTCGCCCTTCCACGGGATCGAGATCAACAAGAACTTCCCGATCCCATTCTGTTGGGTGATCAAGCGCGACGTGAGGACCTACCACCTCATCCGGGGCGCCGACGAGGTGGAAGAGGTGGCGGATATCCCGCGGCGCGCGGTCGTGCCGATCAGCGGCAAAGCCCGCATCAAGGCGGGGCACCGCTACTACCAGACGCTCAAGGACAAGACTGTCTGGCTCGAGGCGAGCGACATCGGCATCGTCGCGTACCCGAAGCAATGGCCTGATTTCGCCAAGAAGGGCGAGAAGTGGATCGACATCTCGCTGCGCCAGCAGACGCTCGTGCTCTACGAGGGCAAGCGCCCCTGGTACGCGACGCTCGTCTCGACCGGGCGCGTCAGGCTCGGCGATCCGAAGACGCAGCTGGCGACGCTCCAGGGGATTTTCCACCTGAAGAGCAAGCACATCGCGGCCATGATGGACTCGAACGAGAACTCGGACGTAGCCGGCGGCACGCGCGCCAACACGCATCGTTCGCTCTCGGCCGACGACCGCGCCACGGTCAAGCGACTGCTCGCGGCAGAGAAGGCCGGCAAGAAGCTGAGCCCCCCCGACCAGCGCCGGCTGGACAACATCCACAAGGGCCGGCCGCCCGAGTACGGCGTCACCGTGCGGCGTGGCGCTTCAGGCTTCCAGCTGCGCGACGTGCCCTGGATCCAGTACTTCGCCTCGGGCTACGCGCTGCACGGTGCCTACTGGCACGACGTGTTCGGCATCCCGCGTAGCCACGGCTGCGTGAACCTCGCCCCCATCGACGCCCGCGTCGTCTTCATGTGGACCGATCCGCCGGTACCTCCGGGTTGGCACGGCATCAACGTCGGTGCCGACATGGGCGAGGGGACCATCGTCGACATCCACCCGTAGGCGCCAGGCGTCGGCTATAGAAGATTTCGGCAGTAGGACTAGGGATCGCCGACTTCGGTCGGCATCGGGCTGATAGCGAAGGCGGCGTTGATCAGGCCGACGTGCGAGTAGGTCTGCGGGAAGTTGCCCCATTGCACGCCCGTCTCTGGATCCACATCCTCGCTGATCAAGCCGACGTGGCTGGCGTGGCCGACCAGGTGCGCCATGGCCTCTTCAGCCTCGTCGCGGTGACCCAGACGGGCTAGCGCCTCCGCGTGCCAGTAGCCGCACACGGTGAACGTGCCGTGCGACTCGCCGATACCGTCATGGTGCACGTAGCGGTGCATCAGGTGACCGTTCACGCCAAGTTGCCGCGAGAGCTGCCTGAGGTGCGACTCGGCGTGGGGATGGCTCTTCCCGAGGAAGCCGAGGTTGACCATCATCAAGAGCGAACCGTCGGCGTTGTCGCTGACGAGCGAGTCGCCGTAGTAGCCCCGGTCCGGTCGCCAGCAGCGGTCCTCGATCAGTGCGCGGGTGCGAGCAGCGAGGCCGCGAGCCTGGCCCTCGAGAGCAGGCTCGCCGAGGCGCTCGGCGATGCGCGCCGCAACCACAGCGCCCATCCAGTGCATCAGGAGCGAGAAGGTGTGCACGCGCGTATCGTTCCGGATCTCCCAGATCCCCGCGTCCGGCAGCTCCAGCGTCAGGGCGATGCGATCGAGCAGCCGCCGCACCAGGCGATCGGAGCGGCCCGAGAGGTGCTCGCCGAAGCGGATGTCGAGGAAGATGGGGGCAATTGCAGCGATCATCTCGCCGTACACGTCGTTCTGGATCTGCTGATACGCGGCGTTGCCGGCCCTGACGGGCGGATTGCCGAGGTAGCCCGGCAGGTGATCGAGCGCGAGCTCGTGCAACTCGCGCTCGCCGGAGATGCCGTAGACCGGCTGTAGGTGCTCAGGAGAGGACTCCGCCAGGTTCTTCAGGAAGGAGACGAAGGCCTCCATCTCGTCGAAGTGGCCGATGCGCCGCATCGCACGCAGCGTGAAATAGGAGTCGCGGAGCCAGCAGAAGCGGTAGTCCCAGTTGCGCCCCGAACCGGGGTACTCGGGGATGCTGGTGGTAGTCGCGGCCGTGATCGCGCCGGTGTCCTCGTACTGGTGGAGCTTCAACGCCAGCGCGGAGCGGAGCACCTCGGGCTGGAAGCGGCCCGGTAGCGTCGTGTGCTTGACCCAGGTTTCCCAGTAGCGCTCCGTTTGGTTGAAAAAGCTCTCGCAGGTCTCGGCCAGCGACGCTTCGAGCGGCGCGCCCCACGTCAGCACCACGTAGGCCTCGCGCTCCAGCAGGAACTCGCGCCCTTCCGCGATGTAGTTGAGCGGTACATTGGTCGTCAGACGCAGCTGCGCGCCCGGGATCGGCCACTGGATGTGGTTGCTCGCTAGATACGGCGAGGGTTGCACGCGCCCGTAGTCGTACACAGGATGGCACCGGATGCGGACCACCGGGTCGCCGGAAAGACGGCGCAACCGGCGAATCAGCATCGTCGGTTTGAAGTACCGTTCGTACTGCTTGAAGCGAGGAGCGAAATCGACGACCTCGAACGAACCCGATTCGGCCGTGAACACCGTCCTGAGGATGTTGGTGTTCGGTAGATACGCCTGCTCCGACTCGTATTGCTCGCCTTTGGGCTCCACGGTGAAGCGACCGCCGCGCTCGTCGTCCACGAGCGAGCCGAACACGAAGCTGGAGTCGAAGCGGGGCCAGCACAGCCAGACGACCCGCCCCCGGTCGTCGATCAGAGCCTGGTACGCGCAGTTACCGATAAGGGCGAGCTTCACTCCGGTAGGTCCTCGTTCGGCTCCGCGGGGGCCTGGAGCCGTTTGCGCGGCTGCCCGGGGCCGATCCGGAGCGCCGAGTTGTTCAGTAGGCGGAGCTTATGACATAAGAGGGCGCCATGACGCACGCTTTGCCGCGTGAGGGGACCACGCCGTGAGCAAGCCCAGGCTTATCGTCGCCTCCGCACGACTGCCGGTGACACTGTCGCACCGCCACGACACGTGGGAGGTGGCCACCAGCACCGGCGGGCTGGTCACCGCGCTGAAGGCGGTAGCCGAGCGGCGGCCCTTCACCTGGCTCGGCTGGCCGGGAACCTCCGTCGGCGAACCGGACCGACCCGAGGTGACGCGGGTCCTGGCCCAGCACGGCAGCGTGCCCGTGTTCATCAGCAAGGGCGACATCGAGGGCTTCTACATGGGGTTCTCCAATCGCGAGCTGTGGCCCCTGTTCCACAACCTGACGGACCGATCGCACTTCGGCATGTCCGGCTACCAGTCGTACGAGAAGGTGAACGAGATGTTCGCCGAGGAGATCTGCCGGCTGGCCCGCCCCGGCGACGCGATCTGGGTGCACGACTACCAGCTGGCCCTGGTGCCCGAGATGGTGCGGCGCCGGGGCACCGGTTGCCCCATCGGCTTCTTCCTGCACATCCCGTTCCCGTCGTCGGAGACCTACCGCACGCTGCCCGTCCGCGAGCAGATCCTGCGTGGCATGCTGGGCGCGGACCTGGTCGGCTTCCACGCCTACGAGTACGTCAGCCACTTCCGTAACGCCGCGCTGCGGGTGCTCGGCCTCGAGTCGGAGCCGATGGCGATCCGGATGAGCTCGCGCAAGGTCCAGCTTGGCGTGCTCCCCATCGGGATCGATCCCGCCGAGATCCGCGAGATGGCCGAGAGCCGCGAGGCCCGCCAGGAGCTCGCGAGCCTGCAGAGCACGTACGCGGGCAAGAAGATCATCGTAGGCGTGGATCGCCTCGATTACACCAAGGGCATCCCGGCCAAGCTGCTCGCCTTCGAGCAACTGCTCAAGTCCCATCCCAAGTGGCGCCAGCGGGTGGTGTTGATCCAGATCGCCGCGCCATCGCGCACCGACGTGGCGGAGTACCAGCGGCTCAAGCGGGACGTGGACGAGCTGGTCGGCCGCATCAACGGGCGCTACGGCTCATCGAGCACGATGCCCGTCGTCTATGTGAACCAGGCCATGCCGCGCGCGCGGCTGGTCGGGTTGTACCAGGCCGCCGACATCGCATTGGTCACCCCCGTGCGCGACGGGATGAACCTGGTGGCGCTGGAATACGTCGCCGCGCGCGCCGAGCGCGGCGGCACGCTGATTCTCAGCGAATTCGCCGGAGCCGCGCACTGCCTGCCCGGCGCACGCCTGGTGAGCCCGTACAGCATCGACGAAGTCACCGCGGCGCTCGCCGAGAGCCTGGAGCAGGACCGGCCCGACGCCGAGGCGTTCCGGCACATGCTCGCCTTCGTCAACGAGAACACCTCGATGGTCTGGGCGAATCGCTTCCTCGATCGACTGGAAGCCACGGCTGGTGACGTTCGCCCGACCTCGGAGCTGCTCGATGTGAGCAAACCGCCGCTCGTCGACAAGGTGAGGAAGAGCCGCCGGCCCCTGGTGCTGCTCGACTACGACGGCACGCTCCGCTCCTACGTGCTCGATCCCCGCGAGGCGGTGCCGGATGCGCGCATTCTCGGCGCACTGTCCTCGCTAGCGGAAACTGCCACGGTCTACGTCATCAGCGGTCGCAGCAAGGCCGCGCTGGACGAGTGGCTGGGCGAGCTCGACATCGGGTTGGTCAGTGAGCACGGATTGGCCCTCAAGACACCAGGCGGGCAATGGGAACGCCGCGCCAACGTCAGCGGAGCGGCGATCCGCCGGCTGGTCGAGCCGCTGTTCCAGGACTTCACCCGGCGCACTCCAGGTAGCGCGATCGAGTACAAGGACGCGGCCATCGCCTGGCACTACCGCGGCGTCGATCCCGAGTTCGGCACCTTCCAGGCCAACGAGCTGCTCTCGCTGCTGGAGGACACACTAAAACGACGGCCCTACAAAGTGCTCCGGGGCTCGCGCGTCATCGAGGTCCGCCACGAACGCGTGACCAAGGGTCAGGCGGCGCAGGCTCTGCTGAAGCGACACGCGCGCTCGGATTTCCTGTTCTGCGCCGGCGACGACCGCACGGACGAGGAGATGATGGAGGCCATTCCCGCCGGATGGAGGGCGCGCGCCGTCACGTGCTGGGTCGGCAGCCGCAACGCGCAGGCAACGTACTGGGTGGAATCGAACATCGCGCTGCTCGAGCAGCTCGAGAACCTGGCGCGGCTGTGGAAGGGGCTGCCGCCGCCTCGCCGCGCGAAGCAGAAGGCCCGCCAGACATCGCGCCGGGGCGGCCGATCTGCGTAGCCTTCCGCCCCGTGCTAGACCCGTTTTCGTAGGCGATGCTGAGATTCCGGCTTTTCGGTTTTCCCGTGAGCATCCAGCCCGGGTTCTGGGTGCTGGCGGTGCTGCTCGGCCTGTCGTTCGCGCAGAAGCCGGTGGCGATGATGGTCTGGCTCGGCGTGGTGCTGGTGTCGATCCTCGTGCACGAGCTCGGGCATGCATCTACGGCGCGGCTGTACGGCCAGTCGCCGGCCATCACGCTGCACATGATGGGCGGCTTGACTAGCTGGACTCCCACGCACGACATCGGGCGGCGGCGCGGCATCCTGGTGACGCTGGCAGGTCCCTTCGCCGGCTTCGCGCTCGGTCTGGCCGCGCTCGGCATCAAGCTTGGCGCGGGCACTGCGGTGCCGCACGGTTCCATGCTGGCCCTGGCGCTCGAGCTCCTGATCTGGGCGAACGTGCTGTGGAGCGCGATCAACCTGCTTCCCGTGCTGCCGTTCGACGGAGGCCAGATCCTGGCGCAGGCGCTGGGTCCCAGGCGGCGTCGGCTCGCAGCCTCGCTGTCGCTCGTGTTCGGGCTGGCCCTGGCGGCCGGGTTCTACAAGCTGGGCTGGACCTACGCGGCGCTCATCTTCGCGCTCGGCGGCGTATCCAGCTTCATGTCGGAACGGAATCGGTCCCGCTACCAGGGTCCGCCGCCGCCGGAGCTGCTCTCCCAGGTCATGGTCCGCGCAGAGGAAGCCATGAACGCCGGCGACCATGCCTCGGCAGCCGGGATGGCCAAGGCCGTGTTCGATGCGTCGGGCGATCCTGAACAGCGGCGTCTCGCGCTGGAGCTCAGCGGCTGGGCGACGGTGATGGGTGGCGACGCAGCCGCGGCGCGCGACGTGCTCAGACACGTGCCGCCGGGTGGGCGCATCGACCCCTACCTGGAGGGGGCCATCCACGAGCTCGACGGGGACCTCGACCGGGCGCGCGCGGTGCTTCTGTCGGCGCGGCACAGCGGCGATCTGCGACCGGAGCTGGCAGGGCTCCTGGTGCGCGTGCTGCTCCGGACGGGGCGCCCCGAGGACGCTGCCGGGCTGACCAGCGAGATCCTCGAGGACACGCCGGACGAGGACACCCGGCGCGTCGCCGCCGAGGCGTTCGAGGCGGGCGCGGCGGAAGCGGCAGGCCGCCTGCTGCACACGCTGTTCGAGCGCACCCAGGCGCCGCGCGATGCCTACGACGCCGCGCGCGGCTACGCCCGGGCCAAACTGAGGGACGAGGCGCTAGGCGCGCTGGAAGAAGCGGTGCGCGCGGGGCACAGCGAGCCCGCACGCGCCCGCACGGATGCCGATCTCTCCACGCTCAGCGACGACGCCCGCTTCGAATTGGCCCTTGCGGGCGGGGCGCAGAGCTCCCAGGTTTGACATGAGCCCCCCCGGGGTTCCCTTCCTCGGCGACGCCGGCAGCGCGATGACGCAACGTGCCATCGGGGCGGAAGGCGGGGTCGCCGGTCGACGCCGCGCGGGCAGCGCTCGACGTGTCCGGAGTTTGCCGGAGCGCGAGGCAAGCCTCATCATGTAGCCAAGCGTAGAATGTCCGCCCGACGGCCTCTTGCAGTGTTGATCGCCGCGTTGCTGCTGCGGCTCGCCGCAGGAGCCAGCGCGGGCCCCCTGCCACCCACCGGGACGCCGGCACCCCAGGTAGCGCGGGTTCCCGCGCCAGCGCCCGCGCCGGTGGAATTGACAGAGGCGGCGTTCAGCGCGGCCGGGAAGCAGCCCGTCGCCCCTGCACCGCCGCCCGCCCCCGAGCCGGCTAGGCCCGCCCAGGCGTGCCCGCCGGACATGGTCCTGGTGGGAGGCGACTACTGCACCGAGGTGAAGCAGACCTGCAAGCACTGGCTGGACGACAGGAAGCTGCCCTTCGCGCGTTGCGGCGAGTACGAAAAGCCCGCGCGCTGCGTCGGACGCCGCGTGCATCTGCAGTTCTGTATCGATCGCTACGAGTACACGCGCCCTGGCGAGCAGCTTCCCGCGAACTACCAGAGCTTCGTCACCGTGAGCCGGCTCTGCAAGAAGCTGGGCAAGCGCGTCTGCACCGAGGGAGAGTGGAACTTCGCCTGTGAAGGCGAACAGATGCGGCCCTATCCCTACGGCTGGAAGCGCGAGCCAGTGTGTAACCAGGATCAATCCGACCTGTACAAGCCCAATCCGCGACGCCGCGTGCTGCGCGACCTGCGCAAGCCCGCCGATGCGAACCCTCACTGCGTGAGCCCCTTCGGCGTCTACGACATGGTGGGCAATCTCGACGAGCCCGTGCTGAGGGAGGAGGCGCGCTATGCAACGCCCTTCCGCAACGGGCTGAAAGGCGGCTGGTGGATGGCCGGGCGCAACCGCTGCCGCCCCGCGACCACGGCGCACGACGACTACTACAACGACATCCAGGTCGGCGCGCGCTGCTGCGCCGACGCGCCCGGCGACGAGCGCGGCGCGACCGGCTGAGCCGGGGAACCTGGCCCCTGACCGGAAGACAGCGCGTCCGGCCGGGCCGACCCCAGAGCTCGAGCTCCAGCTCCAGGGTGCTCTAGAAATAGCTGAATATCCGAGGAAAATATCGGATCTGGGTCGCCGGGCCCGCAGCCGAAAATCGCCCTGCGGCTGGAAAATGGCCGGACGGCTTGACGGAACCGTCAACTCGCCGAAAAGTCGGGCGTCGTGCGCCTCGTCCATGCTGCCGTCGTCGCGGCCGTGGGAGCGTTCGTGCTCGCTTCGTGCAACCAGCGACCCGAACCCACCCCGGCTGCCCAGCCCCGTGCTGCCCCCGCGCCTGTGGCTGCTCGGCCTGCGCCCGCTCCGCGGGATCCGCAGACACTGGCGGCGATCGCGCCCTCGTCGCTGGAGGACCCCAGCGACGAGGCGAGCTCGGCCTGCCCCGACGGCATGGTTCTCGTGGACGGCGACTACTGCCCGAAGGTCGAGCAGAAGTGCCTGCACTGGATGGACCCGCCGGGCCGCTACCACGAGTTCCGCTGCGCCGAGTACGAAAAGCCGGCCAAGTGCCGGTCCGCGCAGCGGGTGCACCTGCGCTTCTGCATGGACAAGTACGAGTACACGCCGTCCGGCCAGACGCTTCCCGCAAACCACCAGAGCTGGACCATGGCGAAGGAGAAGTGCGGGGCCATCGGCAAGCGCGTGTGCATGGAGAGCGAGTACAACTTCGCCTGCGAGGGCGAAGAGATGCGGCCCTATCCGTACGGCTGGGAGCGCGACAGCACCGCCTGCAACGCCGATCACTTCGACGTGGTGGACGACCACGGCAACCTCCGCGACATGCGCGCCGTCAAGGGCGAGTACCCGCGCTGCGTGAGCCCCTTCGGCGTGCACGACCTGGCCGGCAACCTGGAGGAGTTCGTCAGCATCGACGGCACCCACCCGGTGCGCCCTGCGATGAAGGGCGCCTACTGGCAGCCCAGCCGCAACTCCTGCCGCGCGGCCCAGACGGCGCACGACCGCTACTACAACGGCACCGAGACCGGCTTCCGCTGCTGCGCCGATCCGTCCTGAAGCGCGCCACCGGCGCCCTCCCGACGGCCTCGGGCAGGCCCGCCGCACCGCGCCGACTGCGGGCTCTGGACGGCGTTGAAGGCGGCACGCAGCGTTCGGCCGACCGGCCGGAACCCGCCGCCTGCCCGGGCGCCTCGACTCCCGAAGCCAGGCCCTCCCGTCGCCAGGCGCTCCTCTCTTGCAGCGAGCGCCGCGACAAGCGACGACTGACGGCTGGACCTCAAGCGAAAGGAACGAACGCATGCGCATCGGTATGGTCGGACTGGGAAGGATGGGCGCCAACATGGTGCGGCGGCTGATGAAGGCGGGGCACGAGTGCGTCGTCTTCGATGTGTCGCCCGACGCGGTGAAGGCACTCGCCAAGGAGGGAGCCGTCGCGGCCGACTCGCTCGAAGACATGGCGTCGAAGCTGAGCGCACCGCGCGCCGTGTGGCTGATGGTCCCGGCGGCGTTCGTGATGGAAACGGCCGAGAAGGCCGCGGCATACCTCGAGAAGGGCGACACGCTGATCGACGGCGGCAACTCGTACTACCGCGACGACGTCGATCGCGCGCGCAAGCTCGCCGAGCGCGGCATCCACTCGGTCGACGTCGGCGTCTCCGGCGGCGTGTGGGGTATCGAGCGCGGCTACTGCCAGATGATCGGCGGTCCGGACGAGGCCGTAAAGCGCCTCGACCCGATCTTCGAGGCGCTCGCACCCGGTGTCGAGGGTGCTCCGCGCACCGAGGGGCGCAGCGGCGCACCCACGCCGGCAGAGAAGGGCTACCTGCACTGCGGCGCCGCCGGCGCCGGCCACTTCGTCAAGATGGTGCACAACGGTATCGAGTACGGCCTGATGGCAACGTACGCCGAGGGTCTGAACTTGCTGAAGAATGCCAACGCCGGCAAGCAGAAGCGCGACACGGACGCCGAGACGGCGCCGATGCGCGACCCGGGCTACTACCAGTACGACCTCGATCTCCGTGACATCACCGAGGTGTGGCGTCGCGGCAGCGTCATCCAGTCCTGGCTGCTCGATCTGACCGCCCACGCGCTGCTCGATGACAAGGACCTGTCCGCCTTCTCCGGCCGCGTCTCGGACTCGGGCGAGGGACGCTGGACACTGCACGCCGCGATCGACGAGGGCGTGCCGGCGCCAGTGCTGAGCATTGCTCTGACGGAGCGCTTCGGCTCCCGCGGCAACGCGGAGTTCGCCAACAAGGTCCTGTCCGCAATGCGCAGCGAATTCGGCGGGCACGCGGAAAAGAAGTCCTAGGCGCGAACAACGTCGCCGCTTTCGTCTTCTTCCGCGCCACGGGCGACCTCGCCCACAACATGATCTCCTCGGCTCTCTGCCGTCTGGTGGGAGCCGGGGAGCTCAGCGTACCGGTCCGGGCCGCAGAGGCCCTCACGGATAGGCGCCGGGATCCTCGAGGATCGTGCGCTCGTCGAGGCCGAGCATGAGGTTCATGTTCTGGATGGCCTGGCCTGCGCCGCCCTTGACGAGATTGTCCAGAGCGCTGAAGCACGTCACCAGCCGCGTGTCGCCTTCGACCGGACCGACGACGATGCCGACTTCGGCGTAGTTGGAACCGGCGACGGCGACGACCTCGGGCAGGCGCGAGCGGGGCCGGCGCACGAACGGCTCCGCTTCGCAGAAGCTGTCGTAGAGCGCGATGAGCTCCGCTTCGGAGCGATCCGCCGGCACTCGAACGAACGACGTGGCGAGAATGCCGCGGGCCAGCGGTGCCGAGACGGGTACGAAACCGAGGGACAGCTCCTTCGCGCCGGCGGCGTTCAGCGTGTCCTCGATCTCGGGAGCGTGCTGGTGGGCGAGCGGGCGGTAGCTGCGCAGGTTGTTGGCGCGCACGGGGTGGTGCGTGGTGGGCGTGGGCACGGCGCCAGCGCCGCTCGATCCGGTGATGCCGACCGTGTAGACCGCGCCCGCAAGCAGGCCGGCACGCGCCAGCGGCAGCAGGCCGAGTTCGATCGTCGTGGCGAAGCAACCGGGCGAGGCGAGGTAGCGTGTCTGCTTGATGCGCGCGCGATTGAGCTCCGGCAAGCCGTAGACGAAGCGCTCCAGCAGATCGGGGCGCGGGTGCTTTCCGCCGTAGAACTTCTCGTAGGCGGAGCTCCGCTTGAGCCGGAAGGCGCCGGACATGTCGATGATGCGCGTTCCCTGGTCGAGCACGGCCTGCACCAGTTCCACGCTGGCCTGGTGCGGCAGACCCATCAACACGATGTCGACGCCGGCAGCGGCCCGCTCGGGCGGCAGCTTCTCGAACCTGAGCTCCGTCAAACCCTCGAGGTGGGGATGGGCGGAGGAGAGCAGCTCTTCGACATGGTCGACCGCGCAGACGCGGACCAGCTCGACCTCGGGATGCAGCAGAAGGTGGCGGATGAGCTCGGCGCCGGCGAAACCGAACCGCCGAGTACGGCAGCCTTGAAGCGTTTCACGCGGTTCTTCTACCCGACGCTTTCGGGTGATGCCACCCGCGCCGATCAGCCCCGCCTAGTTCTCGTCCTCGCCCGAGACCGTGATCGGGATCCACAACGTGCGGACCTTCACCATGTCGCCACGGCGCGTGTAGCCCGCCAGCCCGTAGAACAGGTTCCACCAGTGCCCGGCCGGCGTCTCGCCGTAGGAGAACACCGGGAAGATGTGGATCTGCCAGTCGAGCCCGTTCTTCAGCTGGCGCTGGTGGTAGTACACGTTGCCGACGAGCTCGCTCACCGTATCCTGATCGGCGAAGCGCCAGAACACGGGGAAGCCAACCGTGGTGCGCTGCCCCGGGCTCGCGAAGTCCCAGAACACGGGCGCGATCACCGTGTGTGTGCTGCGGCCGTTCCGACCGAGGTACAGGATTGGGTTGATGTTCGTCTGCCAGCCGCGGAGATCGGTGGAGTGCTGGAAGAAGGGCGTGATCCAGGTGCTCTCGCTGATGCCGTAGCGATGGAAGTGCGCCCAGAAAGGGAAGAACACCTGGTTCGACTCGCGCGGGCTCGTACGCGAGTACAGGAACGGGAAGACGAGCTTCTCGTCGAGATTGATGTCGGGGTCGCGATAGTGCCAGTAGAGCGGCGTTATCATGTCGAGCTGCGTGCGCCCGCGGTAGCGCGCGTAGCCCCATGTCACGAAGGTGCGCTCGTTGTGCTCGCCGCGTGCCATCAGGAACAGCGGGTTGATGAACAGCCACGACTTGTCCTTCCATCCGTAGTGGAAGAGCGGAAGGAGCGTGGTGTGCCGCTCGTTCTTGCCCCAGATGCTCCAGTACAGGGGCAGGATGTGGAGCATGTCCCGCTTCGCCGTGTGCTCGCGGTAGTACGGCCCCCAGACGTTCATCCACGACCGTTCGCGGTCATCGTAGTGGTAGTAGTGCAGCAGCGGCGGGATCAGCTCGTACTTCGATTGCTCGTTCTGCCCGTAGAAGTACAGCGGTGCGACGCCGAAATCGATGTCCTCCGCGGTGCGGGCGTCGCAGTGCGAGCCGCCCTTCCACGAACAGAACATCGGCCCCACTAGATCGAAGCCGCCCTTCGCATCCGTGTGCGTGTAGGTGAGCAGCGGCGGGATCAGCGTGTAGCCGCCGTGCTTGCGTCTACCCGTGAAGTAGAGCGGCGCCAGCCAATTGTCGCGCTCGCCGGGCGCGACGCGATTGACGAAGGGGCCGACGACCGTCGTGCGGGAGCCCTTGGCAGGATTGCGCAGGTTCCACATGAGCGGGAACAGCACGTCGTCGGCGTGGGTGGGGCTGCGCCGGTTGTAGTAGAGGCCGCCGAACACCGAGGCGCGATCGGTCTTGGTCGGATCGGTGAGCGCTGGCTGCTTGCGCTCGAACCACAGCGGGAAGGCGAGCTTTAGCTTGTAGCGGCCGCTCGTCTCCTCGTAGTACGGCCCGTAGTAGCGCCGCGTGGTCGTGGCCGCCCGTCCCCGCTCCTGGTCGTCGTTGGTGATGTCGCTGCCGATGCGCTTGCGGGTCTTCTTGCTGACCTGGAGCGGATGATCGGGCAGCGACGGTTCGCTGCCCGGTGGCACCAGCTGGTCGCCCGCTCCGGGCGCCGCATGCATCTCCGGCTGGCCTTTCTTCTTCTTCGGCGTCTTCGTCTGGGGGCGCGCACCAGGCGGCGGCTGCCCCGGCATCATGGGCTGCATGCCCGGCCCGTACGGATCGGTCTGCGCGCGGGCGGGCAGGCTGAAAAGGACCAGCGCGGCGACCGCCGAGGCCACACTCCAGAACCGGGCGGAGGAGCTCAAGCGTGGCCCCCGCCGGCCGATCCGAGACGCTCCACGATGCGTTCGGCAGCGTCGGCACGCGGCAACTCGTCCTGTGTGTGCTCGGCCAGATCCTTCACCGCGACGACCTTCCGGTCGATCTCCGCGTCCCCGATCACGACGCACAGCCGCGCGCCCATCGAGTCCGCACGCCGGAGCATGCTCTTCAGCGAGTTGCCGCGACCATCCAGCTCGGCGCGGCAGCCCCGCCTGCGCACGTCACGCGCCAGGAGCAGCGCTTCGCGCTGCGCGGCTATGCCCATCGGCGCGAGGTAGACGAGGGGATCCGGGCGGGGGCTCGCCTCCGGCATCGCGAGCAGGATGCGCTCGAGGCCCATGGCGAAGCCGATCGCAGGCACCTGGGTGCCTCCCAGGCTCTGCACCATGCCGTCGTAGCGTCCACCGCCAGCGATGGTGTTCTGGGCACCGAGGCCGCCGGAGCTCGACTTGATCTCGAAGAGCGTGCGCGTGTAGTAGTCGAGTCCGCGCACGAGTGATGGATCGACCCGGTACGGCGTGCCCAGCGCGTCGAGCGCCTGGCACAGGCCGTCGAAATGCCCGCGGTCCTCCTCGTCCAGCACATCGAGAATGGCCGGCGCCCCGGCGACGACCTTCTGGTCGCCTTCGTTCCTGGAGTCGAGGATCCTGAGCGGGTTGACCTCGAGCCGGGCGCGCGCGTGCTCGCTGAGCTCCGCGGCGTGGGGGCGCAGGTAGTCCCGGAGCGCCGCGCGATAGCGCTCGCGGGCAGCCGGGCCGCCGATCGAGTGGATGCACACCTCGAGGTCGCCGATGCCGAGCTCGCCGAACAGCGCGCACAGCATGTCGATCATCTCCGCATCGCAGACGGGGCCCGGGTCGCCGAAGATCTCGCACCCTGCCTGGTAGAACTGCCGGTAGCGGCCGCGCTGGGGGCGTTCGGCCCGGAACATGGGACCGAGGTAGTACCAGCGGGAGACGGGCTCGCGGGTCCAGAGCTTGTGCTCGACGTAGGCGCGGGCCGCCCCTGCGGTGCCCTCGGGGCGCAAAGTCAGCGAGTCGCGGTGCCGCTCGAAGGTGTACATCTCCTTCTCGACGACATCGGTGTTCTCGCCGATGGAGCGCACGAACAGATTCGTAGGCTCGACGACCGGGGTGCGCACCTCCGCGTAACCGTAGAGCTCCACGGTGCGGCGGAACGCATCCTCGAGCCTCTGCCAGCTCCCGACCTCGTCGGGGAGGATGTCGTTCATCCCCTTGACTCGAGAAAAACGCATGTGAGGTCCGCAAGTTGGCCGGGGCTTCCGGCCGCCGGGAGGCTTATGCTCGGAGCATGGGATGCGGTCAAGCTCCGTACGGGGCCCGGCGCGGCAAGGAGAGGCGGAAAGCGCCGCCAGCCGGCGCTTCGTGGTAGAGGCCCGGAACCGATGCGGGCGGCAGGAATCGACCTCGGAAAGGTCCGCGTGGGGCTGGCGGTGGCCGACGAGCTCGGCCTGATGGCCCACCCCCGCCCGCATCTCGACGGCCGCGATCCCGGCCGCGTGGTCGAATCGCTGATCCGCCTCGCCGACGAGGAGCAGATCGACGTCTTCGTGGTGGGGCTACCGCGCAGGCTGAACGGCGAAGAGGGGCCGCCCGCGCGGCGCGCCCGGCGGTTCGCCGAGCGGTTGCGCGCGCGCAGTGGCAGGCGTGTCGAGCTGGTCGACGAGTGGCTGACGACCCGCGAGGCCCAGGCTCGACTGCGGGCCCAGGGGCTCGGCGAGCGCGAGTCGCGCAGCCGCATCGACAGCGCCGCCGCCGCGGTGCTGTTGCAGAGTTGGCTGGACGCCCGGCGCGAGCACGAGCCGTGACCCAGCGTTCCGGGAAAAAGCCCGCACGCCGCACCGGAGCGGCGAAAAGGACGGCTGGCAGGAAGAGCAAGCCGCGAAAGCGGCGCAAAGCGCCCGCCAAACGGCGCGCCCGGCCCCGGCGGCGCTACTACGGACTAGCCGGCGCGGGGCTGGCGGTGCTGCTCGCTCCAATCGTGACGGTGCTCGTCTGGGGAGCGCTGCCCGGCCCCGGAACGGGACGCCAGGTGGAGCTCGACTGGCCGGAAACCCCGACGAGCGCAAGCTCCGCCGGCGAGCGGCTGGAGCGCGCCGGCCTGATCAAGAGCCCACGTCTGTTCGCTGCCTACCTGGTCCTGGTGCACCCGTCGCTCGCTCGCGCGCCCGGACCGCACCTGTTCGCCGACAGCCTCCCGCCACGGGATCTGGTGCGGCGACTGGCGCGGCTCGGGTCCCGACCCAAAGTGCGGCTCACTGTCCCCGAGGGCTACAACTACATCCAGGTCGGCCAGCGGCTGCAGCAGCGCGGCGTCTGCTCGGCGCGCGCCTTCGGGCAGGCCGTCACGAACCGGACGCTGCTCGAATCGCTGCGCATCAGCGGGCCGTCGGCGGAAGGATATCTGTTTCCGGCCACCTACACCTTCCGGGTCGACGACGATCCGAAACGCGTGCTGCAGCGTCTGGTCGGCCAGACGCGCCGCCGGCTCAGGAAGCTGGATCGACTGCACCGAGGCGCGCTCTCGCGCCTCGAAAAGCAGCGCGGCTGGAGCGAGCACGAGCTGCTGACCCTGGCGTCCATCATCGAGCGGGAAACCGGCCACTCCGGCGAACGCCGCAAGGTGGCCAGCGTCTACTACAACCGGCTGGACGATCCCGATTTCCGCCCGCTGCACACGCTGCAGGCGGACCCCACGGCGGGTTACGGCTGTCTGGTACAACCCGACGCGGCCGCGAGCTGCGCGGGCTACTCCGGGCGCATCACACCAGCGATGCTGCGAGATCCCGACAACCCCTACAACACCTACCGCCATCCCGGGTTGCCGCCGGGACCGATCGCGAGTCCCGGCGAGAGGTCGATCGCCGCCGCGATCGACCCCGCGCACACCGACTACCTGTTCTTCGTGGCGAACGGCGCCGGCGGACACACGTTCAGCCGCACGTTCAACGAGCACAACGCGGCCATCCGGCAGAGCCGGCACGACGCCGGCCCCTGAGCGCCCCGCGCCGCGCGCTTTGTTCCGGGCGCGACTGGCGCTATGGGGCACCACCATGGCAAACGCGTTCGCAGAAGCGGTCCGCACGGTCCAGTTCCTGTCCGTCGATGGCGTGGAGAAGGCCAACAGCGGCCATCCAGGTACGCCCATGGCTCTGGCGGGGATCACCGTCGACATCTTCACGCGGCACCTCCGCTACAACCCCGCCGATCCGACCTGGCCGAACCGCGATCGCTTCGTGCTCTCCTGCGGGCACGCCTCGATGCTGCTCTACTCGGTGCTGCATCTGGCGGGCTACGAGCTGCCGCTGTCCGAGCTCGAGAACTTCCGCCAGTGGGGCTCGAAGACCCCCGGGCACCCCGAGTTCGGGCACACGCCGGGCGTCGAGACCACCACGGGGCCGCTCGGACAGGGCGTGGGCAATGCGGTCGGAATGGCCCTCTCGTCGAAGATGCTCGCAGCTCGCGTCAACACGCCCGAGTCGACGCTGATCGACTACCGCGTGTTCGGACTGTGCTCCGACGGCGATCTGATGGAAGGCGTGGCGAGCGAGGCGGCTAGCATCGCCGGGCATCTCGGCCTCGACAACCTGGTCCTCGTCTACGACGACAACCACATCACTATCGACGGGCACACGGACATCACGTTCAGCGAGGACGTGGGCAAGCGCTTCGAGGCCTACGGCTGGTTCGTCCAGCACGTGGATGGGCATGACCCGAGCGAGGTCCGGGCCGCACTCGACAAGGCCGTCGCAGAACCGGGACGCCCGTCGCTGATCGTGGCGCGCACGCACATCGCGATCGGTGCGCCGCACAAGCAGGACACTTCCGCCGCCCACGGCTCGCCGCTCGGCAAGGAGGAAGTGGAAGCCACCAAGACCGCTGCGGGCTGGCCGCTGGAGCCCACCTTCCGGATCCCGGAGCAGGCGCGGACGTTGTTCGACGAGCGCCGGAAGGACAATCTCCCGATCTACGAAGCGTGGCAGAGCGCTGCCGGCGACCTGGAAGGCGAGCGCGGCGAACTGTGGCGCCAGCTCGGCGAGCGCGTCATCCCCGACGACCTGTTCGCGCAACTGCTCGCAGCCACGGAACGGAAGAAGGACGCCACGCGCTCGCTCGCCTCGAAGATCGAGCAGCGTGCTGCGGAGCTGGTGCCGGCACTGGTCGGCGGCGCCGCCGACCTCGCGGCGTCCACGAAGACGAACATCAAGGGCGCAGGAGACATCGCGCGCGGCGAATTCGCGGGCCGCAATCTGCACTTCGGGATCCGCGAGCACGGCATGGGAGCGATCCTCAACGGGATGGCCGTGGGCGGGTGCTTCATTCCGTTCGGGTCGACGTTCCTGATCTTCAGCGACTACATGCGCCCGTCGATGCGCCTCGCAGCGCTGATGGGCACGCAGGTGGTGTACGCCTTCACGCACGACTCGGTGTTCCTCGGAGAGGACGGTCCGACGCACCAGGCGATCGAGCAGGTAGCGTCGCTGCGCTTGATCCCGAATCTGGACGTGGTCCGCCCCGCCGATGCGCTCGAGTGCGCCGCGGCCTGGACACACGCGCTGACGCGCCGCGAAGGCCCGACCGCACTGGCGCTGACGCGCCAGAAGGTACCGGCTCTCGAGCGCCCCGCCGATTTCGATCCCGCGCAGATGCTCAAGGGGGCCTATGTGCTGGCTGACAGCGACGACCCCGGGGTCGTGATCATCGCAACGGGCAGCGAGGTCCACGTCGCGGTCGAGGCGAGGGCGCTCCTCGAGCAGAAAGGGCACGCCGCGCGGGTCGTCTCTGCGCCCTGCTGGGAGGCCTTCGAGCGTCTGCCCGCAACCGAGCAGGAAGCAGTGCTCGGCAAGAGCGTGCGTCGGGTCACGATCGAAGCCGGTCGGTCGACGCCGTGGCGCGCGGTCGCCGGCAGCGATGGCATCTGCATCGGCATCGATCGCTTCGGCGCCTCGGCACCCGCAGAGCGCATCGCCGAGGAGTTCGGTCTGACCGGCAAGAAGGTCGCCGAACGCATCCTCGCAGCGCTCTGATCGGCGCGGACTTTCCCTGCACGCCGAACCGGTCCACAATGTCGATCGGGAAATGAGCCTGCCGATTGTCCTCGTGCCGCATCCGCACGTGCGCGTCGATCAAAGCGTGCTGGGGGGCAGCCCGCACGTCGCGGGCTCGCGTGTCCCCGTGCGGCGGTTGTGGGGCTTCTACCGGAGCGGAACCAGCGTCGAGAAACTGCTCAAGCGGTTCCCGCAGCTGAGTCCCGCGTCGGTGTTCGACGCGCTGGCGTTCGCGCTGGACAACGCGGAGGTGCTCGAAGCCGACCTCGCGCGCGAACAGGAGATCCTGAAGCGCGTCGGACGACGGATGCCTGCACGACCGCGTGGCCTCGAGCAGATCGAGCTGCCGTTCGTCCAGAGCGCGGGCGCCAGGCGAACCGGCCCAGGGAGCAGGGGACGCGGCTAGCCCGGAGCCCGCTTTGCGCCGAACCTCGCGGAGCGCGGAAAATCACGGCAAATCTCGGCACTTCGGGGTGGGGACAGGGCGGGCAGGTGCTCCGTCCGACGAAAAACCTTTACAACGGGCGGAATCAGAGCGAGAAGCGCCCCGCATGCTGGGCCGGCGAACAGGTCGGATTCCGGCACCCAATCGTCGAGCCTCTGGCCTGACGGAACGGGAAAGATCGAACACATAGCGAGCGTAGATTGCGAGGGTCGGCTGCCCCAGAACCGGGGTTTTCAAGCCGGCGTGCCCGGTGTAGCGTGCACCGCGGTTGAGCTGTGATGCCCGACACACTGGGCTTGAGGAGGTTGATTAGATGGTCGACAAGCGTTGGCGTAGAATTGGTCCGGTACTCGGCGCACTGACCCTTGCGGCGGTCCCGATGCTCGTGGATTGCGGCGGGATGCCGAAGATGCCGGGTGTTCCTGGCATGCCCGGCGGGTGCCCGGCTGACATCACCGATCCGTCGGCGATCATGTCGGCGAACTTCGGGCTTGGTGGCGAAATGGAAGGCAAGCTCAAGGCAGCTCTGTCTGCCAGCGCGAACCTCCAGGAGCTCGCTGGCCAGGTCGAGGGCGACGTCACGACGGCGTGCGGCAACCTCGCCAAGGATCTCGGCGCGACCGACGCCGACCTGAAGCCCAAGGAAGAGGGCCCGGGCAAGAAGGCCGAGGCGGCCTGCGGTGCAGCCGTCAAGATGCTCAACCAGGTCAAGGCGAAGGCCTCCGGCACGCTCAAGGTGGACGTGGTTGCCCCGAAGTGCTCGGCCTCGATGAGCGCCATGGCGGACTGCGCTGCCAGCTGCGACGCCAGCATCAAGCCCGGCTCCGCCGAGGTGAAGTGCGAGGGCGGCGAGATCAGCGGCAAGTGCTCCGGCAAGTGCCAGGGCAACTGCACGGTGGAAGCCGGCGCGCAGTGCTCGGGCACCTGCGGTGGCGGCTGCTCCGGCAAGTGCGAGGGCAACTTCAGCGGCAAGTGCGACGGCAAGTGCAAGGGCAAGTGCGACGGCAAGGACAGCAAGGGCAAGTGCGCAGGCACCTGCGACGGCAGCTGCGAAGGCAATGCCAGCGGTAGCTGCAAGGGCACCTGCTCCGGCAAGTGCGACGCCAGCTGCGAAATGCAGGGCAAGGCTGACTGCAAGGGCACCTGCTCGGGCGGTTGCTCGGTCAAGATGGAGGCGCCGAAGTGCAGCGGCAAGGTGGTCCCGCCGAAGATGAGCGCGGACTGCAAGGCCAACTGCAACGCCAAGGTCAGCGGCAAGGTGGAGTGCACCCCGGCCCGCGTGACCGTCAGCATTGCGGGCGCTGCGGACGCCGAGGCGGCGACCAAGCTCAAGGCTGCCATCGAGAAGAACCTGCCGGCCATCCTGAAGGTCACCCTCGGCATGAAGGGTCGCCTGCAGGACGCGACGGCGAGCGTGAAGGCCTCCGTCGAGGGGATCGGCGCGGTCGTCAAGGGCGCCGGTGCTGGCGCGCTCAAGGTCGCGGGCTGCATCTCGGCTGCGGTGCAGGGCTCGGCCCAGGCATCGATGTCGATCAACGTGTCGGTCAAGGCGAGCGCTTCGGCGAGCGGCTCGGCCGGCGCGGGCTGACACCAGCCTGACCGCAAATAGCGACGGCCCTGCGGGAAACCGCGGGGCCGTTTCTTTTTGTCCAGCGACTGGAGGAGCCGCGGCGACCAGCTACGCGGTGCGTTCGGCGATCTCGTCGAGGACGGCGTGGGCTTCGTCGCTTTCCAGCAGAGCGCGTAGCTGCTCGACGCTGGGCACGGGGCGGGCAGGGGTCTGCCGGCGGGCGGCGAGGCTGCGAGCCACGGCTTCGTTGCAGCGGCTGTGGAAGCTGTCGTCCGTGGTGGCCTTGTCGACCAGGGCGGCGTGCGCGCGCTTTTGCAGTTCGAGATCGCTGCAGATGAGCAGCGCATCGCAGCCGGCGCGCACAGCTGCGACGGCGCTCTGTTCGATGCTGTAGCGGTCGCTGAGTGCCCGCATCTCGAGGTCGTCGGAGAACAGCACGCCGCCAAACCCGAGCTCCGTGCGCAGGAGGCCCGTGCAGATGGGCCGGCTCAGGGTGGCGGGCACGCCGGGGTCGAGCTCCTCGTAGACGACGTGCGCGGTCATCATTGCGGCGAGCCCGCCGTGGCTCGCTGCGCGGAAGGGCGGCAGCTCCACGGCGTCGAGCTGCTCCTTGCTGCGGCCGACCACCGGCAGATCCACGTGGCTGTCCTTTTTCGTGTCGCCGTGGCCGGGGAAGTGCTTGCCGCAGGCCAGCACGCTGCCCTCCTGCAGACCACGGATGAAGGCACGCCCGAGGCGCGCCACTGTGTCCGGGTCGTTGCCGAAGGAACGGTCACCGATGATGGGGTTCTTCGGATTGCTGTCCACATCCAGAACGGGCGCGAAATCGAGGTTGATTCCGATGGCGGAAAGCTCCGCGGCGAGCGCCGCGGCGGCGCGCTGCACCAGATCGCGGTCACCGATACCGCCCAGCACGCGCATGGGCGGGAGCTGGATCACCGGCTCACCGAAGCGCGCGACGCGCCCGCCCTCCTGGTCCACGCCGATGAAGGGCGGCAGCTCGTCCGGGCAGGCGTCGACCACCGAGCTCGAGAGCTCATGGGCCGTCTCCGCGTCCGGGAGATTGCGCTTGAACAGGATGACACCCGCGCGGCGGCCCGCCAGAAGCTCGGTGGAGAGCGCCTCGGGCAGCTCGGTTCCCGGGAATCCGCCGACGATCAGCTGGCCGCACAGCTGGGGAAGCGACAGGTCCACGCGTGATCTCCTTTGCCGAGCAGGGGTCCCATCCTAGGAACTCATCGCGGTCGGGGCCAGCCCCTCACAGCGAATGTGCGGGATCGGTCCGGGCGGCGCGTCGCGCGGGCCCCAGAGCGCCCAGCAGCGCGAACAGCGCCGCGAACCCTACCGCAGCCAGCCACAACCACCAGGGAAACACGAAGAAGCTGTGTGGTTTGAAGGGAAAGTCAGGCAGGTCGACCGCGGCGCGCCAGTCCGCCACCAGGGCAGCCAGGCGTGCCGTGATCGCGCCGGCCGCGCCCCCGGCGGCGCCCACCACCAGCGCCAGAGATAGCATCCACTCCCGCATATCCGCGGCGCTCGCGCCGAGTGCCCGGTACAGGCCGATCTCGCGCTGCCGCTCCGTCACCAGCACCCGGAAGGTGTGCGCGATATTCAGCGCTGCCATGAGCAGGATGACAGACGCGACCAGGACCAGCAGGGCCAGCACGCTGGTGATCAGCACGCTCACGTCGCGCGCCCGCGTGTCGTGGGGAACGAGCCCCCACCCGGACGCCGCCTGGATCACGCGGCTGGCGTCATCGGCGCTCTTGACGTGAACCACCACGCTCGAGTAGCGCAGGCTTGCCGCTTTTCCCGCATATTCGCGGTTCCAGCGCCGCACAACCGGGACCGGCAGAGTGACGCCGAGATCGATGGCCTTGGGCGACACCCCGACCACGCGCACCTTCACGCTGCGCTCGTGACCCTGCTTGGCGACGCCCAGCAGGGACTTTCCGAGCGTCATGGTGAAGACCACACCCTGGGCCCGCTGGAGCAGGGCGCCTGCAACGGGCGGCAGGCCGTGCGAGGGCGCGATGGCGTGGTCGAACAGCTCCACCAGATAGTGGCTGACGATCGCCGGCACGGGATCAGAGCAATGGCCGACCCGGGCGCTGCTCGGCAGCTCGCAATACTGCGGCGAGGTGCAATCGCTGTCCGTGTGGCACTCCGGTCCGGGGTGCTGCATCGGATCCTGGAAGCGCCGGGCGAGCTCCGGCTTCAAAAGAGCCGGTTCGATGCCGTCGCCGATCATCTCGTGTGTGCCGATTTCCTGGCCCAGGAGCTCCTTGCCCCCGTAGGCCATCGACGGAAAGCGGAAGCGCAGCTTCGGGTACACCTCGGCCACGCCGGGGAGCTTCCGGAGCTTGTCGACCGTCGAGGGCTCGATGCCCGACGCTGGGCGGGGGCCGCCCAGAAGCGACAACAGACCCGCCGAGCTCTGTGTCGGCTGAAGCTCGACCTGATCGATCGGGAACACGTCGCCGAGGAGCACCCGGCGGGCGCCGAGCCCCAGCGCGAGGAAGAAGACCAGGGCCGCCGTGCCGACCAGGATCCCGAAGCCGGCGGTCATCAGCGGGCCGCGCGTTCGCCCCAGATCCGCGCGCACCATGCGCGCGAGCGCGCCCGCTCTCACCGGCGCCTCCGCGCCGTTCGGTGCCCCGCGCCGGGCGGCTCCGGAGCGGCGGCATGCGGCTCGTCAACCATCGTCCGGACCATGGCCGTCTGCGAGGCGCCCGTCCAGCATGTCCAGCCGCCGGTGCGCGATCCGCTCCAGCCGGTCCTCGTGCGTGACGATGACGAAGGTCGTTCCGAGCTCCGCGTGGAGGTCGGCGAACAGATCGATGATCTGCTCGCCGGTGCCGCGGTCGAGATTACCGGTCGGCTCGTCGCAGAGCAGGAGCTCCGGCTTTCCAAGCAATGCGCGAGCGAGCGCGACGCGCTGGCGCTGTCCGCCCGACAGCTCCGCAGGGGAGACGCGCGCGCTGTCTTCGAGGCCGACGCGTCGGAGCACCTCCAGGCCGCGCTTCTCGACGCGCTCGTCGTCGAGCGGCTCACCCGAGAACAGGCTTGGCGCGGTCACATTCGCGAGCACCGTCAGATGGTCGAGCAGGTGGAATGACTGGAAGACGAAACCGATGTGGCGGCCGCGCAACCGCGACAGCTCCCGGTCGGGGAGTGCCGCCGCGTCCTGACCGAACAGCTTCAGCGCGCCGGTGTAGGCGCGGTCCAATCCGCCGAGCATCGCGAGCAGCGTGCTCTTCCCGCAGCCGCTGGGACCGAAGATCAGGACAATCTCGCGCCGGCGCACCTCCAGGCTGACCGCGTCGACGGCCTTCTTGCTCGCTTTGCCCCCGCCGTAGACGCGTGTCAGGCGCACCGCCTCGATGATGGGCCGGTCGTCCGTCACGCCGTGACGCCCAGGTCCCTCTTTGCTGCGTCCGCCATGTCATCCACCATGCTGGCGAGCTTGTCCCGATCGGGGCCTTCGACCATCAATCTGAGCTTCGGCTCGGTGCCGCTCCAGCGCACCAATACGCGCCCGTTCTTGCCGAGCTTCCGTTCTACGCGTCCGATGAGCCGGGTGAGCTGTGGCATCTGCTCGAGCGGTTTCCGGCCCGGCAGCTTCACGCTCTGCAGAACCTGTGGAACGCGCTGCATAATCGCCGAGAGCTCGCTGAGCGGGCGGCCTTCGGCCACCATGATTCCCAGCACCTGCAGCGCGGCCACCAGGCCGTCGCCCGTGGTGGCGTGGTCGAGGAAGATGAGGTGGCCCGATTGTTCGCCGCCGAAGCTGTAGCCGGCGCGTCGCATCTCCTCCACGACGTAGCGATCGCCGACCTGGGTGCGCCTCAGGCGCCCTCCTGCCGCAGCGAGCGCGCGCTCCAGCCCCATGTTGCTCATGACGGTGGTCACGAGCGTCCGCTTGGCCAGGCGCTTCTGCCCGAGCATGCGCGTCGCACAGAGCGCCATGAGCGCGTCGCCGTCGACGATCTGCCCCTTCTCGTCGACGATGATCACGCGATCCGCATCGCCGTCCAGCGCGACGCCGATGTGCGCCTTGCGCTTCCGGACTTCCTTCACGACGTGTTCGGGGTGCAGCGCGCCGCAATGGCGGTTGATGTTGCGGCCGTTGGGCCGCACGCCCAGCGCGTAGACGCTGGCGCCGAGCTCGGCGAACACCGACGGGGCGACCTTGTACGCCGCGCCGTGGGCCGCATCCACCACCACCGAGAGCCCGTCGAGCGTGAGCTCCTTGGGGAACGTGCTCTTCGTGTACACGACATAGCGACCGGCTGCGTCGTCGATGCGCTCGGCGCGTCCGACACGCGCACCGGTGCAACTGCGCGAGATCAACCGATGGTCATCCAGCAGACCCTCGATTTCCGCCTCCTCGCTGTCAGGCAGCTTGAAGCCATCGGGGCCGAAAAGCTTGATGCCGTTGTCGCCGAAGGGATTGTGGCTGGCGCTGATCACGACGCCGGCGTCGGCCCGCATGCTCTGCGTCAGGTTCGCGACGGCCGGTGTGGGGATCGGACCGCAGAGCATCACCCGGCCGCCCATCGCACAGATGCCGGCGGCGAGCGCCGTCTCGAGCATGTAGCCGCTGAGGCGCGTGTCCTTGCCGATCACGATGCGGGGCGGCCGGCTGCGATCGCGGCGCGCTACGAGCGCGATGGCTCGTCCGAGGGCCAGCGCGAGCTCGGGCGTCATGGGGGCGACGTTGGCCCGCCCCCGGATGCCGTCCGTGCCGAACAACTCTCTCTTTTTTCCAGTCACTCGCCGATTCAATCCCTGAAATTCTGGAACTGGAGGTCGAGGTCGAGATCCCCCGCACCCTTGAGCAGCTGGATCGCGCTCTGCAAGTCGTCCCGCTTCTTGCCGGTGACCCGCACGCTCTGGTCCTGGATGGCGGCCTGGACCTTGAGCTTCGAGCCCTTCACGAGCTTGACGATCTCCTTGGCCTTGTCGGTCTCGATCCCTTCCTTGATCAGCACGCGCTGCCGGCTCGACCCTTTGGGGCCAGGCTCGGGATCCTTCTTCTCCAGGTGCTTGAGGCTGACCTTGCGCCGCACCAGCTTCTGCTCGAACACGTCGAGCGCCGCCCGCACGCGGTCTTCGCTGTTGGCACGGACGACCACACCGTCCTCGGTGCGCTCGATGTCCGCATCCGTGCCCTTGAAGTCGAAACGCTGGGCGATCTCGCGCGTCGCCTGGTCGAGGGCGTTCTTGACCTCGGCCCACTCCACTTTCGATACGACGTCGAACGACGGCATGCTCTGTTCCGCCTCCCTACATGTCCACCGCGGGGTCCCCGGGAAGCCCCAGGAGCTGGGCGCGCGCCGCGCCCACCAGGAACGTCGAGCCCGTGACCACCACCACGCCGTGCTCGCCGACGATCTCCCGTGCGCGGGCCAAGGCCGAGCCGATATCCCCGGCGACCTCGCCGCCAACCGCGTCCGCCATGATACGCGGATCCACGGCCTTGTTGATCGGAGGAGCGACGAACACACGATGCCCCGCGACCTGCTCCAGCCGGCTGAGCATGGATTTCCAGTTTTTCCCCTGGATTGCCCCGAAGACCAGGGCAACGTCCCGGCGCGATTCGATCTCGCCGAGAACACTCGGGTCGAGCACGTGCGACAGAGCCACAGCACCGTCGGGGTTGTGGGCGCAGTCGAGCAGCGTCAGCTCCTGGCCGTTGCGGTGCAGTAGCTCGTTGCGACCGGGCCAGACCGTCGCTTCGATGCCCTGCGCGATCGCCTCGGGCTGGACCGCGAGCGCGCGGCCGACGGTCACCGCCACGGCCAGGTTCGAGCCCGTCATCGCGACGCGCGGGTAGGCCAGGGGAGCGCCCGGAATCGGTTCAGGACTGCCCAGCTCCACCAGGCGCGCGCCGACTTCCGCGACGCGGTCCTCGACCACCTCCATCGCGTCCGGGTGCAGCTTGCCCACCACGACCGTGGCGCCCGCCTTGATGATGCCGGCCTTCTCGGTCGCGATGGACGCCAGTGACTCGCCGAGCTCCAGCATGTGATCGAAGGCGATACGCGTGATGACGGCGACGCGCGGCGGCGGAATGACGTTCGTCGCGTCCAGACGGCCGCCCAGCCCCACCTCGAGCACCGCCAGGTCTACGCCGGCGTCGCGGAACGCCAGAAACGCCGTCAGTGTCGCAACTTCGAAGAACGTCAGGTCGGGCGCCTCGTCCATCACCTGGTTCAGCAGGCTGACCAGCGTGTCGTCGTCGATCGGCTGCCCGTCGATCTGGATGCGCTCGGCGAAGCGGACCAGATGAGGCGAAGTGTACAGCCCGACCTTGCGCCCTGCGGCCTGGCCGATCGCTGCGGTGAAGGCGGAAACCGTGCCCTTGCCGTTGGTGCCGGCTATGTGGACGGCCTCGAATGCACGCTCCGGATTGCCAAGCCGGTCGCACGCCGCCTGCACGCGCTCGAGTCCGAGCTTCCGGCCCTTCGGGATCAGCGCGTACAGGCGCTGGAGTGTCGCTGCCAGGTCGCTCACCAACCTCTACCGGCTAGATGGCCCAGGATGCATCCGAGCATTCTCTTCATCTCGGTTCGCGGCACGACTGAATCGACCATGCCATGGTCGAGCAGTAACTCCGAGCGCTGGAATCCCTCTGGAAGCGTGGTCCTCAGCGTGCTCTCGATCACTCGCGGTCCAGCGAAGCCGATAAGCGCATTGGGCTCGGCCAGATTGACGTCGCCGAGCAGCGCCGAGCTCGCGGCGACTCCTCCCGTCGTCGGATGCAGGAGGACGCTGATGAACGGCCGCTGCGTGCGGCGGAACCGCGACAGCGCGGCCACCGTCTTGGCCATTTGCATCAAGCTCAGGATGCCTTCCTGCATGCGCGCGCCACCGGATGCCTGGAGCAGGACGATCGGAAGACGCTCTGCCGTCGCCCTCTCGAACAGGCGCGTGATCCGCTCGCCCACGACCGAACCCATGCTGCCGCCCATGAACGCGAAGATGAAACAGCCGTAGGCCACCTCGCGCCCGTCGATGTGCGCCCGGCCGATCTCGATAGCCTCGCTGTGCCCGCTGATGCGCCGCGATCGCTCGAGCCGGTCGCGGTAGCTCTTTCCATCGTGAAAACCCAATGGATCGGTGGGCTGGATGTGCTCGTCCCAGAGCTCGAGCCTGGCGTCGTCGAGCAGCATCGAGCGCCACCCATCCGCACTGAGCGGATGATGGTAGCCACAGCCGGGGCAGACCTCCCAGCAGTCGGACAAGTGCTCGGACGTGTGCACTGCACCGCAGCCATTGCACTTGCGGAAAACTCCCTTGCCGAGCGAGCGCTTCTCGCCAGCACGCGATTGGGCCGGGGTCTTCGCGGGCAGTGTCACGGCTAAACGGTTAATCTACCAGAGGTTTCGGGGACTTCACCAGCGCCAGGGGACCTTTCGCTGTGCGGCGACGGTCCCTACGCCGGGCGAGCCTGTATCAAGCCGGGCCGGCACGCAACGTCGACAACGTCCGGCGCCGCTACCCCCCAGGGATATAACGCGCCGCGTTACCCCGACCATGCCGGTCGCGGGGCGCTTCGAGGCATCCGGTCGTTGTAGCGGAGAGCGAACAGGGCGAGACTCGGTTTCCATGTCTGGGAGCGCTAGCAGAGGAGCGTCCGCAATCGGCGATCTGAGGGCCCCGCTCGTCGGCAGGGACGCCGTCATGGCGGCCCTCAAGCGCGCGGCCGACCGCGCCAGAGCGGACAAGCAAACACGCGTCGTCACCCTCGTCGGGGGCAACGGCGTGGGCAAGTCCCGCATCGCGGAAGACTTCCTTTCGGAGCTCCGGAGCGCCGGAGGGCCGCTTTCGAGAGTCTACCGCGGCAGCGCGCGCAACCTGACGCTCGGCTACGGCATCTTCGCGCGGCTGCTCCGATCTCGCTTTGGCCTGGTGGAAGGCATGGATACCGAAGCGGCGAAAGCCCAGGTCCGCGCCCAGGTCTCCAAGGTGCTCAAGAACCGCAAGGTGGGCGACGTCTGCTATTTCCTCGGCCAGCTGATGGACCTGCCGTTCCTCGAAAGCCCACTCACACGGGCGGTCGCGGACGATCCGCTGCAGGCCCGTCTGCTGAGGCGCGCGATCGTCAAGAGCTTCATCGAGAGCGACGCTGCGCAGGGGCCGGTCTGCCTGGTCTTCGAGGACCTGCAGTTTGCCGACGACGATTCGATCGGGCTGCTCCGCTACCTGATCGAGAACCTGAACGGGCCCATGCTGCTCCTGGTCGCAACGCGGCCGGATCTGATCACACGCCACGAGGACTGGTTCGAGTTCGGTCACGGGCGGCACGAGCGCCTGGAAATCGGGCCGCTGGACGACGACCAGTCCGTCGTGCTGATGGAAGCGTTGCTCGCGCCGTGCAGCGACGGCCCTCCCGAGGCGCTGGTCGAAGCCGGCGTGGGAATGGCCGGCGGCAATCCCGGCCTTCTGGAGCAGATGGTCCGCATCTTCCACGACTCGGGTGTGCTGCACGAGGAGAACTCGCTCACCGGCGATCCAGTGTGGACGGTGGATCTCGACAAGCTCGCGAGCGTGCGGCTTCCGATGACCGTCGACGACGCGGTCGCGGCCCGCATCGCCGCGCTCTCGTCGATCAACCAGCGAGTGCTCGAGCACGCAACGGCGATGGGCAGCATCTTCTAGCTGGACGGGCTGATGGCACTCGACCGGATGGATCGCGATCCGCCCGAATTCTGGGCCGAGAGCGACATGCAGGACGTCCAGGAGATCACCGCGGCTCTCGCGCAGCTGGTCGAGCGGGACTACGTCCTCCGGCTCCCCGACTCGGCGTTCGCGGGCGAGACGGAGTACGTCTTCAAACACAATCTCGAGCGCGAGAAGATCGCGACGCTGACCAGTGGTGCCGCGGCCCGCCGCTACCACCAGACCATTGCGGACTGGCTGACGCAGCAGGACGTGGTCCGTTCGCAGGAAGAGTACGCGGCGATGCTGGCCCAGCACCTGGAGAAAGCGGGCTCCCAGACCCGTGCGGGGCTGACCTGGCTGGACGCCGGCGACATCGCGCGACAGAGCTACGCGGCCAAGAAGGCCGACGAGTACTACTCGCGCGGCCTCTCGATGCTCGGCGACGCCGACGCCCGGCGCCGCATCGACGCCCTGCACAACCACGGCGACGTACTGCTGCTTCTGGGTCGGACGGACGAGGCGCTGGCTGCATTCCGCGAGATGCTCGGCATCGCCTACCGGCTCGCTCTCAAGGGCAAGGGCGGGGCCGCGCACAACCGCATTGGTCGCGTCTACCGCGATACCGGGTCGCTGTCCGACGCGCAGCGCCACCTCCAGATCGGCCAGGACCTGTTCCATGCCGTACAGGACGAGCGGGGCGTGGCCGCCAGCCACGACGACATCGGCAAGCTGTTGTGGGTCAGGGGTGAATACGACCACGCGCTGGAGGAGATGAAGATCTCGCTCGACATGCGCAACAAGCTCGGCGACCGCCGTTCGATTGCGCTCAGCCTGAACAACATCGGGCTGGTGTGGATGGATCACGGGCGCGCCCGGAAAGCCGGCGAGGCGCTCGAAGCGGCGCTGGCCATCCGCCGCGAGATCGCCGACCCGCTCGGAATCGTCCAGAGCCTGAACAACCTCGGCCGACTCGCACAGGACCAGGAGAACGGACAGAAGGCGCTGGAGCTGTTCCGCGAAGCGTACGATGTGGCCAAGGAGATCGGCGAGCGTAACCGCATCGCCGTCGTGCTCACGAGCATCGGCGAGACCCACTACCACCTCGGCGACAGCGCCGAGGCCATCCGCATCCTGAAGGAAGCCGAGGAGCTGTGCGACGACCTCGGCGACCGGCTGCACCTGGCGGAGGCGAAGCGCGGCCTTGCGAAGGCCTATCTGATGCAGGGCGAGCTGAAGAAGGCGCGCGAGAGCATCAAGCGCGCCGTCGACCTGTTCGGATAGGTCAGGAGCCGCGCGCACCTCGCGATCGCGCTCCGGACGCTCGGCGAGATCACCGCCGCGGGTGCCTGGGGCAAGGGCCACGAGGGCAAGGCGGTCGACTACTTCATGCGTTCGATCGCGATCTGCAAGGAGATCGGCAACGAGCTCGAGGTTGCCAGGAGCTACCGCGCCTTCGCGACCTACGTGGCGGGCTCGGAGCATTACGTGGACAACGCCGATATCCAACGTGAAGCGCGGAAGCTCAGCCAGATGGCGGACGAGATCTTCGCACGCCACCGGCCGACTGCCGCCGAGTCATGACGGTCGGCCTCTCGTCGCGGCTCAGCCGTGTCTCGCAGGCCCTGGACAGCCAGTTCCTCGGCAAGAGCGAGGTCATCCGCCTGCTCCTGGTCGCCATCGTGGCGCGCGAGCACGCCGTCCTGGTCGGGCCGCCGGGGACGGCCAAGAGCGCTCTGCTCCGCACGCTGGCAGAGCTCATCGACGCGCGCTACTTCGAGTATCTGCTCACGCGATTCACCGAGCCGAACGAAATCTTCGGTCCGATCGACATCGCCGCGTTCCGCGAGGGCACCTACCAGCGGCGCACCGCCGGCATGCTGCCGGAGGCCGAGGTCGTGTTCCTCGACGAGGTGTTCAAGAGCAACAGCGCCATCCTCAACGCGCTCTTGAGCCTGTTTAACGAGCGGCGCTTCACGTCGGGCAGCCAGGTGCTCGACTGTCCGTTGATCAGCGTGTTCGGCGCCAGCAACGAGGTTCCGTCGGACGAGTCGCTGTCGGCCCTGTTCGACCGGTTCCTCTTGCGCATTCGCTCGGACAACCTCGATGCCTACCACTTCAACGAGCTCGTCCAGCTCGGCATCGCGCACGAGGTGAAGAAGCTCCTGCGGCAGAAGCCCGCGCCGCTGGTCACGGCCCAGGAGCTGCACGGCATGACGGAAGAGCTGGCGCGACGGCTCCAGTTCTCCGACGACTTCCTGTCCACCTACAAGGGCCTCGTCTTCCAGATCCGCGCGGAGGGCATCAGCGTGAGCGACCGCCGCGTCGTGAAGATGCTCAAGCTGTTCGCCGCCAGCGCCTATCTCGACGGTCGTTCCCAGGCCGAGGCGAGCGATCTGTTCGTGCTCAAGCACATCTGGAACACCGAGGACCAGGCGCCCATCCTCCAGGGCATCGTCGACCCCGTGCTCGAGGGCTACTACCGCGAGCACCCTGATCGGCGCCGCGTCGGCGCGCTCGGCATCGGGCTCGAAGCGCTGTCCGGCGAGATCGATCGCATCCGCCAGATCCTCACCGGCGCCGCGCCGCCGAGTGACATCCAGCTCTTCAGCCAGCTCAAGGCGCTGGGCGAGATCAAGACGGCCCTCGCACAGCTGGCCGATCCGAAGGCCAGGACGCTCGAGCAGCGGGTCGCGCAGCTGCTCGATGCCTCGCTCAAGAGCGGGAGGTTTTCCGGGATATGACGCCACGGCTGTACATGAAGCGCGTCGGACCGGTCGCCGTCCCGCTGCCCGCCTACCAGAGCGAGCACGCTGCTGGGCTCGACCTGTGCGCTGCGCTGGCCGAGCCGGTCGCGCTCGAGCCCGGCGAGAGGCGTCTCGTCCCGACCGGACTCGCGCTGGCCATCCCCCACGGCTACGAAGGGCAGGTGAGGCCACGCTCCGGACTGGCGCTCCGGGCGGGGATCTCCGTGGTCAACTCGCCCGGCACCATCGACAGCGACTTCCGCGGCGAGGTGGGCATCGTCCTCATCAACCACGGCACGGAGGCCTTCGTCGTGGAGCCTCTGTCCCGCATCGCCCAGCTCGTCATCGCACCGGTCGCCCGCGTCGACCTCCAGCTGGTAGACGAGCTGGACGACACCGGACGCGGCGCGGGTGGCTACGGGTCGACGGGAACGTAGCCAGCCGGCGCATGTGCCGGTTTGGCGTGGAGATCCAGCTCGCGACGACAGCTCCCTGCCGCCACCTGGCGCTCCCGTGATACGTTCGTGGCATGGCGCTGGACGAGTTGGCTAGGGGACTCTCGGATCTGTCACGCGTCGGTCTGACGCCGGAGCTCGCGGAGAAGCTCGGCATCCGCGACGCGGACGTCACACGCGGCCGCCTGATGGCACAGCTCGACGACGACAAGGCGCATCTGGGCGTGTACCTGCTCGCCTGCTACGTCGTCGACGACACCGACTTCTGGGGTGACGGCGAGATCTACTGGTGGTCGATCCCTGCGCTGGTCGACGGCGACGGCAAAGTGACGCGCGATCCCCTCGGCGCGCTGCTGACGGGCATGCCGCCGCACAAGGTCGGGTCGCTCGAGTGGATGACGAACCTGTCGCTGGCCGCTCCGCCGCTGCTTGCGATGATCCCACCGGACGACTCCATCGCCTCGTGCGTCATCCGGTTGGCCGTCTACGACGACGACGAAAAACCCGCGGATCTGCCCGCGTCGATCACGGCAGGTCTGGAAGCCTACGCCGGCATCTCGAAGGGGCCGCATGACGGACCGGAGAACATCATCACGCCCGTGCGCGACGCAATCTGGCAGCGGCTCCAGGCCGACCAGGACGACATCCTGATCGATCAGGATCTGGTCCTGCGACGCGGCGAGAGCGTCAACTTCCACCGCGGCATGCTCGGCTCGATCGTCAACGCCATGGCGCGCGTCTACTACTTCGTGCAGGACGAGAGCAAGACGGAGCGCTTCGGGCCGGTCAACCTGCACAAGGGCCAGATCGAGACGGTCAGGTTCAAGCACAAGCTCGAAGGCGGCGGACGGCTGGCGCTGTTCGCCCGCGGCGCCACCGTGACCTGCTCGGCCTTCGGCGAGCTGGATACCGACATGCCGTTCATGAACAAGATCATCGACTCGCATCACGAAAGCGCGCTTTCGGATGGCTTCAACGTCGCGGGCACCGGTCCCGCCAAGTTCGTCGCCTACTACACGCGGCCCTGATCGTCACCGTTCGAGCCAAGCCGCCGCGTCGAGCGCGGGTCCTACTTGCTGTTTCCGGCGCTGGCGGGAAGGCGCGGGCGTTTGCCGCCGTAGCAAGTGACCATGAGGTGGCGATGGCGTGCTGTGTGTGCGGAAAGAGCCTGGTCGGCGCCGTAGCTCTGCTGATGGTCGCCGGTTGCGCGAATGCACAGCCAACTCCCGCGCGGAGCCCGGATCGTGCAGGCGAAAAGCGTGCGCGGAGCCCCGATCGCGCGACGGCGCTCGAGGTGGAGCCACCGCCACCGCCGACACCGGGAGCCACCGGAACGCCTCCACCCGCTTCCGCGCCCGCGCCGCGCGCGGTCGGCGGTCCGGCCCCCACTCTGCCGACCCGCATTCCGGACACGCCGATCCGCTTCTCGGGGGGCGATGCGTCGAGCCTGGGACAGGCGGTCGTGATTCAAGGCGCGCGCGGCGAGACCGACGGCGTGGCCGCCGAGTACTGGTATGTGGCGGCGTTGCTGGGCAAGCGTGGCGTCGATTGGCACCTCGGGAGCCAGGCGCTGTTCGAGAAGAACGGGCACCAGTACGATAGGCTCGACATCGTCACAGGCCAGCGAAACCGGCAGTTCTATTTCGACATCACGGCGTATTTCGGCAGGTTCTGAGCCGCTAGCAGCGGGCTAGTCCCGCGTTTCCATCGAAGCGATGTGTGCTTCGCACGCGCGGCTGCGCCGCGCAACGCGGGACTAGCACCGTTGGTTGGGGGCGCAGCAGCGCCCCCTCGGCTTCGCCGAGCCTCCCCCTCGACCGCTCCGCGCTCGTCTAGCCCCTC
>Ga0114931_10000507_pt1 | contig 47143 bp, 36 predicted proteins | sample 2SBtaG_FD_89579 | JGI IMG/M metagenome (GOLD analysis project Ga0114931, IMG submission 89579) | Deep subsurface microbial communities from Kolumbo volcano to uncover new lineages of life (NeLLi) - 2SBTROV14_V59a metaG | ecosystem: Environmental > Aquatic > Marine > Volcanic | place: Kolumbo... | reverse complement strand
TCCGATTCCAGATGCAAAAGAATCCAAAGAAAAAACGAGGACGGAATCAATGGACGGGCCGTTCCGGTAAAGATAATATACAGTGCTGCATGCAAACTAAAAGAATTGGGACTAAGGGGAGAAAATCAATGCCCACTTCGCGCGAGCGGGTTCTGGCTGCATTAAGACATGAGGAAACCGACCGGGTTCCCATTGACTTGGGTTCTCATGCGTCGAGTACTATCGCCGCATTGGCGTACATGAAGCTCCGAGCGCACCTGAATCTGGCCCAAGATGAACTACCGAGGATGTACAACACCTGGGGGCAATATTGCGACGTCCAGGATGAAATACTGGACCATCTTGGCTGCGACGTGGTTCCGCTCCATCGAGCAATCTCATCCTTCTCGATCTACAACGATGGGCCATGGAAGGAATGGACGCTAGTCGATGGGAGCAAATGTCAGGTCCCGGCCGAATTCACTCCGGTGAAAGATCGCGACGGGGATTGGCAATGGTTCGAGGACGGCAAGATGATCGCCAAGATGCCCGGTGAAGGCCTGCATGGCTTTACGCTTTTCTGGTCGCCCATGGAAGGCGAGCCGACTCGGGAAAAAATTGACCAGCTTCTGGCCAGTGAAAACAACAATTTCATCAGCCGGATCAAAACCTCGGACCGCGAAGTGAAATACCTGATATCGGAAGCAGCAAGACTGCGGGATTCCGATAACACCCGAGCGGTTTTGTTCCAGCACGGCGGGACTATTCTGGAAAATGCTCAGGGTATTTTTGGCTGGGACGAGATCTTTGTCCGCTGCATCACGGATCCCGATCTCGTGCACTACTTCCTGGCCGCGCTGACTGAAATTCACCTGGACACCCTGAAGCGAACGCTCGACGCAGCCGGCGGCGTTGTCGATATCATCCAGTTCGGCGATGATCTGGGCATGCAGGGCGCGCCGCTGATGGAACCTGACATGTATCGGGAAATATTTCTGCCCTACCATAAGAAAATGTTTACATTTGTCAGAGATAATTACCCCAACGTCCATGTGATGTTGCACTGCGACGGCGCTGTCTTTGACTTGATACCGGATATGATCGATGCAGGCATGCAAATTTTCAATCCGTTGCAGTCGGATTGTGCGGGCATGGATCCGGCGACAATCAAAAGGATTTACGGCGGCAAAATTACCATCTGGGGTGCCGGCTGCGATACACACGGCACACTGGTGCGTGGGACCTCTGGCCAAATACGAGAAGACGTAAGGCGGCGGATTCAGGTTTTGGCTCCCGGCGGCGGTTTTGTGTTCAACCAAATTCACAACGTGTTGGGAGAGATCCCCCCGGAACAAGTCCTGGCGATGATCCATGCGGCGCACGAGTTTGGCCAGTATCCGATTCAGGCAGAAGCAACTTTAGAGGAATTGGAAAAGAAATACGCAGGCTATTGGCAGGAACCATGGAAAGTGCTACAGGAAGAAGGGATTCTATAGCGATTGGTGATTGACAATGGTTTCAACCAATTCGACACTCCCAGCAGATATTCAGATGAAGATGACGACCGGATTGGCCATAAGCCAGGACTTTATTCGTAGCATCCTGCTCCCACTGCTACAGGAGGAGCTTTTGGACGACTATCACCGGATTGCGGTAGCGGTTGCTGGTACGGGATCCGATGTACTAGGCCTGGATGACAAAATCAGCCGGGACCATCACTGGGGGCCGCGTGCGAACGTGATGTATCCGCGTCAGGACTCCGCCCGAATACAGCCCAAAATCCAGGACGCGCTGCGGAAGGTGCCCGACCAATTTGGGCAGTTTCGAGTACAAGTAAACATCCATAACCTGACCGGTGTCTGTTGCTGCGAAATCGAAGATTTTTTCAGCCGCTTCCTGGGGACTGAGCATTTGCCTTCGACGGACTTGGACTGGCTGGGCATGTGTGAAGTGGATCTATTTCACGTCACCTCCGGGACGATCGTCTACGATGGCCTGGGAGAACTTACTCGGCGTTGCCAGGCACTGGCCTACTACCCCGAAAATGTTTGGAAAAAACGGCTTGCCGACTGGTGCATGTACGTTACCGGCAGGGAAGCGCCCTACAATTTGCACCGTGTTTCGAAAAGGCAGGACGAACTGACCTGCACCATCTATTTTGGGCTTTGTATCAAAAGATTGATGGAACTTTGCTTCACGCTTAACCGCCAGTACGCGCCCTATACCAAGTGGTTGAATCGTTTATTTCGAAAGCTGCCCAACTATGCGGATCCACTTGCTGCATCCATTGACCAGGCTATCGCCGAGTCCGCTTGGGATAAAAGGGTGAAGGTGCTGATCGATGCCAATTACGTGGTAGCCGATGCCCTGGCCGATCTGCAACTTTGCAAAAAGCCCCAACGCCGCCCGTTTGATGACAGTCTTACGGACCTGACACTCTACGATTCGGCAGCGCAGATTTATAAGGCGCTACCCCGGGAACTGTTCGCACCCAGTTTCAATCAAATCGAGCTTTGGGAAAAGATGGCTCGAGAGGTGCTGTTTGACACGAACGACTACCTGAATAATGGGAAGCACGACCATCATTAAGCAAGCAGCTCGGGAACTTGGGCGGGGGAATCCGGCCCACGCGGATCGCCTGTTGTCGGAAATAGAAATTGCTGCTTTCGATTCCAGGGATGTGGCGGCGCTGCAGTCGGTCTGGCCCTTGCTTGCCGAGGCGCGGGCGGAAAGGCGTGCTCGCGCTGCCGCCGGCCGCATTGATCTGCATACGCACACGACCGCGTCTGACGGAGAAATGACCGTCGAGCGGCTTCTCTGCGATCATTTCGCGCAAGGCCAGATTCTGATCGACGACCATAACATCATCGAATCGCTGCGCCCAGCGCGACGCCTCGTACATGAAAAGGACCTGGAACTGGATGTTTTCTTGGGCATCGAAGTCATTTGCACACACCAGCGAAGGGCATTTGAGTTCCATGCGATTGCTCCGACCCTGAGCCTGGAATTCGAGACACTTTGCCTCAAACATCGAGAAAATTGGAATCGGGCATGCGAATGGTTCGTCGCGGAGTTTACAGACCGAGACGACCTGTTCAACGATCCTGCCTGGCGCCGGATCGCCAAAGATTTTTCCGTAGGTGGCCCCCTGGAACCAGTGCTGGAGCGATATCGGCAAGTACGCGAAATCATCACCGGCGATCCGCAAGCTTGTGCTATCTATCTGGCGAACAACCAGACATTCGACATGGGCAACTTATGGCAGTCCTGGGGCCTGGCCCGTGGCGGTGATCCCCCCATGCTGAGTCACCGGTTTTTCGCTGCGATGCGTTGCTACGCGCTCAATGCGTATCGCGACGTATTGGGAGACTGGTTCGATTACGAATCGCTGGCCCAGCGGTTTCGCGAGGTGGGTTGTTTTATCAGCCATAATCATCCAAATTATTGGGACGAGGATTTTGTCGGCGAATTGAGCCATGAACTGCAGACGGAGTGGATCCAGGATTGGGCTCAGCGCGGTGTCATTGACGCTTTGGAGGTATGGAGCCCGCCTTTTGCATCCAAGCGAGTTCCACACTATTGGCGGAAAATTTGTCGGCAACTCCATCTGATTCCCATGGCTGGCACCGATTGCCACAGTGGCCGCGAGCAGCAACTCGGCGGCCCGGTCGAGAACCATCCTGAAATCCCCCCCCAGATTTACACCCGGCTTACGAACTCGGCGTTCACGAGAGCAAAACTTGAAACCGAATCCTGGGCCGCGCTCGCTGCCTGGAGAGAAGTGTTATCGATCGATTACGCCCACCAGCAGGCTCTGCGTGAATGTCTGGCAATCGTCCAGTCCATGGGCAGCGCATGACTTTGCGACAGAGAAAGTTTGCCTTGAAATTTGCAAGCCCCTCCCACCCAGGGTATCCTTAAACACCATGCTGCGATTGTCTGTTTCGGTTGCCATCATCTGGTTGGTTGGTGGTGGCGCCACGAGAACTTCTGCTCACGACCTGCCCATCAGCTACATGACGATCGTCGCCGCCGAGGATACGGTGCATGTTGAGCTTGTGCTGAACGCTGCCGAACTTGTTTTTTTCCCCGAAATCGATCTCGACCACAATGGTATCGCCGACCCGGAAGAAGTAAAAACGCAAAGTGATAAGATTTCTCGTGCGATCATCAACTGCTTTACGTTTCAAATAGACGGCCAACCGGTAGCCGCGGCCGTCCAGGGTGTGGTCTCGGACTTGGGCACCCATCATTGGACGATCCGTGCCCACTACCCGGGCGATGCGAGAAAGGCGTCCGTGCATTTGGTCTCACACCTGGCAGCGATTACCAATCGCTCGCACGTGATCGAAGTAACCTTCCAACGCCCGCAAAGTCGCCAAGCTGCCCGGCTGGATGCCCATGATCGCGAGGTCGTATTTGATTTCGAGAGACCGCCTGGCGTTGCGGCTGTGCGGTCGAAACGGCCTGGCACTGGGTTGTATCGACGGAGTGATTGCACACTGGTCGTGGGGCTGGCCTTTTTGCTGGGAAGCTTCTATTTCTACCGATGGCAACGGAAATACAATAGTTCCAGGAATGGCCGATGAATCCGATCCGGGCAACGTGCTAGCGGTTAAAAACGGCAGTTCCCGCATCGGTTGAACACCTGGATCCACGTAGGGCTGAGTGACATCTGCAAGTTTTGAAATAAAGGAGGGCGGCCATGATCGAATCATTCAGGATGCCTCGGATGCATGCCTTACCGGGGTTGATACACTTTTTAAGCCACGGCTGCTTCGCCTGCTTGCTACTGGCCAGCGCCACTCCGGGAACTGGGGCGGACACACGTTCCGTGGTGGTCTGGTCCCTTGGCAAGCCGGACGGTTCGTCGATTGAATTTGCTCCGGGCTCCCGCGAAAAACTGGTTTTCAAAGTAGGCGAAAGCGTGGTAAGCCGAGATTTCGCCGGCCACCAGGAAGGCTCCATCGGTTGGGCCACAAACACGACGGAAACGGAACAGCCCTACTCGATCGAGTTTTACCTTCCTTCCTCTCCCACGGGCCCCTATCACCTGGCACTCCATCTTATCTATCGGACTGGGGCGCCGAAGCGAATCCGAGTTGAAGTCAATGGCAAGCGTTGTGTCTATCCTGTCCATCTTGCTTCCAAAAAGGATACCGATGCAAAGGATGGCAATGCTATTTTGCTTACCAGGCAACAGCTATTGGTTCCGATCCAGGCGTCCTGGCTCCAACACCGGAACAATCGTCTAACGATTGTCCCACTAGGTTTCGGAACCATGGATTACGATTCGGTCACTTTCTCCCGGGGAAAAATTCCTGAAAGCTCAACATTGCTTCAGCCACGCCTGATTCCTACCCTGTTTTTTCACCAGAATCGTGGGGGGCTCACGGAAACTTGCCAGTTACAGATTCCGTTTGTCAAACATTTCGATCACGGCGCCGCTGCCATTCAGCTCGGTGATAAAAAATATCCACTGAAACTCAGCGCGGAAGGCTATGACTTTGGAATCCTCTCTCCCACCATCGAAATCGCGGCCCCGAATTCCACCAAGGAAGCTCGGATCGATGTGACTTTGGACGGCCAAACCTCCCATTCCACTTGCCGGTTGACCCCGGCAAAACGCTGGAAGGTGTTCCTTTGCCCCAGGATTCACAACGATGTCGGTTTTACGGATATCCAGCCGAACGTGAATGAGCTCGATACCCGGAATACGGACGCCGTGCTCTCGATATTCAAGAAATTCCCGTTTTACAAGTTCAACTTTGAGACTTCCTGGCTCGTCGAAAATTTCCTCGACTGCCGTCCTGAAAAGTTTCGCCAGGAGTTCCTGCAACGCGCCCGCGAGGGCCAGGCCCCCATCAATGCTTTTTATCTGAACCTGTTGACGGGTGTTTGCACGGGAGAAGAACTCTACCGATCGCTATACTATACGCACGCCCTGCATATGAAATATGGCACAAATTTCGATTTTGCCAGTCTTACCGATGCACCCGCGCACAGCTGGTTTTTGCCGACCTTGTTGAACGACGTTGGTATCAAGGTATTTACCAATGGCAGCAACCAGGCAAGAGCGCCGATCCTGGTGAAGAGCAATTTGAATGAAATATCGCCATTCTACTGGGAAGGGATCAATGGCGAGCGCGTTATGATGTGGTACGCGCGGGTGTACGCCCAGTGGAAGCTGCTTACCGCCGAAGGATTCTTGAGTCGTCAGGTAAGCTACGACTATTTGCACCAAACGATCCCTCAATTCCTGACCCGATATCAACGGGACAACTATTTGCCCGACGCCGTCATGGTGTATGGTGCCTACATCGACAATGCTTCGATACCGCCCACCGGCGAGGCTGAATTCATCGAAAAATGGAACCGGGAGCTTGCTTATCCCAGGCTGATCGTCGCCTCAGACGCCCAGTACTACGACTACGTGGAAAAGAACTTTTCCGCCCAGCTGCCTGTGGTTCGCGGCGACGCGGGAGCCTACTGGGAAGACGGCGTGGCTTCCACCGCCCAGGCGACGGCCCGGAACCGCCAGACGCAGCAGATTTTACCGCTCGCGGAAACCAGTTCCAGCCTGGCATCCATGTTTGAGCCGCGCTACCGGTATCCGGCCGAAGATTTCCGCGCCACCTGGAAAAACGTGCTTTTCTATAACGAGCATACCTGGGGGGCCTTCAACAGCATCAGCCAGCCCGGGCGCGAAGACGTTTTGCGACAATGGGAGGTGAAGGAAAGCTACAGCAATCGGGCAAATCTCGACGCGCGTAATTTACTTTCTCGCGGGCTCAATCGGCTTTGCCAACAGGTGGAAGTGGACGGCAACACGATTTTTGCCTTCAATTGGCAAAACCATACTCGCACGGAACCACTGGTCGTGGAACTCGGCACGGGCTCCTATCTGGTCGATCTGCTAACTGGCAAAACGGTCCTAACCGATGTTCTCTTCGAGAAAGAAGGTTGGAAAAAAGTTCGGTTTATGGCCGAGGACATCCCCGCCATGGGGTATCGCGGCTATGCGATTCGTTTCCTCAATCCGCCAGCCGGACAACCCCGGAATGAGACACGCGAATCGAATTGGACGATTGAAAGCTCGCACTATCGGCTCATCATCGATGCGCGGACAGGAGGTATCAAAAGTCTGGTGGACAAAGCCCTACAACGCGAACTTGTGGACCAGGAAGACAGCCGCAGTCTCAACCAATACCTTTACGTGAGTGGCGGCAAGGACTCGCTCATCCAGGATCTGCATTTTGGTTCCGCACCGGCCCGACTGACCATCGATCGGGCAGGGCAGGCCAGGTTGATCGAAAACGTCGACACTCCCTTGGGCCAGCGGATTGTAGTGGAGTCCCGCGCGAAACACACGCCCTCCATTCGCAGCGAATACCTGCTATACGACCATGTCAAGCGCGTCGATATCGTGAATACGGTTCAAAAAGAGGAAACACGTAATAAAGAGGCGGCGTACTTCGCATTTCCGCTAGCCGCGGACAAACCGACCTGGGAATATCAGATCCAGAACGGCTGGGTACGTCCCAATCAGGACCAGCTACCCGGTGCTTGCAGAGAATGGTTTGCCACTCAGAATCTCGTGCATCTCAAAGATGGTCCCTTTTCCGTCGTTTGGTCGACGCGCGATGCGCCACTGGTGAATTTTACTGATATTAACCGGGGCAAGTGGCTCACCCACCTGGATATCACCAACGGACACTTGTTCTCGTACGTCATGAACAATTACTGGTATGTCAACTACAAGGCGTCCCAAGGAGGCCAATTCGTCTTTCATTATTCGATCACCAGCGGCAACGATCTCCACCGAGAGCAACTGGCCGACTTCGACAGCGACACGCGCACGCCAATTTTCACTTATCCTTATCTGTCTTCCTTTTCGGCAAGTGTCGTCAGCAAAGGCCGACCACTCAAGGCAAGCGCAGCATCGCTTTTGCAGTTGGACGCTCCGAACTTGCAGGTCGTCACCCTCAAAGCCGCGGAGGATGGCGCGGGATACATTTTGCGGCTATTAGAAACCGCCGGGCGCAGCGGGGTGGCGACACTCCATTCGCCGCTACTGCGGATCCGGCAAGCGCATCGGTGCAATGGCGTGGAAGTGAACTCGAACCCTCTCGAGTCAACAGCCGATTCGGCAAAGATCCCCTTTCAACCCTATCGCTACATTACCGTCCGCTTAGCCGTGGAACCACCCGGGGCTTGAAAGGGGCATTCGGACATAGACGTTTCACGTTGGCCCAAAATTTTCGCCCTGGCATGTGCCGAATACATTTGCCCAAAATGGTACTGCCTAGGAGGCCCCTTGGAATTCAACTTTCCACTCCGCCAAAAAGCAAGAAGCCGACGAAAATTCGCCGGCTTCTGTACTATCGACTAAATTGTCTGCGTCTTAAACCACGCTGACGTTTTCCGCCCGCGGCCCTTTCGGTCCTTGTCCTTCGGTGTACGAAACTCGCTGTCCTTCGCGGAGCTCGTCATAGCTGACCCCTACGAGGTTTGAGCTATGGAAGAACATGTCATTCTGGGTCCCGGTATCAATGAACCCGAAGCCCTTGTCCGTCAGTCGTTTGATCGTACCTTCAGCCATTCGTTACACTTCCTCAAAATAAAAAAAGTCGCGACGCTGCCCGACACTACTCGTCCGAACCATTCCATCGCACAAATACAAACTATACAAATTCCACCAGATTCGTCAATACATTCATCCCAAATTGTCAATTTAAAAAATTCGTAGGGCACCCCAATTCGGCTTGATCTGCGTGTATTAGCTGGAAATATCGGGGCTTCTGGAGATTTTAGCCGGTTCGTGTGCCTGGCTTTCGCGGGCCGGTTCGGGATCGGGCAGATTATCGTACCAGGTGAATTTCAGTCCGATCGCCGCGCCAACCGCCAGGAAACTGAAAAATGTTGCTCTGAGATGAGAGTGGCTGACCAGGTACATGGGGGCCAGGTAGGCACCTCCAATGGCAATCAATCCGAGCAGCGTATTCGCAATGGCCAGTCCCACTCCTTCACCGCGCATCGGCGTCGAGTCAAGCGCAAGTCCCGATTTTTTCCGGATTGGGCCCCAGGCACCGAAAGGGCGGACATTCTGGTAAAATGACAGCAAGGTTTCTTCGTCGGTGGGCCTGGTCAGCCAGGTTCCCGCAAAGGTCGCCACGAATGAAATGATCGAAATCAGAGGGAAAGCGATGTACAACGGGCCCAGCTCTGGGACCCACCACACAACAAAAGAGACCAGCAGGCCCGCCACCGTGCCGATGGCATACCCCATGCCGTTGAGCCGCCACCAGAACCACCGCAATACGTTGGGAATGACGAATGCGGCGCCCAGCGCTCCCATGATCCAGTCAAACACCTCACGGATTGAACTCGAATTGAGCCCAATCAACATGCCAGCCAGCACGATCACGATCGTAGCCACGTAGCTGGCCCGAATGAGTTGGCGGTCGGTAGCCTCGGGCCGCACGAAAGGCTGCCACAGATCGCGGATGATATACGAAGCTCCACTGTTGACCGTCGAACTGAATGTCGACATGAATGCGGCCAGCAAACCCGCAATAACAAGGCCTCGAATACCCACTGGCAGATAATTTTGAAGGACGGCTGGCATCACTTTTTCCGGGTCGGTCACTTCGCCGATTCCGACAATAGCCAGCAGGGCAATACCCATGGCCATGCCCCAGCGAACGACCAGAAACACACTCCAAGCGGCCCCAACTTTGGCCGCATCGCGCGGGTCGCGAGCCGCCAAAAACCTTTGAAAATCGTACATCTGGGCGGGTCCTCCCAGGTTGAGCAGAAATCCTTTAAGAACCCATACCAACAACAAGGCGCCAAACATCTCGTACACTTCGTAGCCGGTACCCGCCAGTCTAGCCGTTTGCACCGCGTCAAGCCTCCAGGGTGGTGACAACGAATACCAGCCCGTTGGCACATGCTCCGCAATCGCTTCGGGGGTAACATGGGTGTAGGCCACGGCCATGATGACGAAGGCCGCCAGGGTTAAAATGATGGTTTGAATAACATCGGTAATGACGACACTGTACAGTCCACCCAACATGACGTACGTGGTGGTGACAACAAAAATTGCGAGGGCGCAAAGCCGCGGATCGACATCAACGTAGATCGTGGCGAATTTCCCAATGCCTTGAAACGCATAACCCACGAATCCGACCATCGTCACGACCGCCATCAATGCGTAGGCGGCACGGGCCGTTTTGCCCTCGATGCCGCTGCCGAATCGTGTGACCATCCACTCGGCGCCGGTCATCACACCCGAGCGGCGGATCCACTTGCCCATGAACGCTAGAAAAAAAGCCCCCATCAGGAAACCCCACATCCAATGATTCCACATCGACTTCATGCCAAACAACGTGATCAACGCCACAATCCACATCGTGCCCGTGATATCAAAATTAGAAACCGATCCCGACATGGCCAGCGCCAACCAGTGAATTCGCTTGCCACCCAGGAAGTAGCTGTCCAGGTTCTTGGCGGCTAAGCGCTGATACCAGAAACCCAAGCCAAGCATGGCTGCGAAATAGAGGACGACGATTGCTGTATCGATGTTCTTCAAGGGACTATGGTACTATCTTGTACGGTTGGCCTGCACGGCGGGGCCGATGATGGGGATTGATGAGGATGTTGTGTTTTGATGAGATTCTCTACGATATCCGCTGACGGCATGATATCCAGCGATTCTATAGCTATTAAGACCGCGCCCAGGACCGGCGGAAGTTTTGGCTTGATGACTTCGCAGGCAGGAGTCCGGCGCTGGATTGCTTGATGCAAGGGCTCAAGGAACACAGGACCTGCTTGGGCCAGTCCTCCGGTTACCGCGACTGGCACTTTACCTGGCGAATTGGCCAGACCCAATTTGCTTTCGACCGTAGCGATCAACCGTGCCAATTCGTCAGTGCCCATTTCGATGATTTCCCGCGCAACCCGGTCACCTTGGCTGGCTGCCTGAGTCACCAGTCTGGCCAACGACGCCATCTCGAGGCGCGTCAAACCCTCGCTATCGACACGGCGCATGATCTGATTGATATCCGCGATTTCCAAAGCTTCCAGCACTCGAGTGGTTAGCGCGGTCGGCATCCCGCGTCCATCGTACTCACGTACGGCTGCAACCATGCATTGGAGGCCTAACCAGCCGCTGCTGCCAATATCATCCAGCAGAGGGCCCCATCCTCCAGATCGCCAGGTACGACCATCCGCCGATCTGCCAAAACACGATGCGCCGGTTCCAGCAATGAGAATGATTCCCGGTTTTCCAACCAATCCGCCAGCCAAGGCCACACGCAAATCATGGTCAACTCCCACAAGGTCATTCCTTGCGAGCGAAAGATCCTTGGCAAGCTGCCGGATTGTATCGCGGTCTTCCCTGGAGGCGACGCTACCCAGCCCCAGGAACGCCGCGTCTGCCTGCTGCTTTGCGATGCCCGCCTTGGCCCAGGCCCGCGTTAAGGCAAGATTCAGATTGGAGCGAACCATATCCACGCCAACGTCGTGATAATTTCCCGTACCAGCTTTGCCGACCCCCAGAACTTCTCCCTGCTGCGTTGCGATGGCGGCACGTGTGCTCGTTCCACCACCATCAAAACCAATAACAATCTGCCCGGTCAAATTACTGGCCTTTCGAAGCTGAAATAGACATTCCGAGTGAAATCATTGACAAAAAAGTCGACTGGCGACACGATGTCTTCTTCAAGACACCTCAACACTGACTAAACCCCGCGGTGGACTCCCGTATCACTAACTCCGTATCAATGATAATCTGCCCTTTGCCGGTTTCGGGTTCAGCGATACGGCGCAAGATGGCTTCGTAAGCAGTTTGAGCGAATGTTTTTACCGGCAGCCGAATTGTGGTCAACGGAACAGGCAACAACTCCGCGATGGGGTCGTCGTCGAAGCCTGCCAGCTTGATGTCGCGGCCTATCTCCACTCCCATGGCGATCAAGTGGCGGCCGATAATAGCCGCGTATCGATCCATCTTGCCGATAATCGCATCCGCGTTGCAGCGTTCGACCAGATTGCGGCAGAACGATTCCGTTAAATCGGCTTCGTCGGCAACCTGTACGAGACAAGGGTCGACCGTCCTGTTGTGCGCACGGTGTGCTTCATGAAAGCCCGATAATCGATTTGCCACAACGGTGGAGACTTCTGGGATACCTATAAAAGCGATCCTCTTACATCCGATGCGAATCAGATGGTCCGTCAACAGCATACCACCTCGACGATTGTCATAGCCGATACGAGTAAATTCGCTGCGTTCTGGATAGGAGACGATATCGCGGTCGATCAACACAACCTGAATGCCGGCGGCAACAAGCATGTCAACAGCCTTGCGATTCTGTTGCATGGATGCTTCGGGCAATTCAGCCGGATAGTAGAGGACTCCGTCCATCTTGCTTTCGATCAATGCGGCGGTCGCCTTGAGCATTCGCACTTCCAGCGCATCGCTCCCAGGCCCCAAGCATTGCAGCAAAAGTTTTGCCTGGCCATTACCGGCGATGTCGGCTAAATGTTGGTGAATTAAGCCTTCGACGTAAGGAAGCCCGGAACCTGATTCTACCCAAGGTACCAGGAAGGCCAGATCCACACGTCCTCCCATTTCCTTCTGCTGGTAAACATAAGTTCCCGAACCGCGTCTGCGGCGGATGAGTCCCAGCAATTCCATATCTCGCATCGCACGAGAAACGGTCGTTCGAGATACCTTGAAAAGACGCATCAACTCCGCTTCCGTAGGCAGTTTCTGCCCAGGCGCATACTCACCACTGTTAATCTGACTTCTCAAAGTATCGAAAATTTGTCGATACCGTGGCTTATCGAGACTTACGGCGCGAGAATCAGTGACTCCTGGAGAGTGATCAGCCACGGCAATTGCCTGTCAAATCCGAACGGAAAATCAAATATCGGTCAGCTTGGCTTTTTAGAGTACACCAAAGCGGCCTAAATGGCAATGCATTTAAAAGAGGTTGCATCTCCTTATTGCGACTATAAGAATTGACATTTTGAACCTCCAATGGTAGTTTGAGGGTCTTGGAAAACCGTCATCCTACTTACTTCAGTTGCAGGCTTACTTTAGTTGCAGGTGACCCTCTTCTTTATGACACCTCAACAACTACTACTTAAGCGCCGTAATACAAGCCAAAAACTGCCCCCAATGGGGCGGTCCCCTATTCTTGCGGATGCCTACGACCTTTATCCGGCCGCACCGGTACCAGCCGGGTCCATCAGTCGTGGTTTCAGGGCAATTGCCAGGAATCTGGCCCACAACCGCAACATTCGTGTGGATGGGTACATTGGCGTGTTTTGGCAAGATTTCAAAAAACACCTGCAGTCGGCCTTTGCCGTTCTAGGCATCCAGCCGCAATGGATCGACGTATCTCTGGCACTTAAGAGTGAAAGCGAAATCAACAATCTTGCCGGTCCCTGCCTGGGCGGAAATGATCCACTTTTTGGCAAACGCTTCGAAGGCATACTGGTCGATCTGTTTGACAAGCGACAACTCGGATCCCTCCACCCCGACGTTCAAGGCAACTGCACCATTTTCTACGGTTGTGGCGCAGGACTGATCGAATGCGATGGTCCGCTCGTCTATGTAGATTTACCGAAAAGCGAAGTACAATTCCGCTCGCGGGCTGGATCCATCAACAACCTCGGCGTCCTCTTGCCAACAGACCCTAAGACGACCTACAAGCGTTTTTATTTCTTCGACTGGCCTGTTCTCAATCGACACAAAAAGGCGATCATTCGTCAAGTCGACTGGTTTCTCGACGAACAGCGGCCCGATCAGCCGTCGGCAATCCGTGGAGATACTCTGCGTGAAGCATTCGATCAGTTAAGCCATGGCGTGTTTCGTGTGCGACCATGGTTCGAGTCCGGCCCCTGGGGTGGACAGTGGATCAAACGACGCATCCCCCAGTTACCGCAGAATGTAATCAACTACGCCTGGTCGTTTGAACTAATTACGCCCGAGAATGGGCTCCTGTTCGATGATGGCCAACATCTGTTGGAAGTCTCTTTTGACTGGGCGATGTACCACAACGCCCGGGAGATTCTCGGCGATTACGAGAATCGGTTTGATTGCAACTTCCCCATTCGTTTCAATTTTCTGGATACTTTCGCAGGAGGCAACCTGTCGGTTCAGTGCCATCCGAGGACCGAATATATCCAAAAACATTTTGGTGAGCCGTTGACTCAAGACGAATGCTACTACATTGTCGACTGTGAGCCAGGAGCCGAGGTTTATCTTGGCTTTGTCGAGGATATTGACCCGGTAAAATTCGGCAAAGCGTTAAAGGGCAGCCTGGCGGATGGCAAGGCGATTGACGTCAAACACTATGTGAACACAGAGCCCAGCCACAAACATGAGTTATTCCTGATACCCGGCGGCACCGTGCATTGTTCCGGCGCCAATAATCTAGTGCTCGAGATCAGCGCGACAACCTATATTTTCACCTTTAAGATGTACGACTGGCAACGCTTGGATCTGGATGGCAAACTTCGACCGCTGAATATCGATCGAGCCATGGAGAATCTTTATTTCGACCGCAAAGGCACGCGTGTTTCAGAAGAGTTCGTGAGCCGACCTGTTGAGATTTCACGTGGTGTGGATTGGCGTCTGGTCCATCTTCCTACCCATCGCGAGCATTTTTACGACGTTCACCGCTTCGAATTCGACACCGAGGTAACCGGCTACACCGAGGGCTCGCCACATGTGATGGCGCTGGTCGAGGGTTCGAGTGTGATTGTGGAAACAAAGGACGGATTGCGGCGTCCATTCAGCTATGCGGAAACGTTCGTTGTGCCTGCCGCTACGGAATCCTACAAGTTGCTCAACGCAGGCGACCGGCGCGCGAAGGTCGTCAAGGCATTCATCAAACCGGAATCTGTTGAAAAAAGGCGTCCCGATGTTCCTTGACACTATAAAATTCTGTTATAGTGCTTCCAAATCGACCCCCTAGTGACCACCAGCGGCAGGCGGATAAACCACCTGCCTAGGCATTGACATGATTCATACGGTGCCATTTCCAAGATGCTGGCCAGATCGGCTCCAGCCGCCAGACTGGACGCTACTCTGTTTTGTTTTGTTCGTCATTCATTTCGCGAGCGTGTTCCAGGCCGATGCACAAAGCAAGATTCCTGACGAGACCTGGCAGCTTTCTTGCGCTGATTCCGTCCCGGCAATTGAAGACATGGCCAGCGAATGGTTGGATGTCGCTCAGATCACGCATATGCCATCGCTGCACAACTTTCATGAAATGGCCGTTTGCGCGCCCGATTTGCTAAAAGTGAACTATTTCCCCGGTCGAAGGTTGTTTGTTTACCCTGTGACCACTCGATGGTTCGATTACCATACCCTGCCATTTGTAAATCTGAGAATCAACGGGGATTCACTGGAAAGCACCACTTGTCGCTGGTATCCGTATCAAGCAGTACGTCGTCGGACCATCGGCAAGTTCCAAGTAGAAACAACCGTTCGCCTGGTCTTTGAAGGCCCCGGTATTTTGTACCGTATCCAAATCACCAACACGTCCCCGGAAACGAGTTCGGTCCATGTGGACCTGGAAGCACCAGGAGACAAAGTAAACTCGCCAGGCGGCTTGTCGACCTTAACTCGATCTGAGGATCCTGCCCTGTGGATGGTTCACTCGTTTGTCCAGCAGCCGGAAAAACAAAAGGCGGCCCCTGCGGGGATCGTGGCAAGCTGGAGCCCAACACTCGGTCCTGGAAAATCACTCAGCTTGGAGCTGGTCATGGCTCACAGCCTGGAGAAGACGTCCACCTCGGCTGAAAATGTCTTGCATACGGCCCAAAAATGGGCGCATGATTTTGACCGAATTTGGAATTCAACAAAAAATGGCTGGGCCCGGCGCTGGCTTGATGTTTTTACCCCTGGCAACCCGCATTTCTCTGGCAGCTTGCCAGTCCTGGTCACACCGGATAAAAAGATCAGCGACATCTATTACCGCAGTCTCTTGACGCTCTTAGTTCTGCATCGCACCAACCTAAGAATGTGCGATCGTGTCTTCATCACCAGCGGTGAACGCGAAAAAGGCAATGTGTTTTATTGGGACACTTCCATGTGGTCGAAGGTCTTTGCGCTGCTGGAACCACGCGGCATGAAGGAACAATTACGACTGTTTTTACAGGCCGATCCACATGGCGGATTTGTGTACAACATGGACACTGGCAAACAAGGCGATGGTTGGTATGCCGCGAACGACATGGCGATGTTCCGCATGGTGAATAGTTATCTGGCGGTGACCGGGGATACGTCTTTTTTGCATTAAAGGATCGGCGATCGAAGTGTGCTTGGCCATCTGGAAAAGCTCGCTCTCGGCTGGCAAGGACTTCAACGCGACAAGAGCGTCATGCTTGCGGATTATGGCGAAAACAAGAATCTTCTAGAATGCGCACCGATGTATGTCCATCGAGTCGCCTCGTTCAACGCGGCCAACGTCTGGATGATGCGAACCATGGCCAATCTTTGGTACCAACAGGGAAATGCGGCCCGCGCCAAACAGCTACAGCAATGGGCAAACCAGATTTCAGCGGCGGTTCTCGGCCTCTACAAGCCGGAAGATGGGGTCTGGTATGCATTGCATCGAAACGGCGAACGCGTCGAACTCAGACACTGTTACGACTTTGTCTGCGTCGGCAAGTTCATGGCGGACGATCTCCCCCGGAAAGTCAAACTGGAGATGGTCGGTTTCGTCGAACGGGAATTGCTAACCGACAAATGGATGCGGGCGATGTCCCTGCGAGACAAGGCGGCTGCTATATCGGACCGACCGGATCATGGCCCAATGGGAGCATACGACGCCTGGCCGGCATTGACAGCCGATACCATGTGCGAATTGGGAGCCTGGAGGCAGGCCGTGGCATTCTTACGGCGGACACAAGCGGCACTCTACGAGGGTGTTTATGCCCAGGCGCGGGAATTTTATGGTCCCCATCGTCTGGAATACAATGCCCCCGTTCGCATTGCCCTACGGGGGGCATGCATGCGCGAGTGCGTTGGCGGCGGAGCATTCGCGGAGATGATACTTAGTGAACTGTTTGGCTTCGATCCTGAATATGAGAAAAAGCTTCCATTGCGGGCGCATGAGGTCGATCGCGGATTCACGGGCAAATTGATCAACATCCACTGCCAGGACGAGTGGCTCGATATTGTCAGTAATTCCTCCGGCGTACACCTGCACCGGAATCAATAATCAATAATTCAGCCGGATTCTGAAGTGCCGCGCGTCTAGCCAATCTATTCCTGGTCAATAGGAACAGTCAATATGAACACGAATCAAATATGGAGAATTGGATATGCCTGACTACGCCCTGATGAACCAAACCCTTTATGAGGGTCGCGCGCCGGAACTCAAGAAATTGACGGAACAGGCGCTGGCCGATGGCTATGGGGCTAAGGAAGTACTGCAGGAGGGCCTCATTGCCGGAATGAGCGTTGTGGGTGAGGATTTCAAATACAACCGCCTTTACGTTCCTCAGGTTTTAATCGCTGCCCGGGCGATGAAAGCCGGCATGGCAATCCTCAAACCGTTGCTGAGCGAAGGTGGCGAGTCATCGTCGTCCGGCACGATTGTGATGGGTACCGTGAAGGGCGATCTGCACGACATTGGCAAGAATCTGGTTTGCATGATGGCCGAAGGCGCCGGTTTCGAGATGATCAATCTTGGCGTGGACCAATCCGCCGAGAAGTTCGTGGCCGCGGTGCGCAAGCACAACGCCAGCATCGTGGGCATGAGTGCCTTGCTGACTACGACCATGCCATACATGAAAGTGGTGATCGATACGCTCAAGGAAAAAGGCCTTGAGCATGTGAAAGTCTGTGTCGGTGGCGCCCCAGTCAGTGAAATGTTTGCAGAGGAGATTGGCGCCGATGGCTACGGCGCCGATGCATCGCGTGCTGTTGAGCTCTTTAAAGAATTGTCTCCCGTGGAAGCTTAAAGCCAAATTCCCCCATGCACGATTTGCCTGGGAAAATGGCCACTGAGGATAACCATTTTGCCTGTGCAGGTTGAAATTAACAAGAAAACACTCACGCCTTTATCTGGGCAGTCGCTGTTCGACTGCGCCGAACAAGTTGGCGTCGTTGTTCCGACTTCTTGCCGCAAGAATGGCAAATGCCGGGAGTGCCTGGTTGAGGTGATCGCCGGCGACAAGCTGCTTTCGCCGCCCTCGCCTGAAGAAGAGAACTTGCGAGATGGGTTTCGCCTTTCCTGCCGCGCTCGAGTGATGGGGCACTCCGGAACCATCAAGTGCCACACCTTGCGCCGCGGCGAAATGCGAATCGAACAGGGTGCAACCGGGCTCCGAGACACTCCTGGACAATACGGATTGGATCCTGCCGTGACAAGAGATGGTCCCTGGGTGCTCCTGGATGGTCAAAGACTCCACCAAGCTCCCGGTCCGCTGTATGGTTTGGCGGTCGATGTAGGAACGACGACCGTTGTGGTCCAACTCGTCGACCTCGAAACGGGCAAAGTCCTGGAAATCCAATCGTTCGAAAACCCTCAGCGATTCGCAGGCTCCGACATCATGTCCCGCATCCAGTACGATACCGAGCAGGGCTGCCACCTCTTGCAGCGCACGTTACTGGCGTACCTGGGCCATGCGATTGATGCGTTTGGCTGCGATTCACAAACGATCTACGAGATTGTCGTGGCGGCCAACACAACGATGCGTGATTTATTTTTTGGTCTGGACGTATATTCCGTGGGGCAACGGCCGTATCGTTCTATTTCGGAGAAAGAAGTGTCGGCCGGCAAACGCGAGACGACATCGCTTTCCACGACAGCGAAAAATTTACGGCTCCCGGTTCACCCCGGAGCACGCGTCTACGGATTGCCACTGGTGGGAGGCCATGTGGGCGCCGACGCCGCGGCTTGCTTGCTTGCCATTGGGCTTGCCCATGAACCGCGAACGATCGCCCTGATGGATCTGGGAACGAACACCGAGCTTGTGGTCGGCAATCGCGATAAGATCCTGGCCGCATCCTGCCCCGCCGGGCCGGCGTTCGAAGGAGGCACGATCGCCTGCGGCATGCCCGGACTGGACGGAGCGATAGAAAAAATAAGACTTTCCGAAGGAGGGGATGGTATCGCGTTTCAGGTTATCGGCGCTGGAGAAGCTCAAGGCATCTGTGGTTCTGGATTGATCGACGCTCTGAGCGAGCTTTTGCGCACCCAGCGAATCAATGAGCTGGGCAGATTCCTCGACGAACGGGACCGATTTCAGCTCACTCCAGACCAGCAAATTTTTATTCACGAACAGGACATCAGCCAGCTAGCCCAGGCGAAGGGCGCCAATGTGGCCGGGTTGCGGATTGTGCTGAAGGATTATGGGATTGACGTGGACGATCTCGACCGATTTTACCTGGCTGGTGGTTTTGCCAGACATCTTGATCTGGACGCAGCCCGCCGAATCGGCTTGATTCCCGACCTGCCCGATGAAAAAATAAGGCAGATCGGCAATGCATCGGTTGCCGGCGCCACGCGCGCGCTTTGTTCACTTTCGGCTCGCAAGGAGCTGGAGGTGCTGGTAAAAATTATACAGCATGTCGAACTGGAAACCGACGAACACTTCTTCGATTATTTTGTCGAAGGTTGCCAGTTCCTACCCATGAAAAGTCAAACATGCCCGCCTTCATGATGGCCGAAAATCAAACCCCCATCCGACTGCCGAGATTTTCTCCTGACAAGGTCCCCATGGCCCTCTTCCGTCGCCATGTGGGCTTGCCCCCTTGCGCGGAATTGGACGAACGACTGGCGGGGCTGTTCAACGAGGTGAGAGAATGGTATTCACAACATGGGGGACCTTGGACCGCGACGCGGCAGATAGCCATTCATCACATTGTCTATGACATGATCCACCTTGAACATTCGCTGCAGTTGTCCAGCGCCCTGCTGGCCCGAGGGCTCGCCCGCGCGCAGGCACATGCGTTGGTGGTGGTGGCTGTATCCGCTGGTAAGGCGGTAGACGATCAAATCGATCGGTTATGGAAAAGTGGAAGGGTTGACGAGGCCATGTTCCTGAACGCCTACGCCATTGCCACGGTTGAGCATTTGCGGTGGCAAGCGGGCGCTCATCTGCGGCGTACCCTCGGCGCTGAAAATATTTCGGTGCTGCCCCATTACAGTCCTGGATACGAAGGTTGGGATCTGGCCGATCAAGGACGCCTGTTCCGCCTGTTCCGCGATGACCAAAAAACAGATTCAATGCCTCTGCAGCTGTTGCCTACGGGAGGATTATGCCCTAATAAATCAACGCTCGCCGCCTATGGAGTAACGCGGCGAACCGATCTTGGGAAAGACTTGGAACAGTACTGGAGTTGCCAGCCAGCGCCCACCTCGGCCACTCGTGCCAATACGAGCTACGCATTTCCAGAAAAGACATTGACGCGTTGGCGCGATAAGCGGCTGCGGGTCATTGCCCAACCCAATCATGAACTACTGGCCACCTTTCGATTCGACGGGTCAACCTGCACCAATATGGGGATTCCCCTGGCTTTCGATTACAAGGTACGCCTCAAAATTGAAAAGCAGGGGCAAAAAGAAACCGGCCCGCATCGAATCCTCAATTTGACCTGTGCACCTGCCAAGGATCACACGGGCTATCAGAGTATGTGTGCCTATCTCGACAAACCGGCCCGCTTGTTGACTCAACTGAGTGCCCACCAACCGCTGCTAGGCCAGTTGCTCAGTGAAACGCTCACCTGGCAGCCGCCGGCCAGTCCGGCAGGCTGCCTTTGTACGCGAGCCAGCCAGGACCATAAGTGGAAAATCGTTCTCCAAACCCTTCATTTTGCCTTGGATAATCATGAGTAGCCGACTATTGGATGCATTGAAAAGTCGCACCTTGCTGAGCGACGGAGCGATGGGAACCCAACTTCAGCTTGCGGGCCTCGAACCAGGAGGTTGTGGAGAAGCGTGGAATGTCGACCATCCGGACCGCGTTCTTGGGATCCAGCGACGCTACGTCGAAGCGGGCTCTGATTGCTTGATCACCAATACATTCGGCGGTTGTCGCATTATGCTGGATCGGCACGACAACAGCCAACGTGTGGGCGAAATTAATGCTGAGGGAGCGCGAATCGCGCGCCAAGCCTTTGGCCCGCGCGAAGGTTTTGTTCTCGGCGACATCGGCCCGTTCGGAGGTCTGATGGAACCGTATGGCGACATTCCCGAACGGGCGGTACGGGACGCCTTCCGGGAGCAAGCCGACGCGCTGGTCGCGGCCGGTGTCGACGCGGTCCTAATCGAAACTCAGACAAGCTACGAAGAGCTCGGGATTGGTATCGAGGCAGCACGGGCGGCCGGCGCGCCTTGTATCATTGGATCGATGGCCTACGATGTAACGCAAGACCGTTCAGAAATTCGCACGATGATGGGAATCTCCCCCGAAGAAGCGGCGCGATTTATGATGGATGCGAAAGTGGACATCGTCGCGGTCAATTGTGGTGCGGGAGTCGATGTTGGCTGGGCCGCCCGGGCGGTTGAAGCCTACCGGAGAATTTGTGATTTGCCGACAATGGCACAGCCCAACGCAGGCATCCCAGAACTCGTTGACATGCAGGTCGTCTATCGGCAGACACCTGAGGACATGGTCAACAAGTTGCCCGATCTTCTCAATGCCGGCGCGAGCATTGTAGGCGGATGCTGCGGCAGCACTCCCGACCATATCAAACTTTTTCGCAAGCTCCTTGATCAGCAATCTACAGTCTCCAGAAATCATTAAGCAATAAAGGGTTCGCCATGAAAGTTCGTATCAGCGATGAAAACGTCGAGGCCGAAAAACTAATCCCGCCCACATCCCCGGATGGTTCGGGCATTGGTGTCAACTATGTCGATGCCTACATCAAGCCAATGAACATGGAGACCGAGGACGGCCACCGGATCTCCTGCAAACGAAAGGGTTTGAAGATCCTGCTGTCGGTCGACGACAAGCAGGGGGAGGCGATCATGCGCCGTATCGAACACGGACCTGACGTGAAAAATATTCTCAGACAAGCGCTCATGACCGCGGCCAACGCAGCCAATGCCAGATTTTCAGTCGAAGACAGCGGCGTCTTTCTCGAACTGTAAGTCCTCGGTTACGATCATGAAATGTTTCAGCTTGCTTTTGAAATCGCGCGTAACCTGAAGCAAGCATTCTTTAATCCCGGTTGAGGGTTCAATCTTATGAATTCGAAGGAACTCGTTGAGCGCGCGATGCGTCTCGAACAGCCGGAACGATATCCGGTGATGTGCCAACTAGCGAATGGACACACCATCATCAACACGGACGTGCACCCGATCGATTACTTCATCGACAGCCAATTATGGGCCGACTGTCTGCTGCGGATCCGCAAAATGTATCAATTCGACGGCATCCTTTGCCACAAGCCGGGGCGCGTCCCTGATTTGATGGACCAGGTTGAACGGGCCGATTACGACGCCGAGGTGCCGACGCTCTACCTGAACGACGGCTCGCGCATTGAATGCACCCGCGATGACGATGCCTACTACAAACCGGCCGACGATTTTGTCCGGCCGACACTTGACGAACTCGATCCCGGCGATTTGTTGGGCTGGGCACCTGAAAGTTTTGTCGCGTTTCAGGCGAGTAAAGCGACATTTCCGGTGACCGATCCCGAGGGGTTCGATCCGCGCATCTTCGCGACCCTGGACCGCGTGCTGGCAAAAGCGGGTGAGGAATACTCGGTGCATGGCGAAGTCCGTTCGCCATTCGATCATTTTCTTAATCTCACAGGCATGGAAGAGGGGCTCTGCGGTTTGTTGGACGACCCTGAAAAATGCCTTGAAATACTGGCGGAGACCACCAAATGGTCCCTCGCTTTGGCGCTGGCGCAAGTACGCCGGGGCGCGGTGGCGATCAAGATCTCCAGCCCATTTGCCGGCAGCGCCTTTTTGAGTCGCGAAATGTACACCGACTTTATCCTGCCTTTTGAAGGGCGGCTGGCGAACGCGGTCCGGAAGGAAGGCGCGACCATTTACACCCATACCTGTGGAGCCATCGGCGATCGCCTGGACCTCATCCGGCAGGCCGGTGTCTCCGGCATCGAATGCCTCGATCCTCCACCCTTGGGCGACGTCGATATCGATGAAGCCGTCAACCTACTCGAAGGGGATCTATTTATCAAAGGGAATATCGATCCGGTCAACACGCTGCTCCGTGGTGACGCCCATGCGGTGGAGAAGGAAGTCCGCGCCGTACTCCGTGCAGCGGATCGGACCCGGGGCTTTATTCTTTCGTCGGCGTGCAGTATCGCGCCGCCCGCACCACCTGATAATATTAAGCTCATGGCCGATCTGTGTCATGACTACGTGCAAACATAATTATAATTTCGGGTAACTGTATCTCCAGGAATGGTCGGTGAAGCCGACCCGATGGGCGTGACAGCAGTTATAAATGCCGGTTTCCGGGCGGCTTATCGGCCTGGCTAAGGGCAATTGGAAGTACTGGCATCTATGGCTCCACGCACCAGGCACCAGGAAACCATGCTTGCGAAAGGAATATGGCAATGAGAAGCTGTGCTCGCGCTCCTGTGCGCGTCGACCCGGCGGGCGGCGGAACCGACGCGCCACCCTACCGCATCGAATACGGCGGCGCGGTTGTCAACTTTGCGGTCCAGCGGCACGCGTTTGCTTCCGCCCAGCGGCTCGAGACCAACTCCGGCGTCATTCTCTATGCAATGGACCTGCAGCAGGGGTTGACCGCGGAAAGCGTATCCAGACTCGGTTCCGATAACCGGCTTGAGTTTATCAAGGCATTCCTGCAACGCATGGTCCCCGATGGAGATTCCATACTGTTGGTAACCGAAACCGATGTTCCGCCAGGAAGCGGCCTGGGTGGCAGCGGCGCTTTGGGGGTAGCGATCGTTGCGGCCCTCGATCAGGCCTATGGCCGCGACCGGTCTCCTCTGGATACGGCCGTTTTGGCCAACGAGGTGGAGCGGCACGATCTTGGCTACCCGGGAGGCGATCAAGACTCCCTCGGGGCAGCTCTGGGTGGCATCAACTTTCTGGAATATCATGCTGGCGGCGGCATGACACCTCACAAAATATCTTTGAGTGCCGACACGCTGCGAACACTCGAACATGGTTCGCTGCTGGTTTACAGCGGTGCCGCGCATGTATCGGCATCCATCCATGAGGACATTAAACGATCTTATGCGCTCAACCATTCTCCTACGCGAACAGCGATGAGCGTACTCCATCAGCAAGCCAGGGCCATGCGAGGGGCCCTTGAATCGGCAAATTTAACCGCCTACGCAATGGCGCTCAGTGAAAGCTGCCGGCAACTCTACAATCTTCATGAAAGCTGCGGCAGCGATGAGCATCGCCGTTTCTTTAAGGCCGTCGACGACTGTATTCTGGGAGCGAAAACGTGCGGCGCCGGCGGCGGCGGATTCATGCTTCTCTATGTCAAGCCTGGTCGCCGCCATGAATGCATCCGCCGAATCGGAGAGCTCGGTGGATTGGTTTGGCCAGTGACGATCGACTTTCAAGGAGTTACCCGCTGGCAGGAGTCTTCATTGACAGACGAAGATATTGAGCGATTTCGTTATTTAGCTTCATCGTCCGCATGATTCTGGAAAACAAATCGAACGAACCTGGGGTAATACAGCGATTCGTCCTTGCGTACCGTAGCAAGGTGAAAGGTATTCGTACAGTAGGTAACAGCCAATCCATTCGCCGTCAGTTCCGGGTGCGCCTTGGCCGCGTAAACCATGGTATCACTTCGTGTTATATCCGACTCCTCTGGCCTGAAGACTGCTTGCAACTGTGACCAGGGTCCGATCAATTTCCGTGCCCCTCGAACTGCGATGCAAGAGTGGGGGAATGCCATGAACTGCGTCAGCAGATAGGACTTCAATCTCGATTCGTAATGGACGGTGAACTCCGTCTGCCCATGGTTAACGATCGGCAGCGGCGGCCGATCGACGATTTCCGCCTGCTTTAGCCAGGTAGCGTCTGGTCCATTCCACCACTGCAGGTTTGAGAAATCTCCAACCATGGCATCGGCGACGGGGAGACGGGTCAGATAAATCTTATGGCGAAGGGCATCCTCGGCGCCGAAAGAATAGATCCAATCGGCCACGCGAATCGAACTGCCGGAACCCACGATAATTCCATATGGGTTTTGCGGAGTCGCGATGTACTTCATGGTCCAATCCTTTGGGCAATCCTGCGGATGGTGGACCAACACGGCTCCCCATCCCACAACTGAGAATCTCAATCCTGTTTTCGCGTTGCGAATTCTCATCAGAAACAACAGTAGCTTCTGATCCAGCAACAGGCCTCCACCAGGCCAGTAAAACACTTCGCCTTCCGAGCGAAAAAAAGAGACCGGAGTGCCATCCCTGTTTTTCTGCCAGTAGGGATGAAAATCCGCCTGGCTGGGATCGCGGCCTGTCTGGATAGCAACGGAATTGCGCAAGAACTGTGCCGTTCTGCGCTGGCGCCGGGTAGGATCCGGGTTGGTATCGACAAAGCTATCGCCAAATGTCCAAAGGACGCGGTTTTTGCCCAAGTCGATCTAGTTCGCCGCGTCGGCGCCGCGCCAGCGGGAATCGCGCCGGAACAACCGGTCGGCTTGCGGCCAAGGGACTGCTTGGATCGTCCAGCCCGCTGCCCGGCATGGACCCGGCATAGCCGGCAGAAGCGTGCACCAAACGACCATTCCAAGAAGTCTGCCCGGACCCATCATGGTTTTTCCACCGGCCCATGAAAAAGGACAAGGTCCAGATACGCTCCAACCCGTTTTGCCCACATCTGGCCATGTGCTTTTAGCCCTTTGGGGCTAAAGTGAATTCCCTTGCCATCCAAGTCACGGTAAGCACCCGTGAGCGTATCGGTATCGGGCCCGGCCAGGGCTACGGAGTTGTTCCACAGCTTTTCCTGGGCAGCACGAATGTTTTCGAATCGGGGCTTCGCTGGATTATGGTAGGAGGCTTGGGCGACAAACCAGGGAAATTCCCATCCCGCGCTGGCTCTTGAAGCAAGGATCACATTTCGGAGTTTTGCATAATATTCGTCCGTGGCCATGGCCACGTCGCTTTCTCCCTGGTGCCACAGCAGGGCCCGAAATCCCCCCGGCCCCAATTGATGGATACGCGTCATCATCCACTTGAACAGATCGCCATCCCGCTGCCATTGATTCACACTCGTGCGACCATAGCCAGTCGCCGCTAATCCGATGGGAACTTTGTATTTTTGATACATGGCATCGCCAAAGGCCGGCCAAAAACTACCCCCCTGGCTGCGATCGGCAACGCCAGGCTGCGGATCATCGGCGAGTTGCCAGGCCTCACCACTAAAAGATGCAACCATGCCTGTCTGCTGTCGTGTTTTGAATTCTCCGCAGTTGGTGGAATTCGACTGACCGGCTCCAACGAAGACTTCGCCTACACCAAACCTCTGGACCCGTTTTTCGGCAAACACGTTGCCAGCGCCGCCAGCACGAACGTTGAGCGTATACCATCCGCCTGCAGGAATTTGTTTCTTAAAATTAAATTCTCGCAGCTTTGACACGGTCGGAATCGAAATCCATCGATCCGGCAAAGGGCCGCTCGTCGAATCGCCCGCTATGCGAATTTCTAATTTGTCCACGTTTCGGCCACAGCGGCCACTAATGAGAATCTCTCCACCATCCAAGTCCTGGCGTTGAAAAACCTGATACTCCCGCGGCGACAGGATCGTCACGTTGGAGTCCGGAGGAAGCGAATGGAGTTCAACGATTTCCTGGTGTTCTGCCGGCGTCGTTTTGTCGAATCGAATCGTTATTTCCTTTTTCTCACCAGGCTTCAAATCGACTTGCCCCACCTGGTGGGGACCCTGCCAGGGGCCCCACACACGTGTGAAGCCAGCCAACTCGAGCCTTACCTTTGCACGAAAGCAGGTCAACCGGTTCTTGTCCCCGCTGATTGGCAGTTTTTCGATTTTCCCATGCCCGCCTCGCAATCCATCCAAGTTACCAGCAAAAACCATAAAAAAGACCAGTTCGACATCCGCGTGATTTGTCAACCGCCACACCATGCCATCGTCGGAAAATGTATATTGGATCGAGGTGAGATCCCCCGTCGCGGTGATCGTGTCCTTGGCAGGTTGTTTGATTTTTCTTAGCCGCAATGGACCCTGGTAATAGAAATAGCTTCCACGAGAAATCGAAACATTTGCTGCCAGGAATTCCTGTCCATCGACACGGAGACTGGTCAAACATCCATCCGAACCAATCAGAGCATCGTAGCGGGGCGCATGAATCCGGCGTGGATTGGGCTCCGTATCGATGCGAATTTCCGCATGCAGCTGAGCGGAAAGGCCTGGTAGGAGGATGATCAGTAATGGTTGTAACCAATTCTTGTAAATCATCAGGAGAGAGTCCGATCTGGGCAACATCCATGATGGAAAAGGGCAGCCTGGCCTGGCCTGGCCAATGCCCTGTGTTTTAGTGGAAACCGATCGGTCTACAAAGTCTGTCTCCGGTTTTAAAATCCGTAGCGTTTTAAAAAGAGCCCGGAGCGACCGTACCATGCTTGGGTCAACGGGACTTCAGGTCAAACGTTACGTACGGATTGCCTGGGGTCGTTTCGTAACCCAGGGTCGTCTCGGTGTTATACTTGGCTGGTATCTCGATTTTGGGATGGGTGATTTCGACCCGGTACGTTCCCGTGTGAATGCCTCGGATGCCGCGCTGATTCATGGGCAAATCCTCATCGGCAACCGCCATGGTTGCCGACCCCATGCGCCGGGTTTTGCCCACCGCTGGCTTGATGGCATCCCCCAAGTACGATTCAGGTAGGAAGCGAATCGTCGCGTCTGCTAGAGGACGCTTGTCCAAACGGACGGTTGCCGAAAGACGAGAAAGGGCAACTCCACGTTTGACAAATTTTTCCAGTCGTTGAACAATTTCTTCAGCTGAAATCTTTTGATCGCCGTTCTGATCGTAGATATTTATCGAGGCAAGCATTCCCGGACAAGCCTTCAGCTCTTCCAGAGATAAATACCCATTGCCATCCTTGTCAAAGAGCGTCATGGCTTTCGCTGCGGCTGATCCGGGGTCGAGAGAAGGAGGTTTCAGGGCCGATGGGCCGCCGCTGCAGCCGGCCACGATGGCACATAATAAGCCAACCACAATTTCATGTATCTTCCAATTCTCGATGATTTTTACGCCTGGCACCTGGGGCCAGCGGTTATGGAGAGAATGAGAGATGCGCATTGCCCGATGTGATAAATGATGAATTCTGGAACAAAAATCAATTTGATGTGTTATTGGTCTGGCCGTCGAACCGGTTGCACAAATTGGCCAATACTTCCGGATCGAGGTCAAAACTTAGATAGGTGACTGAACCATCGCAAAAAACGGCATGGTAGCCACCAGGGTGCGCGCTCCCCCAGGTGCCAAAGTTTTCCAGCCCGAATCGATCGGGACTGGGGATGGCGAACAGATCAGCATTGATCGACGGATCCACTCTTGATCCTCCCCCCCATCGATTCACATCCCAGTCGAAGCCATCGTACATGCATTGGTTGTCACCGGGGTCGGTTCCCAATAGGTATTTGTCAGGTTCTACATACTTTTCACCAAAACACATCGTGTTGGAGGTGCCATCGGTGATTTCGGTTAAACGTATTTCGGCGCCCAGGAAACAAATTCCTGTTTGCGTATCTTCGGAGGGCCAACAATATTTTTGTTCGACCTTATAAGTGCCTCCTGATGGGCGGGGAGGGAAAATCAAATGGAACTGGTTCGGACCGGATCCGCATTCCGCTGAGGTGAAGAAAAACTTGAGTCCCCCTGGCCCGCCTTTATCCAGATTGTCAGGGAATGCATCGCCAGCATTTGCCGCATAGTCGCTATGCGCCATTTCATCCACTCGATTGGCATTCACTTCACGGAAAACGGAGGGCACATCGGTATTCCATGGGTAGTTTATGGCTGCACGGCGCGATGGGCAGTTGAAAACCTCGATGGGCGTTTGGAGCAACCGCTGGGCTCCCTCCAGTTGCACCTGGGTCCGATAGTGTATCGGATCGCCATCACTTGGCAAATTATAAACGGCCTGCTGTTCGATATAAGGCAAAAGCTGGTAAATCCAGCTGCCGGGTTGCTTGCGGCCTGCGCCTCGTTCCGGGTCGCCTGTCGTCCAAGGCCCCCAACCCGCACTGGGTAAAAAACCTTGAGTTGATTCATGGTTCATTGCACCGAGCCCCATTTGCTTGAGATGGTTGGTGCATTGAATCCGTCGGGCCGCCTCGCGGGCCGCCTGAACCGCCGGCAGAAGCAAGGCCACCAGGATACCGATGATGGCAATCACCACGAGCAGTTCTACCAGCGTAAAACCGTGCGTAGATGGTTGTTGTGATTGCTTCATCGACCACCTCGGCATCCCAATGCGTGAAGAACGGGCCCCGTCCTAATCTTCCATGGATCCATCTGCTGCAAGACCAGGTTTATAAAAATTCCAGACTAGCACTGCTGCTAATGTTAGTGTGTACGATACATTTCGTCAAATTCGTTTATCTCAATCTGTCCCCTTGCAGGTCACTTAAACCTTAAATTCCAACTTCTACTGATGGTATTCGAACCATCAGCCTCCCTTAAAACGAGCCTGCAATTAGATCGATCCAACTGGTCGAGTCCGGGCCGTTGGTTCAAGCCAGTCGGACTTCCAGCAGATGGGGCGCGTATACCGAAGAGTTCACGTAGGTAATGTAAAGAAGTTTACCATGCTCCCGGCGCAGTTCGGGGTGCTCCTTGGCGGCGGTGAACAGGTCCTCGGCGCTCTTCCTGGATGGTTGAAAGAAGATTTCCGGGGCACTCCAAGGGCCCGTGATGCGCTGGGCAGTCCGGAGGGCAAGTTTATTTTCCCGATTGAGAACATGGATGGCCAGATGTTTGTTCAAATACGGATTGTAAGAGGCGGATAATTCATTGGGAACGCTATCAAACAGCACGGCGGAGGGCTCGAAAGTTTTATTCCAAACAGTAGCCGTATCCGGATTGGCCAGGCTGGGTGCCTGTACCAGATACTCATAGCTGGACAGATCTTCGATGGATTCAGGGCGGCTCCGGGCCAGGAACATGCCGGTCCAATAACAGCCCCAAAAATAGAGATAACCGTCCGCTAGTTTTTCAATGAACACACCAAAGCCGGGTTGATCGCCTTTCCAAAACTCTCTTGTCCCATCGGGTGCGGTCAGCCTTTCAAAACGCCATTCATCAATTCGCGCTTTCGCTATTCCCATCCCGTTCAAGTCAAAGGACTCAAACACGTCGACACCCGGTTTCATGGTAATTTTGTGATAGAATGCGTAGATGTGAGCGCCCACGCAGACCGAATGCATCGGCCACAAACGGTGCCGCGTCCTGTCTTCATCCGCATCAAATTCAATCACCTGCCGTGCCCGTTGTCCATCGGTGGACGTGAGGTATCCAAAATCGCAAATGCCCTGACTGACTCCCTGAACCGGCACGATAGACGCGGTATTGGAGAGAACCTCGCTGAGATCATAATTGCGGATCGATTCAAAAGGTCCTTCAATCGTGTCGCCAAACATCCAGAATGAGGCGCCATTGGGAAGTAGGGTGGAAGTTGCCCCGTCCTGGCCGGTGATATGAAGAGGATTGTCGAGAAACTGCAATCCGAGGTCCCGAACGGAAACAACGCGGGGCTGATGGACAATCCTTTTTTCGGGCTCCGCGGATTCGGCGGCCCGCGCCATGCAGGGCAAACCAGTGGCATGAAACGGTACCGTTGCGGTCCCCGCACTCATCGCTTTGAGAAAATCACGTCGTGTTTGGTTCAGCAAATATCTCATCCTTGTTTCCATACACGCCGCCCTGGTTCTCTATTCTCACAAAATCCCGAAGCTATTTTTGAGCCGTTCCTTATTGATCTCGAAAAGGCCGCCCGGCCTTGTACAATCGCAACCTACCCTCTAGTTTATCAACCCGCTTTGGCTGGCCAGCCGCTTTGGCAATCTTGATCGACTGTTTGACGGTCGCGACCGCTTGCTCGAATTGATTGTCTTCGGCATAGGCCGCGGCCAAGGTGTCTAGCAGCGAAGAGGCATTCCCGCTATGGTCTTTCAGCGCTGAAGTCACCAGACGGATGGCTTTTTTTCCATTGCGGAGGTCCTGGTCGGGATTCGTTGCCAGGACCCAGGCCAAATTGTTTTTTGCTTCGCCATAGCTGAGGTCAAGTTCTAATGCCTGATGATAGTAGGAAATGGCACTGCCCGCTGCGCCACGGGCTAGTTGCGCGTTGCCGACCAAGACGAGCAATTTGGGGATATTGTAGGAATTTTCGAGTAGATTTTTATTCTTGGCTATGTAGTCCATGGCATCCTGTAGGTATCCGTGATCGACGAGTTGCCAGGCCATATCAAATGGACTGAGGCGATTGCGGCGCGTGCGCCAGCGGCCCGCAAATGGCAGTGCTGCCGGTGCAGAAGCAAGATCGGGCAGCTGGGCGACATCGACCAGCAGCTGGTCGGCGGTAACTGGACCGCGATAGATTGCAGCCAACTGGCCAGCCGGGTCGATGAGCACACTGGTGGGAATCGACAGAGGCTGATGCGAGTCAAGCAGTTGATTCCAGACCAATTGCAATTTTTCAACCGTCGCGGCGGTCGCCCAGCCCGCGGTCCCCTTGTAGCCGATATTTTTCAAGAGCCCAGGCACGGTCTTGGATAAATCCGTATCGGCAGTCGAAGCGGCCCCCTTTTGGCGATCCAGGCGATCCACGGACAAGGCGATCATCCGCACGCCGGCCAGGCGAAGATCGGCTGCACGCTCGGCAAAATCTCGAAGCTCCCCCAGGCATGGCCGGCACCAGCTGGCCCACAGATTGACGAGTACGGGGCGACCCGCGGCGACTTGCTCCAGCCTGCGCTGCTGGCCGCCGAATGTTTCGTAATCCAGTGGCGGTAAGGGCAGCTGAGCGGCGGAAATAATCCGGGCACGATCCGACGATTTGGGTTCGGACCATTCCGAAGGCTTCAACAAAACGTCGCGCTCGGGGGGCATCCACGGTTGGGCCTGGCCGCTGTGCTCAACCAGCCGGTAATGGCGATCCATCTTGAGACTGCCAAAATCCTCTTTCCCGCCCCCCGGCCAGCGCACCACAACACGCTTGATCCCGGTCGCCCGCCCCAGACCAAAATGAAGCCATTTGCTCGACTGGGCCAAAAAACCTTCTCCCGCCCGTAATGTTTTGATCAGTTTGGGCTGGGTGACTTCGGCTTGCGGATCCTTCAGGGTGACTTCAACCCGGGCTCCAATTGCATCACGGTTGCAGGTTTTGCCTTCAAGACGCAGGGCCAGGAAATGGTGGGAGGTCGCCAGGTCATTGCGCAGGAAACGCACCTGCGGACCACTGCGGTTGGCGATCCACAAATCAAGGTCACCGTCGAAGTCCCAGTCGCAGCGGGCGACGGCGCGGCCGTCATCCGGGAAATCAAACCCGCTGAGGACCGAAACATCGGCGAATTTGCCCATACCCTGATTGCTCGTGCCCAGATTGAGGAAGCAACAATTGGACTCATGGCCGCTGAAAGATCGTCCTTCGCGCACCATCTCATGCAGCGTGGCACCCATCGGCGCGCCTTGTTCCTGGGCCACACTGATTGTTGAAGCATTGCTTACCGGTGTTCTCCCACGCGACACGACCTGCCGCCAGAAGAAACTTCACAAGTCGCCCGTATCTTCGGTGGAGATATAGCCATTGGCAACCAGCAGGTCGTCCCAGGCATCGTTATTCATATCGGCGAAGAGGCTGCTCCAGGCCCAGCGGCCCATCTCGACCCCCGCCTGCCTGCTGACATCGCGAAACCGTCCATGGCCGTCATTTTCGAGCAGCGTGTTGCCCTTCGCGAAGCGGGCGTAGATTTTCCGCAACGCATCGTCCGCCCCCGCTTTGAAGCGCGCTTGCCGCGTAATCCGGCTTCCCGCGGAGGAAAACATATTGGCTACGTAAAGATCCATCCAGCCGTCGTGATTGTAATCGGCCCAGCTGGCTGACATGCCCGAAGCCGAGTCAACCACGCCGGCCTTTTGGGCAACGTTCTGAAAATGGCCGCCGTCGTTCTGGTAGAGGCAATTCTGACCGTAGTCGTTGGCCACATACAGATCCTGGTCGCCGTCGTTGTCGTAGTCTTCCCACGCGCACGCCAGGCTATGGCGGCGGTTGTCGGTATCCAGACCGATTTGCCGGGTTACGTCGGTAAACCGCCACTTGCCATCGGCCTTTCGGTCGTTGCGATACAGAATGTTAGCCGCTCCGTCATTGGCATCGTGGTACACGAATGCCACTTTGGGCCCGTTGGAGAGCGCCATCGGATTGGCAAACTCGATGCAGATATAGAGATCCAGATCGCCATCACTATCATAGTCGGCGGCCGCGAGCGATTGGGGATCATTGTCTCGAGCCGCCAACGTGGCCTGCAATCGGAATGTGCCGGCACCGTTGTTCTCCATCACCAGCAGACCGGTACTGGTGGCGGCGACCAGGTCTTGATCGCCGTCGTTATCCAAATCCACAATCAACGCGCTGCTGGTAGGATCGAGCCAGTCGACACCCGCTACGTGGGAACGGTCGAGGGCCGAGCCATCCGGCTGCTGTACAAACAGCCGATTGGGCAACCCTCCCGGCTGGCATAGATAAACATCGTCCAGACCATCACCGTTGACATCGCCCACCGCCAGGCCGGTGCGGGCGAATGCATGGATGCCGCGTACCCGACCCAACCGGCTGAGCCAATGGTTGAGCCCATAGGCCAGTTGCCCTCGAAAAGATTCATTTTTCCCTAGCACGGACCGTGTGCAGTCGACCAACCAAGGGCCGATTTCAACCGCCTCCTCGTAGTCCGCGGTCCGGATGGAGTTTAACAGGAGGCCTCTTTGCGAGGTGCGCCGCCAGCGGCAGGTCCAGGTGGCCCGTTGCTGCAACAAGCCGCCGGTCGTCCGACCATCGGCCTCAAAATACGCGGTAGTTTCGGCTGTGTCCGCGGTGCAGGTCACTCGGATCACCTTGAAGTGGACATGGACGTCGCTGGCGGCGTTGTAGGGTTCGGCCAAATCGTCCAGGGCATGGGCGAGGCCCGCACGGCCCCGATAGGGGACTGCCGCTGCACTGCCGTTGGCGGCCCGGCGCACCATAATTTCTTTGCTACCGGCGCCGTCGCGATACACTTCCGCCAGTTCCGCCGGTCGCAGCCGACCACAGATTACATCGGCAGCGACCTCTGTAGAGACGTCTTGGATCGGATGGTGACCGGAAAGCCGGGCGCCCAAGCGGGTAAGCTGCCTGGCGGCGCGATCGGCAACGACCTCCGTCTCCCAGCCGTCCTGGGCCGGATCGAGCTGCGCCTGGGCGCGTGCCTGTTCGCCTTTGACCGACACGGTTGTCAGGGGCGCTAGCGGCTGGTCGTTCCGCGCGGCTAAGAATTTGTCTGCTTTTTCCAGGCTTGCGTTCCTATTGCCAGGAGGATTCGTCCGGCCCGGATCGTTTTGGACCGCGTGCTCTGGCTGACCAAAATACCATAGGGCGCCAGCTCCTGCCGCCAAGACCGTCAACCCCAAAAGCAACCGCCCATTTCGGCCAGCATGGGATGTGGCCGGCTGGGCCTGCTGCGGGCAGGCAACATTCGATGCGCTGCTTTCGGGAAACGAACGAGAGCGTTTCGATCGATGTCGACGACTTGACATAACTCTCGCTTCACTCCAGAGTCGTGTTTTGGCGAACTCGCTTCCAATGGCTCCTCAGGCAGGCTACCCACCAACAGGAACTGTGGCTCAACTGCAAAGGATTGCTAATTTCAGTACTTCCCAATTGTCGCTCAGCCCAACGTGCATCAGGGCGATAAGCCGCCCAGGAGCCGACTATTTTAACAGCTAGCGGATTGCCTGAGTCGGCTTCATCGGCCATTCGTGGAACTACTGAATTTATTATACCACCTGGTCAGGGTAACGCCTATCTGGCTGAGGAGGTTCCTGTGTGCCTGGCCCGTGACCGGAAGCGAACGGACAACAAATCCCCAGATGGCATGGAGGGATCCTTGACCGGAAACTGGCGGCTTCGCTGCATGAGTTTTGTGGCCGGCCTGTTGGGTCTGTTGCGGCCAGCCGAATAGTAACGTGCGTACCGCAATAAGCCTGCCACGAAACGAAATGCTATAGCATATTGCGTTTTTGCCAGTACGAAGAATCCTGTTTTTCCGGATAAACATCTGAAAAAAACATTGAAAAGCACCTGCGCATCTGCGACACTGGGCATAATAGGATAGTGGTTCTTCTGGTACCCAAGCGGATTCCAAGTTCGCTTTACTTATCCGCCCTTCCTATCCACTAATGACGCGCGTAACAGGTAATTCGCAGGGCCCTCAGACGTTCTTCGGGCTTCGGGTTGCACGATCTGATTACCCTATTCATTCTTCACTTCTCAAGCCGATATCAGCCGTTATCAGACAGCACCCCAAAGGAAAAAATATGAAGCGCTTGACTCCCACGATGATAATGACCCTGCTGCTGGCTGGCAATTTGCAAGCTGATGTCATTAAGCCCAACGATGTCCGGGCGACAAGCCAGTTTGGCGTCGGGCTCAACATTCAGAACCTGGTGAATGGTGATCAAGGCGCCGCCATCGGCCTAACCGATTTTGGCCTCAAGCCGGCTGGCGGCCCTGGCGTATTGGATGACGCACATGGCGTCGTGGTCGGCGGCACGGTGGATCAGTGGGGTTGGATTTCCGGTTGCAGCGATGGCGGAATTCCTGGTGGCAGTTCCGCGGAAGTACGGGGCGCCGATTGCAGCGATGCTTTTGCTGACCCGGGCGGTTTTTCCACAGAACCGGTCGACGACCAGATCATCGAATTTGAGTTGGACGGCGCCTACGATCTCAGCGCGGCTCATATCTGGAACGACAACGAGGATGGTTTTGCTCCCGACCGCGGCCTGGACGAGTTTGAGATTCAGGTGAGCTCGGAGCGTACGGGAGATAACTTTACCCCTATCGGCACCACCTACAATCTGACGGCCGATAGCGGTTTTGATCCTAACTTTGCCCAAGTTATACCGCTGGTCGCCAGCGGCGTCCGCCGGGTACGCCTGTTGCTCAACTCGGCACATTTCGACAACGGAGGCGTGGACCAGTACGTTGGACTTTCGGAAGTCCGCTTCGAGGGCACCTTAGACACCTTGGATCTGGCGGCTGATAGCGATAAGGATGGCGACACGGACGGAGCCGATTTTTTGAAGTGGCAGTTCTGGCGCGGACTGGGGGAACTGGACAATGCCGATATCAATCCGGATTCACTCAATTCAACCCTAACAGCCACCCAATCGCGAGGAGACTACGACAACAACAACGTCTCCAACGCGGATGACTTAACCGTCTGGTCCGCTGAGTTCGGCGGCGTCGCTCCTGCGGCTGCCAGCGTTGGCGTGGCCATCCCCGAACCTTCTTCGCTGTTGCTGGTTGCCACTGCCGCGTTGGGGAGTTTCCTGGCGATACGACGTCGCCTGGGACAAAAACTCATCCACTAAGACCTGGCCCGCGCCATTGGCCTTGACCGGGCTGGCTTTTGCCGGCTCCAGCCGGGTGACGAGGATATCCGTGACCGAACTTCTCCGGGATTCACGGTTCAATTCGTGGTCCGATCGGAGACCACGCGTTCGAGAACCAGATAATTCGCGCCCGGTTTGTGAGGCGGCCTGGCACTGCACAGCCGTCCAGCATGAAACTCCAACGGCAATTCCCCACGCTGCTGGTGAGCGGCCTTTTTTCCGTACCATTGCAGCCAGATCTATTGATTCTCCAGGAACCAGCGCTGCCCGGCGCTGCGATCTCCGGAGGGGAGCGTCGCGATCACATTCCGGTTGGCGTCCAATTCGAGGATGGACGCTGCCAGCGCGCAATTCTTGAAAGACAAAGCTGGGTCAAGCCTGACTTCGCCAGTTTGCATTCCCCGGCTCATTGGTTTCCACTTTCATCCCATGAGAAATTCCGCCCTGATAGGATATTGAGTCTATCCATAATCGCCTCTGTTCACCTAGACTGAAAAAAATCGCCGCAGACCAACCGACCGCCAGAGCCATTGCCATGCGAGAACATCCCTTATTCCAAATCGCCATCGTCCAACTTGTGCTGGCCAGTGTCTCGCTGTGCTCAGCGGCACCACACGTCGAGGTCCGGCCACTCGCCATTGGTAAGCCGCTGCCCGAATTCGATTTGCCAGGTGTGGATGGCCGCCGGTACACTCCGCGGAATTTCGCAGCTGCTCGCCTCCTGGTCGTGGTGTTCACCTGCAACCATTGTCCGACAGCCCAGGCCTACGAAGCGAAGATTATCCAGTTGTTTGACGACTACCGGGACCGGGGGGTTACCTTGGTAGCCGTTTCCCCCAACGATCCCCGGGCGGTCCGATTGGATGAACTGGGCTTTACCGATATGGGCGATTCGCTGAAAGAGATGCGGTTGCGGGCCGCCCAGCGCGGTTTCCAGTTTCCCTACTTATACGACGGGGATAGCCAGAAATTCTCCCACGCGATGGGAGTGCTCGCCACGCCCCACGTATTTATTTTCGACAGTCACCGTAAACTGCGCTATCAAGGGCGCATCGACAACTCGGAAAGAGGTCCGGTGAACTCGTCCGACACCCGAAACGCTCTGGACGCCCTACTGGCTGGCCGCTCGGTACCGGTTGCCACGACACGAGTTTTTGGCTGTTCGACCAAGTGGTCCTACAAACGCAAATCAGCCCGGGACGCACTGGAAAAATGGAATGCAGAACCGGTCGCCATCGAACCGTCCACAGCGCGGGAAATCCGCGCGATCGCATCGAATCCCACCGACAAGTTCCACTTGATCAATGTCTGGTCGACCACCTGCGCACCCTGTGTCGCCGAGATGCCCGAACTGGTGACCATCAACCGCATGTATCGCCAGCGACCGTTTGAGCTGATTACTCTATGCACCGATACGCCCGAGCAGCAGCAAACGGCATTAAGAATTCTGCGCCAAAAGCACGTCTCATGTCGTAATCTGATTTACTCCGGTACCGATCTGGACACCTTAGCCGAAGCGCTCGACCCCCATTGGCAAGGTCCGGTACCCTACACGGTCCTCATCGCTCCGGGCGGTAAAATTGTTTTTCGCCAGCCCGATCAGATCGAACCACTCAATTTAAAACGGATCATCGTAGAACATCTGGGCCGCACCTATGCCAGCAGGCAATAAACACTGCCCTCCAAGCGAAGCTTATCAGTCCCCTACGCTTGATCCATGAATGGATTGCTCGGATATTAAAAGCAACCATGACCCAGGAGCCAATGGCAGCCATGTCCCAGCCAACAACCATGGGCGCACCGAGTTCCAGCACAGCTGAAATTGAGGCCGCGGCAGTGGCCCTGCAGCGGGGCGCGGACCGGTTGCGGAAACTGTCCCTGGCTCAGCGCCGAAAGCTGCTCGACGATTGCATCGCGGGAGTCACCAGCCAGAGCCACGCCTGGGTTGAGCGGGCCTGCACAGCCAAGTCGATTCCCGCGGGTCACCCGGCCCGAGCCGAGGAGATCATGACCGGCCCCCTGTCGGCGCTCCGGTATCTGCATCTATTGGACCATTCACTCTTGGAAATCGAACGTTACGGACAACCCCGACTTCCCGGTCGGCCTTACCAGCGGAACGGTCGCCTACGGGTGCCCGTTTTTCCAACACCCCATCTGTACGATCGCTTACTGTTCCGGCCCATGCGGGCAGAAACTTGGATGCAGGCGGGCGTGTCGGCGCAAAACCTGTTTGGGTCGAACATCGAGCGGGTATCCGGGAGCGGCCGTTCTGCCGGTAAAATCATCGCTGTCCTAGGGGCGGGAAACGTTTCCTCCATACCCATCACCGACACGTTGTCGAAATTGTTTCAGGACGGACAGTCGGTGCTGCTGAAAATGAACCCCGTGAACGAGTACCTGGGGCCGATCTTCGAGCAGGCTTTTGCGGCCTTGATCCAGCAAGACCTGCTGCGAATTGTCTATGGTGGGGCCATGGTGGGGACCCAACTTGTCCAGCTCAGCGAAGTGGATGCCGTGCATATCACCGGTTCGGACAAAACGCACGACGCCATTGTCTGGGGCTCCACCGCCGCGGAGCGACAAAGCCGGAAACGAACAGGCGACCCGCTACTGAAAAAGCAGATCACCAGCGAACTGGGCAATGTGAGCCCCTGGATCATACTTCCGGGGAAATATTCGACGCGTCAGCTTTACTTTCAAGCCGAAAACATCGTCGCCTCGATCGCAAACAACGCCTCATTCAATTGCATCGCAACCAAAATGCTGATTACCTGGCAGCGGTGGCCACAGCGAAAACAGTTCCTGGACCAAATTGAGTCGATCCTGACGGGAATCGAGCCGCGATCTGCTTACTACCCGGGGGCCGCCCAGCGCTACGCCCGCTTCGCGGGCATGACGCCGCCCCAAACCTCGTCCAACCGGCTGCCCTGGACACTGTTGCGAGATATCGATCCGAGGCGACAACCACACCTGTTCAACGAAGAATCCTTTGTCTGTGTTTGTGGGGAAACGGCCATCCAGGCCGACACGGCCGAGACGTATCTGTCTCGAGCAACGACACTTGCCAACGACCGCATGTGGGGCACACTAGCAGTCGCCCTCACCGTCCCCCGAGATCTGCAGCGGCGGCCTGCCGGACAGCTGGATAAAGCCCTTGGACAGTTGCGCTATGGCACCATCGGAGTGAATCAATGGCCTGGTGTTGCCTTTGCGTTGATGTCGCCACCCTGGGGCGGATTCCCAGGGACAACGCTTGAAGATGTCCAAAGTGGTATTGGCACGGTCCACAACACTTATCTGCTAAACCGTCCCGAGAAAACGGTCCTCAGTTCACCACTGACCATGTCCCCCAAGCCCATGTGGTTTTCAACCCACCGGGCTCCCGAAGCGGTCGCCTGGCGATTGCTCGAGCTATACCAAAAACCATCCCTCTGGCGTTTGCCGCCGGTGCTGGTCGCGGCCCTGCGAGGATGAAAAGAAGCTACGCTTCCATCCTGGCAGCCGGGATCAGGATCATCAGCGCGAGGCACGATTCTCGATCCTGCCGGCGACAACCCATCGCGATGGCCATCATCCACAGAGCGAAGGAAGAAGGCTCCGGGATCGGCCCGCTGCTCGTGGCCAGAATCGGCGGGTTTGCAAACTGCTGCTGCCAGGCCAGGAAGTCGACCCCGTCCGTATCGCCGTCACCGTCTGTGTCGGCTGCGCCGGTTGCGCCAAAGGCCAGCTGTAGTGTCACCAGGTCGTCCGCGTCGACGTTGCCAGTAAAATTAAAATCGGCGCTCAAGAATGTCCCATTTGAGTTCCATGGCAGGACAGGCAGTTGGTCAAGTGTGATGACATCCTCGTGCCCAAGCGTCGCTTGCAGTTGGGCCGCCGTGAAAGCATCGACAAACTGGCCATTCCACGGCGAGAAATAGCTCCAGTCGATGCCCCATTGGGCCAACAAATCCGGATCGGGCAGGGTGCCCGTTTCGGAAAGGGCGATCAGCTTACGGCCATTGTATTGTTCGAGAATATCGGCCCACTGGCCGCTCATGCTGGAACTGGGATCGGTGTAGATGTCGAGCCCGATCATGTCGACCATCGCGTCGCCCGGATACCAGTCCAGAAAACCATCTTCCGCCGCTGAGGAAGTAAATTCCCAGATGAGATTGTGCAGATTGTGCTCATTGGTCAAGCGATCGTACATAAGAGCCCAGAGCGATTTGAACGTGTCGGGCCCGTGGGCTCCCCACCAGAACCAACCGCCCTGCGCTTCGTGCAGCGGCCGCCAGAGCACCGGTACGCCGGCAGCCTGAAATTTTTCCAATTCACCGCCGATTGCGTCGATGTCCCGCAGCAGCAATTGGTAGTCCTGGCCGGCCGGATCGGCCAGCGCGGCGGACAGGTCGAAAGTGGTGGCGTCGGTTCTAAAGCCGCGCCACCATTCCTTACCCGGTTGATTGATCAAATCGGTGGGCGCGTTCCAGTGCCACATCATCGTCACGATCCCGCCCGTTTGCTGCGCCCAGGCAATCGTCTGTTCCGTTTCGTGGTTAGGATTCGCGCCAAATTGTATTCGCGATGGCGAATACTCGATAAAATCCGACCCGCGGATCGCCGGCGACAAGCCGCCCGATTTTTCGAGATAGTCTTGACCCGGGAAAGGCAGATTCTTGCTGACCTCGTGCTGTTGGCCCGCGAGGGTCTTGTGTCCGTATTGGCTGACCAAATAGTTCATCAACACCTGGGTGCGCGGGCCAGGCTGAATATCGGCCAATTGCGTGGAGATGGGCAACAGCGCTGGCGGCGTGTACGGCCGGAACTCGAGATAGTCGACATCGTAGTAACCCCAGCCCTTGCTGATCCCCAGCGTGTTGGTGCCGGCAGCCAGATTAAACAGGCCCGCTCGATCCTCGGCAAACACGAGCGACTGGTCGAACATGCCGCTGCCGAACTCACCGTCGACCTGATAGTCGTAGCCTTTATCGCCAAACGGCGAACGATAGCCGACCCACATTTCGTAGAGTCCCTGCGGGACATCGACATCTAGCAGCAGGTGATCGCCCTCATTGTCAAAACCGGTTACATAACCGGTGCCCGAGAATCCCGGCACGGAAGCAGAAGTGAAAATGCCCGAGAGCTGGCCATTCTCAGCTTCGTAGCGATGGCTTTGCGCCCAGGCTGATAAACCCGGCCAGGCGACCAAGAGGATCGTGAGCAGTGTAATTCGACTTATTTCCATCGCTCAACACCTGCTTATAGCTTGGGAACCTTGATCTCAAACGGCGTGTCGGCCGTATCCACGATGAGCGGAGTTGTCGCGACGTGGGTGTATTCCACCGGTACCAGCAGTCTTCCTTTTTTATCTTTCGCATTGAGAATTGCCACTTTGTGCTTTCCTGGCACCAGGCCATCGCCATATTTATAACTGGTCACGCAGGGAAACTCCCCTTGGCCGTTGAGATTGGCAATCGCTGGCCGCGGGTGGGCATCTTCGATGGCACCCACATCCTGGGCAATGAATTTCAGTTGAATACCACCGGACGGGAGCGGGGAACCATCTTCATAGGTCAACTTCCCCCGCACTTCCTGGTACTGGAAAGGGCTGCCGGAACTACATCCCAGGCAGAAAATAACCGCGGCGACAACTGGCAAACGCGATCTCATTTGGAAGCTTATTCTCCTATCATTCATAGCAGCAGCCTTCATTCCCGTTGTTCCACGGTAAAACCGTCGGACGACACATTCAGACGTTGCCAGACACGAAAATTTTCCGGCCGAATATCGTTGGGATCTACGCCGATGTAAGCCCCGCCGGAAACATTGCCCGCATCAATAAAATCGCTCAGAAAATGCACGCTTCCGTCCGCCATCGCCACTTGGGCGCCGCCTGGGTGCAGGCTGCGGACCACCGATTGGCCGCTCCGATCGACTCCCCGGTCGGGTAGCATGCATTCCGAAGCCAGCGTACCTTCCCCAACATCCTGGTAGATCTCGTCCACATCGTAGACATCATCGTCAAAGCCACCACAACTGTTGATCGGCAGCACGGCATGGCGGCAGTGGAAATTGGAGCCGCACATCCCCATTGCCCAAACGCCACGGCGATCGTTGGGGCTCAGACCGGTCCGCAATTCGGCCAACATGATGGTATTGGTGGCACCATCTTGAATATTGCGGAGGCTCATCACCGGCCTCGTCACGCCCCCCATGCCAATATTGAAGTCAATGTACCGGCTGGCTGGGTTGCTTGAATCATCGCCGCGCATCGCCCGAATCGGCCCTGAGCTGGGCCAAAATTGAAAACCATTGATGGCGTAGTTGCCGCGGGCCCAATGACCGTCATTGCGTTTGCCCTGAAAGGGATTGCCGCCCCCGGTGTCGCTGGGACAGAGCATCACACTCAATTCGGTTTCACGGCCTGTACGGTTGATATCTGGATTGTTTCTATCGTACAACCGCGTCAGTGGGTCAATCTGAAACTGATCGAACAATGCTTGTTGCTCAATCTGCGGCAAAATCTCAATAGCCCAGTTGGAAAACAGCCGGTTGTCGAGCAGTGGCTCATAAGTCGTACCCGGTGGCATGGTTATTGGGGCCGGAAAATGTCCCACCGAGTCGTGATGGACAAGCATTCCCAGGGCGAGATTCTTCAGATTATTCGAACATTGGATGCGTCGGGCAGCCTCGCGAGCAGCCTGGATGGCGGGCAACAGCAGGGCCACCAGGATACCAATGATCGCGATCACCACCAATAACTCAACGAGTGTGAAGCCATGTTGTCTGCGGATCCGAAAGTGGGAAAGCATGGCAGCCTCTTCCATCAAGGTTGATTACTGGTAGGTAGTATCAGGGTTGCCGCCAAAGCCTTCCGATGCTGAAAGTTTTACCTCTTAAGATCGCTCCCTGTTGCATACCAACCACAACAAAAGGCCTCCCACAAATCCCAGCGTTCCGGCCGTCGGTTCCGGCACCCTCGCCAATATGTTACTAACAACCGGCGGCACTTCGGTAAGTAAACGGATATTGTCAATCTCGTAGGTTGCCCCATCGTCGGTATTGCTGGCGAGGCCAATGCGGAGAAAATCGGTGCCTTCAACAAAGCCATCCACCCCAAGAATCTTGCCCGATCCGTTAGCGTCGACAAAGTCGTTCAAATCAAGCACGACAGGGATCGTTGTTTCATCGGCCACGGGAACACTGATATTGTCGCTCGACTTCTGGTAAAAAACGCCCGTTTCGTCGCTGAAATGGAGGGCGAATTTGAGGAAAGTTGGGTTTGCGGGAAACGGATCGTCGATAGTCACGTCGAAGGCGATCTTATCAGCCCCCTCGATGCGGTTGACCAGATCGTCGATGGTCGCTTGCATCTCTAAGTCGGTACCGGCTGCGTTGCCGAACTCCGACTCCCAGATCTCCCGGTCGATGCCGTTAACGGCCTGGTCCTCATTGGCATCGCCATCGGCCAGCGTGGCACCGCTAGTCTTGCCGCTGCCTCGCTGCCAGGTGAGAAAATCAGCCCCATCGACGTCGTTATCCTGATCGAAATCGGCTTTGATAACACTCGGGTCGGGTGCGACCGTCGAGCTGATCACAAACTGGCTCCCCCAGGTGAACGAAGGGGGAACAATGGTTCGGGTGATCTGGAGGGCCGAAGCTCCATTAGTCGCTCCGGTGTTCGTTATCGCATGGGCATGGCCGGCCTGAAATCCCTCCGTCCAACCCTCGAATTGCTCGTTCACAACCGGTGTCGATGGGTCATCGGGGGTCTCCCATGAGAAAAGCGTATCCTCGGTAAATGTGGGAGCTTGACTAAAACGAATATTATCGATGTAGTACTTTACGCTTTGGCCCACACTGGGATCCGTCACTCTATAGTTGGAGCCCAGGTTGATCTGGTAGAAGCTGGAGTCCACGGCCAGGGGAAGCTGAGTCATTGGAATGCTGGCCTGATACGTGCCCAGCTGGGGTACTCCCGCGGGCGCCACGTTGCCAATGACATCGGTAACGTTTGGAAAATTGGGCGAGTCACTGTTCACAGCCACCATGGCCAGGAAAAACGGAGCTGTGCCAACGATGCCCGAGAAACTGTCTTCTGTGAACGTAACGTCGAAGTCGAGTGAATAATTTTCCAGGTCCGCTGCGACAGTGTTAAACGCGTCGTAGTTGACGGAGCCAGGACCTTCATCCACCCTGGCGTTCCAGCTAAATAGGGGCCCGGCTTCGATTTCCATGCTCTGTAGGCCCAGAGTCGCACCGCTGGTAGACGTTGCCACGCCCAGGCCCGAATTCGCCGTGTTCAGGAACCAACCTTCCAAGTCCGACTCGAACGAATAGAGCAACTGAGCCCGCACGGTCGGTGTGCCCACCAGCATGAAACAGAACAACCATGAAACGTTGCATATTCGAACCACGAACGCGCGTATCACTTGTGTGTTTATCCGCATGGTACTCCTCCAGTTCTCCGCTACGTGCATTCTTCGCCAGCATGTTTCCGACAGACTTTTACCGTTCTAAGCCATGCTTCGCGACAACCATTTTTGTGATTGCCACCATCATCAAGGGCCAATTTGGAGCGGATTTTCACGGCGATCACACTAATTTTTGGTAATAAAAAGCACTCGTTCAATTTTGGCAGTTGGTGCTTTTGGGCGGGTTCCAAATGGCGAAAAATGGCCGGCCTGATATATATTTCCCTCAACTCAAGCCGGCCAAATTCTCATGGACGTCCACGTTCATTGCCACGAACCAGACTCACTGACAGGCCACCCTTCAAGCTTCACCTCGCCCACGATGCACCATTCCCAAACTTGCCCATGCCGCGATGCTAAGCAGTACCAAACTGGTGGGTTCAGGAACCGTTGAGAACCGCACCAAATCGACATCGACTGTGATATCGTTGGGATGCGAGGCCAGATTGATGCCAGTGAACTGAATGTTGTTCATGTTGGTCATCGCAGCCAGCGGGAACGTCAAGTCGTGGTAGGCGCCGTCAATCGGCAGGCTCTCGGTGCCTGGCGTCTGGAAGTTAAAGCCCGACCCGGTCTGGAAGAAGGATTGTACGTCGACGCTGCTGCCTCCCGCAGAGGCCGTATCTGTTGCCTTCATGCGTAACGTAACAAAATCGTAATTCGAGGCGTCTGTCAACCTCTCATTGAAGCTGTTGCCGCCAAACTCGGTGCCGTTGCCGTAGGAAACTGCACCACCGCTGGGATCGCCGTTACCATGATCGCCCAAATCCGTCCACTGCAGCGAACCATCGACCAGATTTTGTGTCAGACCAGTTTGGTTCTGCCCGCCGTCGTTGCCGAGAATGGCCCCGAGGTCGAAATTGGCGAACGCGCCTTGCAGTCCTGCGTCTGAAGAACCCGCATCATGGGTGGCCAAATCACGAACCGACAGCGGAGTGCCACCACTACGGACCTCTTCGAGTGTCCAGGTCACGTTGCCCTCACCGATATGGTCGCGGACGTTAAAGCCGACCGTGCGGATGTAAACCTGTTCCTCAAAGGTCAACCCGCTCAGTGGCACTTGGTAGGTACTCACCCCTGGGCTCACCGAAATGTCAGGTCCCAACGCCTCAAATGTAAAACCGGTCGACCCCTGAATGAAGAACTGGACATCAATGTTGCCGGATCCGCTGTGACCCAGGTCGAATTCAAGAAAATCCAAGCCTGTCAAGTCGAGGCCGCCACTGGCCGTCGACGTTTCAAGCCTGCGGTTGGAACCATCACTGAACGCAATACCGGCTCCCGCACTGCCGCCAGTTTCAAAGAGCGTCAATTCGCCAGCAATCGAATTATCCAAGAAGGTGTCGTTGGTGCCAAAGTTCTTTTTCCATTCTTGAATATTACCGGTTCCATCCCAAGTATACAGCACTCCAGGTGACTGGGCGTGGCCAACCGACCCGCAAGCCAACCCGATTCCCACGACGAATAAAATAATCGTATCACGATACAGATTCATGAGACTACTCCTTCCCCTAGCTAAAAACCTATCCCGATACCTGCTCCGCGCCGTTGTGGCAAGCAGTAAAACAGTACTACCATGGGTTCAGGTATAGGTCTTAACAGGAAACATAGGTGTCAATTGTCAAAACAAACACATCAAGAATTCGCCTACATCCCACTTTCTTTGATGGCTACCACCTCCTTTATTATAAGCAGGCATGCTCGAAGTTTTGCGTTCTACACTGGGCGGAAGCCCGCCTTGAAAATCTCCCGGCGTCTGGGTCCAGCATTCACCTGTCCGATGCCGAAGGTTGTCTTTTAATAGTGCTGGTAAAGTACTTGTAATAGTGCTGGTAAAGTACTTGAACATTATTCTAAGCTTAACATTGGGCCGTGTCAATGATCTATTGAGAATTAATGCCTGTTCTCGTTCGTGTCATTATCTTGTGTAGCCCAGGGCTTCCGCTATCCAGCAAACAGGGCCAGTACCAATGGGTCTGACGAGAATGGCACGTACTTAAGGGGAAAAACTAGCTAGCATGTCATCCGGAGGGAGCGGGCACCGAAACTTGTTTTGGTCGACGACTGAAGGATCTCCTGATATATAGATTCTTCGGTCGCTT
>Ga0114931_10000506_pt1 | contig 47159 bp, 42 predicted proteins | sample 2SBtaG_FD_89579 | JGI IMG/M metagenome (GOLD analysis project Ga0114931, IMG submission 89579) | Deep subsurface microbial communities from Kolumbo volcano to uncover new lineages of life (NeLLi) - 2SBTROV14_V59a metaG | ecosystem: Environmental > Aquatic > Marine > Volcanic | place: Kolumbo... | reverse complement strand
TGTCCTAACTTTTTAATTTCTTCTGCTAATTTTTCCATTTGAACAGTATCACCTCCACGTGGGTTATATAAGTCAGATTTAGACTGAAATAAAATATTCATAGTAAACTGTTGTATAAATTTAAATAATTATGTTTAAAACTTGTAAAAGAATAATTATTTAAAACTCTTTCATATTTTTTATATAAATCTTTTCTATTGTAATTACGATTAATTAATGTAGTAAGCTTATCTGCTAAATCACTTTCGTTATTAACTTCAAAAAACTCCACTAATCTGTAAGACACATCTTTTAAAACCTTAATATTAGAAGAAAGAATAGGTAGTCCACTACTCATTGCCTCTACCAAAACATATCCAAATCCTTCGGCAAGTGAAGGGAACACAAAATAGTCAAATGTTGAATATAATTTAACTTTCTCATCCTCTTTAAAAACACCAGTAATGGTACACATATCTTTTATATTTAATCTTTCTATTAAATTTGTATATTCTGTCAATAATTCTCCCCCGCCTGCAATTAACAAGTGCAAATTTTTATTAGTTTTCAAAATATCTGCAAAAGCTTTAATTAAAGTGTCTTGTCCTTTCTCTTTCGTTAATCTACTTAGGTTACCAACAATTATCTTACTGGCAGAAATTTTGTATTTATTTAGAATTTCAGATTTATAGGTATGTTGCGTTTTTTCGTCAATTTGGAAATCAGAAATATTAATTGAGTTTGGTATTATTATAACTTTTGAACTTTTAATTAACTCCTTTCGTACCCTTTCTTTACCAATTGGAGCAGTTAATGCAATAACTTTATCTGAGATAAAATTGCCAACTATAAAATTAGCAATAAAATTTAATGGTGATTTAAAAAGTTTTCCAACAAAACTATGTTTCCAGCTGGTTATAGGAGTATGAACATGCATTATTTTCTTAACCCGATTTAAATCTGAAATACTTATTAAACCCAAAACACTAACTTCAAGCTCATGACTATGAACTATGTTTATACTATTGTTTATAACGTACTCTCTTACTTTTCTCATATAAGAAAAATCAAAAGAATTTGCAGGAACAACAAAGCGAACTACAGCTCCAGCTTTTACATATTCTTTTGCCATATCACCTGCTGCACAAAAAACATGCACTTGATAATCTTGTTTTACACTATTTATTAGGTCTAAAATATGTTTTTCCATTCCACCAAACTGACCAGAACGACTTAAATATAATATTTTATTCATCATTTTATGTTGTGTGGTTGACTACAACTTTTATAAGTACATAAATAACTGTAAAATTCTCCAAACTTATCTTTGTATAAATCACTTTCTAATCTTGCACTTAATGTAAAATCATGTTGACTAGTTGATACAAAGTTATAGTTATATTTTTTATTATTAATTGGATCTAGTAAAAGCAAGGATAAAGCTTGTCTAAAATTTCCCCCAACATTTTCAAACAAAATATAACCTTCATCTACCTTTTCATTTTTTACAAAACTATTTGCCTGTCCAATTTTAAATGCTGGTTTGTACTCTGATAAAACTTGACCAGTAGAGTCTATCCCCCTAATTCTAGCTCTATCTCTTCCCTCTTTCAAAAACTGATTAAAGGTAACAGGGTTAATTGAAACAAATAAAGAAACTAAAAAAAATATTGTAATTATCATGTTTTGTGATTTTGAAAACTGAAAATCCACCTTAATTAAGGGTTTTGTGTTTAACAAATATACTAAAACAACAAAAAGTAACAAAGAACCAAATAATAAAGATAATTGAAAAAACCCTCTAAATACACCCATTAAGTTAATTGCCATTAATAAATAAGAAAATAGTAAGATCAAGATCAAAGCATATTTACGATTGCTTTTTAACTTAAGTGTATAAAGTAAACAAACATATAATGGAAAAAGCAAAACTATAAATTGATGATACCAAGAAAGCCCTGTACCTATAATCCCAATTAAAACTAACCCAGAGTACGTTATTAAAAAGCTCTCTTTTGTCTTGTTCTTATTTAAATAATCTTTTAATAAAACTATTGCTACCAATATAAATGTAATAAAGTATGAAACTAATCTTCTTATAATATCAGAAGGGAAATTAAACCTTCTTAATAATCCTAAAATAGATTGATCCATAAAACTAGGGGTGCTAGCCTGCTTTGATACATCATCAATTACATGTCTAATATAATAATATGTAATACCTTTCTTTATTAAAACCTCTGCAATAATTGTAAAAATTAAGATAAAACCTAAAGTGTAAATTACTGCCTTATATTTTCTTTTTACTAATAAATATAAAAAAATAATTAAAGGGCTAATTTTAGTAATAATACCTAAGGCCAAAGGCAAACTTAGTTTAAAATATTCTTTTCTAATAAGTAACTTGGCAATAAAAACAAAGAAAAATAATATAACTATGTTAAATTGACCATCAGTTAAGGTAAATTGAAATGGAAAAAAAATAATCATCCCAAAAAGCATTAACCAAAACTCTAATCCAATCTTTTTATTAAAAAAACTATTTATAATATAAATGGAAGATATTGCCAAGAGTACATTAAGCAGTGTCCAAAAATATTTAGCTAAATAAAATGGTAAATAACTTAACAATCCAAAAAAAGGTATTGATTGAGGAGGATAAAAAAACGGATAGTATGGAACTAAATTGGTATAAGGAAACTCTGGCCTTGACAAATGTAGCACCGCCTTTGGAATATAATAATATGTTGAAAAATCTGAAATTGTAAGTGTAAAAAAAGCTTGTTTAATTAAATGAGCAAAAATAAATGCCCCTATAACAGATATAACAAGTGCTATTAAAAATTTTGATCTATTTAATATCTGCATATAATTTCAAGTTGTTTATCAAGTTTTTGATCCCAAGTGTTTAAGCTTGCAACTTTTATTCTTTCATTCTTTTTAACTTCAGAGTTTTCATCAATTGCAACCTTTAACAAATTAATAAATTCACCGTCACTTTTTGCTATATAACAAACCTGTGAAAATGGCTCAAAAGCCTGTAAATTTGTTGAAACAACTGCAAGTCCAGATGATAGTGCATCAAAAAACTTAACTGGAAAACAACCCTTAGTATAACTATTTAGGTTATAAGGTATTATATATACGTCAAAATATTTATGAAATGCAACAAGATCTGGCTTTGGAACAGGGTCAATAAAATAAACATTGTGAAAATTTCTTAAATTTTCAAACTCCTCCGAATAATCACTCAAATTAATCGGTCCAATAAAAACGAAATTATAATTTGGATAAGTTTGTACCATACGCTTAACAAGAGGAACATTTACCTTATAAGCATCAAGTGTACCGCTAAATCCTACAATTTTCTTTTTTTGAGCTAAAATCTCTTTCAATTTTTCAGGTGGTAAAAGATTTTCTGTTTTATTAAACAAATCAAATGCACCAGCATTAGGAATATAATAAACATCGCCTTTTTTCATTGAAAAATACTTGTTAAAAAGCCCTGGGGCAGAAGTAAATACTACATCTGCCTTTTTAATTAACCAATTCTCCCTTTGTTTTAACCATTCTTGTACTTTACTAAATTCAGGCATCTCAGAATAATCATCTACCAAATCATAAATAATCAAATCAACTTTTATAAGTTTTAGTAATTTTTCAAGCCCTGGAAAAGATACATGGTAAATCCACAATACCTTTTTACCCTCTAGATTATCTAAAAAATTGTTAATTATATATGCGGTGTAGTAAATATAAATATCATCTAAAATTGGAATAAATCTTCCAATATTTTTACTTAAAGAAAATCTAAATGGACTGTATATCTTTAAGGTTTTTGACTCTACAATAGGAACAAAAATCTGTTTTAGAGTAATTATATTTTTAATTATCTTATTAAAGATTTTGAGTCTTAAAGGAGGATCTATAAATAAAACCGGAACATATCTGTCTCTTAACTCAGACATTATGTGTTTTTTATTTGTCCACAACTTAAAATCCCAAGTCTGATTAGACAAACAAACTACATTTAAATTATTAAAATTTTTAGAAGTTAAATCTGTATTTGGAACTTTTTCATTGCTTTTTTTTATAAATTTCATTTCTTAATTAGAAAAGACCCATCAGTTATAACTTTAGCCTTAAATAATACTCTTTTTATGTTAAATACTATCTCGGAATTTTTTACCGACCATAACCAACCATAATCTGCAGTTCCTTTGTCATACAGATTATGCCAAATTCCATCAAAAAATGCTACTCCCATAAGCTGAATCATAAATGACCATATTACACTAATTACAAATATAACTTTGGTTTTTTTATAATAATCACTTTTTATGTAAGGAACTAAAAGAATAATAAAAAGTGGAATTAAATCCACAAACATTCTATATCCAAAAGAGTATCCACCATACCAATGGTTCCATTTAGAAAGTATTAAAATATATAAAACAATAATAGTACCAATTGTAATGTAAAACCAATTTTTAGCTTTTATACTTAAAATAAGTCCTATAATAGAAAAGAAAAAAATGGGAGTATAAATAAATATTCCTTTACTAGGAGAAAAAAGTGAACCTAACAAACTTTCAGGAAACCTAGCTGTCATATTTCTTATAAACTGAGTTATATAACCCTGGTTTTCAAAAGAGATAAAATAGTGATTATTATAAATATAATAAAGTACTAATGGTATTAAAACTGCAATAATAAAATATCCAAAATGTTTAAATTTATACTTAAATAAAAAATATAAAGATAATAAACCTACAATAACGGCATTAGTTGGTCGATTTACAACAGATAAACTTAATAACATACCTGCAATAAAAATATAAACCTTACTACAACTATCAGAAATTTTTAGAAAAAAATATATTCCCATATTTAGTAATAAATGAGTAGCGGGATTATGCCATAAACTTTGACTAGAGTGTGCAAAAACATTTGTTGCAAAAGCATAAATCAATGTAAGTCTTAACGCCCACTTTTTACCACTGTCTAACTGCAATAAAATTTTATACATATATACTACAGACAAAGAAACCATTATCATTGCAGAAATTTTTCCCAAAATACCCAAAACCTCAAAATTTATTGGTAGTTTAAACACGTAAACTAAAGAAAAAACAGGTAAACTTAATATTGGTGCAACCACAGGAAAAAAAGATAAGTAATGCTTATCAACTTTTTTTAGATAATATGGCTCATCTCCTCCGTCAGGCTGTGGATAATTTTTTTGCATTAGGAGATAGTATTTATCAAGATAAAAAGTATGATCTTTTAAAATTGCAAGTGGCAAAACAATAGAAGAAACTGTATCTTCACTCTGAATTAAAACCTTATTAACACCAGTTGTATAGACAAAAATAAAACTTAATATATAAACAACAAAAACTAATAGAAAAATTTTAATTTCTTTCACATAATGATTATATACTATTTACAAATAAATTGGCTCAAGTAAGTATAAATAATTAGTATTTGTATTTTGGAGGCTTTCGGAGCTAAACATTAATGTTGCCTTTTAAAGAAAATATAATATTTGTTTAGCGAGAACGAGGAAGTGTGTGACATTTATAATATCTAGTACACAACTTCCGTACTCCATAAATATAAATACTAATTATTTTATATCTTCAAACACACTAGCATAAGAAAGACCAAACAGTTAAAATGAATCACATGGATAAAGTTAAATTCAGTACAACTGTAATTTTAATAGTTACAACTTTTGCGTTAGTAGCATCTTTCTCCATGCTTAATAAGTCTAGAACAATTGACGAGCTAGCTCATATTGTAGGAGGAACCTATTATCTACATACACTTAATAATTATGTGTTTATAGAACAGCCCATTTTACAAAGTGTTTTTAGTTTACCCACTATTATAAACAAAAATTTAGTTGTTAAGTTTCCTCCTGCACACATGAATGACAATATTTATGGAGATAACTTAAAAAGTGTAGTTTTGTATGCAAGACTTATTAATATTTTAATGACAATTATTCTTTCTCTCTTTGTTGTTAAGCTAATTTTAAAAATCACAAAATCTCATAAGACTGTAATAATTTTCTTGTTGTTAATACTGTTTAATCCAACCACCCTTGCTTATACAAGGTTTGCAACACCAGATATAATGGGAGCTCTTACTAGTTTTATTGCAATTTTATATTCCTATATTTTTCTTAAAAATCAAACCAAGAAAAATGCCATTATTTTAGGTTCACTTTGTGCCGTGGCATTTTTAACTAAATATACAGCATTAGTACCACTTATATATATTTTTATAAGTCTATTTGTTTTACTTGTTAAAGAAAGAAATAGAAAAACAATTATTAACCTTGCAACAATAACATTTACGTTCTTATTTATTGTTAATGCTATGTTTGTATTTCGAGGTACCGCAGATCCAATTAAAAATTTTGAGTTTGTAACAACATCAACAAGTAATTTAGTTAAAAATACATTTATAGGTAATATTCCATCTCCTCTTCCTCGCGAGGTACTTCGTGGTCTAGACTATGTTAAATGGCATACACAAGAAGGGCATTATAATAAGTTTATTTACTTTATGGGTAAATATTACAAACATGGCTCAAAACTATATTTTCCAACATTATTTTTAATAAAAACACCAGCTTTTGTATTAGTATTATTTACCATCTTTTTTCTATATATACTTAAAAAAGCATTTATAAAACCAATTAACGAAAAAAGCAAATTTATAATGTATGTAGCAATTACTCCTTTTTTGTTTTACTTTTTTTTCGTAGTTTTTTTAAATTCATTAAATCTTGGAGTTCGACATATTTTATTTACTTATCTTTGTGCTTACTTAATAATTGCCTACGGTTTTGCACAATTATATATAAAACATAAAACTCTAATTAAATACTTAACTGGAATTTTAATTTTTTACTTACTTACTATTAACATACAAATTTACCCTCATTATCTAGAATATTTTAATGAATTAATTGGGGGCCCATTAAATGGTTACAAATACGCAGTTAAATCAAACCTAGATTGGCGTCAAGATGCCAATTTTATTACAAATTACAATACAAAAAATAACCTTAATTTAATGATTGATCCACAATGTGGAACAAATTTTACCTCTGGTAAAAAAGTAGCATTTAGAGCAAATAGACTTTTTTCTATTGAAAATGGTTCACCTTGTTATGCAAATGTTAAAAACGGAAAACTAATTAACAGAATAACATACGTTTGGTTTATTTATGAATTTTAAAAATATTTTTGCAAATAACAGGTACGTTTTAATACTCAGTATCGTTTTTATAATAGTAGTACTAATAATTGGAAGACCATATAATCTACTAGTTAATGACGATGGCATTTTTATTAGAAACATTAAAAATTTTTATAATGGATCATTTTATTTACACCCATTAACAGCACCAACCTTTTACTTTCAAGCAATTACAGGTTTTATTACGACAAAAATCTTTGGATTTAGTTTTGAAATTTTAAGAATACTAAATATTACTCTTGCATTTATTACATCAATTTTACTATTTATTTTTCTTAAAAAAATAACAAAAAATCAAACTGTATCATTAATACTTACACTTACATTTGTGGCTAGCCCCTTTTTCTGGTTTTTAAGTTATTCTTATATGACAGAAATACATTTCTTTTTTCTGGCATCACTTTCACTTTTATCTTTTTTTACCTATCTTAAAAATACTAAATTTAAAAATGCTATATATTTATCAAGTGTTTTAAGTTTATTGTTTTTAGTTAGACAAATTGGATTAATTTTTACCATTAGTTTTATCCTTTCAATATTTATTGAAAATAAAAAACTAACAAAAAAAGATTTAACAATACTAATTTTTCCAATCCTAGCATTTTTATGGTATCAATATTTTTCTAAAACATCAGAATACTCAGAAGCAGGAATAATAGAAACTGTTAAAAATTTTTTTGATTACAGTTTTATGATAAACATATTCTTAAAAAGAGTATTTGACTCAGCAGTGTACATTGGACTTTTTGCATTACCTATTATACCAATAGTCTTATTTAATAAAGATATATATAAAAATATAAAAAATAAAACTAAACTTTTTATTATTACAATAATTAGCATTCCTTTTCTTTTAAAGTTAAGCGAAAAAATACAAAATCATTTTACCTTTCCAACCCTACAAAATGTATTTACAATGAAAGGATTTTATCCCTCTGCTATTCCATCTAGCGATAGATTTGTTAACTATCCATTATTTTATAACTTACACACAAGCTTATTAATAATAGGAATTATAAGTTTTATCTTAATTATTAAATTATTTGTTTTAAAACTTAATACATATACAAAATTAAAACAAAACCAAAAAACAATTTATCTTGCTGGTTTATTTAACCTTTTGTTTATCACCGCAATAACATTAGCATTTAGAGCAGTTTACGACAGATATATTTTTCTAATATTCTTTTTGCTATTAATACCAATTTCTTATCTAATAAATTTTAAAATTAACTTTTTATCTAAAACCTTTTCTTTACTTGTTATTATATGTTTTTTCATAATTAGCATTATATTTGAAAAAGACTATATATCTTGGAACTACAAACGAAACGAGATTATTAGATACGCAACAAAAACCTATAATCAGAATATTTGTGATTTAGAAGGAACAGGAGAATGGGAAGACTATCTATATTACGAATGTAAAGATATTCAAGATAAACTAAAAAAGAACTTAAGAATAAGTTGGCAAGATAGTGATAACATAGAGGGGAAGCAATACATAAAACTAAAAGAATTTAAATTTAAATCTTATCTTGGTAAACAAGAAAACAAGTTGTATCTGTTACAAAAGGTAGAAAATGAAGATTAACAAAAAAGAGATACTTTTTATTATTATATTAGTCGGTATTGCCTTTTTACTCAGGTTTTATGATATCTTAAATTTCCCTTGGGGCTTACACGTTGATGAAGTTGACAATGCTTTATTATCAGTTAAAGCAGACTGGTTTCATCCACCTGCATTTTTTTATGGTTGGAAAAGTGGGGGAAGAAATATAATTTTAATATATTTGTTAAAATTCTCTCGTGAACTTGTTTTTGGAAACACAATACTTGCTCTTAGAATTGTTCCTGTTGTCATAGGTACCTTAACAGTATTATTGTATTATCTTTTTAATAAAAAATTATTTAAAAATACAAAACTTGCTTTTATATTAACTTTACCACTCTGTTTTTCTGTAACTCACATTGTTTTTAGTAGGTTAGTTTTACGAACTATTCTTGTTCCATTTTTAATAATTTTAATTGCAAATTTTTTTATAAAATATGTTCATACTAAAAACAAGTTTTATTTATACCTATATTCATTAGTTTTAGGCATAGGAATATACAGCTACTACAGTTTTTTAGCTGTAATACCAATAGGTATTTTTATATTAATATTTCTTGTTTATAAAAAGATTATTAATCTTAAATTTTTCTTTTCTTTATGTTTAATTACATTAGTAGCAATAACACCAATGCTCCATTTTTGGACAAATACTCAAAATAGAGCAGAATACTTTAGAAGAAGTAAGGGAATCTCAATTACTAACCCTATATGGCATCATAATAGCGAAAAATGGTTTATCAAAACCTTATTTATAAATAACCCACTTGTTGTTCTTAATAAGTTAACAATAAATTCATATACTGATGAAAGGAATAATTACAGATACCAAATTCCATATATAGGAATGATAGATCCATTTATTTGGGTTTTATTTTTTTCACTTTTATATCTTTATATAAAAAACTATAAAAATAAAAAGGATAAAATAGAAAAAATATTTGTAGCAATATGTATTTTAGGGGCATCTGCACTTGGAGCTATTGTTACAGTAGAACTTAGAGGGTATACCATAAGGTTACTTCCAACGTATACATTTTTGTATATATTTCTTTCATACTTAGCCTATTATTCTATTAATAAGCTAAAATCAAAAAAAATACTTAAATTTGTAATAATTTTAATTTTCTTTTCAATTTCTTTTAATTTCTATGCCACCTTTATAAATTTAAAAACACAATGGGCAACACACGAAAGATTTGATGAGGATTATTTTAACTTAAGTTTAATTACAAAAGAAAAGTTAAAACAAAATCCAGATATAAAAATATATATACCCGATGGAGATGAAAGATATAAAAATATATTTTATGTTAATTTTGGTTCTAAAAATATTGAGAAAATTAATCAACAAAAAGTTTTTGATTATATACCAAAATCAGATAAAAATAAAATAATGTTAATACGTGAAAGTGACTTTAATAAAAAGGTAAATAAATATAGTTCATACCAAAATAGAATCACCAGTATTGAAATTATCCCAAAACTTCGCGCTTATGGATTTGTAATTGTAGAATTCAAATAAACACCTTGCTCCACCGTAATCCTCACTAACGCGGAAATCCAACCACATAAAATAGAAAGTGTTGTAATGAGAAAGCTCTCGCCTGCCTGCGCAGGCAGGCAGATCGACGCACTCTTTTAAAGTTTGATTTATAGTCAATCGAGAGCGCAGGCAGTAAGGGACACTAAAATAAATGGGATTTAGCTTTACTTAACTGCCGGTTTCGAATTACAATGCTTTCTATAAAAAATCTCCCTACCAATTAGGGTGAAACACCTCAATATTTGGTCCTAAATTTAAAAACCCTGAATATCTCTTTATAACACCATCTTTATTCGTTCTATCAATAATTTTTTGCCAATCTTTAGTATGTATATCCTCTGGCCATAAGTTATAGTTTGACCAAACAATATACTCTGGATAATCTTTACCTGCTAAATCATTGTAAAAAAACTCATCTACATTTATAAGCTTTATATTATTTTTATTAAGAACTGGAAAATATTCACCATATTGTAATACATTAACAGTTTTAGTACCAATATTTTTTTCAATCCAAGTACTTGCTAAAGTGCGAGAATCAACATTTACAATTAAAACTTTAAAATAAACTACCTGAATTAACATTAAACCAACAAATCCTATTAATAGTAATTTATGTTTAAAAATTTTTTTAAATATATCTAAACAAAAAATTATTATAAAAATATAAAGAGGAATAAAATAATGATCAGATTGCCTTTCAAACTGCGAAACATAAAGTATGTAAAAGAAAATAAAACTTAGAGCAATATATTCTGTAGCTTTACGCTTTTTCATATATACAAATTGAGCTAATTTATATATAAAAATAGCCCACACAGAAATAGATATAGTTTTTGGTAATACAAATAATAAGTTTTTCAAAACTAAATAAGGATAAATTTCAAGCGCTACCCTACCAAGGTTTTTAGCCTGCCAAAAAAAACCTACTGGTGAGTCTGATCTTATAAAAGTTTTAAAATCCAAAGCTACAAACGGAGAAGTTATTAAAAATGCTCCAATTAAAAATACTCCAAATAAACTTAATTTTTTAAAATTTTCTTTAGAAATAAACCTTTTAAGGTCATAATTCTTTTTATAAAAAATGAATAAATTGGCAAAAATAAAAGGAAATACAGTAAATACCGCATTATACTTAATAGAGCTAGCAAGCCCAATAAAAAGCCCAGCTAATATATAATCCCTTGTTACATTTTTCAAATAAATTTTTAAAATATAATAAGTTGCAATTGCAATAAAAAATAACATTGCTGGCTCTAAAACAGCAAAACTTGAAATAAATATATGATAAGGAATAAGAGCAAAAATTAAGGCAACTTTTAAAGATTCTTTCTTAGATAAAATTAACCTAACCGACTTATAAACAGGAACAATTGTAATACTCGAAAATATAACAGTAACTAGCCTGCTAATTAAATAAAATATAGTTGGGTCTTGCCATAAAAGTGGATAAATACTTTGTAAATTAAAAATTTCTAAAAATTTTCTAAAAACAACAAATGCAGCGTAAAATAAACCATTAATATAATAATAAAAATGTGGCCAATCAAAATGCCCAGGATTTAAGGAATCTCTTAACATTATGGCAGATCTTACAACAGTCGGTTCATCAACATTGTATATAAATGGTAAAGAGTGAGAAACTCCAATAACTCGTAATATAAAAGCAACAACCGTAATAATAATTAAATATCTATTCTCTTTTATAATTGTTTTAATCTTCATTACATTGCACCTTTAATATTGTAATGGTTGGACCAGGGTTTGAAAACAATCTGTCACCTTTAAATACTTTTACTATCTTAAAATTTGCAAATACATAATCGTAAAAATTGTTCCAAGATTTAGAAAACTCTGGATAACGTTTTTTTGACTCTTTCAACTTATAAACATTAGTAACATAACTAGATACTATAACATAGTCATTTTTTACATACTTATTGCAAAAATACCAACTTGCATTAGGAGCAGACCTTTCATGTAACAAATGTAAATATTCATAGTAATTATACTCAATCTCAATAACCTCTTTAGCACTAATATGTGGTCCCCAAAATGTTTTATAAGTTCTTTCAGCATTTTCAAAAAGAGCAGAAGACTTAATCCATCTATCTGCAATCTCTCTAGTATCATTTAGTGTTTTACTATAGCCATATTCAAATGAGCGAAAAAATTGTAACCCAAATACAAAACAAACTAATATTATTACTAACCATTTTTTATAAGATATTTCTTTAATAAAATAAACAAAATAAATAAGCAAAATTGGAATCAAATTTATGTACCACCTTACCATTTGAGATGGATATCTATTAATAAATAGTATTTGTAAAACTAAAACGGAAAGGAAAATTAAATCAGTAGAACTCCTTTTCTTAATTATTTTGTAAAAAATAAAGAAAATACTCAATATAAAAGTTAATTCCCCAGCATTTCCAAACAAAGAATTTGGTATCTTTTGATCAAAATCAACTTTGTTGTTATTAAAAAACGGATAAATATAGTTTGTTGCAGTTCTACCAAGCTGTCCTCCTTTTTCAACATTTTCAATCCCCAAAATTCCATCTTCAATAAAAGATGTATGATTTATAAAAATATATGGAGAAAAAATAAAAGCACCTAATATAACAAATAGTCCTGAAATTATTATATGTTTAACTAAATTTAAAAAAGATTTTTTGTAAATAATAAATAAAACTATTAAAACTTGAACAAAATAAATTATCATTAAATTACGAATGCTACTTGCAATACCAACTAAAAAGGAAGATAAATATACTAAAATTAAAAATTTATTTATCTTGTTACCATTATTAATGGCTAAAACACACAACAATGTAGATAAAAAAGCAAAAAATATAGATATGGTATTGGCAGTTGCAAAGTGAGAATCAACAACTAACCCAAAATTTACTGCAAGTAACACTGAATATAACAAACTATACTTTTTGTTAAATTTCAAATTTCTAGCAATTTTATAACCAACTAAAGAAAGTAATGCCCCAAAAACTGCAACTACCGCTCTTGCAATTAAGAAAAAATCAGGGTTATGTAAATTGTTAAAAAGAGGAGGGTATAAACCAAAAATCTTGTCAATAACTTTTAATACATAAAATACAATATAAAAACTTAAAAAATATATATTTACTCCCCCATGAGGATAAATATACATATTAGGATCAAGCTTAGAAAAATCTTTGGTATAAGCAAAATTAACCACCATATGTATAGCAGGTTCTACTAACCTTCGCTCATCTGGTTGAAAATAATAATTGGGCAAACCAAAATTAATTCCTAAAAGTCTTAAATTTAACCCTAATAAACAAATTAAAATCAATATATAATTATTTTTTAAAAACCCTTTTGCTGCAAATGTAAATTTCATTTAAAATGATTATACAATATGAAAAAACAGTTAAAATATTTATTTCAAGCTCCAAACATTTTATTTTTGTTTTTGTTTTTTGTACTTTGTTTTTCATTCTACTATAATCTAGGAGAATACAACCAACCTACCTCAAATCTTTGGATTCAGCGTGCTTATAAGTTTTTTTATTTAATAAAAACCCATAATTTTGATCAAACATATCTCTTTTATCACCCAGGAGTAACATTAATGTGGTTAGTAGGACCAGTTATTTATTATTTTCCTAAATATACACTTTACTTTTACAACCAAGTAATTGACCCTTATAACTCAATAGTATTTTACCAATTTAACAAACTTGCATTAATTCCAATTGTATCAACAATACTTGTTACTATTTTTATAAATCTATTTTTAATAAAAAGGCTATTCTCAAAAAATATAGCGTTAATATTTTTAATATTAGTAATAGCAGAACCATTTTTTATTGGTAATTCAAGATCAATTCATGTTGACGCTTTACAAACTGTATTTATTTTTAGTACATTTTTGGCATCTTTATACTATTTAAAAACTAATAATAAATTATATTTAATAATTTCCGGTTTGTTTTTAGGACTAGCAATGTTAACAAAAATTACAACTATTATTGTAATTCCATATCTTGGTTTAATATATTTAACAAATTATTTTTTATTAAAAGAATCTTATAAATCAATACTAAAAACAATCTATAATTTCTTACCCTTAATTTTAATAAGTAGTGCAACAATATTTTTACTCTGGCCTGTAATGTGGTATCACCCTTTGCAAACATTACAAAAAATTTACCAAGATGGAATTGCAGAAAGTGGATTTGAGCATAACCTGGGTTATAATTATATATATTTTGCAAACATCCCAAACAATTCTATTATTACAAAGCTAATTCATTATCCATTACAATTTTTATTTAGAACAAATGGGTTTTTAATTGTACTTTTATTTACTTCATTAACTTACCTTTTAAAGGTAAAAAATAAATTTTTCATAAAAAACAATAAACTATTAATAGTAACCTTATTATTCCCCCTTTATTATCTAGCTTTAATGAGTGTTTCTAACAAAATGATATTTAGATATTTACTAATAATATACCCTTTTTTTCATTTGTTTCTATCTCTTTGTGTAAACAAACTTTTAAAAACCAAACTTAAACCTGTAATTATTGGTTTATTATTATTTGCTGTGATAGATTCGCTCCTATCAAGTACAAATTCTTTAACATATTATAATACTTTGTTAGGAGAAATTAATGGTTCTAAACACACTATATATACAGATCAGGCAGGTGCAGGACTTTACAATATTGCAAAAGACTTAAATCAAATTAAAGGGATTAAAAACAAATCTGTTGCGGTTTATGATAATAATTCTTTTTCAGCATTTTTTGCAGGTGATACTTTAAAACTTAAAAACCATAACTTTACTATAAACGTTGTAAATACTAATTATGCAATAATTGGGGTACAAAATGATACAAAATACTTTGATATTAATCGTAAAGACTATAAGTTAATAAAACAATATAAATACCAAGGACAAACACATTGGAGTTTATATAAAAAAGTTATTTAGTTTTTTTTTCATTAGTAAAGCCAAAATTATAAAAAACAGATATATTAAATAATAACATTCCTACCATCCAAATATTATACTGTGCTAAATAAACACTATGAAAATAAAAAAACCATATAAAAACTAATGCAACTACTCCTGTAATACTTTTTTTGCTAAATAAGTGTGATATTAATAATAATGTATATGTTCCAAAAAAGTATAACTTACCAATCATTATTATCATTAATTTGCTAAACATAGAGGTAACCTGATAAGACTGATAATAAATTTTATCTAAAAATGGTAAATGAAAATCTGGATCTTGTTGCCTAGTTAAATTAAAGCCTACTGAAAATATAAAACCCTTAACATCTGGTATTACAAAAGGAAAAGAGGTAATAACCAAAGGCATTACAACAATTGATAAGTAAGTTAACATTTCTTTAAAATTGCCTTTTTTATACCAACTGATTATATAAAATGGAATTAAAAACAATCCAAAATGTTTAAACAAAATTGATAAAGCCAAAAACCCAGCAGATAATTTTTTCTTTGATTCAAACCAATATAATGAACAAATTAAAAAGAAAAATGGTATAGGATCCATTACAATTTTTACATAAGCTCTAGAAGTCCATCTATTAAACAACCAAAATATTAAAGCTGTATATGCAACCCAGCTATTTGATTTTCTCTTAGTATAAAAGAAAATCAATAAACCCGATAAAAAATCAACAAAAAGTATTATATTTTGCAACATCAAATACAACATTTTCCCTGTAAACTGTCCATATACTGCAAATGTTCCAATTATTACATATACGGATGGAAAGGCTGTTGCATATTTTTGCGTTGGATCAGAAGATTGAATAGTAATACTTTCTGTTAAAATCCTAGAATAAATAGATTTCCCTAACATTAACTTAATCGACTCATTATAATAATTTTGAAAATCTGATCCAAAATACTCTTTTTCAGGTAAATTAAGTCTAAACCAATAAAACAGACCAAAAATTAATGCTATAAAAATAAAATGTTTATATGAAATATCAAAACCTTTAAATCTTTTTTTCACAATTTAGTTTACTTGTTATTACTTTATAAATTTTAAGAGTGGGACCAGGATTTTTAAATAATTTACCACTACCTATAACTTTAACTAATTGAAAATTATTATCAATTAAGTTACGAATTAATTTTATTTGGAAAAAGCAAATAAAAATTAGCAATGATAGAACCAACCATCCAAATATTATACTGAGCAAAAGCTTTACTATTAAATAAAAAGAACCAAAAAAACACTAATAGTAGAGCATTTAAAATTTTAATATTATTTATATAGCTTACAAATAGCATTAAAAAATAGCTCCCAAAAAAATAAATTCTGTTTATCATTAACATCAAAAATCTTACAAATAAACTATCTTGTTGGTACGCCTGATAAGCAATTTGTCCAAACTTAGGAAGAAAAAAATCTTCATCTGGATTTCTAGTAAAGTTAAACATTATAGAATAAAAAAAGCCTTTACTATCTATTAATAAGGAGGGGATACTGAATAAAATAAGTGGCAAAAACGAAATACAAGAATATATTAAAGATTTTTTGAAACCATTTTCTTTCAACCAAATCAAAGTATAAATTGGCAAAACAAATAGTCCAAAGTGCTTTAATAATAGGGATAGAGATAAGAAAACCGCGGACAAATAATTTTTTCTCTCAAAAAAATAGGCTGAAGTCAGTAGAAATAAAAATGAAACAGAATCAAAAACAACCCCATAATATCCATTCGTATTCCACCTATTAAACAACCAAAAACAAACTCCTAAATAACCTACACTTATATTTGATTTATGACTTAAAAGCTTAAAAATAACTATAGATGTTAACATATCAAGAATATAAATAAGAAATTGAAAATTTTCCAATAAAACTTTAGAACTTATCTTTCCAAAGTTAGAAAACAAAATCATAAAATAATATACTGAAGGAAATAAAACAGGATATTTACCATATCCTCCCGCAAATTGATCAGTAATACTTCCTGTTAAAATACGAGAGTAAATATGTTCTCCTACCATAAGTTTTTTTGATTCTAAATAAATGGCATCAAAATCAGTACCAACAACATCTTTAGCAGGTAAATTGAATCTAAACCAAGTAAACACAGAAAATATAAATACAAATATAAAAAAATTTATAAAAAATCTATTCATCAACTTTTTAGAAAAATTAATTTTTGTTAACTTTTTTTTCACAATTTAGTTTACTTGGTAATACTTTGTAAATTTTAAGAGTGGGACCAGAATTTTTAAATAATTTATCACCGCTTATAACTTTAACCAAATGAAAATTTTTATCAATTAAGTTATAAAATTTTATAAATGATTTTGAGTGATTTGGGTAATATTTTAAAGACTCTTTGTAATTATAAATTTTAGTTACGTAACTTGAAACAACAACATATTGATATTTGTGTAACTTACCTTGACAAAAAAAAGATTTAAAATTAGGGGCAAAAGTGTTATGTATATTATGTTTTTGCTCATAATAATAAAAGGGAATACCAGCTCCTTTAAAATCACCATTTGCACTCCAATATGTGCTATATACTATAGTTTCTTTTTCTAAATTACTATTCATCCAATTTTTAGCTAAAACCCTAGTATCTGGCAAAGTCTTTGTATAAGAAAATTCAATAGAATAAAATAAATTTAATAAAAATCCAATTAAAAAAATACTAATTAATAAATATTTAAACTTACTCCTAATACTTAAGGTAAAATAAACAAAATAATATAAAAATATAGGAAACAACCCCACATACCATCTAATCATTTGTGATCTATATCTTGAAAAAACTAAAAGCTGAAAAGTTAAAATTGATAATAGCATTAGATCATATTTATCTCGTTTTTTAAGTAACTTATAATAAATACCAATTAAAGAAACTACAAAAACAAGCAAAGTTAAATTACCAGCAATAGAATTTGGTACTTTCTGGTCAAAATCAACGTTATTATTGTTTAAGAAAATATATAATGGGTTTAAAGCAGTTCTTCCAATTTGCCCAAACGACTGTGTTTCAAGCTGTCCACCCAAACCATTTTCCATAAATCTATTAAAATTTAAAAATATATAAGGAGAGGTTGTAAACATAGCTATACAAACAAAAAGTAAAGAAACTAAACCAAGTTTAAAAAATTTAACCAGGTCTTTCTGTGAAACTAAATATATAGCTATAATAATTGGTAAAATAAAAAATGCTCTTTCTAAACTACTAACAATAGCGAAACCAATAAAAAATGATCCAATAATTAAATATAATAGTTTTTTAATATTTACAAACTTAAACAAATAATACAAACCTAAATATGCTAAAAATACAGATATTATGTTACGAGTTGCATACTTAGAATGAACACTTAATCCAAAATTAACTGCAACCATTAATGCCCAGCAAAAAGAGATAAATTTATTCAACTTAATCTCTTTACCAATTAAGTAAATTACTAAACACAATAAACTGCCAAAAACTGCGACAATTATTCTTGCAAATGAAGTAAACGTAGAATTGTCAAAGGTTGAAAAAATCATTGGAGAAATATTGTATATTTTATCTACTACCCTTGTAGCATAATAAATAACAATATAACCCACAGAAAATATATTCATAACACCATGAGGATATTTATATTCTGGCTGTTCTAGTTTTAAAAAATTCTTAGTGTTTACAAAACTAACAGCAACATGTGTTGCCGGTAAAACCATTTTAGGTTCATCGGAGTGAAAATTATTATTTGGTAAACCATAATTAATACCAACCAACCTTATAGCAAGTGCAATCACTAAAATTATAAAGATATATATATAATTTTTATGGTTATTTAATAACCGCATATTGTTTCTCTCCAAAGTTGTCTTTAGACATAAATACAATTTCTGCAAAGTTTTCTAACCCAGACAATCTATTTTCTTGTTCTATATAAATATTCCCCTGCTTCGTAAATTCAGGGTGATAATAACAATCTACAATATTGGTTCCCACATTGCATTGTCTTGAAGTAAATTCATCTACGTATGATTTTGCTGCACCCCCATAACTTTGTCCATAAAACAATTGAAAAACGTAAGGTCTGTATATACCAAACCCGTAAATAACATTTACAGGTTTAGCTATATTATTTGCATAAATTACTGCCTCTTTAATACCAGGATAAAACGCATTGTGACCTTTTTTATTGTAGAAAAAATAATCAATATTAAATACTATATTTATAGTAATTGCTAATAAAATTAATAATTTAAACATTGCGAAATGTTTTGTTAAAACAAACATTGCTCCATAACTTGCAAGTAAAACAAGTGGAATAACCACCCCAAGAGTACGCAACGAGTGGTATGGTTCCGTTAAAAACCCAGGTAACATACAAGAAACATAAACAATTAACACTACAAATCCAAATTCTTTTTTCTTTTTTAAAGCTACAACAACACCCAGTAAAGATAAAATAATAATTACTGGATTTTCAAAACCAAACCCTGCAACATTGTATCTTTTATTCGTATCCCCCTTACTAAAGTTGTAATCCCACGAGTAATAAGATGCTATGTTTTTTTGAACTAATTCTAATGCATTACTTTCATCAAATACTGCAACTTTTGCAGTTCTTGCTGCAAAGGTTTTATCAAAAAAACTTAAGTAATATATTGGAAAAGCTAAAGTTATAAAAATTATTGCTCCAGTTAAAATTTGAATTAAATTTATCTTAATGTTTTTATTTAAGATTAAATACAATGGTAACAAACACAAAACTGGGATCATTACCCTACTAACTGCATAAGTCCAAAGTGTTAAACCTAAACTAAGCATTAACAATGGAAAATAATGTTCGTTTTTTTTAGTTTTATAAAAGAAAAATATTATAAATATTAAATATAAGGGTATTAGGTTAGCTCTAAAACCAATCCTGCTAAAAATAAAGTTTACAAAACTAATCGATAAAAAAAATGCAGATAAATATGCAAGTTTAGTATTATTAAATATCTCCTTAGCAACTTTGAAAATAAAAAAAATGCTAAAAATACTAATTAGTACGCCTAAAATCCTAACTGAAAATTCTGTTCTTCCAAATAAATATACAAATGGTACTAGTAGATATTTATATGTTGGTTCTAGCAAATCTGTGTTATGTAATTTAAAAAAGACTGGAAATTTTTCACCCCAAATATTTGTTCCATTAATTCCAAGTGTGTACGCATCAAGTCCATTTGCAAGCTCATCTCTATGCATTGCATAGTTATCTAAATCAAAAAGTCTAATTACTGCAAAAACACAGGTAAAGATAAATATTATTATAAATATATGTTTTAAAGGTATTGAAAATTTAAATATCTTGTTAAATAGTTTTGCTTTTAGAGAGTCAATTATCATAAACAAATTTTACCAATAAATTAATAACTTAATAGTAAAATACATTTTTTGTTGATACAATTTTTTTATGAAAACAATATCAATAGTTATCCCTTGTTACAATGAAGAGCAAGTTCTTCCAGAATTATTTAAAAGGTTAACTGCAGTTACAAACAAATGGCAATACAATGTTGAGATGATTTGCATAAACGACGGATCAACAGATAATACTTGGCAACTTTTAAAAACCCAATCAGAAAAAGATAATAGATGGAAAATACTATCATTTTCTAGAAATTTTGGTCATCAAACTGCAGTATCATGTGGTCTTACTTATACCAAAGGTGATGCGGTTTTTATTATTGATGCTGATCTTCAAGATCCTCCAGAAGTACTCGCAAGCTTTTTAAACAAATGGGAACAAGGTTATGATGTTGTTTATGCAGTTCGCAAAGCAAGTAAAGAGTCTCCACTAAAAAAACTTTCATATTGGGTGTTTTACCGTGTACTTTCAAAGCTATCTGACTTAAAAATTCCACTTGATTCTGGTGATTTTTCACTAATGGATAGAAAAGTTGTTAATATTATTAATTCTCTTCCAGAAAGGAACAGGTTTGTAAGAGGACTTAGGGCCTGGGCTGGGTTTAAACAAGTTGGATTAGAATATGAAAGACAAGCAAGATTTGCAGGTGAAACAAAATACCCATTTAAAAAACTTTTAAAATTAGCATCTGATGGAATTGTTTCATTTTCATCAACACCTTTAATAATTTCAGCCTATATAGGCATGATAGTATCGTTTTTGGCATTTTTTGGTGTAATATTTGCATTAGTACAAAGAATATTTAGTTCATTTTTTATATCAATTGGAATCGGTCCAATTGCTGGTTATTCTACAACAATAATGGCAATCATGTTTTTAGGTGGGATTCAACTAATTTTTTTAGGTGTAATTGGAATGTATTTAGGTCGAATTTATGACGAAGTTAAACAACGACCAAACTGGGTAATTGATTCAAAGATAAATCTATAAATTCAATACTAAAAATGATAAAATAGGGGTATGAAAAACTGGTCAACAGATATTAAACGCCTTAAGAAAGATCATCAAAAATATACTATATGGAAGCTTGAACAGTTAATCAATTTTGGATTAGATAACAAAAAATTATCTGAAAAAGATCTACGTAAATATTTTACTAAACTTTCAATTGATCCTTTGAAAAAAGCATTTTTAAAACAACTTTTATGGCCAATACAATCCTAACAACATATCAGTCTAAATTTTTAGATTTTGTAAAAAAGGAGCCAATACTAACTAATTTATTTTATTTTACAGGTGGTACATGTCTTTCAGGATACTATTTACATCATCGTTTTTCGGAAGATCTGAATTTTTTTCCCAATAAAGAAATTGACCCTCAGTCTATCATCATTTTGTTTCATACAAATAAATCAAAATTAGGGTATAAAAAATTAGATTTTCAGCAATCATTCAATCGTAACCTATTCTTCTTCTATTTCGAGAAAGATCAACAATTAAAAGTTGAGTTTACATATTTCCCCTTTGAAAGAATTGATACTTCAAATCAGAAAGATACACTATCAATTGATAGTTTAGAAGATATATTAGTCAACAAATTGTTTACTATATATCAAAAACCTCGTGGGAGAGATTTTTATGATTTATACGCAATACAACAAAAATCACCATAGGATCTAAAAGAATTAATAGAATTGGCACGAGTTAAATTTGACACACATATTGATCCTTTACAACTTGGAAGAAATTTAATGCAAGTAGAAAAACTAAAAGATGATCCATTAGTCATCCATCAGTTATACCAATACTCAAAAGTTATTTCTTTCTTTAACACAATCATCAGTTCTTTAAAGGGCGAAATAATAAACTAAAGAAATAAAAAAATAATTAATATTATTCTGGTTTAAATAGTTACAAATTAAGTTTAAAAGATTAGGTTGAAAAGGTTTTATAAACCATCCATTATCTGTTTAGCATTTTTATTATTCGGATCAACTTTTAATACCTGACTAAAAATCTCCTTGGCTTTTGTTTTATTACCTAAATTAATATAAACAAGTCCAATATTATTTAATACGTTGATATCAGGATTAATTTTGTAAGCTGACTGTAAATTTTCAAGTGCTAATTTATAGTTTTTTTGATTAAAGTAAATTGAAGCTAAGTTTTGATAACTTTGCCATAAATTTGGATTATATTTAATTGCTAAATTATAGTTTGTAATTGCTTTATCTAACTTTCCCAAATGCTCATAAGTATTTGCAAGGTTATGATATGCATCAGCATAATTAGGTTTTAGTTTAATAGCTTTTTTAAACTCTTTTACTGCCCTATTTAAGTCCCCTTTTCTGCTATAAACATCTCCTAAATTATTATGATTTTGACTACTAGAGGGCGAGGTATAACTTGTTGCTATCCATAATGTATCTTCATTTTGCCAATCTTTATTTCTAACAATTGTTCTAATACTTAAAACAAAAACTACTAAACTAAAAACAAGTAAAACATATTGTTTTGCATATTTAAATCTATTTTCAAAATAATTAAAAACAACCCCAATAAGAAGAATAATGCCAATACTACCTAAATAAACATATCGCTCTGCAATAAGCCATGAAATTCTAAAAGGGGTTAAAAATGGAAGTAGTGAAATAAAAAATAAAATCGGCCAAAATGCAAGTTTTCTTTTTTTTAAATATAGCCATATTATTAATAATAAAAAGATAAGAAAAATTGCCAAAGCAAACATATATTGAATATAGTTAAAACTCATTTCAGAATGATAAATTGTTAAACCACTAGGCCAAAAAATAAGTTTTAAATATTCCGAAATTGCAATAGGAATTTGTAATAAAGGGTTATCTACCCCCCCACCTTGTTCAACTACTGTATAATTTTCAGAAACTGCATTAATTCTCCAAAACAAAGCAGAAATATAATGTATACCCCAAATAGTACTGAGTACAAAATAAGGAATAATTTTTTTCCAATTTAAACGGAATGTATTAAAACAAAGTTCGAAAACTGCAAAAATTAAAAACAGATGAAAGGTTTTTTCAGAGGTAGCAAGCATAAAAATATAAGAAATTATAGAATAAACATAAAACCTTTTGTTTGCATCTCTGTACAAATATAAAAAGAAAGATAGTAAAAAAAATAAACTATAAAGAGCATAATCACTACCCCCTATCCAAGTAATTGATTCTGTTAATATAGGGTGAACCGCAAACAAAAGAGAAGCATAAACTGCTACCTTTTTATTTATAATTTTAGCAACAATAAAAAATAGTAAAATTGTCGAACCAATATGAGCAAAAATATTTATTAATCTATAAAACATTGGTGTTAAACCAAATAAATGAAAAATAAAATATCTAATTACTTTATTTGTTAAATAAAAAAAATCACTAAACACATAACCTAAACTACCAATGTTAGGATTATGCAGTATTCCTGCTATGTCATCAGACACAAAAGCATTATTAAGAGAGTTAAAGTAAACAGCAAAAACTACGCCTACCAAAAACATTAAAAAATACTTATACTCTTTAAATAATATTTTAATAGAAATTGAGTTTATTTGTTTTTTAACTTGCAACTTTCTCACAAATTTTTTAAATTTATCTTCTTTCCAAATCCTTTTTAAATAATTTAAAATTTCTTTTTCATCAACATTAATTTCCGCTGAAATTTCAGCTAAACTTTGATTTTTTATATTCTTTTTTATATATTTTTTGGCAATAGAATTAATCATCTTTGTGTTTTCTAAGCAAAATCAACAAATATACAGTAAGTAAAAATGTGCTTATAAAAGCATAAAAATAATACCAATTTTGAGGAGTATAATAAACTATAACTTTAAAATTTAAAGTACCATCCTTATTGATTGTGTAATTATTTTTACTAAAATTTTGTTTAATATAGTTTGTATCTATTATCCAACTATTTGCATAGTCATTAGCATATTTATGAGTTCTATTAAATAAATTTTTTTCCAACAACTTGTTTGTTTTATCATTCTTATCTAGATAAATATGCCAATTTTTATTAAAACTTAACATTAAGTTTAACTTTGCTTGATTTTTTATATTTTCTAGATTAACCTTAAACATTACAGGACTTACCATTTCATATTTTAACGTACTACCTTTAACATTTATTAGTGGTGTAAATTCATTAACCTTATAAACTATAAAAAGGTTATTTTCTAAAATCTTTAAGTAATTATTATCTAAATTTTCTTTTGTTAAAATAGGACAATCTAAACAGTTAATATCTTTTCTCAAAATTATATATTCAATCGGGAACTTTTTTAACTCATCATAATTTTCATCAGTAATTACTTTAAATAATTGTTTTGAAACATTTGAATCTATTCCAGAAGAACTAGAAAGATATATAAAAGGTTTATTTATAAGTTTTGGCAATAAATCTTGCCCAACCAAATGATCAGTGCCTTTATAATTCAAACTATAAACACCATAAGCAACCGATGGCGTTGTAAAAACGTAGCTAACATTGTTACTTTTATCTTTATTTAACTTATCTGCTACATCTTTATACTCATAACCAATCTTAGCTATGCGATCGTAATATTTATCATCAATATTTTCACCTTTAACCGCCATACCAAAATATAATGGATATGTTTGAGCAATTGATAAAAGTAATAAAAGTAAAATAAATAAATAGGTTTTATATTTTTGTGAGGCAATAATCAGTAATAAAGAGATACAAAATACCACACCAAAACCAAACCTGTGATCAGCACTTCTAAAAACCGAAAAAATGGGATATGATTATAAAAAAATAAAAAAACACCACCAAAAGGTGGTTGAGCTCCTTTTGCAAAAAATAACGAAACTAACAGTAACAAACTAAAAATTACAATAAAAAGATTTTTTTTGTTTTTAAAAAAATCTTTTAAATTATTAATTATTGTTTTTTCAAAAGTTTGTTGTTCAAAATATAACAAACCAATCCCTTGAAAAACCAAAAAATATATTAGTAAAGTAACCGTTTTGTAAGCAGAAGATAAAAAGTAACTACCAAATGGATACAAAGATCTTGGTGTCCAAACATTATAAATGCCCCATGAAAATAACATTAAAAATGAGTACCATATTCCTCCTTTTTGATATTCAAAAGTTGGGGCAAAATTGGCATTTACATCCCCTGCATTATTTAAAAATTCATGCAAAATTGTAAAAATAATAAAACTAGAAAGAGGAATAAAAATTAACGCTAAAACCAACAAATGTTTAAGTGATTTTATAAACAAATTTCTATTTAAAAAAATTCTTATTAAATAATAAAAAATCAACAAAAAAACAACAACTGCAAACAACCAAAACACAAAAAATGATAAAAACATTAATATTGCACATATTAATTTATTTTTAAACCTTGTAGTATCTGAAAAAATTGCTAAATCAAAATAGTATAAAACTAAAGGAGCAAGAGCATACGTAACTGCAAATCCAATGTTATATACCCCACCATGCCACATTACCAATGTATAGGGATTTAAACAATACCAAGTGGTAATAGCCATTAATTTGTAATTATTTACATTTGACTTAAACAACTTACATAATTGTTTAAATCCAACAAACGATATAGAAAAAGATAAAAATAATGTAATAAAAAATGAGATTTGTTCAATCTGTATTAATGTTAAACCTAATTTATAAAAGATAAGATAATAAGAAAAATCCCAAAACTGAACTACCTGTTGCCAACTATTAAATACACCAAAACTATCCATTTTTCGTAAGAAAAAAGAGTTAGCATAAGCTTCGGAAAAAGAAAGTCGTAAAAACTGATCTCCTGAAAAAATAAATTCGCCAGGTTTTAATCCGGAAAAATAAATCCATATCAATAAAATTGAAACGAAAAGAAAAAATATATATGGAAAAAACTTTTTTAAATTATTCATCTTATTTTCTTTAAATATCCACTCGGATTAAATGTAAGATAATATTTCTCTCTACTTTTATCTACCATAAAATGATTATTAACTTTTACAAATTCTTGTACCGCCTTCATAGGCCCCTCTCCATGCTCAATATAAACAGGATGCCCATTTACATTTGTATCTTCTACTATTAAATAACAATCTTTTGTAACTAAAGTACTATAAAGTTCTAATTCTTTTAATGCATGTTTTTTAGTATGGTTTGAATCTAAAATAACCATAACCTTTTTTTTACCTACTGCTATATCTTTTATTTGCTTAAATATATTTTTATCTGTTGATGATCCAATTATATGTTTTATTCTTTTATGAAAACCTATGGTAGAAGTATTGGTAATATCAACAGTTACAACTTTACCAAAATTTATCAACTCACATATACTTGCTAAAAAATAAGCACCACCACCAAATGCAGTTCCTGTTTCTATTATTAAATCTGGCTTTATTTCATATATTATCTCTTGGTAAATAAATAAATCTAAAGGACATTTCTGAGCTTCAACACCTAAAAACTTTGTATTTTTCCATGTCCCTTTCAAAGTTCCAGAATCATAAAAAAGCTTATGAAAGTCATTTATAATCCTTTCTTTTGTCTTTGGCAAAAATAAAAAGATAAAAAACTCTAAATATACCTTACTTTTATATTTTATCTTATTAATTATTTCAAACATAAATTATCTATAATTTGTAAATCCAGTTTTTCTTAAATCTGTATAAGCTCTGTTAATATTTTGATGATAAATTTTAAAAGCTTTAATAGATTTGTGTATAAAAAGTAATTGTATTAAATATATAAACTTTAATAATACAGTGGGGGTAAAAGCCGATATATATTTGAAAGATAAAATAAAATATTTATAATTTCCGTAATACTTTTTAATCATATTGACTGTTTCTTTAGTAGGACAATTAGTATATTTAAACAATCCAAGCTTTTGAGATAAATATAGCTTTAATCCGTTAAATGTTTCACCTTTCATAAATTTAACAACTAAATTATTATCTAACTTATGGTCAAGTGCATAAACAGCCTTAAGTATATCTACTAAATAAAATTTATAAAAATCCCCATATTTATAACCAACATTTCGATGTAAAACTGGAGTAGCAATTTCACAAAGTCTAAACTTATAACTTAATAATAAAAGTGAAATTGTCATTTGTACAAACACATTATCTGTATAATTAGTTTCTTTTACTTTACTAATATCAAGTTTTCTTTCTAAAACTAAACTTGATAAAAAAGTAGTTCTCATAAAAGGTTGATAGTTAGTAAAAAAATTAAATTATCATAAACAACATCTTGACTAGGACCAGCTATAAGCTTAACTCCATAAGGATTTATCCAAGAATAATTATATATTGCAACTACAGGCTTATATTTTCTTAAAGAATCATTTACCTTTTTTACAGCATCTGGCATTATTGTGTCATCATCACATATAAACCAAATATATTTTGTATTTGCAAGTTCATATAATTTACATATATTTCCACTAAATCCTAAATTGACCATATTTCTACTAAAAACTAAGTTTGGAATTATTTGCTTATATTTTTCAACCATATTAAAAACAGCACCATTATCAGGTGAGGCATCATCAGAAATTAAAAGTGTAAAGTTTTGATCAGATTGGTTTTTAAGTTGTAGAATTAACTTTTCTAACGTTTCCACTCTATTGTAAGCAGGAACAGCAATTGTTAATATTCTATTATCGTTATTCATTAAGGTTTTTGTAAAGTTACAACAACTTCTATAGCACCACCTACCCAGTAACACCAAATTCTTTCAAAAAATGTAGGTGATAATTTTATTAAAAAATTTATTGTTCTAACTATAGGTTTTAGTATGAAAATGCAATTATTAGGGTGTATATATTTAGCATAAATACCGCTATTTGGATAAGTACCAAAGTACTTTATCTGTTTTTTTAAAATCTTAAACTCTAATTTAGTATAAAAATGATGATAAGTACTTTTAATAAAACAATCAAAACTTGCATAACCAAAAGGTCTAACATGTGTAATATCACTAAATGCCCCCATACTAGAAAAATGAGGAACGCGAATATATAAAATACCACCAGGTTTTAATATTCTATGTAATTCTTCTACCTTTTCCAAAGGATTATTTAAGTGTTCTAAAACATGATACATATGTATTTCATCAGCATAGTTATTTTTAAAGGGATAAGGCGTAATATTTAAATCATGTACCACATCTACATATCCTTTAACAAAAACTTTATCAACACCTATAGAATGTGGGATTTTAGTTTTTCCACAGCCAATATTTAATATTATTTTATTCTCACTCATTATTTGTTATTTTCTGATATGTTTATTAACTGTTCTACTCGTTTTTTATAAGTATGATCTTTTAACACTCTTTTTCTCCCAGCTTTTATAATGTTAACTCTTTTTTCCGGGTTTTTTATATAATAATCAATTTTATCAAACCAATCCTTTTTATCTTTAGCTATAATAATTTCTTCATCTTCAATAAAATATTTGCCAATACACTTTACGTTGTCTGTAATTTCAAAACCACCGCTAAGTGGTATCTTAAATGTTCTCTCATTACAATCCCCACCAAATTTTTTCTGATATTCTTCATGAATATTAACAGATATTGTACTAGAACTGTAAATCTTTCTTTCATCTGTTAAATTAAGTTTGGGCTTTCTAAAAAACTTAAAATATGGCAAATTTAAATATTGCCCACCACGCCCAATCCAACCTAATAATCTATCAGCAAATGTCCAATCTTGACCATATAACTTAAGATCATATTTTTTTTGTAGTGGAAATAACATACCATTAAATGCTTGCCTTTTATCAGGTAAATTCGTACCAATAAATGAAATATCAGCCTTAAACTGATTATTATATTCTGGATAAATTATAGTGTCATCTGCACCAAGTGGAACTGTATAAATTTTATATCCTGTTACCTTTTTAAAACCCTGCATTCGAACATCACCTTGCTCACACATATTATAATAAATATCCCCTAATCCGGATTTTATAAATTTGTTAAGTTCAATATTATCTTTCAAATTTGTTGTCTCATTAATTCTATATTTAGAAATTGGAGAATTCCAAAGTGGTGTATTTACAAAAACTACAGCTCCATTATCTTTCGCTTTTGTCAAAGCTTTTAAATTTAAAAATTTCAATGAGTATTTGTTTAAACTAATAAAAATAAAATCTGGTCTGTAATTATCTATTAATTTTATCTGATCTTTTGTTTCTGCAGTCATAAACTGAAAATTATGCCCCATTGCTAATATAGCATTCTTATAACCGTGCATAATCGTTCGCCCAGCGTAAATTAAATGCGTATTAGGAATATAAAATAAAAAATTAAACTTGTGCTTTTCTGTCATACGCAGTTTTTCTACCTTTAATAAAATAAAATGGACAAGTTACAAGATTGTTTGATATTAGAAAAAATAAATTATATAAAAAATTATTCCTTACTTTATCTCTATTTGGATGAAATGCAAATGCACCAGTAACAATATTTTTAAACCGAGCATTTTTATGTAAATTTTTCATCTCACTTAATGTAAAACTTAATTCGTAACCATAATACTTAGACAGAATATATTCTTTTAAAAGAGTAATATGAATAAATTCAAAAAACTTTCTTAATATAGAAAAGCTAGGAATACTCATCCAAAACCTACAAAGCCAAAACAGATTAAATGCTGGAATAGTATTTAAACTAACTCCATCTATTTTTAACACTCTATATAATTCATCTAAAACACTAGGTGTATCTTTTACATGTTCTATTACACCTCCTCCGTATATAAAATCTATAGTATCGTTTTTAATCGGCATGTTTCTAATATCAGTATGAATAAGCAAGTATCTTGTCTTCTTTATCGCCAAACTTTTAAAGTAATTTTTAAGCACTAATAATGCATTATAGTTAAAATCTACACCCACAAAATTAACTTTTGAATTTTCTAATAAATATTTACCTAAAAAAGATGGACCACATCCGATTTCTAAATAAACAGAATCATTACTTGATAATAATTCTGTATTCACATAAGTTAATAAATCTAAAAGCTTATCTCTTGTAAAATCTTTGTGTAATTTATCTAACCTGGTCTCATCAAAATTATAAATATTATTCCAAGTATTATTTGTTTTCGATTTTTTATCGCTATTTTTTATAATCCAAATACCTTTATTATCAAGTTTAGCGTTTTTAATATCAATTATTTGTTCAAGTTTCATCTAATTTTCTATAGCAATCCAATTAACAGGCACCTTAAAATTACTTTGTTTCTTAGCCCACCTTAAAGGGCAAATCACTTTTTTCTCTTGGTTTTTATTTAAATATGCACCCCAAAATGAAAATGTGCTATTTGCCATAATATTGTGTTTACACAAACTAATAAGTCTTAAATATGTTTTAAATCTATCACCTGTATAGCTTTTTCCAAGTAAAGTTATCTCTTCTTTTTTTAATCCAAGTTTATTTACAAAATAACTATCATCATTTTCTGAAAAATCAACTGAAAAAATAAAAAAGTGAGGATTTTTAACGTTTTCTCTAATTTTATTAATAGCTTGCTTATAATAATTGGCATCTAAAAATACAAATACATTTTTATGTTTTTTATTTAAGTAATCCCCTCGTCTAATATTGATTGAAACTGAGTTACATTCATTAATTTTTCCCTCAATCTCTTGAAAACTTTTATCATAAAGTTTATTTACATCGAAAATTTCTTTTATTTCTGATTCGTACTCATAAAAGTATTTATAATTATTAAAATATCCCTCTATATACGTATTATCTTTTACTTTAAAAACTCCTTTATCAAATTTATATATATCATTTCCTGTGTATGATTGATAAAAATGTGTTTTAATAGCCAACTTTTCAATTGGATATGAAAAATATTTATCTAAAAACCTATTGTTAAACAAAGTTGTAGTTGAGTTTAATATACCAAACAAATCTAACTCAAAATCCCTTATTGTAAAACCAGAAATAGGAGTCCTGTTTTTTAAAAAAGAAAGGTCTATAACAAGTTTATAATTATTTTGTTTCGCAACAGAATAAGCAGTTGCGTATTGAAACATCTGATTCCCAAGCCCTCCTTTTAAAATTAATTTAATCATTTTTATTTTTAATATACCACTGGTATGTCAAATCTATACCTTCATCAAGACTAACTCTTGGTTTCCAACCTAAGTTTAACAATCTAGAAACATTAAGTAACTTTCTTGGCATTCCATCAGGTTTAGATATATCTGTCACTATTTCACCTTTAAATCCTATAATACTTGCTATTTTTTTTGCTAAATCTATTATTGTTATATCCTCTCCAACCCCTACGTTAATAATTTCAGTTTCATTATATTTCTCCATTAAAAACACTAGTGCGCTTGCTAAATCATCAACATATAAAAATTCCCTGCGTGGTGTACCTGTTCCCCATATTGTCACTTTCTTTTTATTTTTTATTTTGGCATCATAAAATTTTCTAATAAGTGCGGGTAATACATGCGCAGATTGTTGGTCAAAATTGTCATTAATTCCATACAAATTAGTTGGCATGGCACAAATAAAGTTAGTACCATATTGCTTATTGTAAGATTGACACATTTTTATACCAGCAATTTTGGCAATAGCATAAGCCTCATTAGTTGGTTCTAATTCATTTGTTAATAAATATTCTTCTTTTATTGGTTGTAATGCGTTTCGAGGGTATATACAGCTTGATCTTAAAAATAAAAGCTTTTTTACTCCAGATAAATAAGCATTATGAATAATATTGTTTTGAACTTTCAAATTTTCATAAATAAATTCAGCAGAATAATCTCTATTAGCTAGTATTCCACCAACTTTGGCAGCCACCATAAAAACATACTCCGGCTTTTCCCTAACAAAAAAATCAGCAACTAATTTATCGTCTAAAAGTTCTAACTGTTTATGTGTTTTCAAAATCAAATTCGTAAACCCCCTATCTTTTAAAGCTCTAACTACTGCAGAACCAACTAACCCTTTATGCCCTGAAATGTAAATTTTTGAGTTTGTATTCATACAATCCTTCTATATTTTCTAAAAGTATAATATACAAGTAGTGTGGTAATAACAAAGCGCATACAGTTGCAATTTGATATACAATATCAACTAAAAAAAATCTATATGCTTTATTGTTTATGTTTTTAAATCTTATCTTTAAAGTTGTTAACATAATTAACTTTAATTTTTGCGATGTAGCAGATTTATAATGCAATCTATATTTAATTAATGGAAAAGAAATATTTGCAAGCTTATAATAACTACCGATTCGAAAAGACATATCAATATCCTCAGCAGGAGGATAATTAAGATCAAACAAACCTACCTTATCAAAGCACTCTTTTTTAATAATACTTGCAGGTTGTGCAACAGGTGATTGTCTAAAAATTCGCCTTCGCAACCTGCTGTCAAGTTTGGAATATCTTCGTCTTTCTATAACCTTTCCGTTAAAATAAAAATCTAGGTAACCCCCGCAAATCCCAACATCCTTGTTTTTTTCCATAAATTTAACCTGTCTTTCAAGCCTTTTTCTATAAGAAATATCATCCGCATCTTGCCATGCAATATATTCTCCTTTTGCTAAAGATAAAAGTTTATTTCGATTTCCAGCAATATACAAATTTTTCTTATTTTTTATTGCAATAATTCGATTGTCAATTTTTTTGTAGTTGCAAATTATGTTCCAAGTTTTGTCAGTTGATAAATCATCTGCAATTATAAGTTCAAAATTTTTATAAGTTTGATCTAATATACTCTCAATCGCCTCAACAATATATTTTTCAGCATTATATGCAGGCATTAAAACTGAGACTAATGGTTTTTTCATATTAACTAATTATGGAGCAACTTAAAAAAGTTATAAACTATTAACTTTTAATATAGCATTTTCTTTTGTAGTCCAAATTTTAAATTTTCTTTCAATAAAACCATCCTTTTTTAACTTATTTATTGGATTACTAATATTTATATCTGTATCTAAATTATCATACTTAAACTGTATATTTTTAGCGTTGTTGCCATATACATACACTTCATCTTTATTACTGGTAATATGCTGATAAACATACCCTTTAGGAATGTTGTAGTTCTATATTTTAATTAAATTATTATCATTATCAAAAAGTGCTATTTGTGTAATAAAATCCATATCAATTCCTGTAATAACAAAATAATCGTTACTAAAAATACTATTTGTTACAGGTAGTTTATATAAAACATCGCCTTTTTTTTCATTACATCCTGGGAAATATAAAATATCAACGTAATTTAGCTTATCTTCTTCTGTAACCTTTGCCATTTTCAATGTTTTAGGTTGTATAAAAAACTTTGAGCAATCAATTGTAACATTTACTACTCCACCTTCTTTATAAAGATTGTTGCTTGTTACTTTAAACAAAGTTGAAGGTTTGTCAGTTTTTAATTGAGATAAAAGACTATTATTTTTAATCAGTAATTTTATAAATTCTGCCGAAGAAAAATCTGCAACGATAATATAGTTATTTTTAAACTTAAAATCTTTTAGGTTTTTATTGTTAATAACCTTAAATCTATTATCAAAAATTAAATAATTATCAACAAACAAAGGATAATTAATTTTAACTAAATAATCTTGAAAATACTCATTTTTTTCTGCGTCTTTATAATAAGGTAACATTACTATCTTTCTATCACTAATTAAATCTTGGTAAATAATATTTATTGGTTTTGAGTCTAAATAAAACGAACCAAATAAACTAAAAATAAACAACAAAACAAAACTTGAAATTATTACTACCTTTTCCTTTTTATTATATAACTTTGAAAAAGTGATTTTTACTTTGTAGGCTATAAATACAATATAAAATAAACACAAAAGTAAAAAAACAAATAACCAATTATAAAATTTGAAAACAGATTGAAATAATAAAATAAATAGAATGATAATTGCACCCCATTTATATATATAATCTTTAAAATCTGTTTGAATAAACTTATGCAAAGTAATGTTCAAAAGAGAAACAAAATCAAAAATTAAATATAAAGTTAAATTTATAACTAAAATAAACCCATAAATCAACATAAATTGAGATTCTCTAGAACTTAACCCATTTAAATAAAATATTTCACTTAAATAGTTGGTAATATAAGAAAAAGACAAATAACCTAAACTTTTATAAGTTAATACAAGTAAAATAAATGCAAACACTACAAATAAAAGCAAAAATGAAAACAAAAACACACCCTTAACTTTCTTTAACTTACAATAAAAATTAATAACATTTAATTTAATATACTCAAAATCAACTTTAGGGTTTTTAATCCCTTTTATAGGGGTAAAAAATACTACTACAAAAATTAAGATTGATATTAAATAAGTAGATGTTTCTGTTAAAAATGGTGAAATGTTACTCTTAATATTGGTAACTACATTAGTAGAATAGCTTTCTTTTGGATAAGTCTCTTTCAAGGCACTAAAATAAGAACCAATATTATCTCTATATTGTGGTATTGCAAATACATTAGATGGTATACCAACTAACATAGTGTTTTTATTTAGTTTAAGCTGAATTAAATTAATATTTAGTTCTTTTATATCGATGGTGTTATTTCCTTCTACTTTATCTATATCACATTTATTATTAACAATTGCAATTTCATTATCACATATTAAAAACACCCTTTTATAATCTTTAATATTTTCTCTGTTAAAAAAGTCACTGTTAACTTGCGAAGAAAGAATAGTTAAATTTTCATGTTTATCTTCACCTTGTATATTTACTTCTATGGTACCGTCATCTCTAATTACCTGTAAAACTGCATCAGAGTTATATCCCCACTTTCGTAAGATGTCTTGATAATATGTTGCACTACCAGCATTAACGGTTTTTGTAAAAAATACAATTAAAAATAGAAATATTACAAAATTACTTAAATATTTTTTCATAAAATATATCTTTTAATACACCTAAAACTAAACAAAAATAACTTAAAATAGCAATAAACTCTGCAGTATTTTCAAGTTTAAATATTAGTAAAATTGGAACTAAAATTAAAAAGGTTAGGGCTAAAACATAAATATACAACCTATTAATATGCATTCCAAACCAAAACCCCCAAAAAACAAATACCACCAAACCAATATCCAAAATATAAAATATCCCATTAATTTTTAAAATAAGTAAAATTGTAGTTAACAAAAGACAAAATAAAACATAAAAACTATTTATACCAAACTTTTTTAAATCAAACAATAGTGATTCCAACAGTGCAAATAAGGTAAAAATTATTAATATTGAGTAAATTGAAAATCCAAATAACATCATTTAACTATTGGTAAATTACTTAAACACTTTTCTTTTTCACTTTCATAGTCAATTTTATCATTAATTCTATATAAAATTGCACTATTATCAATTACATTGCCCATATCAATAATTTTTATATAAGTATTAAGCCATCCTAAATCTTTCATATCTGGGTTAGAATAATCAAATTTTTTTTCTTTTATTAATAAGTTTGTGTTATCAAAAAATTTGAAACTTACATCTGGCGTTTTATCTGCTTTATAGTAATATACTAAATATGTTGCACCTAAATTTCTAGCTTCTAATATACCTTTACAGGTAATTAAGTTACTAGTAAAATCCAAAAAGTTATACCCATCCTCTGGTTTGTTATACCCAGGAGGATTAATTAAAGCCCTTTTATATTCTCTTATCCAGAAAAATGTGTCCCCTGCTTTATTTACAGGGTAAGTAACTAGTACTGCATTTGTAGGAGTATTATTTTTAACATAAGTAAAAACACTAGGTGCTGTGTTTACATCAGTAAAATATATAGGAACATAAAATTCCATTAAGCTTAATATAAAAAAAGGTAATATAATAAAAAAAGAAACAACTCCCCATTTTTTTAATAAAAATCTTTTAATTCTTAATTTAGAACTGCTAATTTTTAATTTTATAAAATCTAAAAATGTAACATAACCATATCCTGTAAAAACAAGCTCAATTAATAAAATTATAATGCCAAGCCTTGCTAAAACCCTAAACATAGGAAATAATTTCCAAAGTAAAAAACTTGGCATATAAATTTTTAACCCACTAATTGTAAAAAATGGTGGCATTGTAATAATAACCAAAAAAATTGCAACAAAACCTAAAGTTAAAACATCCATCTCCCTAGTCCACACTTTGTGACTCTTCTGTATGCTAACCTTTCTCCATATATATCTAAACCCAAACAATGCAAAAATAAAATTAACCCAACCTAAATAACTAGCACTATGTTCAGTAGGGAAATAATTATTGGTTAAAAAATACCCCCAATCATTTTGCAACCAATCAATTGCATTTTTTGTTATACCCCCAAAAAAGGGATTATCAATAGATGGTAAAAAATAATACCAAGGCCGACTTGTAAATGTAAAAAAATCTTCTAAAGGGCGTGATAGTGTGATTAAAGATAATGTTTGAGTAATATTATTGTTTCCAAGATTTAATAATTTAAAGATAAGCAACCAAAATACAAATATTATTATATAGCATATTATTCCCATTAAACTATTTTTAATGAAATGGAAAGAAACGATTCTAATTGTAATGATTTTTGCAATAAATAATTTTAAGATTATAAATAAAATAAAAAATATTAATGAAAAAAAACCATAATAATTACTAAATAAAGAAATTAACAATAAAAACAGTGTTAAATAAATATAGTTGAATGTGCGGTTCAGTTTTGAATAAAATAAAACATAATGCATAAATAAAATGACAATCCAAATATTGGATAATAAAAAATGATCTCTAAATCTATAAAAGGAATATGGCGAAAACAAAACAAATAACGTTAAAGCCACTGGAATAACAAAAGAAAAAGCACTAAAATGTTTATAAAACTTATAAATAAATATTGCATTTAAACAAGCTATAAAAATAATGCTAATATTATATATTAGAAACAATTTATCAGATCTATATAGTAAGAGGAGTAAAATATTACTTAATTCTGGTGATGTAAAAACACCAACAATGGGTCTGTGTAAAAAAGAAACACTACTGATTAAAAAATCTATATTATCACCAATTATACCAATAATCATTCTAATTCTTTGTTATAATATCTGATATACAAAATTTTTGGTTTTAAATATAAGTATCTATTATCTAATTTAGAGGTATGGTATGCCAAATTGTTCAAGTTATAAGTGTTGGCAGAAATAGTTTCTACATGCTCAATTTGTTTTAAACTTGAAATCATATAACTATTTCCCCATATAGTATTTAATATTGGTACCTGGTTATAATAATATGCATTGGTATCAAATACTATCAAAGTGTTGTCATCAATATTTATATTTCTCAAATCACCCATAAAATCTAGTTGAATCGCATATGATTTAATATAACTCTCTAAAGCTATCCAGTTAAATAAACTAAAACATACAAATAAAAAAGTTAATAATACAAACATATAATTTTTTAAGAATGAATAAAATAAAATAACTATAAATATTGAGACAAAAAAACTAATACTTAAATTCAATCTATCATTGATGCCCCCCAAAGATAAAACATTTTTTGTTGGAATGAATGAAATAATTGTAAGTAGTACTGCAAAAAAAGAAAACCCTTGTATTAATCTATCTTTGTCTTTTATTATTATTCCCTTTTGTATTGATAATTTCGTTATAAAAAGAAGAAATACTATCAATATCATTGATGCAAATAACAACAATATTTTCCCAGATAAATTACTTAATACATTAATATGACCTAATTGTTGGATTATAAACTTATAGAACCCAGGACCAAAAAATGAATGTAAAGAGTTCTTAATAATAAATAATTGTTCACTAACAGAAATGTTAAAACTTGGTTCTTTTACATATTTATCTATACCCGATATAAAGATAACCCATCTTTTATATAAAATATATGCTCCGAGACTACTAAATATTGCAAATATTTGTATTACTTTCTCTTTAATATTTAACCTAATTGGGTTTTCAATAAAAAAAGTTATTGCACTTAAAAAGAAAAGGAAACCAAAACCAATTTCATATGTAATTAACGAAACAAATAAAAAGAAAAACAATGAGAAAAATCTAAAAATATTATTTTTTATAGATAATGATAAAAAGGCCATTGATAAAAAAAACATTGAAAACAAAGACATTTGTGCAGATAACCAAAACATGCTTGCAAAATGAACTGGAAATAAAATAAAAAAAATAATAACATAAAGTGAAAAAAGTTTATTCAATCCAATCTTGACTAATGAAATATAAAGATTAATTGCTGTAATAATAAATAAAAATTCTGTGAACAAATGATATAACATGATTCTATCTTGAAAAAGGATTAATTGAAAAGGTAAGAAGAAAAGCCAATAGGGTCTTTGTAATATACCAATACCACTTTGCCAAATAAAAAACGTAAAAACATTATCAAAACTCTTTGCATGAAATAAATATATAACTCGAAAAGTATCCCAATCATCAGAAATCAATCCAAGATTTTGTATATTTTGAATTCCAAAAGCAACAATTACAAATAAAACAATCACAAGAATATGTGTTCGAGTTTTATTTTTTTGATAATAATTTCTTATGTATCTGATCATATTTCCTCCCCAGTTTATAACTTTGTTTAGAATATTTTTCATAATCACTAAAAATATCTTTTATGGCATTAACATAATTATCAACATTTTGATCAGTAACAATACCTGCACTAAACTCCTTGATATCTATGACTGTTGAATGAGTATCTGTTGTCAATACTGGAAGACCAAAGCAAAAATATTCCCTACATTTCATACTGTCACCATAGTAATTAAAACTCCAATTGCCATTATATAAAGCCAAACCAACGCTACTGCTTGCTATTTCTTTAAGTGCTTGACCATGTGATAAAAACCCTAAAAAAAACACAATATCATCTAAATTATTTTTCTTAACATAATTTTTTAACTCATTTTCTTTATCTCCAGTACCTATAACTTTCAAAGAAATATCTGGAAAAAACTTCCTCAGATAATTCAATGCATCAAAGAAATTGTAAAAATCGAGTTGATTCCCCAACACTCCAAGCGTAACTAAACTATGTTTCTTCTTAGTATAATTAATATATTTTCTAAATTCATTTGAGGGTGTGTTAGGTACCAATATATTCTTTGATTCTTGAACTCCTATCAATTTCTTCTGTTTTTGAATTCTCGCAGAAACAGACCATACAAAATCTGCATGCAAAGCAACAAACTTATCAATAAAATCATATATTCTATTTAAAATTTTATTATTAAACCGTGTTTTTGTATAATCAGTTGAATAAAAAATCAATTTATTAACTATACCAACCTTCTTCAATAAAAGCCCTATTATTGCATTTAAAGGATTTACACCAATACAAGTGATACGTTTAGTAGATCTCTGAAAAATAAAAAAAGTTAAAGTAAATATTATCTGAGAAATATACATTATTACAAATGGGGATTTTATAGTCCTAATAACTTTTCTATCGACTTCTCTCCCATTATTAAATTCATAACAATAACTTAAAAATTCCCCATTCATTGGGTGTCTAATAAACAAAAAGTGCTCACCTAAACTATTCAATGTTTCAACTAATGTATTAGTGGGAGATTCAACTATATTTCCGTTTACTAAATATGCGTGTGATATAATTAATTTCATTAAATTGAATACTCCTTGTTTCTAGGTGCACTTACTAATATTGATAGTTGTTGAACTACTGGAGACTTAATTTTATCATATTTTGGAACAATTCGAATACCATCAACCAATCCTTTAAATTTAATAAATAACTCATCAAATGAACGAATATAGTAAAACAACAACAGTAATCTACTTATTACTAACATTGGAAATAAAAACAACAAAATTATATTATTTAGATTTCTCCAGTAACTAATTATTCTATTTCTCTCAGAGTAATAAATTTCCAAAGAACTTGGTGCTTTTGCACCACCTAATACATGAACAACAAATGTATTTGCCAAATAAACAACTTTATATCCTAAGTTTCTAACTCTCCAAGATAAGTCAATATCCTCAAAATACATAAAATAGTCTGCAAACCCATCTAATGAAACAAATAGTTCTTGTCTTATGAATAATGCACAACCACTACCCCAAAAACTTTCAATAAATTTATTTTCTCTTTTAAAAACAGACATTCCTTTTGAAATAGATGTCCCAGAAAAAGGTATAAATGTACCACCTTTGGAAAATACAGTATTATCAATATTTAAAATTGTTGGACAAATTATTCCAACATTCTTATGTTTGTCAAAAAAATTACATACATTCTGAATTAATGATTCATCACAAATCGTATCATTATTTAATAAAAGTAAGTATTTATAACAAATTTTGTTCTTATTTAAATGATTTAACATATAATTATAACCACCACTATAACCCAAATTTCCGTTTGTTTGTAAAATTATAACCTCAGGATAATTATTTTTCACAAATAAAACTGAATTATCAATAGATTGATTATCAACTAAATAAATATCAAAATGGTTATATTTCTGTGTTTTTAAACTATCCAAACAACTCTTTAAATATTTTTGACCATTATAATTAAGTATAAATATACCTAACTCTTTTTTTAATTTTTCCATTATCTTTTATTACAATTTAACATCAAATAACTCTTTTTAATTTTTTCTTATCTATATATTTTATATCTATTAAATTTTTTCTAAATGCGTATAATATTGGGGAATTTATACGCTTAAAAACTATGAATTCAGATTTAATTAATTTTTTAACAAGATTTTTGGCTTTAAATTTTTCATCGGGTCTTTTATGATACTCAACAAATACTCTTCTTATTCGCTTTAAATCCTTCAAATCTGAATTTAATATAACTTCATACTCAGCCCCTTCAATATCAATTTTCATCAAATCACACTCATCTTTTATGTATTTATCTAATAAATCATGAATTGTAATTGACATAACCTGCTGACTAGATTCACTCGGTGCAGTAACTATTGAAGAACCTAAAGTTAAACGAGGTTCATAATATATTTTAATAGTACCACTTGATTCCCACATAGCCATGTTATAAACATCAATTTTATCTGTAAGCAAATTCAATTTAACATTTTTTTTAAGTTGATTAAAATTTTCTCTATCTGGTTCTAGTGCTATTATACGCGTTATTTCACATTCAAATGCTGCTTGTATAGAAAATGTCCCAATATGCGACCCAACATCTACTATTACCCAATCTTTAATAAAATCCCTCTCAATATATGGGAAATATTGATTAGTAAAATAATCCTCGATAATAGCAACCATATCTCCACTATTAAACCGAACAATAAATCTTAAATTATTGCGTAATGTAACAATAGTATTTTTTTTAAGATAAAAATTATTTATCAAATACTCAAACCAATTTTTAACAGTGAATAGTAGCCCAAACAGTAAATACAATTTATAAATTTTCTTATTCATAAAGGTGTCCTAATTTAATATCAATTCTTTATATATTGGTTCAAATTTTAAATGTAATTTAGCCTTTTCGACATTTAAGACCAAATTTTGTAATGTATTAGTATTCTTTACCTTATATTCAACATTAAAATTGCCGTATTTAAGATGTAATAATTCAATTAATTTACTTATTGCAACTCTTTTTGGATTTGAAATATTAAAAACATCAGTATTATGATATGATATTGCCTTTATCAAAGAGCAAACAGCATCATCAACATGTAAAAAATTTCGAGACTGTTTACCATTACCAAAAACTGTTATTTTACTTTCTTCTTTAATACCTCTTACAAAATTGTAAATTACACCTTTATTATTACCTTCGCCATATACATTAGGAAATCGTAATATCACATAATTAATACCATAATTATTATTAAAATAAAAAATAGCATCCTCTGCATACATTTTGGACAAACCATATAAAGTATTTGGATTTCTTGGATCATCTTCAAAAGATTCTGCTCCAATAGGTTCTCCATATACGGCACCAGTAGAGGAAAATATGATTTTTTTGACATTATTTTTATGCATTTCTTCGAGCAGATTTAATGTAGCTTGAACATTAATCCTCATAAGTTCATCAACATTATCTGAAAAAATTCCAGCTAAATGAATTATTGAATCTAAATTCGGATTATTTTGAAAAAATAATTTTATATCTTCAATAATTAAAAGATCACCATTAAAATTCGTATATTCAATATCATTATTTTTCGAAAGCTCATTTATAAGGTGAGAACCTATAAAACCATCTGCACCAGTCACTCCAACTTTTACTTTTTCCATAACCATTTTTCTTTTTTCAATATTTCAATAAACTCAGAATCATCAAGTGTTTTTGCATTATTAGAATTAAATTCATCTAATTCAAAATTATTTAGATTTTTATATTTTTCTTGCAATTCTACGCTGGCATATTGAGGTAATATTACATAATATCTATCATTTAAAACCTTCGTACTTGGAGATTCGTTTTTTGAAACCAATACTTCGTGCATTTTTTCCCCTGGTCTTGATCCAATAACCACTTTTTGAGTGTCTTTATTCCCAAATAGTTTAATCATTACATTAGCAATATTTGCTACACGAGTCGACCGCATACGCATAACAAAAACTTCACCACCAACTGAATCTTCAACAGCCTGAAATATTAAGCTAATTGCTTCTCTTGTACTCATCAAAAACCTTGTCATCATAGGTTCAGTTAAAGTAACTTTATTGTTTTCTAAAATTTGTTTTTTAAACAATGGTAATACACTTCCATTTGTTCCCATTACATTTCCCCCTCTAATACAGATAAACTTAGTATCAGAAATATAATTCTGATTTGCATTGATCATGATTTTTTCTCCTACAGCCTTTGTAACACCATAAAAATTAAATGGATCTACAGCCTTATCGGTAGACACATCTACAACTTTTTTGACATTATTTTCTATCGCAGCTTCAACTACATTTTGTGTTCCATAAATGTTAGTTAATACCGCCTCCCATGTATTTTCCTCACAAACAGGGACATGCTTTAATGCTGCAAGGTGAAACACATAATCAACACCTTTCATCGCAAAACTTAGAATATTTTTATCTCTAATATCACCAATAATAAATTTTAATCTTGGATCATCATATTCCCTTCGCATTTCTACCTGTCTGTGTTCTCCCCTTGAATAAACTCTAATTTCTTCAGCATCATACTTTTCTAACAATTGCGAAACCAATTCATGTCCCCATGACCCTGTTCCACCTGTATTTAATATAGTTTTATTGTTAAACATGTATATTTCATAAATTTTATACTTATAATATTTTACTTTTTCTCAAAAAATTAAAAAGTCTTATCTCCATCTTAGTTGAAAAAAACAAGAATACGAAAAGATGCCCACAATTATACAAAATATCAAAAAAAGTAAATTTATACTTTAACTCAACCAAAGCTTTCCACCTTAATTGGAATGTTAATTTATCTGTTTTTTTGAGATTTTTATGACTATTACTATCACCTATAATTCTATATTTCAAAACAAATTTTTCAACATTTGCAAATTTAAAAAACTTTCCAGCCCTAAGCCAAAAATCAAAATCATCTATGGGTACATATTTATGATCATATTCACCAACTTTATCATATACTTCTCGTCTAGCCATTATTGTTGGATTTGGGAATGGATTAAATTTATAAATTGAAGCTTTTATTGCATCATCTGTTTTTGGATAAAATCTCTTATATAAAAATTTTGAGTCTTTATCAATTATTTTCATATTTCCTATACATACACCAATATCTTTGTGTTTTTGTAAAAACCTGAATTGGTTTGAAATTCTTGATTGCTCAGCAATGTCATCAGCATCCATTGTCATGATATATTTCCCCCGTGATAAGTTAACACCTTTATTCCTAGATTTAGCAATATTCAAATTAACATTATTTTTAACTACGATAATCCTATTATCTTTAATTGCATACTTTTCAATGATTCCCAAAGTATTATCAGTGCTATAATCATCAATAATGATGAACTCAAAATCCTTATAAGTTTGTTTTAAAATACTTTCAATCGCTAACGCAATATAATTTGAAGCATTATAAGAAGGCATAACTACTGAAACAGCAGGAATTGAGTTATTTATCATTTGTTTTTTTTCGAATTATATATAGAGTTCTACCTATCACTTCTTGATATACATAAGCTAAATACAATGAAATAATGCCAAGTGCACTCATTAAGACTCCATTAAATAAAATTAAAATTAAAGTACTAAAAAAAGTTGGTGAAAATATTAACTTATTATTGAGTATTGATATAATTACGCCAAAACAAAGAATTATAAGCGATATAAAAGTGATAAACACCCCCAAATACCCAATATACTTTAAAGGTTTCACAGAAAAAGACAAAATTCCAGTTTTTGCAAAAGTAATATTTCTTCTAAAATTATAAAATGGTTTCCCAAAAATTCTCTCTCTAGCCGTATAATTAATAATTGTTGATTTAAAACCAAGCCAAGGTACTAAACCTCTCAAAAACCTATTGTGCTCTTTTAACTTATTGAGCTCATCTAAGACTTGTCTATCAAGCAATTTAAAATCAGCCATTCCCTTATTGATTTTGGTGTCACTAAGTAAATTAACAAAATTATAAAAGAGTTCAGAAAAAAACTTCTTAAACCATGTTTCTCCCTCAGTTGAAACTCGCAAAGTATGAACTATCTTAAACCCTTCTTGCCATTTTTCAATCATTAGAGGGAAAACTGAAGGAGGGTGTTGTAAATCTGAGTCAAAATATATTACCACATCTCCCATTGCAGACTCTAACCCTGCAGTTAAAGCAATTTGATGACCAAAATTTCTACTTAAGTCAATCCCCTTTACAAAAACATATTTCTTTGAAAGTTCCAATATTACCTTCCATGTATCATCCTCACTACCATCGTTAACAAGAATAATCTCAAAATCATAACTTTCCAAATGCACTTTCACAACGTTAATTATTTCATCAACCAACAAGGGCAAATTCCTACCCTCATTATAACAAGGCGTTACAAATGATATTAGTTTCATAGTATTCTAATTGTAACATTTTAAAAATAAGTATGACAAATAATCTTTGTATGTGCCACTTTTTAATCTACCAGTATTTAACTCATATCCCAAATCTGCATTTAACTTTTTTTCTCTTTTTGCATTATTATCATAAAATCTTACTAAACGTAACCGATACCAAACTGCTAGTGTATCATTTACAAAACTCCAAATCCCATTACTTGTAAAAAGACCAACAATACTTGATTGTCCAAAGTCCATATCTACCTCTACTGGTGCATCATAGATTTTTGTAAAACCCAAATAATTTGCAACTGCAAGTATTTCTATATCAAATGCAAATCTTTTTACTACTAACCTTGGTAATACTTTTTCTAATACTTTTCTTTTATACGCTTTAAGCCCTGTTTGGGTATCTCGAATTTTTAAACCAAATAATAATTTAACAAATAAATAATATCCATAAGTTAATATTTTACGCTTTAGTGGATAATTTACCTTACTTGCAGAGTGTAACTTACTACCTACTATAATATCAGCATTGTACCATTTCATATGCTCTAACAACATTACTATCCCCTCTTTATTAATGTCCCCTCCACTATCAATAAATGTAATAATGTCTCCTTTTGCTTTTTGCATTCCATAGCGAACAGCTTGCCCTTTTCCATAATTATTTTTATACCCATACACCTTTATTTTAGAGCTGTTAGTTTTTTTTGCCTCATTATAAGAATTATCTAAACTTGTTCCATCTACTACTGCAATAATTTCATATTTGTAGTTAGTTTCATTTAACACACTTGATAATTCTACTAACTCTTTTTGTATTGTTTTTTCTTTTTTATAAACTGGAACTATTACCGATAAAAGCTTAATTTCCATGTTTTATTTTTGTTTAAATACTAGATCCCCGCATACGCGAGAATGACAATTAATTAGATTTACTAACCGTTGCTTTTATAAAGTGCTTGTACAAAGTTAAGATATAGAAAAATAAAATTACTAACATGCTAACTATATTTACTAATATAACCTGATTTATGTTTGAATGAAACAAGATTATACCAACTATCTGGGTTAATGAACCAATCATAAGTATAAATATTATAATATTTTTAGTAGCACCTATAAAAAAACCTGTCATTGTCTGCATTAAAGCATATAACAACATAAATATACTAAATATACCAAGATATGGTATAGCAAGAGGGTACTTTCCACCAAAAACATA
>Ga0114931_10000505_pt1 | contig 47173 bp, 46 predicted proteins | sample 2SBtaG_FD_89579 | JGI IMG/M metagenome (GOLD analysis project Ga0114931, IMG submission 89579) | Deep subsurface microbial communities from Kolumbo volcano to uncover new lineages of life (NeLLi) - 2SBTROV14_V59a metaG | ecosystem: Environmental > Aquatic > Marine > Volcanic | place: Kolumbo... | reverse complement strand
TAGCGACTATGTCCTCGAAAAAAGATGCCATGGTCAATATCGGCGGCTTTCTCGCGATGAACGACGAGAAGCTCTACGAGAAAGCCTGTGCGCTGGTGGTTGTATACGAAGGTCTGCACACCTACGGAGGTATGGCAGGTCGCGACATGGAAGCGCTCGCCATCGGTATTACCGAAAGCGTCGACGACGATCACATTCGAGCCCGGGTTGGACAGGTCGAGTACCTGGGCGAAAAACTCAAGAAAGCCGGCATTCCAGTCGTTACGCCGATCGGCGGGCACGCCGTATTTCTCAATGCGCGCAGAATCCTGCCGCACATCCCACAACAACAATTTCCTGCCCAGGCTCTGGCCGCTGCCCTGTACCAGGAGTCCGGCGTCCGCTCGATGGAACGTGGTGCCGTTTCTGCCGGTCGCGACAAAGAGACGGGTGAAAACTACATGCCTAAACTTGAGCTTGTACGGCTCACCATACCGCGACGGGTCTACACGCAGGCGCACATGGACGTTACCGCCGAAAGCGTCATTCGCGTCGCCGAAATCGCAGACAAGGTTCGCGGACTACAGTTTACTTACGAGCCTGAAATGCTACGCTTCTTCCAGGCACGATTCAGACACTAGGCAACTTTTGTAGCTGAGTCTGCCTTCTGTGCTGCCATTATGGTTATGATTGCGTCGACGACGATCCAGGCACAAAGAGAGCAACAGACCGAATGCAGTACAAGATCAGGGCAGCATCACTGGCGGACAGTGAAATCATCGCAGGTTTTAACTCCTTGATGGCCGAGGAGACCGAGGGACGGCCGCTGGACCCGGATGTTATTGGTCCGGGTGTGTCGCGCCTGCTGGTTGACACGAACAAGGGCCGTTACTGGCTCGCAGAAGCTGATGGCGAGGTTATTGGCCAGATCATGGTGACCTACGAATGGAGCGACTGGCGCAATGGTATGCTGTGGTGGATTCAGAGCGTGTATGTGCATCCCGGGCACCGCCGCAAAGGCGTTTTTTCTGCGCTGTATAGACATGTCGAGTCGCTGGCCCGCGAAAACGATGCCCGCGGATTGCGCCTGTATGTTGAACAGAACAACAAGCGTGCACAAGAAACCTACGAGGCTTTGGGAATGCTTAGTCCGAACTACCAGGTCATGGAAGCTATCTTTGGAGATTCAAAATGCTAGAAGCTGGCGCGAAAGCCCCTGAATTTGTACTCAATGACCACGAAGGCGTCGAGACCTCCCTTTCCGACCTGCTACAAAACGGCCCGCTGATTTTGTACTTCTATCCCGCCGACTTCACACCTGGCTGCACCAAAGAAGCCTGTTCGATTCGTGATATCCATAACGATATTCAGTCTGTCGGCCTGCAGGTTGCCGGCGTCAGTCCGCAGGATGAAGAGAGCCACCAGCGTTTCCGGGAAGAGCACAAGCTACCCTTCGTTCTGCTCAGTGATCCGGAAAAGGTCGCGATCAAGATGTACGACGTCGATGGTCCTTTTGGCGTCGGCGTTCGGCGCGCAACATTCCTGATCAGTCAGGATCGCACGATCAAGGACGCGATGATGGCCGATGTCCGTGTCGGACGTCACAAGGAGTTTATTGAAAAAGCGGTCATCCTGAGAGAAACCGCCGGGCTCAAATCCGGCTAGTCACCCTGGACTGTGACGATAACCCGCCTTGCATGCGGCGCGTGCCGGTGTTCCCAAAGATAAACACCTTGCCAGGCCCCCAGTGCACAGCGACCGCCCGCCACCGGAATATTCAGATCCGATTGCGTCAATATGCTGCGCACATGCGCCGGCATATCATCGGGTCCTTCGGAATTATGGGTAAATGCAGGGTCACCATCCGGAACCTGGCGTGACATAAATGTCTCAAGATCCCGCATCACGTCCGGGTCGGCGTTTTCGCAAAGCATCAACGAAGCGCTCGTATGGCAGATGAAGACGTGGCACATGCCGGTATCAATACCGGATGTCGCGACAATTCGCTGCACCTCGCCACTCAGGTCGTACGTACCGCGACCTTTGGTTTGCAGCAACAGTTCATCGCGAACGATCACTGTACCGGCACGTACGGCGCCCCGTAACGAAGTCGTATTGTTTTGGTTTTGCCGAACCACGGAATGGAAACGATATAAATGTTGTCATACTCGTTCTCGTCAATCGGCGGGACTTTCTTGCTGGCACCCATGTTGCCAATCAACTCCGGCACCGTATTGCTGTGCCCCACAACGAGAACAATCTCACCCTTATGCTGCCGGACGATCTCATCCATGATCGTTCCAGTGTTCGCGGCGTCATAAGAGTTAATCGGCAGATTCAGCGCGCTTGCGACCGGCTGCACTGTCTCTTCTGTACGCCGAAACGGAGTGGAGTAGATGGCATCGACCCCGGCGATGACGTCGGCATCGACCAACTGCCTGGCTAACTCTGCTGCGCGAAGTTTTCCTGCCTCACTGAGACCGGGATTCTCAAGCGGCAATACCGCCTTTTCAGCATGGCGTACAAAAATAACGGTCGTCGTCGCCTGGGATTCGAAAAACCATGCCAGAGCGACGGCCATCGCCGTGTAAATAATGATGACCTGAAGACGGCGCCGGCGGCGCCGGCGTTGCCGGTCAATATCGGACTTGGGCTTGCGCATGGAATGCGACTTTACCGGTCCTCGCGGTCATCGGCAACGACCCGATATTCACCCTCAATGACGCCACCGGTCGCGGTGCTGTTCTTTTCGTTGCGTCGCGACATTTGGCTGCGTAGCTGTCGCTTGAACCACCAGACCCGCAAACCAATGACAGCGGCCATTATGAGGACGATACTGCCAACAATCACAAACGCGAAAAAACCCAACACAATCGATGCCCCGATCGCCAGTGCACCAACGATAATTACGAACAGATTCGCAATTGGATTTCCCGCCGGGAAACCGCGATTAACCGAGGAATATTTCAATCCGCTTTCCTTGTAGTGAAACCTTGCCAGCCAATGAGCTCAGTATGGGGTCATTCATGATGAACGCAAGCACGGCAATAATAATCATATTACTTTGTTTTTTATCAAAGCATTACACGCGTTTATTAAACCGTAACTCACCATCAGTCGTAGCCGCATCAAATACTCAGACCATCATTTGTGCCGCTTATTCGCCGCATTATCAACAAACCGGGAAGCCCGAGGTTGAATCCTCCCGGCGCTACAAGCACAATGCGCCCGCGTCAGACCTGACACGGAGAGGTGGCAGAGCGGTTGAATGCACTGGTCTTGAAAACCAGCAAGGGTTAATAGCCCTTCGTGGGTTCAAATCCCACCCTCTCCGCCATACATTGATAGCGGCAGCCGGCTAAAACCAGTCATAGCTGCCTTACTTCGGGGTGTAAGTTCGTCGCCCATTCGTGGCACAAATCAGCCAAGTACTGGCATAGCCCAGATTCTGTGATGCTCGCGGGAATAATAATATCTTGTGCGGGCCTACGCTTGCCCTCTGAGCCAAAGTAGTAAGCTTTCCAGCACCCGTCAACTTTCGAGACTAGAACGTCCCGTCCAAAAACGTCGAACTTTAGAGCTGCCATCAATCGGGCACCTTGATCAATTCACGACCGGCTGGAAAGAGTCACAATTTGCCTGCCGCCATTATATCACCCGATTTCCAAGCCCGGACGGGCCGCGCTAATGAGGATAAGCCGGTGGCGGCGGCTCGGACGCGGTATTTTCCGACCTGCTCAATAATCCTCCCGCGGGAGGAATTTCGAGCACTTTGGACCAGGTGCCCTTGGGGTAAAGATCTTCATCAATCATGTCCTGGGAACTCCAATGCCATCGCGCCTGAGGAGATCCCAGCGGTCCTTGTCGTCTTCGGTAATAACAACCGCGTGACCGTCACAACACAGGCGCTTCACCGATTCGATGGGTAAGGCAGAACGGCCCTCGCCGCCGGCGAGCGCGGTCTGGTCAACGTGTACCGTGACCAGGTAGTTGTCGTTGCTCTGACCATTACTACGGTCGCCCGAAAGATACTCTCCGACCAGGTTCACAAAGGCATCGGCCTGCCGCGCTGACCAGGACGTGTCAACGAGGTCGGGTATGGCCAGCAATTCGTCTTCGTTACCTCGATTCGCTACTCGCGTCAGCGCCCGGACTTGTAGGAGCGCGCCCTGCGCGCGAAACCGGCCCTTGGTTGTGCTTCCGCCAGTGTGCAGATTTTGAGCAGCCTTGCGGCTGCCGCTACGCTTCGCGCGCAGGGCGCGCTCCTACGGGTCACAGCGATGGTGCAGCCAGGCGGCGCGTTCATCGAACTGGCGAATCATTACCAGTAACTCGTAGGTCTCGGCATTAATGCGGGCGCAACGCCTGACGACGGTCCGGTCGAGATCATCGATGAGCAGCAGTGTTTCGGACGGTGGAATCAGCGGCTTCATGACACGTCCTTGTGGGAGAATAAGGACCTGTAATTATGTAGCAATAAAGAGAAAATCAATTATAAAACAGTGAGTTAAATGCTATTTATAGCTTTCACCCGCCGTCCCAGGATATACGGCGCCTGAACCCTCAAATATATTCTGCAGTAGCCAGCTCAATCAGCCATGAGTGGTCAGGGAATCTCAGCCGAAGAATCGGCCAAGGGCTTGATTCAGCGAATTGATGACCTCACTATGGAGACCACAGGCGGCTTTTAGCGCGCCAAGGCTTATGAGCTACCGTGGTAGAATCCACGAATCAGTAACGCTAAGGAGTTACACGAATGCAAGACAATCTAAATTCAATGGCACCCGTTTCCAGCCTCGCGGTTGCCGACCGGTCCGAGTTTATCTGGAAGTGCTACGCGCACGTTGTGGGTGCAATCCTGGCGCTTATTGCCGTTGAATACTACTTATTCAATTCAGGTGTTGCCGGAGCTATCGCTCAAGCGATGATTCGAAGCCCGATGGCTGTCTTAATCGGATTTATCGCATTGAGCTGGGGTGCCGGCCACGTTGCGCACCGTCTTGAGTCCACCGCAGCCCAGTACGCGGCATTTGCCGCATTTGTCGTTCTATGGGCCATCATGTTCGTGCCAATTCTTGGCATTGCCATGCAAATTGGCGCACAACGCGGTATCAATATTATTGAAAACGCCGCAACCGTGACTGTGTTTGGCTGTGCCGGTCTTATCGCAACCGTCATGATTACGCGCAAGGATTTTTCGTTCCTGCGAGGAATCCTGGTCTGGGGATTCTTCATTGCTCTCGGCTTGATCGCCGCATCCTGGGCATTCGGCTGGAATCTCGGTACCTGGTTCTCGGTGGGAATGATCGGATTTGCGGGCGTCGCCGTCTTATACGACACCTCTAACATCATGCATCACTACCCGCAGGATAAATACGTGGCGGCCTCGATGGCACTGTTCGCATCCATTGCCATGATGTTTTTCTACATATTACGACTGTTCATGAACCGCAACTAATCAGGCAACGATAACTTCCAAACCACCCATGTACGGTTGCAACGCCAGCGGCACGCGAATGCTGCCGTCATCGTTTTGGTAGTTTTCCATGACGGCTATCAGCGCCCTGCCCGCTGCAACACCTGAGCCGTTCAAGGTATGAATCAGCTCCGGTTTGCCTGAGCCGGGAATCCGGCGACGCGCTTTCAGTCGACGTGCCTGATAGTCGTTGTAATTGCTGCAGGAGGAGATCTCACGATACTTCTTCTGGCCGGGTAACCAGACTTCGATATCGTAGGTCTTGGTCGAGCCAAAACCGACGTCACCGGCACACAGTGCAACAACGCGATACGGCAACTGCAGCTTTTGCAGGATGACCTCGGCATGCCCGGTGAGTGTCTCCAGTGCCGCCATCGATTCACCCGCCGCAACGAAATGCACAAGCTCGACCTTTTCGAACTGGTGCTGACGAATCATGCCGCGTGTATCCTGGCCATAGGAGCCCGCCTCGGAACGAAAGCACGGTGTATGTGCGACGTAGCGTATGGGTAACTCATTAACCTCAAATATGGCATCCCGTGCCAGATTCGTAAGCGGTACTTCGGCCGTGGGAATCAGGTAAAACGGTGTCTCTGTCTCCGTCTTGAACAGATCCTCCTCGAATTTTGGCAACTGGCCGGTACCGAGCAACGCCTGTTCGTGTACGAGGTAGGGAACGTAACTTTCCTCGTAACCATGCTCTTCAGTATGCGTATCCAGCATGAACTGAATCAGTGCGCGTTGCAGCCGCGCCAACGGACCATTCATCACGACGAATCGAGAGCCGGACATCTTGCTGGCAGCGTCAAAATCGATCATGCCAAGACTTTCGCCAAGCTCGATATGATCACGTGCTGCAAAGCCGGGTTCAGTCGGCTCGCCCCACACTCTTACTTCCGCGTTATCGCTTTCGTCTTTGCCGTCCGGGACGCTTTCGTCCAGCAAATTTGGCAGGTCCAGTTCGATCTCACGCAGCTCAGCCTGTACTGCCTGCAATGCGGACTCGCTGCTTGCCAGGCGGTCCCCGAGATCCTGCACCGCGGCCAGCAACGGCTCGATATCCTCGCCCTGCGCCTTGGCCTTGCCTATGCTTTTTGCACTGGCGTTGCGTTCACTTTGCAGCTGTTCGGTTTCCACCTGCAGCGCCTTGCGACGTTCTTCCAGTGACAAGTAGCCATCGGCATCAAATATGTAGCCGCGCCGGGCCAGATTGGCGGCAACATCAATGGCAGACTGGCGAAGTAATTTTGGGTCAATCATGGCTTCTTTTTAGTCCCACTGTCCTGGTTACGGCGCTCGATCTCCTCGAGCTTCTCACGAATACGAATCTCCAATCCGCGCGGCACGGGATGATAATACTTCACCGGGCTCATGTCGTCGGGAAAGTAGCTCTCGCCAGCCGCATGTGCATCATCCTCATCGTGTGCGTAGCGGTAATTCTCGCCGTAACCCAGATCCTTCATGAGACCTGTCGGCGCGTTGCGAAGATGCAGCGGCACCTCCAGCGAACCGAGCTCCCTGGCGTCGGCCAGGGCCGCTTTAGACGCCGTATACACAGCATTGCTCTTCGGCGCACAGGCCAGATAGACAACAGCGTGTGCGATAGCCAGCTCGCCCTCGGGACTGCCCAGGCGCTCCTGCGCCTCCCAGGCATTCAGCGTCATCTGCAGGCTGCGCGGATCGGCGTTACCTATGTCTTCGGACGCGACCCGAATCAGCCGCCGCGCAATGTACTGCGGATCACAGCCACCATCGAGCATGCGCATCAACCAGTACAGCGCGGCATCCGGGTCCGTTCCGCGTATGGACTTGTGCAGCGCCGAAATCTGGTCGTAAAAATATTCACCCTGCTTGTCGAAACGGCGGCGGCTGCCAGAGGCGACTTCTGTGACAGCTGCTTCGCTTATCCGGCCGTCTTCGCTGAGGTCGGCCGCCAGCTCCAGCAGGTTGAGCGCCCGCCTCGCATCGCCATCGGCCGCCATCGCGATGAGCTCAAGCGACTCGTCACTGATCGAGTAATTCCCGCCGAGGCCGCGCTCCTCGTCCTGCAGCGCCCTTAGCAGGATGTCTCTGAGATCTCCGACCGTCAGCATCTTCAGGACATAAACGCGAGCCCGGGACAACAACGCATTGTTCAGTTCGAACGACGGGTTTTCGGTGGTCGCACCGATGAACGTCAATGTACCGTTCTCAACGAATGGCAAAAACGCATCCTGCTGCGATTTGTTGAAGCGGTGCACTTCGTCCAGGAACAGGACGGTGCTGCGATTGTGCATCTGCCGATGCTGCTCCGCCTCGGCGACTGCGGCCCTGACGTCCTTGACACCGGCCATCACTGCCGATAGAGCAATGAAATGCGACTCCGTGGTTGCGGCGATCATACGATCCAGCGTGGTCTTGCCGGTTCCCGGTGGGCCCCAGAAGACCATTGAATGCGCCCGGCCCTGCGCAATCGCCCGATAGAGGGGCTTGCCGTCGCCCAGAAGGTGCTTCTGTCCAAAAAAGTCAGACAGCCTCATAGGCCGCATCCGGTCGGCCAATGGACGCTCAATGTCGGTTTCACTGCTGAAAAGGTCAGTCAATGTCGGCGCTTGGCTAATCGATCCTCGGCTCGCAGGCACCAACCACCCATACCTGCCAGACCGATCACGAGACCCAGGACTATACCGCCGGCGTCGGCCGCCCAATCGAACCATTCAGCCGTCCGATAGCTCACCATGCGCTGACAAATCTCAATCATGAGACCAAATAACAGCAATCCGAAGCCAATTTTCCAATAGGAACGCCTGTGATACAGCCCCGAAAACCACAATGACAACAGCAAAAAAATTATCCCATGAAACCACTTGTCGATACCATCGAGCCGGGCAATGACCTTGAATCTGTCATCCCAGAACCAGACGGCCGGCATCAGCATCGAGGCAAGTACAAAAAGCAGGAGGATCAGGCTGGCTACCTGCCAACGTCCTGTGTACCGAAGTGGCAGCATCTAGGGAGCGGCTGCACTGGTGGTCGCCGGCGTACCCACCAGATCGACTCCGTCAGGAACCTGAAACTCGAAACGATCGGCGGCGATGGGCTCATTCACCTTTACGTCGTAGAGGGCAATGAGTGTCGTCTGTTCAAGTTTGTCGAAAAACACCATGCGTCGTAATTTGTTATCGATGAAACCCAGTTTCACACGATTAAAACCACTCTCCTTGTCTTTGGGTTCCAGGCTTACCCAGGTCGTCAATTCTTCTACCGTGGTGCCGTCAAAGTTGAACTGCTCAAGTGCGTTTTCTGACCCACCCAGCAACAGGGCCGGCGTATTCGCCAGCGCCTGGGTCTGAGGCTTCACGGTAACCTGCTCAAGATCGACATCGTAGCTCCAGATATTCACACCATCGGCCACCAGCCATTGCTCATAGGGTTCGGCGTACGTCCACCTGAAACGGTTCGGCCGTTCGATCTCCAGCGTGCCGCTGGTTCTCTCGATGATCGTATCTTCTGCATCAATCAACGACTGTTCGAAGTGGCTCTCAAAGGTGATGACATCAGTCACGAAATCATTGACAAGTTTCTCGCCAAGATCATCGACACTCGATTGTGCCTGCACATTGCCTGTGGCCAGTGCCAGTGCCAGCAACAAAGCTATTTTCCCTGTCAATATTTGCTTAATCATCTTTTGCCGTTGTCGGGACCAGTATTTCTCGCGTGCCATTTGACTGCAACGGGCCGACCATTCCTGCGGCTTCCATCGCCTCCACCATTCTCGCAGCCCGGTTGTAACCGATCTTCAAACGGCGCTGAACCCCTGAAATCGAAGCTTTTCGCGTCTCAAGTACGACCTGTACCGCCTGGTCATACAGCGCATCCTGTTCCGAGTCTTCATATTCGCCGGGCCTGTCGATTCCGGTCAGCCCAGGTGTTGGACTCAACGGGCCCTCCAAAATTTCATCGATATACCGCGGTGTGCCGCTTTTCTTCAGATGCCGGACAACCGCGTGCACTTCGTTGTCATCGACGAAGGCACCGTGTACACGAACCGGCAGTGATGTGCCGGGCGGCAAGTACAACATGTCGCCATGACCGAGCAAATTCTCCGCCCCCATTTGATCAAGAATTGTGCGTGAGTCCACTTTTGCCGATACCTGAAATGCGATTCGGGTCGGGACATTGGCCTCGATCAGTCCGGTGATGACATCAACGGATGGCCGCTGCGTCGCGAGAATCATATGAATGCCGGACGCCCGTGCTTTTTGCGCGAGTCGGGCAATCAGTTCCTCAACCTTCTTGCCAACGATCATCATCATGTCGGCGAGCTCGTCGATTATGACAACGATAAAGGGCAAGGGCAGCAATGTCGGATGCTCGATGGGTTTGTCTTCATCAAACAAATCGGGTGGCTTGAAAATGGGGTCCTTAATCGGCTCCCCGGCATCGATCGCATCCCGTACTTTGCGGTTATAGCCGCCAATATTACGCACACCGAGTGCCGACATCAGTCGGTAGCGACGGTCCATTTCAGCCACACACCAGCGCAACGAGTTGGCTGCTTCTTTCATATCAGTGACAACTGGCGCCAAGAGATGCGGAATGCCCTCGTACACCGATAACTCAAGCATCTTCGGGTCGATCATGATCAGGCGGACATGTTCCGGCTGCGTCTTGTAGAGAATGCTCAACACCATTGCATTAATGCCGACAGACTTACCGGAGCCCGTGGTGCCCGCGATCAGCAAATGTGGCATGCGTGCGAGGTCGGCAACGACAGAGTTGCCGCCGATATCCTTACCGAGCGCCAGCGTAAGCGGCGATGAGAGGTCATCGTAGGCACGCGACTTCAGGATTTCGCCCAGTGTCACGAGCTGGCGATTTTCATTGGGTATCTCAAGGCCGACAAACGATTTGCCCGGTATCACCTCCACGATACGAACACTGACAACCGACAGCGATCGTGCGAGATCCTTGGACAGATTCGCGATTTGGCTGACTTTTACGCCCGGTGCCGGATCGAGCTCGAAGCGTGTAATCACCGGCCCCGGAGAAACCGATTTCACTTCGACTTCAATGCTGAAATCCCTGAGCTTCAATTCGACCAGACGAGACATCGCCTGCAGCGATTCTTTTGAATATCCCGTTTTCTGTTGCGGTGGGTCATCCAGCAGCGACAGCGGTGGCAACTCGCCGGCTGCCGGTGGATCGAACAGCGGTACCTGCCGTTCTTTTTCCGCACGTTCGCTGGGCTCCAGCGTCGACATGATTGGCTCGATTCTCGGCTTGCTGCGATTCGCCTTGAGTTTCTTCTCGACGTTTACGATATCCTGTCGAGCCGCTGCGCTACGACGACCTTCCGCTTTGTCGCGCAACTCGCCCAGCTTGAACCGCGCCTTTTCGAAGCCGAGCAATGACCAGTGGCCAATGCGGTCCATCACGTTAATCCAGGAGATACCCAGAAACAGCGACACGGATGCCACCCAAAGGCAGAACAGCAGCACGCTCGCACCCAATAACTTCATCAGATCCTTGAGCCAGCCGCCGAATGCCTCACCGATGATGCCTCCGGCTGTTTCGTTAAAGCCTGCTGGTGAAAAGTGCAGCGAGGATAACGCGCAGCTTGTCACCAGAGTCGCCAGGAAGCCAGCGAAGCGAAGCCCGAAGTCAAGCTTGGTCAGTTCTACCTGCGTCTTCTGCTCGCGGTAGAGCATCCAGCCAAAAAAGAAAACCATTACCGTGAATAAATAAGCCGGTCGGCCGAAACCGGTAAACAAAAGGTCGGCCACCCATGCCCCTACCCGCCCCACGTCGTTATTGATCACATCGCTGGTCGTGGTTTGAAAGGGTCCGGGATCACCCTGATCATAGGTGATTAATGCAACCCAGAGTATTAGCGCAAGCGCCCCGAATACGTATAGCGCAGCTTCGCGCAGGGCCCTGTGCACCTGCAATGATAGTCGCGGTTCCGGTTGTTTGGCTTTCGTGGCTCTTGCCATAAAGATTCTATTTTTCCTACACTAGTCCTGACGATTTTGGTTCTGCATAAAGCTTGCCCGCATCATAGCGCTTGAAAGTCGTCCCTTGAAAGCTGAATAAGGGGACACACTTCAAGGCCTTCTGCGGGCGATCCTGTGCTTCATCTTTGCGTACGGATAAATTATACATGAGTGAATTGAAACATTGCCGGGTTCTGATACTTGGCTCCGGACCGGCGGGATACGCGGCCGCTGTGTACGCGGCGCGCGCCAGCCTGAACCCAGTGATGGTCACCGGAATGGAGCAAGGAGGCCAGCTGATGACGACCACTGACGTCGATAATTGGCCAGGTGATGTCGAAGGACTGCAGGGACCAGAGCTAATGGAGCGCATGCTGCGCCACGCACAGCGCTTCAATACCGAGATCATTAACGACCATATCCATACGGCCGATCTGTCCAAACGGCCGTTCAAGCTCACGGGCGACTACGCCACTTACACCTGCGACGCTCTGATAATTTCTACCGGTGCGACTGCAATGTATCTGGGACTACCGTCGGAGGAAGCCTACAAAGGGCGCGGCGTTTCTGCCTGCGCGACCTGTGACGGATTCTTTTACCGCGGCAAGCCGGTCGCGGTCATTGGTGGCGGTAACACGGCCGTTGAGGAAGCGCTTTATCTGAGCAATATCGCGTCCAAAGTGACAGTCGTGCATCGTCGCGATGAGCTGCGGGCCGAAAAAATCCTGCAGGACCATCTTTTTGAGAAAGAACGCGACGGCAATGTCGAGATTCGATGGGACAGCACGCTCGACGAAATATTGGGTGATGATGGCGGCGTCACCGGCATACGAATCCGTAGCACGAAGAACGAGTCCGAAACGACCGACATAGACCTCGACGGCGTGTTCATAGCGATTGGCCACAAGCCCAATACCAGCCTTTTTGCCGGCCAACTCGAAATGAAGAACGGCTACATCATTGTGAAGTCGGGCATTTCCGGTGACGCGACCGCCACCAGCGTCGCGGGTGTCTTTGCGGCCGGTGACGTGGCCGACCAGGTCTATCGTCAGGCAATCACCTCTGCCGGTGCAGGTTGCATGGCGGCGCTGGATGCCGAAAAGTACATCGATGCACTGGCTGATCAGCCCGCCACGGACCACGCGGCGGCTTAGGACCTTCTGTTGCGCTCTTAACACGGCGGCTGATGCGATAAGCTGTCCTGATGAAGGTCACCGTCCATGACAGCCTATCTGACATTGCTCGCGACGACTGGAACGGTCTTGCGGGCAACGACTACCCGTTTTTGCGGCACGAATTCCTGCAGCTGGCCGAGGAAACTGCTTGTGTGGCGCCGGAAACCGGCTGGTCACCCCGTCACCTGACAATTGCAGGCGATGGGAAACTCCGCGCTGCGATGCCACTGTACGAAAAAAGTCATTCCTGGGGTGAGTTTGTATTCGACTGGGCATGGGCAAGCGCTTACCACCAGGCAGGTCTCGATTACTATCCGAAACTCGTTTCGGCGGTGCCATTTACTCCGGCCCCGAGTACACGTCTCCTGTTGCGCGACCCCGACGATGCCGAAGCGGCCGCATGTCTGCTACAAGCTGGCGTGACGCTGGCCGAAGAAACAGCATGCTCATCATTACATATACTTTTTCCGTCTTCGGCTGATTTGCCGCATCTTGAGAAAGCCGGCCTGCTGATTCGCAAGGACTGCCAGTTCCACTGGCATAACAATAATTACCGCAGCTTTGATGAATTTCTTGAGACTTTTACGTCTGTTAAGCGCAAGAAGGCCCGCCGCGAGCGCCGCCGGGTGGCAGAAAGGGGCATCCGGTTTCGCCGCCTGAAAGGCACGCAGATTGATACCGAAACATGGTCGGTGGTGTATCGACTGATCAGTCGTACGTTTATGCTGCGCGGCTCAATGCCCTACTACGATGAGTCTTTTTTTCGTGGTATCAGTGAGCAACTGCCAGAGGGAATTCTTGTAATTCTTGCCGAGATTGACTCTGAAGCGGTTGCCGCGGCTGTTTTTTTCGAGAGCGACACCTGCCTGTATGGCAGATACTGGGGCAGTGACGGGCACTACGATTCGCTCCACTTTGAGACCTGTTACTACCAGGGCATAGAGTACTGCATCGAAACCGGCAAACAGGTATTCGAACCCGGCACACAGGGTGAACACAAGATCAGCCGGGGATTTTCGCCCGTCTCGACCTGGTCGGCACATTGGCTCGCACATCCTCAGTTTGCCGCCGCCATCGAAGAGTACCTGGACGACGAAGCCAGGCACATTGACAACTATATCGAGGCGGTGGGCTCTCGCACCCCCTACAAAGCATCCGACGACTAATCATGAGCAACAATCGTGTCCTATGGCTGAGCCCCGGCGACCCACCCGACAGCTTCCCGCCAACAAGTGCGGCCCTGCATGAACCGGATGGCCTGTTGGCGGCCGGTGGTGACCTCAGCGCAGATCGACTGCTGTTCGCCTATCGCAACGGGATCTTCCCCTGGTATAACGAAGGGCAGCCGCTGCTCTGGTGGTCGCCCGATCCGCGCTGTGTCTTCATGCCCGGCGATTACCGGCTCTCACGGCGCCTGCGGCGGCAGCTCAAACGATCAAGCGCTGAAATCAGGATCAACACAGCGTTCTCTGACGTTATCCGTGCGTGCGCGGGGCCGCGAAGATCCGAACAGGGAACCTGGATCACAGTGGAAATGACAAAAGCCTATGAAGACCTGTATACAAAAGGATGGGCGCATTCCATCGAGGTATGGCAGTCCGATACACTTGTGGGCGGACTTTATGGACTCGCCATCGGCAAGGCCTTTTTTGGCGAATCGATGTTCAGCGTAACCTCGAACGCGTCGAAACTGGCCCTCTTCTACCTGGCCGCCCGGCTCACCGCCGGCGATATCAACCTGCTCGATTGCCAGGTCGTGTCCGCCCATTTGCTGAGCCTCGGCGCGCGAATCGTCCCACGAAATGAGTTCCTGCAGCATCTCGCGATTGCCTGTAACCCGATCGAGGCTTTCAGGAATTGGCCAGAGAGCCCCAAACCGTTCGCAGAATTGTTATGCAATTGAAGACATGGCGCATTGCAATACCAGCGCCGTTTCTGCACAATTCGCGAGCCTCAGCACTAGAGAGAAATGAATCCCTTGGCTAAAGAAGAAGCCATTCAGATGGAAGGCGTCGTAACCGAGACGCTACCCAACACGACTTTTCGGGTTGAACTCGAGAACGGTCACGTTGTGACTGCGCATATCTCAGGAAAAATGCGCAAGAATTACATTCGCATCCTGACGGGTGACAAAGTCACCGTCGAGCTAACACCTTACGATCTCAGCAAGGGCCGCATCGTTTACCGCGGCCGCTAGTAATACTCTGTGCCGGAGTTCTAATCCTCCGGCAGGTGCTCAAGTTCCTTGAGCACAGGTTCAGCATCCAGCACCAGAGAGTCGCCATCACCGACGACGATTTTCACGTGTCCGCCTTTTGCGAGGCTGCCAAACAGGAGTTCTTCGGCCAACGGCCGTTTGATCTGTTGCTGAATGATGCGCGCCATGGGTCTTGCACCCATTTGCGGATCGTAACCCCGCTCAGCAATCCAGTCGCGGGCCTCTTCATCGAGTTCCAGCGTTACGTTGTTGTTATCAAGCTTCGCCTCCAGCTCGACAACGAGTTTATCGACAACGCGCTTGATCGAGTCGATTTCGAGCGGAGCGAACTGAATGATGGCATCGAGTCGATTGCGAAATTCCGGCGAGAATTTTTTCTTGATCATCGGCATACCATCGGAACTGTGGTCCTGCCGGGTAAAACCGATCGACGCACGACTCATTTCCTGAGCGCCAGCATTGGTCGTCATGACAAGGATCACATTGCGAAAATCGGCTTTGCGGCCGTTGTTGTCGGTCAATGTACCGTGATCCATTACTTGCAACAGAAGGTTGAAAACCTCCGGATCTGCCTTCTCAATTTCATCAAGTAATACAACAGCATGTGGGTGTTTGTTAACAGCTTCCGTTAACAATCCACCTTGATCAAATCCGACGTATCCGGGCGGTGCGCCAATCAGGCGAGATACCGTATGGCGCTCCATGTACTCGGACATATCGAATCGAATGAGTTCGACACCCATCAGCATCGACAGTTGCCGGGTAACCTCAGTCTTGCCGACACCGGTCGGACCGGCGAAGAGGAATGTGCCAATCGGTTTTTCTTCATCACGCAATCCTGAACGCGACATTTTGATCGCGCCGGACAGAGCCGCGATTGCCCTGTCCTGGCCAAAGATCGTCAGTTTCAGATCACGTTCCATGGTGCGCAGGGCATCGCGGTCCGAAGAGGAAACGCTTTTTTCCGGTATTCTTGCCATTTTCGCGACGACTGCCTCGATCATTCGGACCGTCACGCGCTTGCGCCGTTTCGCAGCCGGCTGTAATCGCAGATTAGCACCGGCCTCATCCATGACGTCGATTGCCTTGTCGGGCAGGTGACGATCATTGATGTGCCGCACGGCCAGTTCTACAGCCGCCTCCAGCGCCGAATTATCGTATTTAATACCGTGGTGCTCTTCGAAGCGAGACTTCAGGCCTTTGAGGATCGCTACGGTCTCCGCCATGCTCGGTTCCGGAACGTCAATTTTCTGGAAGCGACGCGCCAGGGCATGATCTTTCTCGAAAATGCCGCGATATTCAGAATACGTTGTTGAGCCGATACAGCGAATCTCGCCGTTTGCAAGCACGGGTTTGATCAGGTTACTCGCGTCCATGACCCCGCCAGAGGCAGCACCAGCGCCGATAACGGTATGAATTTCATCAATAAACAGGATTGCGCCGGGATCGTCCCGAACTTCAGCGATAACGCCTTTCAAGCGCTTCTCAAAGTCGCCGCGGTACTTGGTGCCCGCGATCAGCGTACCCATATCGAGCGCGTAGATCGTGCTGTCGGCTAACACCTCGGGCACGCGCTCTTCTGTGATCATGCGAGCCAGCCCTTCGGCTAACGCCGTTTTGCCGACACCTGCCTCGCCAACATAGAGCGGGTTGTTCTTGCGGCGCCGACACAGTATCTGCACGGTACGCTCAATTTCCAGTTCCCGTCCAATCAGGGGATCAATCTTGCCCTGCATGGCGCGCTCGTTCAGGTTCGTCGCATATTTTTCCAGTGGTGAAGATTCCGGCTCTGCCTCGGAGTCGAGCTGCGGTTCACCGCCATCGTCAATACCCTCGCCCGGCACCTGCGGCATGCCATGAGAAACATAGTTGACAACATCCAGACGGGAAATGTCCTGCAGACTGAGAAAATAGACGGCCTGAGATTGTTTCTCGGAGAAAATCGCTACGAGGACGTTGCTGCCAGTAACCTCCTTCTTGCCGCTCGATTGCACGTGAAAGACAGCGCGCTGCAATACGCGTTGAAAACCCAGTGTCGGCTGTACTTCTGTATCGTCCTCATCCGCCAATAACGGCGTCTGCTCATCAATGCATTCAGTTAATTGCCTGCGCAGTTCCGGAAGATTCGCGTCACAAGCTTTCAGTATTTCGTGAACAGCCGGGATATCCAGCAATGCCAGCAACAAATGCTCCACCGTCATGAATTCATGACGGCGATCTCTGGCCCTTTGAAAAGCTTCATTCAAACAAAATTCGAGCTCACTGCTCAACATATGCGGGCCTCGTTATCCATTAGGACTGTTCCATGGTGCACAGCAATGGATGCTGGTGCTGATTGGCTATACTCATCACCTGCGCCACTTTCGTTTCGGCAATCTCATGACTAAATACACCACATATGCCTTTACCCTTGGTATGCACCTCAAGCATGACCTGAGTCGCACGCGTCCGTTCCATGGCGAATATGGATTCCAGGATATCTACAACGAATTCCATTGGTGTAAAATCGTCATTTAACAAAACAACACGATACAGTGGTGGCGGCTTAACTTTTGGCTGCGCCTCTTCGACCGCCAAATCGATTCCATCGTATTGTTCTATGTCGGTTGGTCGTTCACTCATTTACTTGTCGTACGGGCAATTTTTCGCTTAAAAGTCAATAATCTGCTTGTTCGGGCTGCAGTTCAACCCGTATCATCGGGTCACTGCGTTTATGGCTAAGTAAGGTATCTTAAATAGCTTCATTGAATATGATTTCAAGAGCCAATTGGCCAAGTTTTGCCAGTATTGACAGCGCTGCTGTAAACAGGTTTCTACCACCATTGGTAAGCCTGTTGCTTGTCGTGGTGATTGCCTGGCAAATCGCCAAAATGATCTGGATGCTGGTGCCGGGCAGCGCCGCGGGTGTTTCTGTCCCGCTGCCTGACTCATTGCCCCAAACCGGGGCAACTGCCGCTACTTCGGCCGACGTGGATGCGATCGCGGCAGCACACCTGTTTGGCATTGCGGACGCCGAAGCGGTCGGGCCGGCACCCACCGTCGAAGAGAATGTCGATCTTGAGGTTACGCGCCTGCAACTGGTTCTAAACGGCACAGTCGCATCCGATGTCCCGCAATACTCCGTCGCCATCATATCGGACGCCGGCAAAAATCAAACGGTCTACACGGTCGGTGATTCGGTTGGCAACAACGCGACGCTGCATGCGGTGTACGCAGATCGGGTCGTACTCAATGAAAATGGCAAGCTCACCAACCTGAGACTGCCGCTTGAGTTCAAGGATGCGAACGTACGCGGCGTGCGTCGCGCAACAACTTTGCGACGGCAGGGCGTCGCCAATAAGAAGAGCATACAGTCAGTCGTTGCACAGAACCTGACCAAGTTAACCGATGTTATTCGTCCCACGCCGTACCGGGTACAGGGACAGCAAGTCGGCTTTCGTGTTTACCCGGGAAGAGACCGGCGACAATTTGCGGCACTGGGACTTCGTCCCGGTGACATCATCAAGGACATCGACGGGCAGTCATTGACAGACGCCAGCCAGGCGATGCAAATCTTTCAATCCCTGGGCACTGCAGAACAGGTTACAGTTACCGTTGAACGAAACGGCATTTCTGAATCTCTGACGTTGAAGACCAGCCAACTCGATCTGAGCGGCGAGCAAACAAAATGACGAAAACAAATCAATCGAAATTCAGTGCTGTTGTGATGCTGATGGCTGTACTCGCCCTGCCAACGGCACCTGCTACTTTTGCTGAGGAACCCGGCATTTCAGTAAATTGGAAAGACGCCGACATTCGAATCGTTGTGGAAGCCGTCAGCGAAGCGACTGGCAAAAATTTCATTCTCGATCCGCGTGTCACAGGAAAAGTGAATTTGTTGTCGTCCGAGCCCATGTCCAAGGAAGCGTTTTATGAGGCTTTCCTGTCGATTCTCCAGGTCCATGGCTACGTCGCGGTTGAGAGCGGTAACCTGATCAAGATAGTGCCGGATGCGACTGCACGGCAGTACCCCAGTCGATTTGGAACGGCGGGTGCCGAAGGCCCTGACGATATGGCCACAGAGGTTATCCACGTCAAGAATGTCGGCGCCACCCAGCTGGTGCCGATTTTGCGACCGCTGATCCCGCAGTACGGTCATATGGTTGCCCACGCCGGCTCGAACATGTTGATCATTTCCGATCGCGCCGCGAACCTTGCGCGCATGGTTGCCATTATTCGACGTATCGACATGGCCATCGACGATGAAATCGAGGTAATAACGCTACAAAATGCGTCGGCGACGGAAATCGTTCGTATCATGACGGCACTTACGCAGACACCGCGTGCGGATGGTGCACCGGTTACGACCAGCCTCGTCGCGGATGCGAGAACCAATAGCGTATTGGTCGGCGGTGACAAATCTGACCGATTACGCCTGCGTGCTCTGATCGCACATCTCGATACTCCGCTGGAGGACGGTGGCGACACGCAAGTACGGTACCTGCGTTATGCCGATGCTGAGGAACTTGCCACAAAATTGCAGGCACATTTCACGAATCAGGCCGCAGCCGCAGCGGGGCAGGCAGCCGCCTCCACATCGGCGGACAACGTCAGTGTCTGGCCGGATACGCAGACCAACGCTCTCGTTGTCAACGCCCCCCCGAAAATGATGCGATCGATGATGCAGATTGTCGACAAGCTTGACATACGTCGAGCGCAAGTACTTGTTGAAGCCATCATCGTCGAAGTGATTGCCGACAAAAACAATCAATTCGGCGTTACCTGGGCTGTTGAGGGCAGCGGCAGCAACACGCCTGTTGCCGTAACCAACTTCCCCGAAGTTAATGGCGTGGTGCAATTAGGTGCGGCCGCAAGCGGTGGCACAATAAGCGGCGAGCTAATCGGCGATGGCGTGACATTGGGCGTCGGTCGGCTCTCGGATTCGGGCGTCAGTTTCGCGGCGATTTTGAACGCACTTGAGGGTGATGCCAATACCAATATCATTTCTACACCGACGATCGTTACAACTGATAATGAAGAAGCAACGCTAAACGTCGGCCAGGAGGTCCCGTTCGTGACGGGATCCTTCACCAATACCGGTGGCACCGGTGGTTCAGTTAACCCATTCCAGACCATCAATCGACAACAAATCGGTGTGAAGCTCGCCATCACTCCGCAGATCAACGAAGGCGACTCGATGGTCTTGAAACTTTCTCAGGAAATTTCGAGCATCGCCCAGTCAGCAGCCGGCGCAGTTGACCTGATCACCAATCAACGCACCGTCGATACGACTGTCATCGTCGATGACGGTGAGATCCTGGTGCTGGGCGGCCTGATCCAGGACACGTTACTGGAAAGCGATCAGTCCGTTCCTGTATTGGGGAAAATTCCACTGCTTGGCAATCTGTTTCGCTCGCGCAAGACCACGAAAAAGAAAACCAATCTGATGATTTTTATTCGCGCCGAGATCATGCGGGATTCGGCCGAAACGTCTTTTCAGACCAATGCGAAATACAATATGATTCGTGATGTTCAACAGGGCAGACAGTCGGATGCTGTTGAGCTGATGCCGGGCACTCCGCGACCGATCGTACCGCCACTACCTGAACCTCAGGCTCAGCCAACCCGTAGTCAGGACGATGGAATTTAGTAACGAAATTGTTATGCCGACAGAAGAGGGTGTGGCTGAAACAACCCGTCGAGCCCTGCCCTTTTCATTCGCCAAACGCCACGGTGTCTTGATACGCAAGATATCCGCCGATCAGGGCGAACTTGTTTACCGTAACGGCGTAACGCCGCTTAGCCTGGCCGAAGTGCGACGTTTCGCTGGCGTGCCGCTAAAACTGTCGCGCGTATCGGCAGAAGTTTTCGACACTATGCTACAGGAGTCCTACGAACAGGATTCGACGAATGCCGCACAGATGGTCGATGGTCTCGACGAGGAATTCGATCTGACTCAGGTTGCCCAGGAGCTCGAACCCTCTGATTTGCTTGAAAGCGATGATGACGCGCCAATCATTCGCTTTATCAATGCCGTCCTCACTGAAGCGATCAAGGAAAATGCTTCTGATGTACATATTGAAACCTACGAAAATCGCCTGAATGTAAGATTCCGCATCGACGGTGTTCTGCGGGAAGTTCTGCAAACACGTCGTGCACTCGCACCGCTTGTGGTGTCGCGAATAAAGGTAATGTCACGTTTGGACATTGCGGAAAAACGCTTGCCGCAAGACGGTCGTATCTCGCTGAAGATCGCGGGGCGTGCGGTCGATGTTCGTGTGTCGACGATGCCATCGGGACATGGCGAAAGAGTCGTACTCCGCTTACTCGACAAGCAGGCTGGCCGACTGAACCTGACAGCACTGGGTATGGATGATGTTGCCATGAAGTCGATGGATGCGCTCATACACAAACCCCATGGCATTATTCTTGTTACCGGACCGACCGGTTCGGGTAAAACGACGACTTTGTACGCGGCGCTGGAACGCATTAATGACAATAGCCGCAACATCATGACCGTCGAAGATCCCATCGAATATCTTATCGACGGCATCGGTCAAACCCAGGTCAATACAAAAGTGGAAATGACGTTTGCACGGGGACTGCGGGCAATCCTTCGCCAGGACCCGGACGTCGTGATGGTTGGCGAAATTCGCGATCTGGAAACGGCGGAGATCGCTGTGCAGGCAAGCTTGACGGGCCACCTGGTGCTATCCACATTGCATACCAATACCGCTAGCGGCGCGGTCACCCGTTTACGCGATATGGGCGTCGCCCCTTACCTGTTGTCATCCAGTCTTATCGGCGTTCTCGCACAACGACTGGTCCGCGTGCTGGACGACGAGACGAAGATTCCTTACACCGCATCGGATTATGAGTGCGAGGTTCTTGGTGTTGATGCGTCGCATGCGCCAACGCTTTATAAGGCTGGCACAGGCGGCAATCGTGGATTCGTCGGCCGCACCGGTATCTATGAGCTGGTTACGCTCGATGACCGTTCGCGGGAGATGATTCACGAAGGTGTCAGCGAGCAGGAGCTGGAGCGCCACGCTCGTTTGAGTAGCCCGAGTATACGTGCCGATGGCCGCCGCCAGGCTCTTCTCGGTCGAACAACGCTTGACGAAGTCTTGCGTGTTACCCGCGAAGACTAGTGTTTCGACAAGGCTTATTGAATGGGCGCGTATGAATATGTTGCGATGGATCAAGCCGGCAAGCAGGCCAAGGGGCTACTTGAAGGAGATACAGCCAAACATGTCCGGCAACTACTGCGTGACCGTGATTTGCTGCCCGTCAGCGTTACGGAAGTCGCGCAGAAAGAATCTCACCGGCAACGCAGCTTTTCATTTCGCAAGGGAATGTCTTCCGCAGAACTCGCACTGGTAACAAGGCAACTGGCCTCCTTGTCACAGTCCGGCATGCCTCTCGAGGAATCATTGCTCGCGGTATCGCAACAAAATGACAATCCCCGTACCAAAAGCATACTGCTCGGTGTACGCGCAAAGGTCATGGAAGGGTATACGCTTGCGGATGGGCTCACCGACTTTCCGCAGGCGTTTCCGGAACTCTACCGCGCAACCGTCGCGGCCGGCGAACAATCCGGACATTTGGATCTCGTCCTTGAACGGCTGGCCGACTACACAGAATCCCGCCAGGAGTTACGCCAGAACATTACGAATGCCATGGTGTATCCGATGGCGCTGGTCGTTATGGCGATTGCCATCATCAGCTTCATGCTAGCAACGGTTGTACCGAAGATTGTCGGTGTTTTCCAAAACATGCAGGGAGAATTACCGCGTCTGACACGAGGCCTGATCGCGACCAGCGACTTTGTGCGAGATCACTGGATGGTGTTGATTATCGGTATCGTTGCCGTCGGCTATGGGCTGTGGAAAGTCCTGCAACAGGAAGGTCCACGGCGTAGTTATCATCAATTCCTGCTACGTATGCCAATCACGGGAAAATTGACACGGGGAATTAATACAGCTCGTTTTACACGCACCCTTAGCATTCTTGCCGGTAGCGGAGTGCCGATTCTGGAAGCACTCAAGATTTCAGCTGAAGTCATTGAGAATTTGCCGATGCGGGATGCCGTTGTTGAGGCGACCATTCGCGTCCGGGAAGGGGCATCGATTAGCAAATCACTGGCGGTCGGCAAATTGTTCCCACCCATGATGATCCACCTGATATCGAGTGGTGAGGCGGGTGGCAAACTGGAAGAAATGCTGGACCGCGCCGCCGTTGGACAGGAACGCGAAGTCAATGGCCTTATTGCCACATTACTTGGTATATTACAGCCGTTGGTAATCGTACTCATGGGTGGCATAGTGCTGACAATTGTTCTTGCCATTCTGCTACCCATTTTCGAGCTCAATAACCTGATTCGATAATCAGTCTTTCAATCCACGAGGTATACGATGAATGGCGATATTGATGAACCTGGCGAGGACCAGGTAGAGGAGGATCTCCTGGAAGATGGGACCGTGGAAGAGGTCTCCGAGGAGTCTATTGACCTTACTGATGATGATGATGTTGTTGGTGGTTCGACGGTGGAAGTTGCGGTCGACGAACTTGTCGCGAAGATCGAATCTGAAGACCCGGTTGATGCGGCTCACCAACGTGAAGTTCGTCAGAAGCTTGAGGCTCTTGCCGAACAACGTGATGATGAGCTTGGAAGTACTTACAACTTCAACCTCGACGACGATTTGTAGTTCACGTTAACGGAAGTCCCGGGATCGTATGCTGAGCTCACCGAGCATTTCGGTGTGATCGAATAGCTGACGTGCAATGAAATGAATGACCTTGCCCTCGATCTGCAGTTCTCCGCTGATGCCAAGCAAGCGGGCATTTAATAATGCCGCTCGGAACTCCTCTGCTATCTTTTTCCAGACGATCAGATTGATCTGCCCGGTTTCATCTTCCAGCGTTACAAAGGTGACACCGCTCGCGGTTCCCGGGCGTTGCTTGGTGATAACCAGCCCGGCGACGTTGACACGCTGGCCATTATTCATGCCGGGTAAACGCCTCGCCGCCGCATAATCATAACGATCCAGATGGCGCCGTAACAAACACATCGGATGGCGCTCAAGCGTTAAGCCGGTACTCTGGTAATCAGCAACGATATTTTGGCCTTCGCTTGGCTTTTTTAGCAATGGCGCAGCTTCATAACGTTCCATCGACTGAAATAATGGCATTGGTTTTTCAGTACCTGCCACTGCCCAGCGGGCCTTGTGCCGGTCACCGGACAGCACACGCAAGGCACCCGATGTGGCAAGTACACCCAGCTCATGCCGGTCAAGATGTGCTCTTTCCAGTAAATGCTGCACCTTCTCATAGCGACCATTATTACGTTCGGCAACGATCCGTTGCCCCGCGTCCTCGGAGAGCCCTTTAACCATTCGCAGGCCGAGTCGCAGAACAGCAGCGCCACCCTCCCCGGTCTCCAGGGTGCAGTCCCAATCGCTATCATTCACATCAACAGCACGTACCTCGACATCGTGCCGCCGAACATCCTGTACAAGTTGTGAAGCCGAGTAAAAACCCATCGGCTGGCTATTCAACAGGGCACACGTGAATGCAGCAGGCGTATGATATTTCAGCCAGCACGACACATAAACAAGTAATGCAAAACTCGCGGAGTGCGACTCCGGGAATCCGTATTCACCAAAGCCTTCAATCTGGTGGAATATCTGTCGCGCGAAACTTTCGTCATAACCACGCTCGCGCATGCCCTTGATCAATTTATCTTCAAATGGACCCAGTCCACCGCGCCGCTTCCAGGCTGCCATAGCCCGGCGCAGTCGATCTGCCTCACCGGGTGTAAAGCCAGCCGCAACAACGGCAAGTTGCATGACCTGTTCCTGGAAAATCGGCACACCCAGGGTCCGCTGCAACACGCCCTTAACTTCATCACTGGGATAGTCAACCGCTTCTTCACCATTCCTGCGACGCAAATAAGGATGCACCATGTCGCCCTGAATCGGCCCGGGCCTGATGATCGCAACTTCAATAACAAGGTCGTAGTAACAGCGTGGTTTGAGTCTCGGCAACATCGCCATCTGGGCGCGTGACTCAATTTGAAATACGCCCATCGTATCGCCATCGCAGATCATGTCGTACACCTGTCTGTCTTCTGCCGGGACGGTCGCCAACGTGTAATCCCGCCCGTCAAAATCACGGATCAAGTCAAAGCTGCGACGAATGGCAGTCAACATGCCAAGGCCCAGCACATCGACTTTCAGAAGCCCAAGGTCTTCAAGATCGTTCTTTTCCCATTGAATTACCGTACGGTCCGGCATGGTCGCATTTTCGATGGGTACGAGTTCGTACAGCGGTGCGTTGGAAATAACGAACCCACCGACATGCTGCGAAAGATGGCGCGGGAATCCCATAATCTCGCCGACCAGGTACATAAGACGCCGGATTACAGGACTGCCCGGATCGAGCCCGGCCTCAAGGATGCGGCTGTCATCGACTTTGCTGCCATCCCACCACTGCATCGAACGGGAGAGACGACTGACCTGCAGCTCGCTTAATCCCAAGACCTTACCAACATCACGTAGCGCACTCCGTGGCCGGTACGTGATAACCGTGGCCGCCAGGGCCGCCCGTTCCCGGCCATACTTGGCATAGATGTACTGGATAACCTCTTCGCTACGCTCATGTTCGAAATCAACGTCAATGTCCGGGGGTTCATTGCGTTCCTTCGAGATGAATCGTTCGACCAGCACGGCCATCCGTCCGGGATCGACTTCGGTAATTCCCAAACAAAAACACACCGCCGAATTCGCTGCCGAACCTCGTCCCTGACAGAGAATATTTTTTGATCGGGCGAAAGCAACAATATCCTGTACCGTTAGGAAATACGCTTCGTATTGAAGCTCGGCGATCAGTTTCAATTCGTGTTCTACAAGCGTACGGACCTTCTCCGGAGTACCCCCTGGCCAGCGATGCCGCATACCCTCCTCTGTGAGTTTCCTAAGGTAACTGCCCGACGTTTCTCCCTCCGGCACCAGCTCATCAGGATATTCGTAGCAAAGTTCGTCGAGGGAAAAATGAATGCTGTTGGCAATGCGTACCGATTCCGTGAGTAAATCCGGCGGGTATGCATACGCAAGCACGGCGAGTGAGCGCAAGTATCGTTCGCCATTGGAGTACAACGCGAAGCCCGCATTATCGACTGTGGTACCGATGCGAATCGCTGTCACGGTGTCCTGCAATATGCGGCGTGCGCGAATATGCATATGGACATCACCACTGGCCACCAGTGGCAACTTCAAACGCCTGCCTTCTTCACGCAACCTTTCGAGTTGCTCGCGCTGGCGTCCATCGGCCAGCAATTCGACCGCTATCCAGAGACGGTCCCGAAAGGTTTCCCGTATCCAGTGATCCTCGACATCAAGTGTCAGGTCCTTGTCCGGAACCCACAACACAAGACAGCCGGGCAAACCGCCTTCGAGATCGAGCCGCGTCAGTGCGTAGCTACCTTTCTCCGCCGCACGACGTGCCTTGGATATAAGTTGGCACAGTGCCGCGTAACCACCCATGTTTTGAGCGAGCGCCACTAATTTTCTGCCACTGTGTAAACGCAGCTCGGAACCGATAATCAGTTTCTTTAGCCCGGCTTCCTTTGCCGCCGCATGCGCCCGCACAATACCGGACATTGAGCATTCGTCGGTGATAGCCAGTGCTTCGTAACCCAGTGCCGCAGCTGTCTCGACGAGTTCCTCCGGATGCGAGGCACCGCGCAGGAACGTAAAGTTGCTCAGCGCATGCAGTTCGGCATAGTGGCAAGCTGCAACGACTCGCTCATCCGAAGATGCCATGCAAATACCAGTTCGGCGTTCGCTGCCGGTTACGAAATACCCATAAGTGTATGCCTGTAGCGTTAACGGCCGTGTAGTAGTCACGGCAGATACCCTGCTCATCCCACCAGCCGGTCTCAAGCCGTTCCGGACCGTCCAACAGTGTCAGCCGGCATCCCTTGTGTAACGGATAACCGCTGTCTGCCGGTAACAAAGCGGGTTCTGGCAACATCCATAACGGGCGCCTGATGTCATCCCTGGTCGTCAATATACTGGCGGACCAGTCCGACAAAGGATTTTGCAGCTTCCCTGCATACTCGGGACGGTGTTCAGCCACCATGGTCAATGTATTCACTGACTCACCCCCGATACGAGCAACAAGACGCTCTGCCAGTTGTGCGATGGAGTAACGGCGTCTCTCCTTCCCCATTTTGTTATCAAAGCAAAGGCGAGCCGTCCTGGCCTGCAGTGGCTGTGACAGACCACTTCGCAAGCGCACAGCAATAACGGGCTCCGAAAGGCGCACAGACTCGAAACGAATCTTCAGAAGATCAAACCAGCGTTCGACAGCACGGTCGGCAAATGCAGAACCCAGCCGCAGTTCTGTCGCTACACCTTTGAGGTGAAAAAAACTGAAACACAAACGCTGTGTACCAAGCTGGCGAGCCAGTAGAAACCGTTCATGGGCAAACAACAACTCACGACAGATGTGGAGCAACAACTCGCGGTCTGATTGCTCTTCAGTCATTTCGTAATCGGCACAGAAACGTTCGGGCGCACGCCATGACTCGCGTGGGTCCGGTAAATAGCCAAGAGCACGATCAAGCTCGAGCAATCGTTTGGCACCAAAACGCCGGGCAAAACCTTCACGCGGCAGGCGTAAACAGTCACCAATAGTGCCAATACCCATACCGGCCAGGGATTCACGTTGTCCTGCCGGCCAGTCCAGACAAGCCAGCGGCAATTGACGCAATGCGGAGCCAAGATTTTCTGCCACACGAATACAAACACGCCGTCCCGCCCTTGCCAACCAGGTCGCAGCCAGCGGTGTGGGCGCAATTGCCATAGCTGCGGAAAAGCCCTGTGCGCTGAGCCCTTTCGCTATTTCCTGTCGCAGGCTTCGAAGCCCGCCAAACAGTCGCAGACTGCCCGCAATCTCGAGCAGCAATACGTTCTTTCCGGCAATGCTGACAAATGAGGAAAAACGTTCCAGCCAGGTTGCCAGCACTTCGAGCACCTGCTGCTCACGAACCGGGCTGCGTTCCTCAAGCCTCAAGGCGGGCAGTAATGCAAGTGCTGCGTTCGCGGACTGCCCCGGCATGATCCCCGCCGCTATAGCGGTGGCATCAGCCTGCAATACGCGGTGAATGCCGTGCCGCTCTTCAACAATGGCCAAGCCACTGGTCGCGCGTGAGACGACCTTGTACGAGCGCGTCTCACGCGCGACATCCGGCACCTGGCAAGCTTCTAACGGTAAGTTGGGTAGCCAGATGCAAAACCACAGCCTCCGAACCGACGTTGGCGCAAGCGATAAAGGCTTTACCAGCGGCACAGACTCCGCGAATGGCAATACCTGCTGTTTTGCAGAGGAGGTCGGAGCGCTGTCCCGTGCTGTGACGGGCGATTTCCCTGCTCGTGGCATGGCTACAGAAGACTGTCTAAAACTGTCGGGCGTCCACCCCGACTCTTTAAGATATGAACACGAGTACCCTGCCCCGTGGATTGCAACTCCAGGCGTAATGCCGCCGCAGAAGCTTGCTGGCGCGCACTCAATGGACGAAAGGCAATCGCCCAGCTAGCGCCTTTTTCGGCAGCCAGTTGTAAACGACGACCGGCCTGATCATCGAGTGTATCGGGCCATAATAAAACCGCCGCACACGTGCCCGACGACAACGCCTGCTCGGCGGACCACAGCAACTCACTGCTACCTTTCGGTCGCACGATCAACAGGCGTGATAAATCAATACCGTATTGCTGCAATGCAGGTGTATAAGGCTGAAATGGAGGGGCTACCCAGGCGATCCAGCCAGGCTCTGGCTGATCACCGGAACCGGCCTGTGTTTCTTCAGCACTGAGCCGTGCCAGCGCCGGCATTAGCAGACGCAATTCACCAATGCCGTATTGCCCGATCAGAATCTCAGTGAGTGCCTGCTGCGGCCAACCGCCCCCGGGCAAACAACGATCGAGCTGTGGATAACCACTGGCAAGTCCGGGCCGGGCGCCGACCTGACTGCTGCCTCGCCAGACTCGCGGATTCTCGAGTAGCTTCTCCAGACTCACTCTGCAAACTCATCAATGCAGTGGCAAGCCATCACGAATAACGCCGACGACGACACCTTCGATGACGAGCTCTTGTTCTTTCAAATCAACTTCGATGGGTTCAAAGTCTTCGTTTTCCGGCAACAGCGATACGAGCGAACCCTTTTGTCGATAACGTTTGACCGTCACTTCATCATCCAGGCGTGCAACAATGATCTGCCGACTGCGAACCTCCGGTGTGCGGTGCACAGCAACGAGGTCGCCATCGAGGATGCCGGCATCTTTCATACTCATGCCCTGAACGCGCAACAGGTAGTGAGGTTTGGGATTGAACAACTGCGGATCAATTCGGTAATGCGTCTCGATGTGTTCCTCGGCGAGGATGGGACTGCCGGCAGCAACCCGGCCCACCAGCGGCAAACCCATCTGATCACGCAGAGAATCTTTCAGTCTAATTCCGCGTGATGCACCCGGCACCAGGTCCAGTACTCCCTTACGCTGCAAGGCCCTGAGATGTTCTTCAGCCGCATTCGGCGACTTGAATCCGAGTTCCTTAGCGATCTCGGCACGCGTTGGCGGCATACCGGTTTCATAGATAACATCTTGAATTAATTCGAGAATTTGTTTTTGCCTGGGGGTCAATTCGCGCATTTCAGCAGTTCCTGTATGTATTCACAGCATGCTGGGATTATATACAGTACTGCACGTAGTGCAAGTACCTGCCTATTTTTCTCTGTCGCTCAACACAGACAATGTTGAATAAAAACAGGCATTTTCATTGCAGCGCCGTGCGTATTGGGAAATAATGCGCCTGCTGTTTTATCCAACTATTAAGGGACCACAAAATGAAAAAGACCGCACTCAGAGCTAGCGGACTCGTAATCCTCCTCGCCATGGCCGCAGGCTGTGCAACAACCGGTTTGGACGACGTTAAAGCTACGGCTGATCGTGCTGCTGCTGACGCTGCTGCTGCAGCTTCTGCTGCTGAAGCTGCACGTGCTGCTGCTGATCGCGCTGGACAAGCTGCTGCTGCCGCTCAAAGCACTGCTGATCAGGCATTGTCTGCTGCTACAGAATCTCAGGCTTGCTGCGAAGCAAACCGCGAAAGCATGGAACGTATGTTCAAGAAATCGATGTCCAAGTAGTCTAAAGCTGCTTACAACATCTATTCGAACGCCGCGCTTGTCGCGGCGTTTTTTATGCCTGTCTCTTTTATGCTGATGCCAACAGCTTCCGGAACGCCATCAGAGCGTGCAACCAATTCCTCGATGAGATCCCAGTCGAGTTGACCGGGCCTTACTGCTGTGGCCGCAATGAATTGTTCGGTGGCATACGTCAGCGGATCCTTGCCGAGAAATGCAACTTCCGGTAGCTCGATGTCAGCATCCAGTTTCTCGATTTGTGCAAGCGACTCCCCAACAAGCGGCTGAGGAACTTCCAGCAATGGATGCGCTTCGGCGACCAATATATCACCATCCCAACCCATCTTTACTGGCATATTAATAATGCGGACTACCGTTTTTACGTGAATCCGTTCAAACAGGAACTCGACATCTTCAGGAAACATCCGAATACAACCGTGCGAGACACGCATACCAACACCCGCTGGACGATTAGTGCCGTGTATCAGGTAACCCGGTATTCCCAGACGTAGTGCACGCGTGCCCAGGGGGTTCTTTGGTCCGGCCGGTACGACTCGCGGCAGCGGGTCTCCGTCCGCGGCATGTTCATCGCGAACGGATTGCGGTGGATACCAGGCGGGGTTTTTCGCCATGGCGACAATTTGCGTCCGCCCCAGCGGGGTCTCCCAGTCCATACGACCAATACTCATTGGATAGGTATGTACTTTCGCCGGCTCTCCGGCCTTCGGTTCCGGGTAGTAGTACATGCGATATTCGGCAAGATTCAGAACCAGACCCTTTCGCGGTCCGGGCGGTAATACAAATCGGGTTGGTAATACGATCTGTGTACCCTCACCCGGCATCCAGACGTTCACATTCGGGTTGGCTCGCACGATATCCTGGTAGCCCAGACCGTGACGTCTTGCAATGTCGACCAGGGTATCGTCATAGCTTGCGATGACTGTCGATATCTCGCCAACCACATCCCGACCCTCCGGCGGCAATTCATAAATTGCAGCATAGGCCGGGGTGGTCGCCACGATGGTCGCGGCAATGATAAGCAGGCGTCGTTTCACTGACCTGTTTCGTCTCCGTCGATAACTTCAGTTTCGGATTCTGCTGCCAGTAACCACTCCTGCATAGCTTCACTCTCAAGCAAGCGGTGTGGATAAAATCCGGCAGACTCCGGAAGATTGATGCCATAGGTTCTGAAACGCAACACTACAGGCGCGAACATTGCATCTGCAATGGAGAAACTACCAAATAGCCAACCGCCCCTGTCGCCGTAGTTGCGATGACACTCTGTCCAAATCGCAATGATGCGATCAATATCACTGCCGAGTTCGTCGGGTAGCGGGACTTTGCGGCCCATTGCACGGCAATTCATCGGCATGCAGGACCGCAGATGTGGAAAGCCGGAGTGCATTTCTGCACTAATTGCTCGAGCATGTGCCCGTTCCGCTGGATCGATGGGCCAGAGATTCTCTTCCGGCCAGGTTTCTGCCACCGTTTCGGCGATTGCGAGCGTATCCCAAACGGTCAGGTCGTCCAGCTGCAGCACGGGCACGCAACCGGCTGCAGAGAAACATTTGATGTCATTCGCCGTCGTCGGGGTATCCAGCGCAATCCGGTGCTCGTCGAACGGGATTCCCGCCTCTTTGAGCAATAACCAGGAACGTAGTGACCACGATGAGTAGTTTTTGTTACCGATGATGAGTTTGGTTTTCATGGTTTGGACCCTTTTACCACAGCACATGGTAAACCATCGCACATTGACCGATATAGGGACTTCCCGGTAGCCTGACCGCGAAGATGCGGTGACAGAAATAAGGTGACAGTGACCTTATTTCCAGCGTACTTTTTTAGATGCGCATCAACACTGAGCCCCAGGTAAATCCACCACCGAATGCTTCCATCAGAATCAGGTCGCCCGGTTTGAGGCGGCCATCACGTATGCCGACATCGAGTGCCATGGGCACCGACGCGGCTGATGTGTTGCCATGGTCCTGCACTGTCACGATGACTTTTTCCATCGGCATGTCGAGGCGTTTTGCCATCGCCTGAATAATGCGGATATTGGCCTGGTGCGGAACCAGCCAGTCGAGCTCTTCTTTGCTGACGCCGGCATCTTCGAGCGTTTCCGTGACTATCTTGCCAAGCGTTTTTACGGCAACCTTGAACACGTCGTTGCCCGACATCATGATCCGGGCTGCGTCTGTGCCCGCTGCCGCCAGGTCGTTTGATACACCAACCGGGTAATACAGCAAGTCCTTGTACTGTCCATCGGCACCGAGATGGCAGGAAATTATGCCCTGCTCCTCGGACGGCTTGAGAATCACCGCTCCGGCACCATCGCCGAATAACACGCAGGTGTTACGATCATTCCAGTCGACCAGCTTGGTAATAGACTCCGCACCCATGACTAAAGCGCACTTCGCTTCACCCGCTTTGATAAATTTATCGGCGGTAGTTAGTGCATAAATAAAACCTGAACAGGCCGCCTCAAGACTGAATGCCGTGCACGCCGGTATTCCCAGCTTGTGCTGAATGATTGTCGAAACATTCGGAAAAACCAGGTCCGGTGTCGTGGTGCCGGTAATGACCATATCGATATCTTCAGGTTTAACGCCCGCGTCATCCATTGCGACCCTGGCCGCTTCAATACACATTTCAGACGTCGTCTGTCCTTCGGCACAAACATGTCGGCGCTCGACGCCTGTTCGCGTACGAATCCACTCGTCAGTCGTATCAACGATCTTTTCAAGATCAGCGTTCGTCATGATTTTTTCGGGGAGATAACGACCCGTTCCAGCGATGCGCGAATAAGTCATGCAGTTTCCTTTTGTAGCAGGGTGCCAATTTGTTGCGGCAACTGGTTCCGAATTTCAACAATAGCGGTATCGATCGCGTGCTGAAACGCAACGGCGTCGGCGCTGCCGTGGCTTTTGATAACGATACCATTCAAGCCCACGAGAGTCGCACCGTTGTATTGGCGCGGATCCATTTTCATCGCCACCCCTTTCAGTACACGGCTTGCGAGCACGGCCTGCAGCCTGGCAAACCAGTTACGGGCAAAAGCGTGCTTCAAAAAATGAAGTACCAATCCAACAGCACCCTCAATGGTTTTGAGTGCGACGTTGCCCGTAAACCCGTCAGTTACGACGACATCAGCCTTACCTGAAAAGAGATCGTCACCCTCAATAAAGCCGACATAATTCAGTGTGCTTTCTTTCAACAGGTTCGCCGCTTCGCGAATAGTATCGGGGCCTTTAATATCTTCGGCACCAATGTTCAGCAGTGCGATCCGCGGTCGATCAAGACCCACGATATCTGATACCACAATAGAACCCATCATCGCATACTGAAAAAGCTGTTCCGGGGTTGCCTGTGTATTCGCACCGAGATCCAGCATGTGCAAAGTACCGACTTTGGCGGGAAGCTCAGAGATAATTGCCGGCCGGTCTATACCTGGCAGCGTCTTGAGAACAAATTTTGATGTTGCCATTAGCGCGCCGGTGTTACCGGAACTCACACAGGCGTCCGCACCACCGTCTTTCACGAGATTGATGGCGACGCGCATCGAAGAATCTTTCTTCTTGCGCAGCGCCTCGGCGGGCGGCTCCGACATTTCTACAATTTCAGAGGCGTGTATAATTTTCAATCGGGCGTCATCACCGACAATTCGTGTGACCAGATCCTGAAGCTCGGCCTGATCGCCGACGATGATCAGTTTTATGCTGGTGTATTTCTTCAGCGCCGCTGCAGCCGCGCGCACGACAACCTCGGCTCCGAGGTCGCCGCTCATCGCATCAAGGGATAGGGTTGAGTGTGTTCCCACAAACAGTCAGGCCGGCATCAGATGCCCGCCAGGCTTGGGAAGACCTACTCGTCGTCTGCTTCGATCTCAGGTTGTTTGACAACCTGAACGCCACGGTAGAAACCGTCGGGTGTTACGCGATGACGCAGGTGCGTTTCGCCGGACGTCGGATCAACAGACAACGCTGCGCTCTTGAGCTTGTCGTGCGAACGACGAGCTCCACGAGTTGCCGGTGTCCTGCGACTTTTTTGAACTGCCATAATCTTCTCCAATTAAACCGGGGTATCAGTCCCGGTCCGTTTCGTTCTGTGTCATTTGCGAGCGTAGCGCCGCAAACGGTTTTAACAAATCTTCACCGACATCATCATCCGGCGGCCCGACCGTCAAGAATGCCTTACAGTCAGCCATGCTGCCATGCATCGCCGAAAATGGCGTTGCCATGATCAATAGCTCCTCAACAATATCCTGCGGCCGCATCGTCGTTTCGTCGAGTTCCCAGACTTCAAAGTCCTCGTACCCGACGTTAACCTGCGCAACGTCAAGCAACAGTAACCTGGGCTCAATTTCGAGCTTCAGCTGGAACGGCTCCAGACATCGCTGACAAACCGCATCGACATCAGCCGTCACACTCCCTGTAAGCATCGGAATGCGCCCATCTGCGTCCGCGAAGCCGAATTGCAGCTCACCGAGAATAGCGCCATCGCACCAACGGGACGGCATTTTCTCAGGATCGAGCGCAGCAAGATCGGCCTCGACAATATCTGAAAGACTCTCGAAAGAGCTAATTTTATCAGCAATTTCAATAAGTTGTCCGGCCGATGCTAATTCTGCAGCAGCACGGCGATCTTGCAGCGGATTGCCCATGGCGCGCGCATAATAAGGAGCCAGGCCGTCAGTGTCAAAGCCTTGTGCGACCCTCAGAGCGGCAAAATCTGCCGCGCCGTGGATGAAACCCGGTAAACTGCCCTCCCCCTGACCTTAACGGCCTGATTTATTTATGCAAAACCCGTCCTCGCCGACGATTATCCTGGCCTCGTCTTCACCCTACCGGCGTGGACTGCTGGATCGTTTCCTCGATGATTACGAGACGATTACCCCCGGCGTGGATGAAAGCAACGATCAGGAACTGGCGCCTGCTGAGCTGGCGACTTACCTAGCGCGTAAAAAAGCCGAGGCAGTCGCCATCACAGCTCGTCAGGCACTGATCATTGGTGCCGACCAGCTGGCCGTTCTTGACGATCAGGTGCTCGGCAAACCGGGTGACCAACAAAAGGCCGTTGAACAACTGCTTGCCGCTTCCGGCAAAGCTGTCAGCTTCCTGACTGCAGTCTGTATCCTCGACCCGCTCGGTCGCACGCGCAATGAGCACACCGACGTGACCACCGTGCGCTTTCGGCAATTTGACCGGCGTCTGGCGGAAGCGTACTTGCGGCATGACAAGCCTTACGATTGCGCGGGCAGTTTTAAGCTGGAAGGCGCTGGCTTTGTGCTATTCGAGTCGGTGAAAACCGATGACCCGACAGCGCTGATCGGCTTGCCGATGATCTGGGTCGCCGACCGCCTGCTGCAGCTCGGCTACTTACTCCCGTAGGAGCGCGCCCTGCGCGCGACCCTGGTCGCGGGATCGTGTTTTTTGCAGCCTACCGGCTGCCGCTACGCTTCGCGCGCAGGGCGCGCTCCTACGAAGGCGATTTTCGGCGCGCTTCGATGATTCCGACGGACAGGAAACGCTCCAGGTCCTCGGCCAGCGGGGCTGTGAAATGCAGGTCGTTGCCACTGTCGTCCGGGAATGCTATCGATTGTGCGTGCAGGAACATGCGCTTCAGACCGCATTTCTTCGCCTTGCGATTGGCCTCGTCATCACCATAACGCTCATCACCGATAATCGGGTGTTCCGCATGGTCTAAATGAACACGGATTTGGTGCGTACGGCCTGTTTGCGGTGCACACAACAACAAGCTGTATTTGCCGTAAGTGCGGGACAGGCTGACCCGGGTCTGTGCCGGTTTGCCTTGCTTGCCACTTACTACGACATGGCGCTCGCCATTCTTGCGGTTTTGCACATACAGTGGCGCGTCGATCAGCTGCTCGCCAAGTTGCCAGTCGCCAACGACCAGCGCCAGGTAGTTCTTCTCAACCGTCCCTTCGCGGAATCGCTCGTGCAGCTGGCGCAGCGCGCTGCGACGCTTGGCCATGACCAGGCAACCGGAGGTCTCGCGATCAATACGATGCACCAGCGCCAAATCCTTGAGATCCGGCCGGGCGTGGCGCAATAGCTCGATCACGCCGTGGCTGATTCCACTGCCGCCGTGAACAGCGACGCCAGACGGCTTGTTGAGCACCAGCAGCCGCTTGTCTTCATAAAGCACGCGGTCGAGCATTTTGGCCGCCCTTTTTTCTGACGGCGCTGCGCCCTCGGTGCGAATACGGGCTGGCGGTATACGGACCTCGTCCCCCTCCATGAGCTTGTACTCAGCCCGTACCCTGCCACCATTTACGCGGACCTCGCCGCGGCGCAGCAGTCGATACAGGCGCCCTTTGGGTACTCCCGGCAGCTCGCCACGCAGAAAATTGTCGATTCGCTGGCCCGATCGCTCACTATCGATCGTAACTTTTCGGACCTGTGTCTTTACCGTGCCGGAAAAATCCCGTGTTTTGGCACCAATGGGCGGCTTTTCTTGCATGATCAATCACTTGAAGTGCTCCTGCGGTGTGCTATATTAACGCCGAGTGGTGTTCCGTGATAGCGGAGCAAACACTTCAAATGACTTTTTTTGGTCCCGCGATCTGCGAGATCCGATTTCAGACGGCAGCAACACCGGATTCCGGCGCGCGCCGCAGCGGCAAAGCCGCAGGGAAATCATGCTGATTTTTTTGTGGGTACTGACGATTTTGCTTCAGACCCAAACTGAACTAACGAAGATTTTCGATGGCGCAATCCGGCGCCAGGTTCCTTTGCGTGACTTAACCTGCGCCCGCCAGGCGCTACGCCCCGTTTTGCTGCCCTCACTAACTCAAGTAGGGCAACATGAAAAGAATGCTAATCAATGCAACTCAGGAAGAAGAGTTGCGCATGGCGATGGTCGACGGCCAACGCCTTTACGACCTCAACATCGAAGCGCCGGCTAGCGAACGCAAAAAAGCCAACATCTATAAAGGAAAAATCACGCGCGTCGAGCCCAGTCTCGAAGCCGCGTTTGTCGATTACGGTGCGGAACGCCACGGATTTCTGCCGCTGAAAGAGGTTTCCAGCGAATACTTCGTCAAGGAAAATAAAGGCGGCGGCAAACCCAATATCCGGGACGTACTCAAAGAAGGCCAGGACATCGTCGTTCAGGTCGACAAGGAAGAGCGCGGTAACAAAGGCGCGGCCCTGACGACATTTGTCAGTCTCGCCGGTCGTTTCATAGTCCTTAAGCCCAACAAAGACCGGTCAGGAGGCGTGTCACGCCGCATAACGGGCGAAGATCGCGATCTTGCCCGCAAAGCACTGCACGAGATCGAAATCCCCGAGAACATGAGCGTCATCCTGCGAACGGCGGGTATCGACCGCAGCGCCGAAGAACTCGCCTGGGACTTACAGAACCTGCTCACCGTCTGGACTGCGATTCTGAATGTCGTGCTCGAGCGCCAATCGCCATTCCTGCTCTATCGCGAAAGCGACTCAGTGGTCCGTGCTCTGCGAGATTATCTGACAAACGAGATCGGTGAGATTCTGATTGACGATGAGGCGACCTTTAAGGATGCTTATGAGCACGTCAAACAGACGATGCCGCATAATCTTAAGAAACTGAAGCACTATGTCGACCCGGTGCCACTTTTTACGCGTTTCCAGATCGAATCACAGATCGAATCCGCTTTTGCGCAGACAGTTACGCTGCCGTCGGGTGGCAGCATCGTGATCGACCACACTGAAGCACTGGTCTCTATCGACATCAACTCGGCGCGTGCAACCAAGGGTGGAGATATTGAGGCGACGGCATTCAATACCAACCTGGAAGCCGCCGACGAGGTTGGCCGTCAGTTACGTATCCGCGATCTTGGTGGACTGATCGTTATCGACTTTATCGATATGGGTCCACAGAAAAATCAGCGTGCGGTGGAAAACCGATTGCGCGACGCGGTACGTCAGGACCGGGCGCGCGTACAGATTGGAAAGATCAGCCGCTTCGGCTTGCTGGAGATGTCACGGCAACGCCTGCGTCCCTCTATCGGCGAATCGGCCTACAAGACCTGCCCGCGCTGCACGGGATTCGGCACCATTCGTGGCACCGAATCTTTGGCACTCGCCATATTGCGACTGATCGGCGAGGAAGCGCGCAAGGAACGCACCTCAAAGGTGATCGCTCAATTACCGGTCGAGGTCGCGACCTATCTGCTGAATGAAAAGCGTGACTGGGTACAAAACCTGGAAGATCGCAACGAAACTCAGGTTGTACTGGTTGCCAACTCGCACCTCGAAACGCCACATTATGACGTTCGTCGGGTACGCGATGATCAAATGGATTTGCCGGAGAATACGGGCGCGAGCTATGCCCTCGTGAACGCTCCGGTTGAACCCGAGTCGCCGCAGGCCATTCTCGAACGTAAAGGCGTCGAAACCGCTGCGGTCGGAACGCTGAAACCATCAACGCCCGCACCGAAGCGCAAGAAACCGGCAGGCAAGGGGTTTTGGGCAACGATCATTGCGTTCTTCGCCGGAGATGATGACAAGAAGAAGAAATCGCAGCAACAGCGTCGCAAGAGTACTCAAGGCAATCGCGGCAAACGCTCGCAGCAACGATCGCGTCGCGGTAGTGATTCGCGTTCCCGCGGTGACAATCGCGGCGGTCAGCGCAAGAAAGCCGCCAAAAAATCACCGGATAAGAAGCAAGCCAGAAAACAGCAACCGAAAAGCACTGATCAGAAATCGAAGAGCACGCCGCAAAGGTCGCAGCAAAAGCCGAAACAGCCGCAAACTGAGCGGTCTGACGAGACAAAATCCGAGCAACAGAAAACACGCAGTCGACGGAGCCGCGGTGGACGTCGGCGCAGGCGTAGTAGTGGTGACAAGCCGGAGCAAGTGACTGAGCAGCAGCAAGGCACGGATACGCCAGCGCCCGATCAGAAATCCCAGGACAGCATGCCTGTCAAGCAGCAGCCGAAGACGGAAAGCAAATCGAAGCCACGCAGCCGCAAACCGAAGACCGACGGTCCACCGAAGGCACGTACCGATGCTGAACGCGCCAGTGATACCGGTAAGGTCGACGACACGGCGTCGCATAAGATTCCGGTCGAGCCGAAGGCTGAAACAAAGCCAAAACCGCCTGCTGAAAAGAAGTCTGAAGCGAAACCGGAACTGAAACCAGTCACTGCAGCGAAGCCCGAATCAAAGCCGGAACCGAAACCGGCTGGTGAAGCGAAACCTGAATCAAAGCCGAAACCGGCCGCTGAAGCGAAGCCCGAATCAAAGCCGGAACCGAAACCGGCTACGACGGAGCCCGCGGCTCGCTTGTTACCCTGGGACGCTGAAGACTAGGCAGGCTATTTTATTTGGAGAGCGTCTCGAGCAAACCTCGGGACGCCTCTTCGACCAGGTCCAGGACACGCTCAAAACCGGCCGCACCGCCGTAGTACGGGTCCGGCACCTCCGTTTCACTGACCGACGCGTAGCTTAAGAATAACTGAACTTTGGAGCGGTGTTCATCCGGCGCCTGATCCAGCAATTGCGCCTGGTTGTCTTCGTCCATCGCAACAATGTAGTCAAAGCGCTCGAAATCTTCCTCACTGACCCGTCGGGCACGAATTTCGGCGAGCGAAACACCGCGCCGCGCGGCCGCAGCGCTTGCCCGGTGGTCGGGCGGTTCCCCAACGTGATAGGCGTGTGTGCCCGCAGAATCGACTTCGATCTGATCGGCGAGACCCGCTTCGTTGACAAAGTGCCGAAATACGCCTTCGGCGGTTGGTGATCGGCAGATATTGCCCATGCACACAAATAAAACACTGGTTTTTGCTTTTATTTCAATCACTTACTCGCCTTTTTCCCGCCTCACAGCCATCTTGTCGCGACAATTGGAGTGAGATTCTAGCTCAAAGCGAAAACAACTACAGCGGTAGTGCGGTTGTATCTCGCAGATAATAAACACCGCAGAACCCTGCGTATCTCCCGTATTCCATCAACGCAATTAACTGTGATAAACGTAGTTCGTGGAACACAGGAGATAAGCGATGCCCAAAAATGCACTGGCTGACAACGATACAATCCTCGCCATCCTCGAACTGGAATCAAAGCCCGACAGACTGGTCAATCGTGTCGCCTGGTTAGCAAAATCCTTCGATTACCGCGTACACCTGGTCTTGTTTGAGCCTGAAAACAGTGCCCTGTTTGGCGGATTTGCGATTTCCAATGAAGCAGAAAGCATTCGAGAGGAGTTGCAACGTGCCGAGGACGAGATTGTGGCGTCGTACGCGGACAAATTACGCGACGACGGCATCAAAGTAACAACTTCCGTACTCCGCGAACGTCCGCTGGATGAGGGCATACAGGCGATCGCGATGGCTGTTAAGGCCCGCATGATCGTTAAAGCGATCCGATACCACAGCGCTGCCGAACGCGGCATTCTGGTAGATACGGATTGGCAACTGATGCGCACTTCCCCTTACCCGCTCTGGTTCGTGAAGTCGGATTCGATGCCGGAAAATCCGGCCGTTGTGGCTGCGGTCGATCCAAGCAACGCGCATGACAAGCCTGCAGCGCTGGATCACGAAATCGCGCAGACAGCAAAGGCCGTCGCCAAAGCCGTCGGCGGCGAGGTTCACCTCCTGCATACCTACGAGCGACTTGCAGGCATTGGCAAAGCGGCAAACAGGACCTTCAAGCCGATTAAGCTCCCGATCGATGACATTGATGCACGGATCAAGGCAGAACACCGCAAGGCCCTTGACACGCTCGCAGCGGATTGTGGCATTGACGCTGACCACACACACCAGTTGCCAGGCCGCACAGAGGATATTTTACCGAGCTTCGCGCGAAGTGAAAATGCTGGCCTGGTAGTCATGGGTGCACTCGCTCGCTGGGGTATCAAACGGATGATCATTGGCAGTACAGCAGAACGGGTGATTGATCATTTGTCCTGCGACGTTCTCATCGTACGACTTAGCGAATATCAGTTATGGGACTAAGTTTGCGCAAGCTTACCGCAACTTTTCAAAGTCGAAGCTCACAAACTACATGAAGAATTATTCGGAAGTTGTTAACTATCTGGTGAAGTTTTTGCAGACCGTTTTTTTGAGTTTTAGTCGGATTTGACTTATCGGTTTACTGGTATAGATTCCACTCTGGGCCTTTGGCCCACGCGCCAACAAGTTCGCTTGTTGACACCCGCCCTGCTGATAAGGATTCGAGCCTTAGCAAGTGTCGGGGGCGGTGGATGCGAACGGCAGAACTGTTTGCTAAAAGAAACGGGTGAAAACCCGCGATGGAAGCAAGTAAAACGAATTGGTTGAACTCGAAAAGAAGCCAAAACGTGATGCCCCGGGTAGCCCGACACTAAGTAGTTTATTAGGGTCTGGACTGGACGACGCGGACTGAAAGGAACGCGAAGAAAAGGAAGGAAACGTAGAAACGACAAGGCAGATCTACCCCCAGCGTCCTCAAATATAGGAAGCGGCCTACTGGCCGCTTTCTTTTTGGGTCAGGCCAATTCTCCGTTCTACGGTGTTACCCATTTAAGCATGCGCCTCAAATCAAAGAAAATCAGAATAGGCGCTAATGTACCGGGACGCGTTATCCGCAGAAATCAGAACGGCCTTGCCGCTTTTCGGCAGCTCGGCATGCAGCGCCGCATGCAAGATCGCACCCGTCGTTGGACCCACCATAACGCCCTCCTTTCGTGCGACCTCGATCCCGGCCTGGAATGCTTGTTCGTCCGTCACCGAAATAAGGCCATCCAGCAGATTCGGGTCAAGTATCTTCGGATAGTGCTCATCCGGCAGTCCGGTGATGCGTTTCAATCCTGACAGGCGATGCTGCCGGCTGGCCGGCTCAACACCGATGATCTTGATGTCCGGGTTTTGTTCCTTGAGGTAACGACCAACACCACTGATCGTGCCACCCGTGCCGATTCCGGCGAAGAAATAGTCAATCTCACCGTTTGTCTGCTTCCAGATCTCGGGACCTGTCGTCCGGTAATGTGCCTCAACGTTGAGTTCACTCTCGTACTGATTCGGGCTGACGTATTTGCCGCCGTAGGCCTCGCTCTCGACCATACTCTTGACAACACCGCGTGCGCCTTCTGACGGAAATACCGGGCAGAGTTCATCGTCCACTTCGATCAATTCGGCGCCCAGCAATCGCAGCAGTGTTTTCTGCTCTTCAGGCGCTCCATCGGGAACCGCGATCTCGATCGGTGTGTCCTGGGCATTGGCCATGGCGGCAAGGGCCACGCCCGTATTGCCAGCCGACGGCTCAACCAGAATCTGGCCGGCTTCAAGCTGCAGTCCCTTTAACATGTAAAGCGCTGTGCGATCCTTGATCGATCCAAACGGATTCATGCCTTCAAGTTTTAGCAGGACTTCGTAGTCAGCATGCGGGTTGGAACGCTCGCTGAGCCGCAGCATCGGCGTCGGCTTGTCCAGGCTGGGGGCGAGTTCGACGATGCTGTCGTAGACGCCGCCCTCGTGTTGATCCGGGGTGGCGTAAAAATTCAGGACTTTCTTTTGCGTCTGCGCACTCATGCGTGTGCTCCATCGAATTCGAAATCGTTCAACGAGTCTATAGGCGGGATGGCCGCAGACAATACTTCGGGAAGGCTGATTGCTTATGCCCTTATTCCCCCAGGTTCTAAGTGCCCGGTCGCGCTGGTCTCGTCAGGTGGTGGCATTCAGCGGCAACAGCTCGCTGACTCGCATGACATCGTGTTGCTGCATCGACCGGTCGAGACTCGTTCTGAATTCCGCGTTTACAACCTGGATCAGCTGCTGGACTGAGCAGCCCAGATGAACCACAAACTCGGACACCGCGAGGTTTGAAAATTGCCGTATAGCATCCGTTTCAATCATGCTGACAAGCTGGTTTCTGACTACGGATGACTTCGCGGCGCTTAAACCTGCATGCGCGTACTTACATTCTCCGTGCCGCTTTTGCGCCAGCATCGATACTTCCCGCAGGTCCTCAGGATCCGGACTGCAGTAAAAATCGCTGATGGTAAGAATCTTGCCGGCACGTATGATCAATACTTCCGCACCTTCGTATGCCGATGGACAATTCTCAATGTCACCCTCGTCGTGCGCACTGTATCGATATGAGGCAGCATCCCCAACCCGCGTTACGCGGCTGATCCTCTGGTAGTAGCGGCAATCCGATTGAAACCAATCCTCGAAGTATTGTGCGAGGTCAGACCCTACACAGGACTCGCGCCAAAAGGCGTCGAAATAGGCCGCACCTTCGTGCAGGAGTGCAAGGGTTCCTTTGACGTCACGACGATTGCAGACGGCCAGGTAGCGGTCAACAATGTCCTCGGTATCCATAATCCCCCCCCGCGAGCACCCCGATATCCGGATTCAGGCTTAACGGCGCGCGCGTGAAAGACTATACCAACTGGCCAAATAAAACCATGTAATAAGACAACGGCAACGTCGCATGAGCCCCGCGGTGCTCAATTTGCCACCGCTAACCCCCCATCGCGAACACCAACATCGCTCATTGCACGCTGAAGCTGCTGCCAACGCTGCTCGACAGTACCCGTATACCCGATCGACATTCGTACAAGACCCTCGCCAATACCGGCGAATGACAAATCGTCCTCGGTCATCTCGCTGGAGGTACTGCTCGCAGGAGATGACATCAAGGTATCGAAGTAGCCGAGACTCACGGCCATGAAGCCAAAGCCGTATTTGTTCTGCAAAACGTCCATCAGATCGTTGGCTGTTTGCTTAACGCCAAGATCCAGCGTCAGGATGCCGCCGAAACCGTAATCTTCGCATCGCAGTCTTTGAATCAGGTCGTAGTCCGGGTGGTTGGACAAGCCAGGATAGGCAACCGGCACTCCCAGTTCGTGCAGCCTGTCGGCGAAAATTGCGGCGCGACGTGCATGTTCGGCAACACGCAGACCCAGGTGTGGAATTCTCAGGCTGATTTGGGCCGCGACGGATGGGTCCATCGTGGGTCCCAGCATCATCAACGGGCCCTGGTGCAAATCCATGAGTCCCTGAACAAACTCAGTGGACCCACAAACCGCCCCGGCGATAATGTCCGACGCACCATTGATGAACTTCGTCATGCTGTGGACGACAACATCGGCACCCAATGCCGCGGGACTCAAGAGCAGCGGACTGAAGGTATTGTCGATGATGAGCTTAATGCCGCGGGCCTGTGCAAGCTCGGCAAGCTTAGGGATATCGGCCACTCGCAGGGTCGGGTTGGCGATACTTTCGGCGTAGATGGCACGTGTCTTGCCCGTGATTGCCGCCGCAACTGCCGCAAGGTCCGTGATATCGACGAATGTGGTCTGAATATTGGCTTTCGTCGTCAGGAAATCGTGCAGCAGCGCGTAAGTGCCACCATAAACCGTGTTCGACGCGACAATATGGTCGCCGGAGTCACAGAGCTGCAATATCGCGGCCGATATTGCCGCCATGCCACTGGCCGCACAGTACGCCGCTTCTGTTCCCTCGATCGCAGCGAGTTGCCGGCCGAGCTGGTAAACGGTCGGATTGAAATGTCGTCCATACAGATAACAGCCCTCCGGTGCCGCTTTTCGTCCTTCAAAAAGCTCCGGCATGGTACCGGGCTTCATGACGGTAAAGGTGGTGCTCGCCTCAACGGACATATTGACGCCACCGTGCTCACCAAACTCATGGCGCGTCTCAGCCAGGCGCTCGATCGGATTCTGCGTTCTCATGACGATATCCTGTTCTATTCTATTTTGATGCACTATTTTAGTATATTATTTGTTCTTATTGATCATTCACGAATTTTATTTGCTATGGAGGTCTGATGGAGCCACTTGACCGAATCGACTTCGAAATAGTCCGACAGCTACGAAATAATGCTCGGTTATCCAACAAGGAGCTCGCCGCGACGGTCGGGCTTGCGCCATCGAGTTGTCTCGTCCGGGTGCGGGGACTGCAACGCGATGGCGTGCTCAAAGGCTTCCATGCCGAGGTCAATCCGGTATCTCTGGGTGTTGGGCTGCAGGCAATGATCTCGATTCGCTTACAACGGCACTCGAAGTCCGTTGTCGAATCCTTCCGTACCGATATGCTCGCCCTGCCCGAGGTGCGCCAGCTTTATCACATCGCCGGTGCCAATGACTTCCTCGTACAGGTCTGGGTCAGGGACCCGGAGCACTTGCGTGATCTCATCATGACGTCCTTCACCGCACGTGAGGAAATCGCGCACATCGAAACAGGACTCATATTCGAGCATACACACAGCCCGGACTTGCCAAGCTTTCTGGAATTTGCTGTCGACGAGAATTAATCGCCTCCTCAAGGCTCTATGACACCGCCCTCACGCAGCACTGCAAGGTAAACATCCGGATCGGGACGCACCCTGTAGTTATCCGTCTGGTGACCACACGACCTTCCCGGTCGCATCCGTAATAATAACGGTCGGTAAGACGGTATCACTGTCGTAGCCCAGGGCTTGCAGCCCCATCGGTAATCCATTGTCGTGCGCGATTCCCAGTGCACGGGCCGCGCGATTACCCTCGTCGCTCAGGAAATCGAATTGCACATCGAACTTTTTCGCCAGTCCCACGGTGAATTTGTGTGGTTGTGGCGACACCAATGCAACGCGAACACCCATTGCCTGCAGTTGTTGATAATCAGCGGCCAGTTCCTTGATCTGCGCCATGCAAAGCGGGCACCAGTTACCCCGATAGAAAATCCAGACCGTGGGTTTGTCCAGCAAGGAGGCTGAGTCAATCGATTCGCCACTCCTATTCTTGAGCTCAAATACCGGCAGCTGCCGGCCAATTTCCAGGCTTTCACTGGAGCGGTGACCAAAACTTGAATACCAGTAGTCGTAAGCCATGAAGCCGATCCAGCCGGCGATCGCCAGGACGGGCGCGTCAATACTGCCGCCCCGGAAGTAGCCCCAGCCGGACAACGCAACACCTGCCGTCGCCAGTGTCATCAAGACCGGAAAGTGGGCACTAGTTCTGGCTGTTCTCTTGAACACCATTATCCAGCTGAGCACCGCGATGAATGGCACAGTAACGAGTAAGACACCACCCCAGCTTAACGCGTCGCCTGTACTCCATAGCGAGCGACCGGCGACGACGCTGATCGCCATAGCCACCATCATGTACGCGCTGACGAACACTGATTTAAGGATATTCATATTTCGACGCCTCACCTCTCAAGCTACAATAGGCCCAATGACGGACAAACACATTCTTTACGGCGCCGAATTTTCGCTATACAGCGGCAAGGCCCGCAGTTATCTGCGCTACAAACGCATCCCATTCGACGAAGTGCTGTCGTCACTCGGTGTCTATAAGCAAACAATCATCCCGAAAACGGGGGTACGTTTCATACCCGTCGTCAAGACGCCCGATGGTCAATATCTGCAAGACACATCGTACATCATCGACTCACTGGAGCAGTCATTCCCGACGCGTTCCGTGATGCCCGAAACGCCCTGTCAGCATCTCGCCGCGTTATTACTCGAACTGTACGGCGACGAGTGGCTGTTGATGCCAGCAATGCACTATCGCTGGAACTTCGACAATTTTCCCTTCATCTTCGATGAATTCGGCCGTAGCTTGTTCCCGCGCTGGCCGCGCTTCATGCAAGGCTTTCTCGGCAAGCGCGTCGGCGCTCGCTTTCGTGGCTTCCTGCCAATGCTTGGCATCAGCAACGCAAATCGAAGCGCGCTTGAAGACTGGTATGAAAAAGACTTTCTCCCGGTACTCGATCGCCATTTTGCAGAACACGAATTCCTGTTCGGCGGACGACCATCGATCGGCGATTTCGGATTCATCGGGCCCCTTTATGCGCACCTGTATCGTGACCCGTATCCAGGCGCGCTGATGCGGCGTGATGCTCCGCATGTCGCCGCCTAGGTTGAGCGCATGATCGAGCCAGGCGACGATGACGGTGAATGGCTGGCGGGTGATGAGATACCCGAGACATTGACGCCCATCTTCACGCGCCTGTTCAATGAGCACTGGCCGGTACTGACGGCGACTGCCACGCAACTCGGACAATGGGCGAAAGACGATAAGGGCCTGGAGATACCGCGCAATATCGGTAAGCATCGTTTTTCTATTGGCAATGTCGAGGAAACTCGCGCCGTGTTGCCCGGTAGCCTCTGGAAGATGCAGCGTCCGCTGGATTACTACAATTCCTTGTCTGGTAATGCCAGGGCGATGGCAGATGGTTTCCTT
>Ga0114931_10000504_pt1 | contig 47271 bp, 40 predicted proteins | sample 2SBtaG_FD_89579 | JGI IMG/M metagenome (GOLD analysis project Ga0114931, IMG submission 89579) | Deep subsurface microbial communities from Kolumbo volcano to uncover new lineages of life (NeLLi) - 2SBTROV14_V59a metaG | ecosystem: Environmental > Aquatic > Marine > Volcanic | place: Kolumbo... | reverse complement strand
TAGCACCGTTTGTTGGGGGCGCAGCAGCGCCCCCTCGGCTTCGCCGAGCCTCCCCCTCGACCGCTCCGCGGTCGTCTAGTACCTCGATTCAAGAGAATCGAGGTACTAGACTGCGCTCGGCATGAGCCCGTCCTCGCGCTCCCGCTCCGATCACCGGAGCCTGCCTCCGGCCGGCGTCGGGAAGGAGGAGCTGCGCGCCATCGTGCTCAAGCCCTACCTGCTCCGGCTGCGCGACGAGCGCGGCGAGCCCGCTGCCCGCGCGCTGCTCAGCACCATCGGCCTCCCATCCAGCGTGCTCGACAACGAGACCGCGTGGATCTCGATCGCTGCGGCGCGCCGGGCGCTGTCCGCGCTGGCGACTGCGTTGGGTGACGACGCCATCGCCGAGCGCGGCGCCTGGATGACCCACCCCGAAACCCTCGGCGCGTACGTCCGCATGCTGCGCGTCGCCTCGAAGCCGCTGGACGCGTATGGCTACCTCGCGGCGAACGCCGCGGAGACGACCCGCGTGGGCTCCTACCAGCTGGACCAGCTCGGCCGCCATCGGGTGCGCATCGTGTACACGCCGCGCCCCGACACCGAGGAGGAACAGCACGATCTGTTGATGTGCCGGGCGCGGCGCGCCGAGCTGGCCAGCGTCCCCAGGCTGTGGGGGCTCGCAGATGCCGAGGTCGAAGAGCAGACGTGCCTGGCTCACGGCGACGCGTCCTGCACCTACGAGCTTCGCTGGATCCCCGCGGCGCGACGGCGCGCCCCGCTGCCCGGCGCGGCTCTCGGCGGAGTGTTGTGCGGCGGTGCGGTCGCCGCCTCGGGAAGCCTGCTGGCCACCGGTATCGGCGGCGTCGTGGGAGCCGGGCTCGGCGCGTTGATCGGTGTGCTCGCGCGCCGCAACGCCCAGGAGCGCGCCGCACACGTCTTCGAGACGCACCGCATCGCTGCGCTGGAGCGGGGTCTCGAGCTCAGAGGGCAGACACCAGCCCTGCCCGGCGATCTGACCGGCGCCGTGCTCGGCGGCAAGTACCACATCCTCCGCAAGATCGGCTCCGGGGGCATCGGCGCCGTGTATGCGGCCGAGCACACGGCGCTGGGCTCCGAGGTCGCCATCAAGGTGCTGCGCGGCGCGGCAGCGGTGGACGCCGCGGAAATCGCCCGGCTCCGGCGCGAAGCGCAGGTGCAGGTGTCCATCGAGCATCCGTGCGTGGTCCGCACGTTCGACCTGGATCAGATGCCGGACGGTTCGATCTACGTCGTGATGGAGCTGCTGCGCGGCATGAGTCTGTCCGAGCGGCTGAAGACCCGCGGGCCCGTCGCCCCCGGCTTCGGCATCCCCGTGTTCATGCAGGTCTGCCGCGCGCTCGACGCCGCCCACGAGCTCGGCGTCATCCACCGCGACCTGAAGCCCGGAAACATCTTCATCTGCGAGGACCGATCGGTGAAGGTGCTCGACTTCGGCATGAGCAAGTTCGCCGAAGCAGAAACACTGACCCAGGACGGCTACACGCTGGGGACCCCCGAGTACATGTCACCCGAGCAGTGCATCGGGGCGCCCGTCGAACCGCGCTCGGACCTGTATGCATTCGGTGCGCTGATGTACGAGGCGCTGACCGGGGAGATCCCCATCCAGGGCCGGAACCGCCGCGAGCTTCTGGAGCTCCACCAGCGCGCCGTGCCGCCGTGCATGCGCGAGCGACGCCCGGACCTCCCGATCCCCGAGGCGCTGGACAACGCGGTCATGGCCTGTCTCGCCAAGCGTGCGGCGGAGCGCCCGGCGAACGCGCGGGAGCTCGAGCGCATGCTGGCAGCGGTGCCGCACGAGGGCCTGGTCCGCGACTACCCGCCCGGAACTCCGCGGCGCTACCGGCCCGCCGACGGCCCGGAAAGGAAATTCCGGAACCCTGCGCACGATCGGGGCCGGTAATCTGGTCTAGACTGGCCCACTCGATGAAACTTTCCCGGCTCTGCGCGTTCCTCGCGTTCCTGCTTCTCTGCGCCAGCGGTACGGACGCCCGGGCCTTCACCCACATCGTGCAACCCGGCGAGACCCTCGCAGCCATCGCCGAGCGCTTCTACGGCAGGATCCAGTACGAGAAGCTGCTCGTCGCTGCGAACAACCTGGATGCACAGGGCGGCTCCCCCATCGTGCCGGGCATGCGCCTGGAGGTCCCCGCGCTCGGGCACTACCGGGTGCGGCCGGGCGACAGCTGGAACGGGCTGGCCCAGAAGCTCCTGGGAGCGAAGGGGCGAGCCGACGTGCTGGCCGCCGCCAACGGCACGAGCCCGTGGCTGCCCCCTTCCGACGGCGCCGAGATCGTCGTGCCCTACAACCTGAAAGTCGTGGCAACGGGCACCGACACAACCATCACGATTGCGTACAGGTATCTCGGCAACATGAACAAGGCCTGGGTGCTCGACCACTACAACGGATTCAAGGGGCGACATCTGCGGCGGGGCGATCTGGTGCTCGTTCCGCTGACGGATCTACCGCTGACTCCAGACGGCAAGAAGGCGGCAGCCCAAGCCGCCGGAGCCGCCTGCAGCGAGGCGGCGGGGAGCGCCAGGCTGTCGCAGAAGCGGGTGCAGAACGAGCTGCCCGCGCTGATGGCGGACGTGCAGAACGGCCGCTACGTGGAGGCGGTAACCCGCGGCAATCGCTTCCTGTCGTCCGGGCCGCTCAGCCAGCCCCAGCTGGCGACCGTCGAGCGTGAGTTGCTGGAAGCCTACGTCGCGCTCGACGCGACCGGGTTGGCCACCGCCGCCTGCAACGCCTGGCGCAAGCACGACACGAAAGCACGCCTTGATCCCGCCTTGCTCAGTCCGAAGATCATCGCCGCCTGCAAGCGCGGTCATCCCTGAGGCGCGATGGGCGAAGAGGCACCGGAAGTACGCGGAGCGCTCCCGGCGGGACACCTCGTCGGGGATCGCTACCAGATCGAAGGCGTGATCGGCGACGGAGCGAGCGGCATCGTGTACGTGGCGGAGCGCGTCGGGGACGAGGACGATGGGGGCAAGCGCGTCGCCCTCAAGGTCATCCACAGGCACCTGGTGCGGGATCGGCAGATCAGTCGTCGATTCGTCCGCGAGGCGAGCATCCTGCGCAAGCTCCGCTGCCCCAACCTGGTCCCCCTGCTCGACTTCGGCGAAACCGACGACGGCATCCTGTACATGGCGCTGGAGCTGGTCGAGGGGCGCGCGCTGGACCAGTTGATGCTGGAGGGGCCGCTCGAAATCCAGCGCAGCGTGGACATCGTCCGGCAGGTGTGCGCGGCGCTGGAGAGCGCCCACGGCGCTGGCATCGTCCATCGCGATCTCAAGCCGGGCAACGTGATCATCGAACCGGCCGGCGACGACGAGCCGGAGCGGGCCAGGGTGCTCGACTTCGGCATGGCGAAAGTGCTTCGCGGCAACGGCAACGACTCGCTGACCGCCCTCACGGAGCAGAACATGGTGTTCGGCACGCCCGAGTACATGGCGCCGGAGCAGGCGCGGGGCGACGAGGTCGATGCGCGCTGCGACGTGTACGCCGCCGGCGTGATGCTCTACGAGCTGCTCACCGGCTCGGTACCGTTCGAGTCGAGCACGCCCATCGGCATGATGACGGCGCACCTCATGCAGGAGCCGCCGCCGCCCTCGAACCGCGCGCCGGGCCGGCGTATCTCGCCCGCGCTCGAGGCCGTCGTGCTGCACGCACTCGCCAAACGCGCGTCCAAACGCTACCCGAGCGCCGCGGCCCTGGCGGATGCGCTCGACAGGGCGCTCTCACGGCCCGCCGATGTCGCCTCGACCGCCCCGCCGCCGGCACCGGACGAAGCGGACGACCTGGCGACCCGGGACACCGAGCACGCCATGGGCCCCGCGAGCACGCTGCGGCCAGCCGCGCCAGATGCGTCCGAAAGCCCGGTTTCCGCGCCGATCGCGGCGCCGGAGCGCCCCAGCAGGATGTGGATCGCCATCGCGGTGATCGCGGCGCTGCTGGGCATCGCGCTGGGCATCATCATGAGCCTCATGGCCGGCGCCTGAGCGGGATGCGCGACGGAATGTAGCGTCGGATCATAGCCCGAAGGAGATGGACCCACGTACCCTATGTCGAGCTGTCGCTTGGCACTGGCTACGGCCGTGGCGGGACGTTGGCCGGTGAAGTACTCTCCGTCCGTGAGGCAAGGCTGCAGGTCTCTACTTCGGCATGTGATTCCATTGATCCTGTAAACTTTCTGACCGGATCTGGTAACTTGACCCGCATCGTGAAGAGCGCGCCGCCCCTGCCGCCCAGCCGGCGGTCGGCACCGCCGCGCTCCGGGTCCGGCCCGCGCTACGTGGCCGGCGAGGTCATCGCGGACAAGTACCGCCTGATCAGCATGATCGGCGAGGGGGGAATGGGCTGGGTCTGGGTGGCGCGCAACCTGGCACTCGACGTGCAGGTCGCGCTGAAGCTGATCCGGAGCGACATCGAGGCGGAAGGCGCCGCGGACCGGCTGCTGACCGAAGCCCGGGCTGCGGCGCGACTGAAGCATCCCAGCATCGTCAGGGTGTTCGATTTCGGCCGGACCCACCGGCGCGATCCGTTCATCGTGATGGAGCTGCTCTCCGGCGAGAACCTGGGCGACATCGTCCAGCGCGACGGTCGACTGGCAGCCACCGCCGCCGTGCAGCTGCTGCTGCCGATCGCGGAAGCACTGGCTACGGCGCACAGCAAGGGCATCGTCCACCGCGACCTCAAGCCGGACAACGTCTTCCTCGCCGAGTCCGACGGGCGGGTGCAGCCCAAGGTGGTCGATTTCGGGATCGCCAAGGTCGAGGTCCAGGCCGGACAGCGCGACCAGAAGCTGACGCAGGCCGGCGCCGTGCTCGGCAGCCCGGATTACATGTCGCCGGAACAGGCCCGCGGCGTCGAGGACATCGACCACCGCACCGATATCTGGTCGTTCTGCGTCGTGCTGTACGAGACCATCACCGGCCGGCTGCCGTTCGAGGACGACAACTACAACGCGCTGCTGCGGAGGATCATCGAGGACACGGCACCCTCGATTGTCGATCTGGCCGCCGGGGACCAGGGCCTGTGGCAGATCATCGAAAAGGGCCTCGCCAAGGACCGCAACGAGCGCTGGCAGAGCATGCGCGCGCTGGGCGAAGCCCTCGCCCTGTGGCTGTACTCGCACGGCGTGACGGAGGACGTGTACGGACAATCGCTCAGGGCGGCCTGGCTCGACGGACCAGGCTCGAACCCCGATCTCCGCCTCAGCAGCCCGGTGCTGTCGCGGGCGTCGTTCACCGATCTGCCCATGCCTTCCCTGCCGCCGCCCTCGGGGCGCGGGAAAGTCACGCAAGCCACGCCCATCTCGCTGGCGCTGCCAGAGCTGGATACCCCGGCACGCGCGGAACAACCCCTGCCGGCAGCGGTACCGAAACGCCGTGGTCTGTACGTCGCACTCGGCGGCGCGGCGGTACTGCTGCTCGGAGGCGTTCTGCTGGGCATTTCGCTCGCCGGACGAAGCGCTCCGACTGCCGCGAAGGCTCCGGCAGAGAGCGCGCAGGCGCCCGCGGTCCCGAAGGCGGCGACCCCCGAGAAGACCGCGAAAGCAGAGGCGCCCGAGCCCGCGACCGCCTCCGCACCGGCCACCGCCTCCGCCGCAGCGCCGGCCACTGACGAGCCTGCGAAGGCCAGCTCGCCAGCAAGGGCGACCAGCCCCCGCAAGGCCGGCACGACCCGCAAGAAGGCAGCTCCGTCGCCGGAGAGGCCTCCCCCACCGAAGCAGAAGTCGAAGCTCGAGGATCCCTATGACGACGACCTTGGCTTCTAGCCCGGCACGCAGACGCCGGATGGCGGCCGGGAGCGCGCTGCTTCTGGCCCTGGCGCTGGCTCTGCCCGCGACCGCCCAGCCCATCGACGACGCCACGCGGAACGCCGCGCGCGAGCTCGCCCACCGCGCCGGCCAGGCCTACAAGAAGGGCGACTACGAGAAGGCGCAGGATCTCTACCACCGCTCCTACGCGCTGGTTCCGGCACCGACGCTGTCGCTGCGCGAAGCGCGCGCTCTCGTCAAGCTGGGACGCCTGGTCGAAGCGGCGGAAGCGTACGTGCGCACCACGCGCACCTCGCTCGAGTCCGACTCGCCCACACCGTTCCGCGAGGCGGTGCAGCAGGCCTACGACGAGCTCGGCAAGCTGCGACCGCAGATCCCGCAGCTCGAGATCGTCGTGAAGGGCGAGACGCCGGACGACGGACGGCTGACGGTGAAGATGGACGGCAAGCGCGTCTCGGCAGCGTTGATTGGCGTGGCCGGACCGGCGGACCCGGGCAGCCACCAGCTCACCGCCACGACCGAGAGCGGCGCGACCGCCAGCGGCTCCATCACCTTGAAGCAGGGCGAAACCAAGTCGATCGAGCTGGACCTCGATCACACGAACCTCAAAGCTCCGGGCTCCGGGGCAACGCCCACAACGCCGAAGGACTCGAACCCGAAGCCCGTCACGCCGCCACCGGGCGGCGACAAGAACGGGACGGCAAAGGGCGGCTCGATGCAGCGCTCGCTTGGCTTTGTCGGGCTCGGCGTGGGGGCGGCCGGACTCGGCGTGGGCATCGTCACCGGGCTGATGGCGACCAGCCGCGAAAAGAGCGCCGAGGACAAGTGCCCGGGGCATCACTGCGTCAACGGCTCGCAAGGGGCGAAGGACCTCGACGCCTTCCGTTCGCTGCGCACCGTCTCGACGATTGGCTACGTGGTCGGCGGCGTGGGCGTCGCGGCGGGCGTGACGCTGCTCTTGACCGCCCCCAAGTCGAAGCCCGCTGCGGAGAAGGCAGCTGCGCTCGACAGACCACACTGGGCTCCCTACGTCGGACTCGGCTCCACCGGGATAGCAGGGACCTTCTGAGATGAGCGGAAAACTGTCGCGCCTGCTCTGGCACATCCTTTTCCTCTCGCTGCTGGCCATGGTGGTGTCGGGTTGCCCGGCGCTGCTCAAGGACGATTTCCAGAAGGGCGCTGCGGGCGACGCCAGCGTCGGCGGCAATTCGGGCAACGGCGGCGCGAGCGGCACGGCCGGCGACACGGGCAAGGACGCCGACGCCGATGTGAATCAGTGCGCGAACTGCTCGGCAAGCCAGACCTGCTGCGACAATGCCTGTGTAGACCTGAACACGGACGAGGCCAACTGCGGCAGCTGTGGTCATGGCTGTCCCGGCACGATCTGCAACAGCGGCTCCTGTTCCAACAGCTGCGCCTCCGGCTTCCTCGATTGCGACCACAACGTCGTCACCGGCTGTGAGGTCAACGCCGCGACGGATACGGATAACTGCGGCAGCTGCGGCGTGAAGTGCGCGGTCGGCGCCACCTGCGAGAACGGCAGCTGCAAGTGCGCGGCGGGCAGCGCGGACTGTGACGGCGATCCGACCAACGGCTGCGAGACCGACATCGGCACCGACGCCGCCAACTGCGGCGCCTGCGGCAAGAGCTGCGGCGCCAACGAAGAGTGCAGCACCGGGACGTGCGGCTGCGCTGCGGGCTTTGCCGACTGCAACAGCGACCCGAACGACGGCTGCGAAGTCGACACGACGAGCGACCCCCTGCACTGCGGCTCGTGCAACAACGACTGCGGCCAGAACAGCACATGCAGCGCGGGCAGCTGCGGCTGTCTGACGGGCTACCTCGACTGCGACTCCGGAACGCCCGGTTGCGAGACGGCGAAGACCGACCCGAACAACTGCGGCAGCTGCGGCACCATCTGCAGCGGCTCGACCTCGCTCTGCGACGGCACCAGCTGCCTGGCCACCTGCACCACGGGGAAGCTCTGCGGCAGCTCGTGCGTCGACACGCAGACCGACCCGAACAACTGCGGCGGCTGCGCCGTCGCCGTTGGCGCGAACCAGGAGTGCGTGAACGGCACCCCCACCTGCCTGGCCAACTTCGCCGACTGCAACGGCCAGGCCCCGGACGGCTGCGAGGTAGACACGCGCAGCGACGCGACCCATTGCGGGACCTGCACGACAGCATGCAAGCCCGGCGCCATCTGCTCGAGCTCGCAGTGCCAGTGCGCGGCGACCACGCCCAATGACTGCGGCAGCGCCTGCCAGGAATGCTGCGACGCCTCCCAGTGCAGCGACGCCAACGGCTGCACGACCAACAGCTGCGTCGGCGGCAGCTGTACGTTCAGTGCGGTCTGCGCGGGCGGCGGCGTGTGCTGTGGGCAGCAGGCCTGCTTCGAGTGCTGCGGCGATGCCGACTGCACCGGCGGCAAGGTGTGCAGCGGCAACACGTGCGTCTCCTCGACGTGCAGCGGAGGCACGGTGCTGTGCAACGGCGTGTGCGTCGACCTCACGAACGACCCCCAGAACTGCGGCGGCTGCGGCAATTCGTGCGGCGCCGGCCGTACCTGCTCGACCAGCCAGTGCACGCCCAGCTGGGTCACCACGCCGACCGCGCCCATCGGGGCGCGCAGCCGCACCGCCTACACCTGGACCGGCACGAACGTCTTCATCTGGGGCGGCGAGGACGCGAGCAAGCAGCTCCTGGCGAACGGCGCCCGGTATGACCCGGCAGCGAACAGCTGGAGCTCGGTGGGCACGGGCGGCTCTCCGCCCGGCGCGCGGGAGCTGGCCACCGCCGTGTGGACAGGCAGCACGGTCGTCGTCTGGGGTGGCGGTGACGCGGCGGGCGCGGCCTACAACAGCGGCTCGATCTACGACCCGACCACGAGCACCTGGAAGAAGATGAGCATCACCGGAGCTCCGCCGGCCATGCGCGCTCCGGTGGGCGTCTGGACGGGCTCGCGCGTGCTGTTCTGGGGCGGCCTCGACGGCGCGGGTGCACCGGTCGCCGGCGCCTGGCTCTACGACCCCGGCAACGATGCCTGGACGCAGGCGAGCAAGACCGGCGACCCCGGCGGGATCGCGGCGGCCGCCACGGGTTTCTCCGGCACCACGCTCTACATCTACGGCGGCCAGCCGAGTGGCTCCGGCCAGAGCAGCGCCCTGTACAGCTACGCCCCCGGGACCGACGCGTGGACGACGCTCACGGGCGGCTGGAGCTCGCGCTACGCTGCGTTCGCGCGTTGGGACGGCAGCTACTTCATCGTGTGGGGCGGGAAGAAGAAAGGCAAGCCCAACGCCTTTGCCGACGGCAAGCGCTACGATCCGACGGGCGACGCCTGGACGGCGATGAGCGATACCGGCGTCCCCTCCTCGCGCCGGGTCCCCCCGCTCCGCAAGACAGGCTGGACGGCGCGCATCAGCAGCAGCCAGACGCTGATCCTGGGCGGCCTGGGCCCGAAAGCGGCCACCGACATCCGCACCGACGGGGCGATCTACACGTCGACCACGAATACCTGGGCCTCGGTCAAGCCGTGGCCCTCGGGCGAGTCGCGCCTGTGGGGCGCGGGCGTCTGGACCGGCTCGGAGTTCGTGCTGTGGGGCGGCATCAACGGCGCAGCTCCCACGGCGACCGGCGAGCGGTTCCGACCCTGATCGCGCGGCCGGCATTGTGCCGGGCATCGCGCGCGGCGACGTCGTAGTCTCCCCGCCGTGAGCACGCCGCTCTACGAGGCCCTCGACTGGGGCAAGCTCGCCCCGCTCCGGCTCAGGGCGCGGAGCGTGGCCGACGGACTGTACGCCGGCGGACACCGCAGCCCGCGCCGGGGTGCCGGCGTGGAGTTCGGAGGCCACCGCGCCTACGTGCCCGGGGACGACCTGCGCTGGCTCGATCGGCGCGCGCTGATGCGTCACGGTCGACTACTGATACGCGAGTTCGAGTCCGAGACGGACCGCGCGCTCCGCCTGCTGGTGGATGCCAGCGCGTCGATGGCCTACCGCAGCGAGCGCGCGCCGGGAGCGAAGCTCGCCTTCGCCGCCATCGTGGCGGCTGCGCTCGCGCGCGTCGCGCTGGCCAGCGGCGACCCGGTCGCGCTCGACTGGTTGGGAGGCGCGGAACGTCGCCCGCTCCCGGCCATGGGTGGACGCGAAGCTTTCGATCGCGTGGTCGGCGCTCTGGAGGCCGTCAGGCCTGGAGGCGATCTCACGCTCGATCTTGCCGGCATCGAGCGGTCGGTGGCGCCAGTAGCGCGCCATGCACGCCGCGGGTCGGTGATCGTGTTGCTCAGCGATCTTCTCGACCTTCCGGAAGGGACGCTGGATCGCTTCGCCGCGCTGGCCACGCGCGGCCGGACGCTCATTGCCGTGCGCGTCCTCGATCCGGTCGAAGCCGAGTTCTCGTTCGAAGGCCCCGTGCGCCTCCGGGCCAGCGAAGGCGGGACTCTGGTGGAGACCGACGCCGGCGCCGCGCGCACGGCCTACCTCGCAGCTCTGGAGAACATCGCCACCCGCTGGCAAGATCGCCTGCTCGAGCACGGCGGCCGGGTGGTGCGCGCGGTCACCACGGACGACCCCGCCGACACCGTGCGCGCCGTACTGGCAGCGGCCTGGGGCGGCGCGTCGTGACGTTCCTGGTCGCGGCGGCGCTCGCGATCGGGCTCCTGGTCACGATACCCGTCGCGGCGCACCTGCTGCGTCGAGGTCGGGCCAACGAGCGGGAATTTCCGCCGGCCGCGCTGGTCCCCGCACAGCCGCCGGTCGCCAGACAGCGCAGCCGCATCGAGGACCGCGCGCTCCTGGCGCTCAGGGCGCTGTTGATCGTCGGGTTGGCGGTGCTGGGAGCGACGCCGCTGGTGCGCTGCTCCCGGCTCTCGCTCTCGCGACCGTCCGGAGCCTCGGTCGCGCTGGCCCTGGTGATCGACGACTCGCTCAGCATGCGCGCTACGGTCGACGGCGAGTCGCGCTGGAAGCGGGCCATTGAAGGCGCATCCCAGCTATTGAAATCCGCGCGTGAGGGCGACGCGATCGCGATCGTGCTGGCAGGTCGTCCAGCACGGCTGGCACTCGCTGGGACGACCGATCTCGGCGCCGCGCGCCGCGCACTCGACGAGCTCGCGCAAAGCGACCGCTCTACCGATCTCGCTGGTGCCGTCCAGATCGCCCGCTCCGCACTGAAGCACTTGCCCCAGGTCGACAAGCGCATCGCGCTCTTCAGCGATCTCGCCGGCGCACGCATCCCGGACGGCACGCCGGCACCCTGGCTACCGCTGCCGGTGCTGGAGCGCCCGGTCGCCGACTGCGGCGTGATCTCGGGCGAGCAGCACGGAAAGCGCGTGACGGCGCGCGTGGCCTGCTCGGCGGCGGCCGCGGCGCGGGGGCGGGTGCTCGAGGCGATCAGCGGCAAACCGGAGGCCCGCCCCGCGGATGCCGGAAAAGACGCCGGTCGGTCCGGCCCGAGCACCCCCGCCGGAAAAGTACTGGCCCACGCGGCGCTCGCGCCACGCGCCGGCACGCAGACCGTACAACTCGATCTGCCCGTGTCGGTCCCCATCGCCGAGCTCGAGCTGAAGGGGGACGACGCTCTCGAGCATGACGACCGGGCGCCGGTGACCGCGCGAAGCAGCGCGCTCGAGGTCGCCGTCGTGACCGACGTGTCGACGGGCTCGGTCACCACGGGCGGCCCTACGATCCTCGAGCAGGCTCTTTCCGCACTCGACAGCGGCTCGGTGACCCGCCCGCTCGCTCTCGTCCCCGACGACGAGCACGAGCTCGAGCCCTTTGCGGCCCTGATCCTGGACGACCCCGCGGGACTCTCGCCGGAGAGCCGCAGCGCGCTCGCGAAGTGGCTGCGCCACGGCGGGGTTGCCATGGCGCTCCTGGGCCCGCGCGCCGAGACAGTGCAGCTCGGCGTGACGCTCGAGCCTTTCGCGACAGGTGCCGTGCACTGGGAGACGCCTCCCGGCTCCACCAGCATCGCCGCGAAGACGCTCTCCTGGCTCGGCAGCGAAGGCTCCAGCCTCGACAAGCTCCACCCGAAGGGGCGCGCACGACTCGATGGAGCGGAGCCCGCCGGCGCGCGGGTTGGCGCTCGCTGGGAGGACTCGCGGCCCTTCATCCTGGACCGGCGCGTGGGGCGCGGTCTGGTGCTGAGCGTGGGCCTACCGTCGTCGGCGTCGGAAAGCGATTTCGCGCTCCGCCCGGGATTTCTGGCACTGCTCGACCACGCCATCCAGCAGGCGCTCAAGCGTTCGGGCCCGCGGCAGAGCCTGGCCGGCGCGACCTGGAGCTTCTCGACCCACGCGGTGTCGATCGAGGGGCCGGACGGACCGGTCCCCGCGCGCGAGCCGGGTGGGAGCGAAGCGACGGACGACGATGCCGCTCCGGCAAAGGTCGCGGTGGTCGAAGTGCTCGGGCGCTACCGGGTGAAGACCGACGGCGAGACGCACACGCGCATCGTGACGCTCGATCCCGCGGAGATCACCACGCGCCCCACAAAGCCGGGCCGGGCGCTCCGCGCCGCGGCGGGTGGCACCGGAAGGACCCAGGTGGATGCCTCTCCGGGCGTCGCTCTGGCCCTGCTTGGCCTTCTCGCGCTCGAGCTCCTGTTGCGGCTAGCCGGCCCGCTGGGTCGCCGCAGACGCCGGGGCGCGGGGGCTGCCGCACGACCCACGTGATGGCGCGCCCGACGGAGTGCCACTCGGATCGGGAAATCTGCCGGAGTTGGTGATAAGGCAGCGGCATGTCTCGAGTCCTGTACTGGTGCGCGGCTGTGCTCCTGTTGACCCTGGTCGCAGGCTGCCATTCGGCGGGGCTGTACGGCCACGCGCGCACCTACGCTCCGTTGTCGGATGAAGCGGACGCCGCCCAGCACGCCAAGCCCTACGATCCGGTGATGGCCCAGCGCATGCCCGAGCAATGGAAGGGCAAGCCGGTCAGCTTGTTCGGCGTCGTCAAGCGTCGCAACCCCGGGCCCGGAGGAGCCGCCGATCTGACGCTCAGCGTCCGGACGCTTGAACCCCGCAACCTGTGCTCGAACAGCTCCGAGGATAGCTGCCGCGTGACCGTGAGCGATCACGAGTACGCCGTCATCCACGCACTGGCGAAGCTCCGCACCGACGACAACATCGGCAAGAACAGCGTTGGCATCGGCTCGCTCGTCAGGGTAATCGGCGTGATCGGCGACGAGGTGGACGCGAGCGACGGCACGCCGGTGCTGCGCGCGACGTACTACCGTCACTGGCCACGGGACTTCTACGTGACGACCGCGGATCGCGCGACCATGCGCCAGTAGTCTCCGCGTCCGCCTACTTGATGCCCCAGCCGATCTCGAAGTCGGCGTAGAAGCCGGAGCCTGCCTCGCGGCTTATCTCGTTCTTCGTGCCCCGCGGACACGGGGTCGACGAGGAAGTGTAATTGTAGTCGTAGCACTGCTCCACGACGGTCCCGCCGAAGGAACGCCCGAGCGCGACCTCGAATCCCAGACGCAGTCCGCTCCGGTAGACCCACTCGAACGGGACGTTCACACCCAGGAACGAGCCGTAGTCGCTCACGTCGGTGCGCATGAACAGGACCCCCGGCGACAGCAGGAAGCCCTCGCTGCTGACCGCGGCGAACCCCGCGCTTCCGCCCCAGAGAATCGACGGAGGCTTGCTGTTCTGTGGCTCGTAGGCCCCGCCCAGCGTGCCGCTCGACGAGTAGTTGTCGGAGTTCTGGCTCAGGAAGGTCAGGAGGCGAGCGGACAGTCGCAGGCGGTCCGCGACGAACACGCCCACCTCGCCTCCCGTCAGCAGGAAGTCGTCGAAGCGGTTCCCTTCCACCACGGCACCTGCCAGCGCGTCGAAAAACGGTGATCTGCTGGCCGCGTCGTGCGGAGGCCGCTTCGACGGCGGCGGGGCCGGAGGCTCGGCCGAGTAGCCCTGCGGGTAGGCGTAGCCTGGCGGCGGATAGGCGTAGCCTGGCGGCGGATAGGCGTAGCCTGGCGGCGGATAGGCGTAGCCTGGCGGCGGATAGCGGTAGCCGGGGGGCGGGGCGGGGCGGGCTCCCGCGCGCGGCGGATACGGGTACGGATAGCCGGGCGGAGCGGGCGGTGGCGCACCGGGAGAGGGGGCAGCCGAACCGGTGGCTGGCGGAGCCGGCGGAGGCGGCGCCGGCGCGGGGGCAGCCGAGCCCGATGCCGTCGCGGTGGCGGGCGGCGGGGCGCTTGATGATGCCGGGGCGGTGGCGCTGCCGGGCGGCTGGCCAGGCGGCGGCGGCGCCGGGGGTAGCGCGTCGCCCGGCTGGGCGAGCACGACGGCGGGGGCCATCAGCGCGGCAGCCACCCCGGCCGCGAGCGCAAGTCTCGAGCTGAGCATGAGCGAGGCTCTCGTGGTCCGGCCGGCGCGTCAAGCCGTGGTCGGGCGCTCCCGAGCCCACATGTGCTAGGACGCCCGCGTATGCTGTGCATCGCCCCCCGGGGCCGCCGCGGAGGTCGTTTCCGCTCGGCTATCGCGCTGCCGCTGGCGTTGCTCGTGGCGACCGCGCTGCTCTCGTCGGCGACGCGAGCACGGGCAACGGTGGTGGAGCGCGTCGTCGCGGTCATCGGCGAACGCGCCATTCTGCTCAGCGACCTGCGCCAGCGTGCGCGCCCGTTCATGGCAAAGATCTACGATCAGGTCCCGCCGGGAGCGCGGCGCAACGCGGCCCTCTCGCAGCTGTACAAGGCACTGCTCCAGCGCATGATCGACGAGGCGCTCGAACAACGGGCAGCGACCCGCGCCCACATCGTCGTCTCCGCGGTGGAGGTCGACAAGGCGCTCGCCCGCATCGCCGCGCAGAACAGCATGTCCGTGGAGAAGCTCGTCCAGGAAGCCGAGGCGAGTGGTCTCACCGAGCCGCAATACCGGCGCGAGGTCAGACGCCAGGTGCTGGAAGCCAAGCTCCTGAACCTGCGGCTGCAGGGTCGCATCCGCGTCACGCCGGAGGACGTGCGGACGGCCTACCGCCGCATCGTGGTGGGCGAGCGCAAGAAGCTGTCCTTCCGGGCCGCGTGGATCAAGATCCGCGCGCCGCGCTCGCTGAGCGGTCCGGCGCTGGAAGCCCGGCGCGCGCTCGCGGACCGCATCGCCCGCAGGGCGCGGCAGGGCGCGGAGTTCGCCACGCTCGCCCGGCGCTATTCGGCTGACGCCGCCACGCAGAAGATGGGCGGACTGCTTGGCGAGCTGAAACCCGGGCAGCTCCCCGCCGTCGTCGATCGCGTCGTCTTGGGGATGGAGATCGGCGAGGTCTCGCCTCCACTGCGAGTGGGCGACGAGCTCGTCATCGTCAAGCTGGTGGAGCGCGCCGAGTCGGATCTGCCAACGCTCGCGGACGCGCGCGACGAGCTGGGCGAGCGCGTCTATCTCGACAAGATGAACAAGGCGCGCCGCCGCTGGCTCGACAGCCTTCGCAGGCGCATCCACGTCGAAGTGCGGCTGTAGTCTCCGCGGCCCGGTCGGGACGCGGCGCCGGCTCAGTGCGTTCCGCAGATCGCGGAATACACGTTCTTCTTCGGCGTGCCGCTCGCGACCAGCCGCTTGGCGGCCGCAAGCTCGGCGCCCACCGCGCTCTCGAACTTCGACAGCGGCTGTGCGCCTGTCAGCTCGCGGCCGTTGATGAAGAAGCTGGGAGTGCCGGTGACGCCGAAGCCCTGGGCCTCGCGTACGTCGTCATCGATGGCAGCCCGGTGGCTGGCATCGCGCACGGCATCGAGCAGCTGGGACGGGGCGAGACCGGACTCGCGGGCGATGCGCGTCAGACTGGAATCATCGAGCGAAGGCTGCGCGACGAACAGCGCGTCGTGAACGCGCCAGAAAGCGCTCGAACCGCCCCTGGCCATCGCCTCCATCGCGAAGTTGGCGGCCGGCCGCGCGCGAGCGTGGAAATTCAGCGGGAAGTTCTTCCACACCAGCCTCACTTCCCCTCCGTAGCGGCGCCTGAGCGCGTCGAGGGTCGGCTGCACGCGCTTGCAGAACGGGCACTGGAAGTCGGAGTACTCCACGATGGTGACGAGCGCGTCCGACGGACCACGCACCGGCGAGCCCGCCACTGGAGGGCACGTCCGCGCGGGCGCGGCGGGACCGAGATCGATGAGGTTCTTCCGGACGCGGTCGGCGTACAGGTCCTCGGCCGCCTCACCGCTGGCAGCCAGAGCGCGCGCCTGCGACAGCTCCCGCCCCACGACCCGGGAAAGCGCGGCGTACGGCTGGTAGCCCTCCACGCGCAGCCCGTTGAGGAAGAACGTGGGTGTCGCGCGGATGTCGTAGCGCCCGGCCAGCTGCAGCGCGCGATCGACCCGCGCCGAATAGCGCGGATCCGGGAGCCACGCCTTCACGCGGCTGCCGTCGCCGCCGGCTCCGGAAACCCAGCGTGACAGGTGCGAGCGCGTCGAAAACTGGCTGCTCGCCGCCGCCTGTGACGCGAACTTCCAGAATACAGCGTCGCCGCTCGTCGCCTCCAGCGCGACGGCGACTTCAGCGGCATCGCGCGCGTGCGGATGGACCGGGAGCGGGCGGTTCTTCCACACCAGCCGGAGATCGCCGCTGAAGCGCGTCTCGAGTCGCCGCAGCACATCCAGCGATCGCCGCGTGTACGGGCAGTCGAGATCGCCGAAGATCAAGAGCGTGACCGGCGCGTCCGGCTTGCCCCACACCGGGTCGTCGCGGTCGACGGCCAACGGCACGCCGACCTTGGAGCTTCGATGCACAGCGCGACCGCTCGGCACCGGAGCCGGCTCCGGTACCGGACCGGTGGCAACGCCGCCGTCGGTAGCGCCTGGAGGCGTGGCCGGGCCCGGCGCCGGAGCACCCGGCACCGGCAGGGGCATAGGACCAGGGGGCGCCGCGATCGGCGGCGGCGAGACGACCGCGACGGCAGTCGCCGAGCGGGACGACAGCGCGTACCAGAACGCGGCGCCGACGCCCGCCACCATCAGCAAGAGACCGCTGGCGACGGCCAGCGCGACGGCCCACGTGGAGCCCGCGCTGCGGCGGGAAGCAGGCGGCGGCAGGACCGGCTGCTCGCGCTCGCGCTGGCCCGCGCCCGGGGCGACCGGCGCGACGAGACCGGCCTCGCGATCGGACGGGGGCCCGGCTGGTGCTGGGCCCGGTTGCTCCACGGCTGCCTCCACGTCGGGCCCGGACCGATGCGGCTCCTCTGCCGGCGGCTGCGGCGCGACGCCCTGCTCGGCGTCGGGCGCCGCTTCTGGCTCCGCGGCGCCGCTCTCGCCCTCCGGCGGCGACTCCTCCGGCGCGCCAGGGTCGGGCGAGGCGCCAGCGTCGGGCGAGGCGCCAGCGTCGGGCGAGGCGCCAGCGTCGGGCGAGGCGCCAGCATCGGGAAGCGCGCCGGGCTCCGTGAGAGCCGCTTCGAGGCGCAGCGCCCACAGCTCGACGTCGCGCGGACGCGCTCCCACCGACGGCGCCATCGCCTCGGCGATGCAGCTCTCGAGCGCGTCGCCCACCTCGAGCGCCAACGCCCGCGGCGTCGGTGCGTCCAGGTGCGCCGGCGCCGCGTGCGCGGCACAGAGCTCGCTGGCCAGCAAGCCCAGCGCGTATACATCCGCCCACGTCTCGGCGCGCGCCGGCATGGCGCCGCGCAGCTCGGGCGCGCGGTACACGACCGGCAGCGCGTCGCGGGCCAGGGTGGGCCCGCCCAGCGACTGCGCGAGCTGCGCCACGCCGAAGCCCTCGAGCGACACACCCTCCTCGGTGAGCGCGATCAGCTCGGGGCGGAGATAGGCGTGCGCGACGCCCTGGTCGTGCAGCGGCGACAGTGCGCGGGCGAGCTGCGAGACAAGCCGGGCGATCTCGTCCGGGCGCAGTCGCTCGCCACGGATCACGTCCTCGAGCGTACGGCTAGCCGCGGCGGCGTAGGCGACCGCCACCTGGCGCGTGCGCGAGCTCGCACCGCTGCCCGCCGCTCCGACCAGACCCGCGCCGAGCGAGCGCGCGATGCCGCTGCAGCCGATGGCGTAGCGGGACACCCGCTCCAGCACCCGCTCCGGGTCCTCGCCCGCCGCCACGTTGCCGAGCAACACGAGGCGCGCCGGCTCGCCACTCTGCTCGTCGACGGCGTCGTAGACCCCGGCACCGCCTGGACGTCCTCGCTCGCGGATGACGCGGTAGCGTCCGAGCAACTGCGTTCCGGCGGCGATTCCCATCGATATCCACGCGGTCCCCCGGCGGCGGCGGACCACGCTCGGGTCTACCAGGCTCATGACAGTTTGGCAGCTCGAAGCGCCCCGCCGACAGCTTGGCGCGGGAGCGAGCGCCGACGCAGGCAACAATCGCGCGGGCGCCCGGCGTGGATGGACGCGGGACCGACCCTTTCCCGGGCCACAAATCTGCGAAATCGCCCGCCGATGGGCCGAACACGCCGCGGAGCACCCGGAAGCGCGAGAGTAGCCCAACCGAAGGACGCCCGCGCATTTGCGCCGTGGCACGCTGTATGCTCAAAGGACGCCCGCGATGCCGCTTACTCTCCCGCGCCGCTTCTTGTTCCCCGTCTGCGGCTCTGCCGCCGCGCTGGCCGTGCTGCTGGGCGCCGGGCCAGCCGCCGCGCAACAGGTCACTGTCGGGACGGGCATCAAGCGCAGCACTCCCGTACGCGGCGGCACCTACCACCCCAATTGGGTCAACCACTCGGACTGCGTCGCGGACGGGACCATCACGTTCCCGGTCAACATGCCGAGCCCCGCCTGGAACAACGACACGCTCGAGATCTGGGTGGGCTCGAGCGTCGACTGCAGCGTCTACGACAACCGCAAAGGCGCGTCACCGACCTGCTGGAACGTGTACTCCGCCCATCCCGGTTCGGGCACCGCCTTCGGAGCGAAGGTCCGGATGCAGGACATCGCCGGGCAACACAAGTACAACGACACTGCCGGCAGTGGTCCCGGCAGCGGCATACCTGCGGACTGCGAGAAGCAGTCGGGGTCAAGTCCTCTCGACGCCACCCTCTACTTCATGCTGGTGGACGGCAGCGGACAGATCGACGCGACGACACAGTTCGGCACGTACGCGGATCTGAAGCTCGACCTGCGCGGCCCCGACGCTCCAACCGGCGTCAAGACAGGCATCGCCGAGAACCAGGTCAAGGTGAGCTGGACAGCACTGTCGCCGGCCGGTGATCTGGTCGGGTATCACGTCTTCTGTTTCCCGAAGCCCGGAGCAGCCAGCACCTCGCAGCCACTGGAAGCGGGTACCGACGCGGCCCTGGATGCGGCTGGCGGTGGAAGCGGCGGTGCCGACGCCGCAACCGGCACGGGCGGCAGCGGAGGAACCAGCGGCGCCGGGGGAACCAGCGGCGCCGGCGGGAGCGCGACCAGCGACGCGGGCAGCGACGCAGCTGCCGGCAATCCCGAGTGCCCGTCGCCTGCGCTCGTGCCCGGGGCAGTGCCGGATCCAACCTACCTCTGCGGCGACGTGCACGGTGTGACGAGCACCAGCACCTACGCCAAGGGGCTGACCAACTTCACCCAGTACGCAGTAGCGGTCACAGGATACGACGGCGTGGAGAACGACGGCCCGCTCTCGACGATAGAGTGTGGCACGCCCCAGCCCGTGAACGACTTCTGGGACGAGTACACCCAGGCCGGCGGCAAGGGCGGCGGCGGTTTCTGCGGCATTGCCGACAAGCCCGCGCCCGGAGCGGGCGGCGCGTTCCTGCTGGCGCTGTTCGCCGGCATCCTGCGGCGACGACGGAGGCAGCGAAGTTGAAGCTGGTAAGTGCGGCCGCTTGTGCGGCCCTGATGCTGGCAGCGTCCACGGCGCTGGCCCAGGGAGTGGACGAGTTCGGGCCGTACGGCGGGCAGGGCGGGCAGGACTACGAATCCCCACAGCATTTTGCGCTAGAGCTCCGCCTGGGCCCCTACCGCCCGCGCGTCGACGGCTCGTTCAACGGCTCGGCTGCGCCGTACCAGGACATTTTCGGTTCGAAGAAGCGCTATCTGGTCGGGCTCGAGCTCGACTGGCAGGCGCTCAGGATCCCCGGGGTCGGCACGCTCGGCCCCGGCCTCGGCTGGGGCTACACCAGTGCGTCCGGCCAGGCGCTGCTCAGCGACGGCTCCGGGGGGCGCGCCGCGCAGGACACGTCGCTGACGATCATGCCGATGTACCTGGTGGGCGTCTTCCGGGCGGACGTGCTGGCCCGCAAGACGCCCGTTCCACTCGTGGCCTACGCCAAGGCCGGCTTCGGCTACGCGCTGTGGTGGTCGAACAGCGGCGGCAGCACGTCGCACGCCGCCGACGGCCGCGTGGCGCGCGACGCCTCCTACGGCTACCAGTTCGCGCTGGGCGGCATGTTCCTGCTCGACTCCATCGACCGCGACGCCGCCCACGAGATGGACAACGCCACCGGCGTGAACAACTCCTACTTCTTCATGGAGTGGTACTACTCGAGCCTCGACGGCTTCGGCTCGGGCAAACAGATGCAGGTGGGCGCCAATACCTGGATGCTCGGCCTCGCCTTCGAGTTCTAGTCGGCCGCACCCACCGAGCAGACGGATCGCCCGTGGGCGTCAGCGCGCGCGGAGCAGTCGGTCGATGTGCTTCTTTTCCCAGGCAATCGCGCGCTCGTAGTGGCGGAACTCGCGCTCGCGCCGCAGGAACTCCGGAGGGTGCAGCACGGCGCGACCGCTGATCCTGAGCGCGGGGATCACATGGTGCAGAAGCTCGTGATGGACGATGTAGCTCACGAAGTAGCGGGGCACCCACTCATTGTCGAGCGTCGGGTGCACGCGGATCAGCCGCTCGGCCGTGCTGTAGCTGCCGAGCTTGATCGTGTGCCGCTTCTTTCCGCGCGGCCTGGTGTGACGACCCCAGGTGATGAGCACGTCCGTCACGTTCGAGCCGAAGTGCGACTCGTTCACGCGGTTCAGCACGTCGTACAGGTCGTGGACGCGCCCCCTGGTGCGGAGCGGCCCCGGGACCTCGCGCGACGCGCGGATGCGGAAGCTGTTCGCCTCGATGTACTCGCCGATCGTCTGCGATGCCTGCCGCTCGCCGTGGACCACGTAGCGCACCAGGGCGTCCAGCACGCGGTCGGGCGCGTCGAGGAACATCATGTGCACGCGGACCCGGAGCTTGCCGCGCACCCGCGTGTGACTGACCATGCGGTGCCGGTTGTCCGTCACCGCGAGCTGCACCGCCCCGGAGAACGCGATCTCGAAGCGGCGCTCCAGAGCCTGGCGCGCTCCTTCGTGGATGAAGATCTGCGGCCCGATGGCAATGCTCGCGAACTGCAGCGGGAGCTGCATCAGGCGCGCATCGGGGATGCGGACGGCAGCGGAAGCAATGCGCGGTGCGGACTTCCCAGCCGGGTTGCGGCGGCCAGATTTTCCGGTCCGCGCCGCCAACCAGGGGAATGTCACTTGAGGCCGCATCGAAGGTATCTTCTGGGACTATGGGACGGGATCCAGCGCGTCAAGGAACCCCCAGGAGCGCCTATGATTTCCACAACTTACGCAACAGGCCGAAGGTGGAATCCAGGACTTCCCCAAGTCCGCGTTCCGGCTTGGATTTCAGGTGCCGCGGGGGGTTTTAGCGGGCGGAAGTGGGGGTCGTTGTCCCCAGGTTGATCCCAGGTCCGGCCATCAGCACGTCCAGGACGCACCGAGGTCCACCACAGGTTATCCATAGGTTATCCACAGGCACGGGCGGAAGAGCGCTGCCGCTCAGGTGTGCGCCCGGAGGCTCAGCTGGCGCGCGCGCCCGACCGCTTCGAAGCGCCGTTGGCCTTGGAGTGGTTCGCCTTGCCGTTCGGCAGGCTCTCCTCCGGCGTTCCGGCCGCAGGCTCGGCCAGCTTGCGCTGGATGCCGTGCGACTCGAGCACCTTGTTCTCGAGCTGGGCCATCAGCTCCGGACGCTCTTCCAGGTAGCTGCGCGCATTGTCACGCCCCTGGCCGATGCGCTCGTTCTCGAACGAGTACCAGGCACCGCTCTTGTTGATGATGCCGGCGTCGGACGCGAGGTCGACGATCTCTCCCGAGCGGCTCACCCCACGACCGTACAGGATGTCGAACTCCACTTCACGGAAGGGAGGCGCCATCTTGTTCTTCACCACCTTGACGCGGGTGCGGTTGCCGACGACCGACATGTCCTTGCCCGCCGTCGCTTCCTTGATGGCGCCTATACGCCGCACGTCGAGCCGCACCGACGAGTAGAACTTGAGCGCGTTGCCGCCCGTCGTGGTCTCGGGGCTGCCGAACATCACGCCGATCTTCATGCGGATCTGGTTGGTGAAGAAGATCATGCAGTGGGAGCGGGAAACCGAACCGGTGAGCTTACGCAGCGCCTGGCTCATCAGCCGCGCCTGCAGGCCGACATGCGAGTCGCCCATGTCGCCCTCGATCTCGGCCTTGGGCACGAGTGCGGCGACCGAATCCACGACCACCAGATCGACCGCACCGGAGCGCACGAGCATCTCGGCGATCTCCAGTGCCTGCTCGCCGTAGTCGGGCTGACTGACGAGCAGCTCATCGGTCTTGACCCCGAGCTTCTTCGCGTAGGTGATGTCGAGCGCGTGCTCGGCGTCGATGAACGCCGCGACGCCCCCCTGTTGCTGTACGCTGGCGATCGCGTGCAGCGTGAGCGTCGTCTTGCCGCTGGACTCGGGGCCGTAGACCTCCATGATGCGGCCGCGCGGATAGCCGCCGATCCCCAGCGCGATATCGAGCCCGAGCGAGCCGGTGGGAATGACCGGGATATCTCCACCGATCTTCTCGCCGTCCTTGAGGCGCATGATGGCGCCCTGACCGAACTCCTTCTGCACGCTCGCGATCGCGAGCTCGAGGGCCTTGGACTTCTTGTCTTCCATGGTGCTTCGCCTCTCCTCTAGCCGCCGCTGCCCGCCGCTCATCCACAACGGTGTGCCAGCCAATGCTGGAGAGGGAAAGTACTGTGCGGCTGTTCAGATGTCAAATCCGGAAGGGACGTACTCTGACACAGCGAAACCCGGGGCTTTTTCGGCGGGTTTCCGGGCGGGCGGAAGACTAGCCCCTCGATTCTCTTGAACCGAGGGGCTAGACGACCGCGGAGCGGTCGAGGGGGAGGCTCGGCGAAGCCGAGGGGGCGCTGCTGCGCCCCGAATAAACGGTGCTGGTCCCGCGTTGCGCGGCGTAGCCGCGCGTGCGAAGCACCCATCGCTTCGATGGAAACGCGGTACTAGTTGCCGCTACTGCTGCCAGCCAGCTCCTGCACCATGGCCAGCTCTTCCAACAGCGAACGCAACTCCTCCTGCACCCAGCGCTGCAGCGTCTCGGCGGTGAGCTCGACAGCGCTATCGGCGCGGGCGGCGCGGGCGCGCAGTCGCTTCTCGAGCGACGTCTGCAACACCTCGGCGTCGATCTCCACCACCTGGACTCCGGGTTCCATGACCCTACGAACATAACCACGGCTCAGCGTCCGGGAAGCCCTCGGAGCTGCCGGGCATCGGGCGGCGCTAGTCGAGGGGTTTCTCGGGCGGCGGCCGCATCGATTCGGCGTCGCTCACCTTGCGCACGGCGACGCGTTCGGCGCGCCGCGCAGTGGCCCTGAGCACACTGAAGCGATAGCCGTTCCAGTCGACCTCGTCGTTCGTGCGCGGCACGCGACCCAGGAGCTCGGCCACGAATCCGCCTAGCGTTACCAGCTCGACCTCCTCGTCGATGCCGAGCAGCTCGAACACCTTGCGGGTCTCGGCCCAGCCGCGGCACAGCAGGCTGTCGTCGGGGCGCCGTATGATGTACGGGTCCACGCGGTCGCTCTCGTCCTCGATCTCACCGACGATCTCCTCGAGCACGTCCTCCATCGTAACGATGCCCTGGATGCCGCCGTACTCGTCGACGACGATCGCCATATGACGGCGCTCTTCCTGGAAGGTGCGCAGAAGCCGCTCCAACGGGGTGGAAGACGGCACGAAGATGAGCGGGCCGAGCACCGACTTCCAGTCGAGGGGCTCAGGCGCCTCGCGCAGCCGGAACATCAGCTCCTTGACCAGCACGATGCCTTCCGCGGTGTCCAGATTGCCGTCGGGCGAGAACGGAAAGCGGCTGTGACCGGTGCGTTTGATGAGTGTGAGGTTCTCTTCCAGCGTCCGCTCGCCGGAGAGGAACGCCACGCCGTTGCGCGGAACCATGATGTCGTAGGCGGTCAGCTCGCGCAGCGCGGCGGCGCCCTCGATGATGTCAGCGGTCCGCGCCGCAACGACGCCTTCGGTGCGGCCCAGGCTGGCGAGCAGACGGATCTCCTCGATCGACGTGACGGGGCGCTCCTGTCCGCGGCGCAATGCACCCGAGATACCGCGCGTGAGGAACAGGAGCGGCTTGAGCACGACCACCAGAAAGGAGACGAACAGCGCGACCGGCGCCGCCAGGCGTCCGGCGAAGGTCACTCCCAAGGTCTTGGGGACGATCTCCGAGAGCAGCAGGATCGACAGCGTGAAGGCCAGCGTGAAGATCCAGAGCGTGGACGGGTCGAAGACCTGACCGTAGGTCGCGCCGGCGATCGCCGCGCCGATCGTGTTGGCAAACGTGTTCAGGATCAGGATCGCCGCGATGGGGACGTCGATTTCCTTCTTGAACCGCCGCAGTGTCTCGCCCGCGCGGGACTTGCCGATCGCCTCGATATCCGCGTGGCTGACGCTCAAGAGCACCGCCTCGGAGGTCGAGCAGAGGAACGAGAAGACGAGCGCGAACGCGACGGCCAGGGAGAAGACCAGCATCAGTTCCCGGATCCCGGACCGGTCAAGGAGCGCATCTGGCGGACTTTCGCGCGTTCACTGCGTCGAGGGTAGCCCGAGCGCGCCGGCGAAGCACAGGCCCCGGCGTAGGCCCACCGTTTCAATAGGGATTCTTGCGGGGCAGGCCGAGCGCCGCGACGGGCTCGTCCTGTTCCGGTGCGTCCGCATGGCGATCTCCCGGCGCCCTGCGGCCCCGGAACGGCGCCTTTGCCACCGAGCGGCGATGGTGATGCATGTGGATGCCGAGGCCACGGGCGGTGGCCCGCACCAGGTCGGTCTCGGGCTCGGCCTGCTCCGCCTGGGCGGACTCGCCGGACACCGGAGTCACCCGGAGCGCTCCGGGCGCCGCCGCTGTGGCTGCCGGCTCGGCCACGGTCGTCTCCGCCTGCTCAGACGGTCGAGCGCGGGCGCGGGGACCGAAAAGCGACGCGCCGAGCGCCAGCCCGACGGCCGTGCCTCCGAGCGCGCTGCCAAGAGCGATCACCAGACCAGGCGAGAGCCGGCGACGTGCCGTGTGCCAGAGACGCGCGCCCGGCGGCAGCAGGCGCGGCGGAAGCTCCGCGTTCCGGGCGACACTGCGCCGGATAGCCTGTGCCGCACCCCGGCGCCGCCCGCGCGACGCAGCCAGCAGCAGCGCCATGGATTCGAGCTGCTCGGCCAGCTCCAGCGCGGTCTGGACGCGCGCGGCGCGATCCTTGATCAGACATGCGTCGACGAGAGCCGCCAGCTCCGGCTCGAGCTCCGGCATCACGTCGGAGAGCGAACGATGCGGCCGGCCGACGATCTGCATCATCAACGCGTTGTAGTTCCGGGCGATGAAGGGGTGCCGGCCGCACAGGCACTCGTACAGGAGCACGCCCAGCGACCACACGTCGGCACGGCAGTCGACCTTCTCCGCGCCCTGCGCCTGCTCCGGGCTCATATAGGCGGGCGAGCCGAGCACGGCGCCGTCACCGGTCCGCACCCGTCCGTCGTACTGGGGACCCACGATCTTGCTGACGCCAAAGTCGAGGATCTTCGGCACCTCGATCCGGCCGTCACCGCTCGTGGCGAAGAAGATGTTCGCGCTCGACAGGTCGCGGTGCACGATGCCCGTCTGGTGCGCGCGGTGCAGCGCCCGCGCGATCCGCGCCAGGCTGGTGCACACCACAAACGGGTCGAGCCGCCCCTCGCGGCACAATCGCGCGTCCAGGCTCTCTCCCGATAGAAGCTCCATCACGAGATAGGGCCGCCCGTCCCGCGTCTGTCCCGCGTCGAAGACATCGACGATGCCCGGATCGCGGAGCCGGCCCGTGGCCTTGGCCTCCCGCACGAACCGCTCGAGCGCCTCCTGGTTCCGCGCCAGAGCCGGCAGAAGCAGCTTGATCGCGAAATCGCGGTCAGTCCGCTCGTTGCGGGCCGCCCAGACCTCGCCCATGCCACCTTCGCCGAGCCTGTTGATGAGGCGGTATCGACCCGAGATCAGAGTGCCAGAATCCACAAGCGAATTTTGCCTGGACCCAGGTAGGGACGGCCAAGATCCCCGCGCCGTAGGGCGAGCGAAGCGAGCCCTGGCGCAGCGAAGCGAGCCCGTGCCGAGCGCAGCGAGGCACGTCGGGGGTCCGGGGGCGGTGAGCCCCCGGCGGAGGATTCCGGCGGGGGTGGGCGGGCGGGACACAAACCATCTCACGCCGCCCACCGCCGTAGGGCAAAGCGAAGCGAGCCCCTCGCCCACCGCCGTAGGGCGAGCGAAGCGAGCCCCCGCGCCCACCGCCGTAGGGCGAGCGAAGCGAGCCCCGGCGCCCCGCCTACGCCTGGCCCTGGCCGCCCGCGAGCTGCTGCTGCTGCTGCTGGAGGAACTGCGCCACGGCGCGGGAGCGCTCGATGGCGAACTGCTTGACCTCCCGATCCGACGAACCGGCCAGGGCATTCAGCAGCTTGGTCACCTTGTCGAGGTCCTTCTTCTGGAACAGCGCCTCGAAGTAGTTGTTCGCGAGCCGCACATCGCTCGCCATCATCGCCTCGTGCTTGGATAGCAGGCCGATCACGTTGTCGAGCTCGCCCTTCTGACCGTACAGGGCCGAGAGGCAGATGAGCGCGAGGGGATCCTTGTCGTTGCGATCGACCGCCTTCTTCGCGAAGGTCACCGCCTTCTCGCGCGTCTCTTCCTCGCCGGCGTAGAAGCCCTGGATCGCGATGAACGGCGCGGCGGTATTCTTGTTGGGCTCGGCGTCGGCCAGCTCGCTGACCTCCTTGATGGCCGCTTCCTCGTTCTCCGCGTCGCGGATGGTCGAGAACAGATACGCCCATGCGTCGACGCTGTTCGGATCGAGCTGGAGGGCGTGGCGGATCATCTCCCGCTCGCCCTTCGCGTCGCCCTTGCCGCCCAGCGCCTTGGCCAGGTGCAGCGACGGGAAGGGGCTGTCCTTCATGAGGTTCTGCGCGCCTTTCAGGGTGCCCTCGGCCTTGTCCCACTTCTCCTGCCGGAGCTGCGCCACACCCAGCCCGAGCCAGTCCTCGCCGGTGCCGCCCGACGCCACCACCTTGGCGAGCACCTTCTCCGCCTGCTCGAAGCGCTCGTATTTCATCAGCTCCTGGGCGTAGAGCCGGCCGCGGTTCAGGTCGTTCTTGTTCTCCTGCCAGTGCTTGTCGAGACCGGACAGCAGATCTTCCAGACCGATCGCGATCGGGCGACCCTCGGCGTCCTGCACCTGCACGGCCGGGCCGTTGAAGCCCAGAAGCTCCCACATCTTGTCCGAGTCGATGACCACCGGGCCCTTCTTGATGGACTCGGTGAGCTCCTTGGGGGGCTCGCTGAGCGGAAGCACCACCATCGCGTTGCCCGGTACACCGCCCGGAAATGCGCTCACCGGCGCAACGATGGCGGCGCCACCTTGCAGCTGGAGGTTCGCAGCAGGCTGTCCATTGCCCGGCAGACCGGGTGCATTCGGCTGGCTCATGTGATCTCCTCTCGTGCGGAGCGAGCTCGGGCTCGTCGGCGCAGCGCGGGGCCCCGGCTCTGGGGCCGCCCCCGCTCCCCCGCACTCGTTCGCGCGGCTGGGAGGGGCGCGGAAACTAGCAGCGGACCGGGAGCCCGGCAATAGCGTGCGACGCCCGGAACCTCCCGTCGCGCCTGGGCGGGGCCGGCCGGGTTAGCATGGGCCGACCGTCGCCCCCGGAGACCCCACGATGAGACCCGCCCTGTCAGCCCGGACCAGCGCCGCCGCCGCCGCGGCGGGGCTCTTGCTCCTCGTCGCCGCGCGATCCGCCCAGGCGGAGAGCCGCATCAAGCAGCCCGGCTTGCACCCCGACTACCACTTCGAAGCCGAGCCCCACTTCATGTTCGGTGTCGACCCGCCCGGCGGCAAGGCAGGGCGCGGCTTCGGCCCCGGCTTCCGCGGCACGGTCGAGCTCGTCGACAACGGCTTCATTACCAGCATCAACAACACCGTCGGCATCGGCTTCGGCTTCGACTGGATCGCATTTTCGCACAAGTCGACCAGCGTCTGGGTACCCGTCGTGATGCAGTGGAACTTCTGGCTCTCCGAGCACTGGTCGGTGTTCGGAGAACCAGGCTTCGGCTTCTATCTCGGCAACGCGACCGGCGTCAGGGGCGTGGGCGCGGTCGGCGTCCGGCTGCATTTCAACGATACGATCGCGCTGACGCTCCGCGCCGGCTATCCAGCATTTTCCGCTGGCCTCTCGTTCCTGTTGTAGAAGGGAAAGCGTGTCCGGAATCCGCTCCCGTCTAGTCCCCGCACTCGTTCCGCCAGTCGCGCTGGCCAGCGTGCTCCTCGGCCTGGCGCGACCCGCTGCGGCTGACACGGTGGTCATCAAACGCGACGGCGACCACCCCCGCTACATCTTCGAAGCAGAGCCGCACCTGCTCGTGGGCGCGCTCGACCCGCCGGGGCCGGCGCACGACGTCGGCTTCGGCGTCGGATTCCGCGGCACCATCCAGCTGCTGGACAAGGGCTTCATCAAGCACATCAACGATAGCGTCGGCATCGGCTTCGGCTTCGACTGGGTGCATTACGGCCACGGCGAGCGGCACTGCAACCGCTCGTTCCTCGGCGGACCGAACAACCAGCCGCAGTGCTACGACCGCAGCTACACGCCGGTGAGCTACTTCTACATCCCGGTCGTGATGCAGTGGAACTTCTGGATCAGCCGCAACTGGTCGGTGTTCGGCGAACCCGGCGCAGCGTTCCGGATCGTGGACCCGGGGGACAATCGCTTCGACCCGGTGGCTTACGTCGGCGGGCGCTGGCACTTCGCCGATTTTGCAGCGCTCACGCTCCGCGTCGGCTACCCCGACTTCTCGGTCGGCGTGTCGTTCCTGCTCTGACCCGACCTGTGGATGCAAGGCCCGGCCGAAAGGCCTGTAGTGCCGCGAGCGGGCGCAGCCAGCGTGGCGGGATCGCCATCGAGAGGCTATAGAAAGAAGCTGGATGAGGAAGTCCGGAGCAGCCGAATCGTGCGCCTGGTGATCCAGCAATGAGCCTGTACCTGATCGGAATCCTGGGTCTGGCTCTGTTGATGGTCGTGCACGAGGGCGGCCACCTCATCGCCGCGCGCGCCTTCGGCATGCGGGTGATCAAGTTCAGCATCGGCTTCGGCCCGGCGCTATGGCGTCACCAGCCGAAGAATAGCGAGACGATCTACCAGGTCGCGCTGATCCCGTTTCTCGCCTACGTGCAGATCGCCGGGATGAACCCGCTCGAGGAGATCGACCCGGACGACGAGGGCAGCTACGCGAACGCCTCGCTCATCGGGCGCATCTCCGCGATCGTGGCCGGCCCGCTGGCGAACTACCTGTTCGCATCGGTCCTGTTCTTCGCGGCGTTCATGATCGGCGGCGAGCCCGTGCCGACCACGCACATCGACGTGATGCCGGACGGCGCAGCCCACGCCGCGCACATGAAGGACGGCGATCGCATCATCAGCATCGACGGCACGCCGGTGAAGGACTGGAACAAGATGCGCGACATCATCCTGGCCAGCCCGAACAAGCCGCTGCACATCGTCGTCAAGCGCAAGAAGAAGGACATGACCCTGGTGGTCACCCCGAAGCCCAACGCAAAGAACAGCGGCGGGCTCATCGGCGTCACGCCGATCCCGAAGATCGTCCCGATGAGCGTCAAGGACGCTGCGGTCCGCTCGGTCGTGTACCCCGCCAAGGTCGTGCAGGCGCTGGTGGTGGGCCTTTCCAGGATGATCACCCTGCAGGAAAAGCCCCAGCTGACCGGGCCTGTCGGCATCGTGAAGGAAGCCAAGCGAGCCGCGGAACGCAGCTGGGCCGACTACCTGACCCTGCTCGGGCTCTTGAGCGCCTATCTGGGTGGATTCAACCTGGTGCCGTTCCCGGCGCTCGACGGCGGCCGGCTGATGTTCCTGGCCTACGAAGCGGTCACCCGGCGGCGACCGAACGCGCGCATCGAGGCGCAGATCCATGCCGTAGGACTACTGATGCTGATCGCCCTGATCCTGGTAGTCAGCGTGTTCGACATCCGCGGCAATTGAAGGCCGGGGCGCGGACGAGCGAATAGAGTCGTTGGACCAGATCGTCTTCCACGGAACGGGGCTGCACACCGGCGCACAGTGCGCCGTCGGGCTGCGCCGCCGCTCGGGCGGCCTCGCATTCCTGCAGGACGGCCACAGCGCGGCGCTGGACGAGCTGTCCGTAGTCCGGGCCGATCGAGGCGTGCAGGTGCGCTCCGACAGCGGGCTCCAGGTCGATCTCGTCGAACACCTGCTGGCAGCAATGGCGGGCCTGTCGATACGCCGCGACCTCGAGGTCCAGCTCACGGGCCCCGAGGTACCATTGCTCGACGGCGGCGCGCTGGAAATCTCGCGCGCTCTAGGCGCACTGGACCTGCCGCGTGATCCTCCATGCCTGCGCGTTGTCCAGGCCGGCGATATCCATGTGGATGGGACACGCTATGCGTTCGAACCGGGCGACGCTATCGAGATCGAGGTCGACGTCGAGTTCCGGGGCGTGGGCGCGGAGAGCGCGCGCTGGTCCGGCGATGCCGATGAGTTCCTGTTGGAAATCGCACCGGCGCGGACGTTCGGCTACAGCGACGAGGCCGACGAGCTTCGAGAGGCTGGGCGCGCCGGCCACGTCGACCCCCACGCCGTGATCGTGCTCGAGCCGGACGGCAGCGTGGCCCCACCTGGCGAGCCGCCCAGGCCGGCCGAGCTGGCGCGCCACAAGCTCCTGGATCTGCTGGGCGACCTCTACCTGTTCGGGGGCCCGCCGCTCGGCCGGCTGCGCGCATCGCGCCCGGGACATGCCCGGAATCAACGGGCGATGCGACAGGCGCTCGAATACGGACTGCTCGAGCCGCTCGAACATCACTGAGAACCAGCGCACTTTTGGTGCTACTCTGCGCGGCATGCGGGCACGCGCTCGGTTCTTGCCGTTGCTGCTCGCGGGCGGCCTTCTGACGGCCTGCGGCACCCCCAAGGTGCGACTGGCGGAAGGCCCGCGGGAGTACGCGCCCTCCGACTACGAGTCCGTGCTCCGGAAGTGGACCCGCAGCGAGCAGCTGATCGTGGCCAGCCAGCTCGACAACGTGCTCACGGTCACCGCGACCTACGAGTCGTGGGATTTCCGCTGGGCGTATGTCGTGCGCTACGCCGAAGACTACCGTCTCACCGTCGACCAGCGCCGCGCGCTGCTCGAGCGCTCGCTCGCCGAGACCCGGGAGGAGCACCAGTTCTACCTGGCGCTGTATGCCCAGCGCTACAAGTGGAGCGATCTCACCGCGGACAACGCCGCCTGGATCGTCCGGCTCATCGACGACCAGGGCGACGAGACGGCGCCCACGAACATCGAAGCCATCAAGCGACCTGGCGCGATCGAGAGGACGTACTTTCCGTACACGACTCCCTGGCGCAAGGCCTACCGCATCCGCTTTCCGCGGTTGAAGGCCAACGGAAAGCCGACCATCTCGCCGAGAGCGAAGTGGTTCGGGCTGCGTTTCGCCGGTGCGCAGGGCAACGAGGAGCTGGTGTGGCAGCTCTCGGGCGGCAACGAGCCGCCGCCGGTGGCGGTCAACCGGCCAGGATCTCGAGAAGTGGCGGCACGCTGACCATCAGCTCATGCGCCACATGGCGCCCGGCGAACAGCAGCAGCGTACCATCCGGTCCAGCACGAGCAGTCGCCGGGGCCGGACCGGCGGCCATCACCTCCGTGGATAACAGGAACTCACCGGGACCGAGCTCGTCCTGGACCTCGCCCTCGCCGTCGACGATCTCGATGCGCCCCGCGCCGATGATGTAGATGCCGGTGACCGGTTCGCCCTCCTTTACGATGGTCTCGGCGGGCTCGAGAACGCGGACCTCGCAGCGATCGGTGACGGTGGCGCGTAACGTGTCGTCGAGCCGCTCGCCGAGCTCGCCCATGGTGGCGCCCGCCAGCGCCTGGTAGCGGTCCGCGACGACCCGGAGCTCGTCCGCCACCCACGGGCAATCGGCGGTGGCTTGTTCGAGCGCCTCGCGCTCCCACACCGCCACCACGGTGTCGTCCTCGCCGGCCACCACGCGCAGCGCCACGCCGTCGGCCAGCGTGCCGACGGTGAAGACGACTTCACCCACCGCGGCGCGAGCGCAGGCGGCGTCGGCGATCGCCGGTATGATGTTCACCCACCCGCGCACGACGAGCGCCACACCGAAGGCGCTGGCCTCCTCTTCGGTCTGCAGGGTCTCGAGCCGGGCCGCATCGGCCAGCGTCTGCTGGGAGTCCTCGGGAAGGTCCTCGAGCCCCCTCACCTCGGCGAGCGAAACACCGCCCACGCTGGGCGCCGCCGGTTCGGGTTCAGGTTCAGGTTCAGGTTCAGGTTCGGGTTCGGGTTCGGGTTCGGGTTCGGGTTCGGGTTCGGGCTCGGGCTCGGGCGGGAGCAGCTCGGACTCGGCAGCCGGTACCTCGGTGTCCAGCCCTGAAGCGGAGAGCAGCGTGTCCGACGGCAAGGCGATGGGGGTCGGCGGCTCCCGCTCGCTCGGCACCCGTTCCGACGCGGGTCCGGGCGGGACCGTTCCAACGTCGGCTCCGGCGACCGACTCCGATTCCAGCGCTTCGTCCTCCAGCAGCTCGGCGTCGTCCAGCAGCTCGGCCTCCTCCAGGGCGCCGGGAGGTGGAGGGACGTTGGACAGAACCAGCGGGGGCGGCGCAGCGGGCGGCCGAGGAGGCTCGGCTTCCTGCGTTGGCGGTGCCGCGGGCGCGGGCGGCGGCGCGGCGCCAGGAGCGTGGGCGCCCGCACCCAGGTCGTCGAGATCGACCTCGACGCTGGTGGGCATCGGAGGGCGAGGCGCCGGCGCTTGCGGCGCGCCGGGCGGCGGCACGGCTTCCTGACCCGGCGGCGGCCAAGGCGCGGCAGGCGGCGGCACGGCCTCCTGACCCGGCGGCGGCCAAGGCGCGGCAGGCGGCGGCACGGCCTCCTGACCCGGCGGCGGCCAAGGCGCGGCAGGCGGCGGCCAAGGCGCGGCAGGCGGCGGCGCCTCCGGCTGTGGCTGCGGCGCCGCTGCCAGCAAGGCGTCGACATCCCCGCCGGACGAGGGCGGCGGCGCCGAAGCTCCCGCTTGCGCCTGCGCCAGCATCTGCTCGGTCAGCTGGGCCGCGACGCCATTCAGAGCCGTCGCGCGTTCCGCCTGGCCGCCCTGTATGGCCGCGTCGACGGCCCTTCTGAGCCACGCGATCGCGTCGGCAAAGGCCCCGCGCTTCCACTGTACGGCAGCCGTCTGCAGCGCCCACGCGACGTCGTCGTCATCGTTGTCTAGAGGCGGCGGAATGCCTAACGACGAGGGGGGCGCGCCGTTCATCGGAGCCAGGGTCGTATCATAGGTGCAAGCGGGCCCGCGCTGCAAAGCTCCGCGCGCGGCCCGATTGCCGCACGGCGGTAGCGCCCGCAGAGGCTAGAAATTGGGCGGAGGGACCAGGACTTCGCGGTCACGGGCACCATTCGGCGGCCCCACCATGCCGCGCTTCTCCATCATCTCGACGATCTTTGCCGCGCGATTGTAGCCGATCGTCATCTTGCGCTGCAGCCACGAGGTCGAGCAGCGCTGGGTCTCGGCGACGATCGCCACCGCCTCGTCGAAACGGGCGTCGACAGGCCCGTCGCTGTCGCGGCCGGACTTGTCGTCCTCGGCCGCAGCGAGGATGGCGTCGTGGTACTGCGGGGTGCCCTGCGTGCGCAGATGGTCCGTGAGCGCGCTCACTTCTTCCTCGCTCACGAAGGGGCACTGCACGCGGCGGGTGTCGCTGGAGCCGTTGAGCTTGACCAGCATGTCGCCCTTGCCGAGAAGCAGCTCCGCACCCATCTCGTCGAGGATCGTCCTGCTGTCGACCTTTTGCGCCACGCGGTAGCCGATGCGGCTCGGGAAGTTCGCTTTGATCATGCCCGTGATGACGTCCACGCTCGGCCGCTGCGTGGCCAGCACCACGTGCATGCCGGCGGCACGTGCCTTCTGGGCGAGCCTCGCCACCGATGCCTCGACCTCCTTGCCCTGCTGCATCATCAGGTCGGCGAACTCGTCGACGACGATCACGATGAAGGGCAACTTGCCGGGGAGCTGCGTTCCGTCGGACCCCACCTTCGAGGCCGGCACGCTCACGAGAGTGCCCTCGCTGGAAAGTGCCTCGACCGCCGATGCCTCGGGTGCAGGTACCTCGCCCGCGTGAACGCGGCGCACCCAGTTATTGTACGTGGTGATGTTCTTGGTGCCCGCGTTCGCGAACAGCTGGTAGCGCCGCTCCATCTCGTCGACGGCCCAGCGTAGTGCGGTGGCCGCCTGTTTCATGTCGGTGACCACCGGCAGAAGCATGTGCGGAATGCCGTCGAACGGAGCCAGCTCGACCACCTTCGGATCGATCATCAAGAGCCTGAGCTCCTCGGGCGTACGGCAGAACAGCAGGCTCGAGAGCATCACGTTCAAGCCCACGCTCTTACCAGCGCCCGTCGCGACCGCAACGATCACGTGCGGCATGCTCGCCAGGTCCGCGTAGAACGGAGCCCCGACGATGTCGCGCCCGAGCACGACCGGCAGCGGCGCCTTCTCGGCCAGCTTGCCGAAGCGCTTGTCCTCCACCAGCTCGCGCAGATTCACCGGCATGCGCTCGTCGTTCGGCAGCTCGAATCCGATACGGCTCTTGCGCGGGATCGGCGCGATGATGCGCACCGTCCGCGACAGGCCGAGCGCCAGATCGTCGGCCAGGTTGGCGACCTTGCTCACCTTGGTGCCCGGCTCCGGCGCGACCTCGTACGTCGTCACGGTGGGACCGGGGTGGATGTCCTTGACCTTCGCCTTGACGCCGTAGTCCGCGAGCGTCTTTTCCAGCCGCGCGGCATGCTCGAGGATCTTCTGCTCGTCGACGTCGGTGATCCTGGGGGGGCTCGCAGCCAGGAGATCGGGAGTGGGCAGAAGGAAGTTCCGGGAGCGAGTAGCGCGTGCCGTCGCCCGCCGGTCGCGCTTGATCTCCTGGTGCGGCTTCGTGTCCACGATGCGTGGGCCCTGGTCGTCGTCCTTCGAGCGGCGTCGCGAACGCGCCTTGGCGGGCCCCGATTCCGGCGGCTCCGCCCCGGACTCCTGCTCCGGCACCCGCCCCTGGGCCGCCGCGGCAAGCTCGACGGCGTCGGCGTCGTCCTCTTCCTTTTCCTCTTCCACTTCCACCGCGGCAGGCGTCCGGGACGCCTCCGTCTGCACGTCGGGGGGTGCGGCCGTTTCGGCGGCCTGGAGCAGGGCCTCGGCGGTCGAGCCGATGCCTTCGCGCAGCGCGGAGGAGATGGCGAGCGGGGGAGAGCCGGTGCTCTCCATCGGAATCCATTCGCCGTCGTCGTCCGCGAGCTGCGCGATGATCGCCTCGTCGCTCGGCTTGGTGTCGATGTGCGGTCGATCGGCGGCGCATTGGGCCTCGCGCCGCTCGCGACGCAGCTCGCGGGCCTCGTGCCACGCGGCGCCGACGCGCCGCCCCTGCACGATCGCGAAAGCGGCGAAGCGCTGCCACAGCTCCAGGGCCTTCTGGCACCAGGCGATGAACGAGAAGCTGCTGCGCCCGATCAGGATCAGGCCCACAAGCGTTCCGCCCACCAGGAACGAGCCGATACCCGAGAACAACCCACGCATCAGCTCGCCAAACAGGAGCCCGACGTTGCCGGCGGCCGGCAGACGCCCGAACAGGTCCGCGGTCGGAAACGCCACCTGCACGAGCGCGGCCACGATGATGGCGACGACCAGATCGCCGGCCACCCGGAGCCCGAGCGAGCCCGTAGGCCGCCCCCGGAACAGTGGTGCGCCGACCAGCGCGAGCTCGACGGGCGCCAACCAGGCTACGATTCCGAATCCCTGGGCGAGCACACCGGCCACCGCGGCGCCGACCAGCCCGACCCAGTTTCCGCCCGAAACGGTGGGATCGTTCGGATCCACGCGCAGACTGGCGAGAGCCAGGCACAGGAAAACCGAGAGGGTGAACAGCAGGAGAGCCGCCGCCTCGCGCCCACGGCGGACGGCACCGGCACTGGCCGGCCCATCGGCCTCTGGCGCCGATTCGGGGGGAACTCCGGAGACAGTACTGCGTCGAGTGAAGGGACGTGCGCCCATTTACCTACCTATACCTACATCACCTTACCTACTCCTGCCAAGGATGTCGACTTCAGCGGATCTGCTCGGCAGGCGCTCCGGCGCCGGACTGGATCTGATATCCCCTGGAGATGTCGCGAGCTTGAGTCTGTCGCGCTGCGGGCTGTACTATCCTGCCTCTTCGTTCACGCGCACCCGCCAAGGACAGCGAGGGCATGTCGAGACACCGAAGAACGGAACGATTTTCAATGCTAGCGAGCGCTCGACACAGGCGCCTGTTCTCGTCGGTAGCGCTCACAGCGGCCCTCGCGGTCGGTGTCGGTGCCGCAGGGTGTCGCACCTCCGGGAGCGACGTCCAACGCTGGGGCGACACGCTGCAGGGGCCACGCAAGCTCGCTGCAGTCGTCACGCACGACAAGTTCCCCCTCGCCTTGAGGGTGGAAGCGGCGATGACGCTGATCGAGATGAAGCCGCGCGGTGGCAAGCAGGTTGGAATCGAAGGCGTAGACAACGACCCGGAGCAACCGGGAGTCGTCAACGCCATCGCCTCTCTCGTTCCAGCGGAGCGCGCACGCATCATCGGGAAGCTGACCCCTGAGCTTATCCAGAAGATGAGCGAGCCCCCGCCCAGAGCCCAGGGCGGGCAACCCGCACCCGCCGACCCGTCGCACTCGTACAAGGACGGAGCGTTCGCACTGCTCAGCTACGACGACGGGGCGCTCATCACCGACGAAAACCTCGAGACGCAGCTCAAGGCCGCGCTCGCCGAGTGGTGCATGACGGACTTCGCCGCGCGCCTGGACGACTCCTCGCAGATGTTCGGCGTGGAACAGGTGCTGCGCGCTCTCGGCGCACAGGGCGTCAAGAAGCTCCCGGATCTGATCAAGCCCGGCGCAAAGAAGATCAAGCGCATGGCGGACCTGATCGCCGACCTGGGCGACGACGAAACCAGGCTGCGCGCCAGCACGAAGCTCGTCAGCGTCGCGAAGGAAGTCAACTCCGACCACTGGAAGAAGCAGAAGGCGCCCGCAGTAGAGGCCGCCAACAAGGCCTCCAAGCTCGAGCCAACTCCCAGGCAGTTCCAGGCGCAGCTCGATCAGTACCAGGAAGAAGAACTGCTGCGCGTCTTTGGATCCATGAAGAAGGTCGGCGGACGGCCGGCCGTCGACTACCTGATCCATTTCGCGGAGGACAAGGACAACTCGGCAAAGCGCCGCTCCGCCGCCGTGGCCGCACTCGAGGGCCACCTCGACAAGAACAAGCCGGACGAGGTCCAGGCGATGCTCGAGCTCGCCGGCGCCGACGACACGCCCGACGGCTTGCGCGATCAGGTGCTCAGGCGTGTCGGCGAGATGCCGCGCAAGCTGGTCGTGAACAAGCTCTACGAGCTGTTCAAGAACGACAACTGGAAGATCCGCTGGGTCGCCGCCGAGCTGGTGTTGAAGATGTCCGACACCAGCCAGGTCGGCGGGTTCATGAGGAAGCTGGGGCGCGTCAAGGGCATGGCGATCACCGAGCCGCTCCGGTACGGCGCGCTGATCGGCGACATGAAGGGGAAGACGAGCCCCGAGAAGGTCGTGGACCGATATGCCGCTCCAGGTCACGCCGTCCAGGCCCGGTTGAGCGCGCTCGGCTACTACTACAACGACGGGACGAAGGAGGATCTGTCCAAGGTCCGACGCTACGAGAACGACCGAACGAAGGTTCCCCAGTGCAACGAAGATGCCGAGGACTGCGCCTGGCAGTGCACGATCACCCAAGGCAAGTCCCAGGAGACGAAAGACATCAGCAGCGTCGGCGACTTCGTCCGCTACTGCGTGGAACCGCAGATGAAGAAGAACAAGAAGGCGGAGAAGAAGGCCGACAAGAAGAAGTAGCCATAGTGGCTGCTGGAACCGCCCCCGAATAGGTACTGCCGCATGAGCTCCGACCCCAACAAGAAGACCCCGCGCAACTTCCAGTGCCGGGACTCTCTCTGGCACAAGTTCGAGCAGATGGCGCGCGAGCTCGAATGCTCCGTAGACTACCTGGTCAACGACGCGATGAAGCAGTACGCACGGCAGCGCGGCTACACGAGCACTGCTGCGCAACCCGCGGCCGGGCCTCCGCCGCCTCCGCCGGCGACACACGGCGCGCCGCCTCCGCCCCCGCCTCCGCTTCCGGGCGGTCCGCCGCCTCCGCCGGCCCCCGCCCAGCGCCCCTCCGGGGGCCCACCTCCGCCTACCGCACCGCGCGGCTACGGTGGCGGTCCGCGTCCGCCTCCGCCCCCGCCGCCGCCTGTGGGTCCCCCCCCCGGCAGCGGCGGCCGCAGGCCCCCTCCGCCGCCAACGCCGAGCCGGATGCCGCCGCCGCCCCCACCGGCAGCGCCCGCGCATCACGGTCCACCGCCGATGGCGCCCGGTCCGGCGCGGGGCGCGCCGCCTCCGCCACCCATGCCTCGCTCGGTGCCGCCGCCTCCGCCGCCCCCGCCGGCGCAGCAGTACGGCGGCTCGCTGAACATCTACTACCAGGGCGAGCGCTTCCCCGTCACGAAGGACCGCTTCATCATCGGCCGGGGCAAGCAGTCGAGCGACCTGACCATCAAGGACCCGAACGTGTCGCGCCAGCACGCCATGGTCGAGTTCCTGAACGGCCAGTACTACATCGTCGACATGGGCTCGACGAACGGGGTCGAGTACAACGGACAGCGCGTCCAGCGGAAGGTCATCAACGAAGGCGACGGTTTCAAGGTCTGCGACCACGAACTGCACTTCTCGTTCCGCTAGTATCCCGCGCACTCCGCACCGGAATTTTCCGCGCGGGCCCGCCCCTGGCCCTCCGACGCAACCCGCTTCGCTCGGCGCGGCTCCGGCTTCGCTTCGCCGGCGCCGCATCCCTTCACCCAGTCGACCCAGGTACCTCGCATGCACGTAGCGGTCGTCGGGGCGGGTTCGCTGGGACGGATCTACGGCGTGCATCTGGCCGCGCAGAGCGTGCCGGTCACCTTCGTTGTGCGACCGTCGCGCCTCGGCGAGGCGAATGCGTTCGTCATCCGCGATGTCGCGCGCGGCGGGCGCCTTCGCACGGTCGCGCATCCCTCGCTGTCCGCTGAAGTGCCGGCGGACGCCACGGTGATACTGCTTGCCGTGCGGGTCGACCAGATCGACGCGGCCCTGGAGCAGACGCTCCGCGCCGCGCCGCCTGTGCCGCTGGTTTCGCTCACGCCGCTCCTGCCGCTCAGCCAGCGCCGCGTGGACGCGCTGGTGGACGGACGCTGTCGCCCCGCGTTGCCTAGCGTCGCGGGCACGTTCGACGACGACGGCGTGGTCCGCTACCGCGTGCTGCCCCGTGCGAAGACGCTCGTGGAGTCGGAAAAGGGACGGGACCCTATCCTGGTCGAGCTGGTCGAAGCATTCGACAATTCCGGCATCCCGGCGAAGCTGGCTCCGGGCGTCAGCCGCCGCAATCCCGCCACGACGATCGCGTTCTTCCCGCTTTCGCTGGGGCTATCGCAGGCCGGCAGTGCCACCGCGCTGGTCGCCGACCGCGAGCTGCTCCGTCTTTCGCTCGCGGCCTGTGCGGAATCGCGCGAGCTTTCGCGACGCATTGGCCCGGTGGAGCCAGCTCTGGCGATGACGCGCTTCGCGGGCACGCGCTCGTTCAGGGCGCTGGTCGCCGTGGCGCGCCGCTTCGCACCGGGGGCGCTCACCTATCTGGAGCAACACTTCGGCCACAAGCTCGAGGCACAGCACCGCGTGATAGCGGCCGAGATTGCAGAGCTCGCGCGCGAGCTGGGCGTGCCGATGCCGGCCTTCGGCGAGCTCACCGCGCGCACCCGACGCTGAGGACCACCGCGGCGTTGGTCCGGATCCGGCGAGCGGGCTACGATCACGACATGCGCGGCGCCGGCGCCCTGCCCCTTGTGCTCGTCCTCGCCACGGTTGTCGCCGTGGCGCAGACGAAGCCGTGGGTGGAGGCCGGCGGCATCCCGCTGCCCTCGGGGAAGCGCAGCGTGGGGATCCTGCGCCACAACGAACCGCTTTTCTCGCGACCCGATGCCCGCTCCGCTCGAAGAGGCACCGCCATCCAGGGCGCCCACCTGCCGCTGTTCGGGGCCACCGAGGGCCCGGGCTGCGCGGGCCGCTGGCTCTCGGTCGGACCGGCGGCATGGGTGTGCAGCACGCACGTGCGGCTATCGCCGACGGCAGCCCTGACGCCGCGAACCGCTTCGCCACGCTTTCCCGACGGACTGCCGTATCACTACTACTTCGTCGGGCCGGACGGCTCGCTGGGCTACGCAGGGCTGGCTCACGCCGAAGAGGGCGCGCCCGATGCAGAGCTGCAGCCGGGGTTCGCGCTGGCGGTGATCCGCGTCGCCAACAAGGCCCCGGGCGATGCTTTCGGTCTGACCACGCACAGGCTGTGGGTGCCGATGCGGGACCTCGGCGCCGCGCGCCCATCGCTGTTCCACGGCATCGAGCTGTCGGGCGGACTGGATCTTGGCTGGGTGGTGGTCGACAGCGCGCCGGTCTACGGAAAACCGGGAGGCCGGCGCCTGACGCACGCAGTCCGGACGCATTTCGAGAAGGTCGCCGTGCTCGAAACGGTGACGCGCCACCACCACCGCTGGTTCCGCGTCGGCACCGACCAGTGGATGAGCGACCGCGAGCTGCGCGTCCCGACTCCGGCTTCGCTTCCGGTCGACCTCCGCCCTGGCGAGCGCTGGATCGACGTGGACACGGAAAACCAGATCCTGACCGCCTACGAAGGCAAAAAGCCTGTGTTCGCCACGCTCGTCTCGACCGGCAAGGGGCGCGAGGGAAGCGAGCTTGCCACGCCGAAGGGCGCGTTCCACATCTGGGTGAAGCTTCGCAGCACGGACATGGACAACCTGGAAAACGAGGAAGCCAGCCGCTACTACGCCATCGAGGACGTGCCCTGGGTGATGTTCTTCAAGAAGGGCTACGGCCTGCACGGCACCTTCTGGCACCGTTCCTTCGGGCACGTCAGAAGCCACGGCTGCGTCAATCTGACGCCGCTCGACGCCGAACGGCTCTTCTACTGGGCCGGCCCCCGCTTGCCCGCGGGCTGGTCGGCCGTGCTGCCGACCCGCCATGACCCCGGAACGCTGGTGCGCGTCCGCTAGCCCAAGGACGCCGGATCTATCGCCCCTCGGCGATCGCTGACCTAGAATGCAGCCATGGACCTGGATATCGGACGGGACACACTGATGGCCTTGGCGGCGGTTGCCTGGGCTGACGGCAGGATGGCTCCGAGCGAGCAGGCAGGAATCCGCAATGCCGCCCGCCAGCTCCAGCTGGGCGAGGACGACATGAAGCTGGTGGAACAGGCGCTCACGAACAGCGTCAGCCTCGACCAGGTCGAGACTATCCGCATGAACCGCCTGTCGCGCCTGTTCACGTACGCCGTCGGCGCGTGGATCGCGCACATCGACGGCGCGGTCCCGCAAGCCGAGCAGGACGCGCTCGAGCTGCTCGGGGATCGCCTGGGGCTCTCGAAGGTCGCCCGTGAGCGCGCCCAGGGCGCTGCGCTGGGCCTGGCCGAGCACCAGGGCGCCGACTTCGATCTGCTCAAGCTCCGTTCGCGCCTGTCGGCCGGCCTCAGCCAGATCGGGAACGAGTGAGCCGGCGCATGCTGGACAAGCCGGCCACGGCGCGCTGATGGTGTCCATCGTCCACGCCGCGCGGGACATCGGCCGGCTGCGTACCATCACCACCGTTCTGGCGCGCCACGGCTTCGGCGAGATCGTGCGCCGAATCGGCGTGGGCCGCTCGAAGAAGAAGAAGGGATCGGAGCCCCCCTCGTCCCGCGACGTCGAGCTCTTGGCGCCGTCTCCCGAGGAAGAAGCGCAAGGCGACCAGGAGCGCGAACAGATCTCGCGCGCCGTGCGCGCACGCCTGGTGCTGGAGGACCTCGGGCCCTCCTTCGTCAAGCTCGGGCAGATCGCCTCGACCCGCCCCGACGTGCTGCCGGCGGACGTGATTCTGGAGCTCAAGAAGCTGCAGGACTCCGTGCCGCCGGTGCCCTTCGAACCGATCAAGGAGCAGGTGGAGACCTCGCTCGGCGCGGAGCTCGGCGAGCTCTTCGAGAGCTTCGACGAGGAGCCGCTGGCGGCGGCCAGCATCGCGCAGGTGCACCGCGCGGTGCTGAAGACGGACGACGGACCGCGTCAGGTCGTGGTGAAGGTGCAGCGACCGGGCATCGCCGAGACGATCGCCAGCGACATCGACATCCTGTACACGTTCGCCGCGCTGATAGAACGCGCCATCCCGGAAAGCAGGATCTACTCGCCGGTAGGCCTGGTGCAGCAATTCGACCAGGCGAGCAACGCCGAGCTCGATTTCTCGGCTGAAGCGGAGAACGCCCAGCGTTTCTCGCAGAACTTCGAGTCCTTCCGGAACGTCAAGTTCCCCAGGCCGTTCAACTCCGCGTCGAGCAAGCGCGTGCTCACGCTGGAGTACCTCGACGGCAAGAAGATCGACGACGCCATCGCTGCCGGCCACTCGGGCAAGAAGCTCGCGCGCATCGCGCTCGACATCATCGTCAAGCAGATCTTCGAAGACGGCTTCTTCCACGCGGACCCGCACCCCGGCAACGTGCTGGTGCTGGGCGAGCCGGACACTCCGATCTTCGCCATGCTCGATCTGGGCATGGTCGGGCGCCTGAGCCCGAAGATGCGCGACCTGACCATCGACGTGATGGTGGGTGCGGTCCGCAAGGACTACGAGGCCATCGCCGACGCGATGTACCAGATCGGCACGCCGACCAAGAAGATCGACATGGACGCGTACCGCGCCGAGGTGGGGCTCCTGAGCGAGAAGTACCTCGGCAAGTAGCTCAAGGACATCGAGCTCTCCGCGATGATCCGCGATCTGGTGCAGGGCGCGACCAAGTACGGCCTCGAGATCCCGTCCGACTTCATGCTCGTGGGCAAGGCGCTGATGACCGTGGAAGGCGTCGGCAAGGAGATCGACCCCGAGCTCGACGTCTTCGAGGAGGCCAAACCGCTGTTCCTTGACCTCCTGCGCAAGCGCTACTCGCCCGAGCGCATCGGCAACGAGCTATTGCGACGCATCGAGCGGCTCAGCGGCGCCACGTACAACATGCCGCAGCAGATGCAGGAGGTGCTCGACGACCTGCGCCTCGGACGGCTGAGCGTGCGGACCGTGGACCCGGGGCTGGGCCCGTACACGGACCGCCTGGGCCGGCGCATCTTCTCCGGACTGGTCACCGCCGGGCTCCTGGTCACGGGCGGCCTGGTGCTCGCTGCCCACGACGAGATCGTGGGCGGCGTGCTCATAGGGCTCGCCGTGCTGTGGGTCCTGGGGCACGCCCTGCTCGACACCTACCGCGGCTTCCGCCAGCGCTAGGCGAGCGAAGCAAGCCCGCGCCGAGCGAAGCGAGACGCGAAAGGGGGCTGCGGGGGGCGGAGCCCCCCCGGGAGGATTGCGGTAGACGTGGGCGGGCGGGAGACAAACCAATCCCACGCCGCACCGCGATGCCCCGCAGCGATCCGACCTCAGCCGATCTTCAGCCAGAGCAGGAACGCGATCGCGAACGCGAACAGCACCAGCGACTCGATCAGCGCCAGACCCAGGATCATCGGGGTCTGGATGCGCGCCGCGGCGCCGGGGTTGCGGCTGATGCCCTCGAGCGCTGCCGAAGCCGCACGCCCCTGGCCCAGGCCGCCGCCGAGGACCGCAAGGCCGATCGCGATGCCGGCGCCGAGCGCTGCCATCGACTGGACATCGAACTTGTTGGACGACGCGGCTGCCGCCGCGCCCTGCGCGAACGCGCTCGTGCTGACGAGCGTGGTGATGGCAGCGGTGGCGAGCGCCAGCTTCTTCCTGGACATTGTTCCTGTCTCCTTTCGAACTTGAATCAGGCGAGCCCTTAGCCGGTTTTCCGTGAAGATTCCAGCCCGGACAAGAGGTTCAGTGCTGCTCGGCAGGCTCGGTGGCCAAGCCGATGTAGATGCTTGTCAAAAGCGCGAACACCAGCGTCTGCACCACGACGACGACGATCGTGAGAATCATCGCCGGTAGCGGGATGACCACGCCGATGAGCCCGAGGAAGATGGCGACGATCAGATGGTCGACCGCCATGTTGAGCATGAGCCGGACAGCCAACGTGATCGGGCGCACGCAGAGCGAGATCACCTCGATCACGAAGATCAACGGCATCATGTACCAGATCGGGCCCGCCAGGTGCTTGAGGTAGTCCCAGCCGTTTTCCTTGAGCCCGTACAGGTTGAACAGCACGAACACGACCAGCGCGGAACCCGTCGTGATGCTCAAGCTGCTGGTGCAGACCGGGAAACCCGGGACCAGCGCCACGACGTTGGCGAAGAACACGAAGCACGCCGACCCGCCGATGATCGGGAAGTACTGCTTCGCGCGCTCGGGGCCCATCACGCCCTTGGCCAGATCGTAGAAGTAGCCGAGGAAGGTCTCCATGAACGTGCGCAGCGTGAGCCGGTCGTCCGGGACCACTGCGTCCTCGGTCCGCGACAGCTTGGAACGGACGCGCAGGGAGATCAGGATCAGCGCCACGCACACCAGGAGAGCGGTGATCAGCGGCTCCCAGCTCTTCCAGTCCGGCGCCTTGTGCAGGACGAAGCTCTTGCCGATGAGCCCGGCATTGTGCGCGAGCGTCCCGTGGACGTACTCGAGCAGGTAGGTGAGCCAGGTCGTGCCTTCGGGCATGGCTTCAACTCTCTCCGTGGGCGGGGGCAAGCCCGCCGAGCTGGGCGGCGACGATGCCGATCGGCAGCGCACCGTATCCGATGATGAGCGGCAAAACGTCCGCGATCCCGCTCCGGACAGCCAGGAACATGCCGCCGAACAGCACTGCGAGCTTGACCAGGGCGACGAAGCCCCAGGACATCTTTCCGCGGCCGCCGAGGAAGGTCGAGACGAGCCGCCCGAGCACCCACAGGTTCAACACGGCCGCGCCGGCACCGATGGCGACGGCCAGCATCGCGTGGGGACCGCCGGCGAACCAGGCGCCCGCGGTCAAGAGCAGGCCAACGACGGAGACGACGCGCAGTACGCCTCCGATGCCGCTCTCAGTGCCGTGGCTTGTTTCGTCGGTCATGGTACCTCTTGCGCGCTTCCCGCTCTTCTTGTTCCTGTCTCTCTGCTTCGCGATTGGCCCGCCGCACAGCGCCCCAGATGGTGCGGTAGCCAGCAGCGACGCCGAAACCCAGGCCGACCAGAGTCAACCAACCGTGAGCTCCGAGCTTGTGGTCGAGCCACCGACCCACGAAGAGCCCGAACAGGACGCTCAGCACAAACTCTAGGCCGATGCTCCCGTAACTACCGACACCTTTCCAGTGTTGCTGCACTCACGCCGTTAGGCGGCGGTCGAGTAGCACGCCCCCGTACCAGGGGTCAATGACGCTTCGCCGCATCGCGTCGAGGCCCCTCCGGCCGCGCCGAACACGGCCGCCCGACGGTGCTATTCTCCGCGCATGGGACGCCTCAGCGTCGCGCTCCTCGTCATGTTCGCGGCACCGGCCGCGGCCTGGGCCCAGTCGCCCACCGCCGGCTCCGTGAAGGCGCCGAGGCCCACTGGTAGCTCCAGCGCCCCCGCCCCGGAACAGCACCCGCCGTCGTACTACTACGTCGAGCCGGCAACGCCGGGCTCCGCGCGCAGCTCCGCGCCCGCCGCGACCCCCGGCGAAGTCCCGCCTCCACCCGGCTACGGGCCCGACCTCGTCTACGAACCTCCTCCGCCCCCCACGCCGCATCACGTGGCGCCGAAGACCTCGCTCTGGGCGGGCGCGCGCGTCGGCTGGTTCGTGCCGTTCGGCAACCTGTGGGGCAGCTGCGCCCAGGCGGTCGGCAACCAGTGCCAGCTGTACGACGGCACCAAGTGGAGCGCGTACGCCTCCTCGGGTCCGATGTTCGAGCTCGATCTCGGTGCCCGGCTCGCGCGCAACTACAACCTGTTCGCGCTGTGGGAGCACGCCTCGCTCGGCAAAGGCAGCGCGGAGCCCGATGCGCACGGCGGATAGAAAGCCGGCAGCACCGACTACTACGCGCTCGGCATGCGGGTTTCGTCGGATGCGGACAGCGTCGGCTTCCTCACCGAAATCAACCTGGGCTACCGCCGTTTCCATGCGCTGTGGTCGGACGGCAGCGAGCTCCAGCTCACCAACTCGCCCTTCGAGTTCCGCATCGGCATCGGCGCCGACATCCGCATCGGCCGCGGTTTCTCGCTCTCGCCGATGGCCACGGTGGGCGCCGGCGGCTTCGGTACCGTCAAGCGCATCGGACCGAACGGAGCAAAACAAGCCGTCGATCCGCCCGTCGACGAGACCGGCGGCCATGCCTGGGCCACGCTACAACTCGGCGGCCACTTCGACATCGCCGGCAGCAAGGACTAGTCGTTGCAGAGGATGCTCTCGGCCTGTTCGAGCTGTGCGTCGACGGCTGCGATGAGGGCGGGGCGCAGGGCGCGCACGGCGCGGGCGCGATGGCTGACGACGCTCTTCTCGTCTTCGCCGAGCTCGGCCATCGCGCGCCCCTCGCACTCGTCGACCACGAACAGCGGGTCGTAGCCGAATCCGCCGCTGCCCCGCGGCGTGCGCGCGATACGCCCGTCGCAGCGACCCTCCGCGAATTGCACGTCCGTATTCCAGGGACCCGCCAGCGCCAGTACACAACGGAAACGCGCGCCGCGCGCCTCTTCGTTGATCTCCTCGAGCTCGCGCAGCAGCGCAGCGTTGTTCTCCGCGTCGGTGGCGCGGTTGTGCGCGAAGCGCGCCGTGCGCACTCCGGGGCGGCCGCCCAGCGCGTCCACCTCCAGCCCGCTGTCGTCGGCCAGACACAGCATGCGCGTCAGGCGGCACGCGTCCCGCGCCTTCTGCTCGGCGTTACCTTCGAAAGTGTCGGAATCCTCCGCCAGCGAAACGTCGCCGACGACGTCGTGCACGCTCACCAGCTCGATCGGCAGGTCAACCAGGAGCGAACGCAGCTCGGCAAGCTTCCCCTCGTTCGAGGTGGCGATGACGACGCTCAGCACGCGAGCCATGGTGCCAGGCATACTAGTACCGCGTATCCATCGAAGCGATGGGGGCTTCGCACGCGCGGCTGCGCCGCGCAACGCGGGACTAGCACCGTTTGTTCGGGGCGCAGCAGCGCCCCCTCGGCTTCGCCGAGCCTCCCCCTCGACCGCTCCGC
>Ga0114931_10000503_pt1 | contig 47367 bp, 42 predicted proteins | sample 2SBtaG_FD_89579 | JGI IMG/M metagenome (GOLD analysis project Ga0114931, IMG submission 89579) | Deep subsurface microbial communities from Kolumbo volcano to uncover new lineages of life (NeLLi) - 2SBTROV14_V59a metaG | ecosystem: Environmental > Aquatic > Marine > Volcanic | place: Kolumbo... | reverse complement strand
TTTGTCCGCCGCGACGGATTAGCTCCGCTCCGGCATCTCTCTCACTGGGCAGCCTAGAACAAGGGCCGCCCTTGAGCTCTGCGGCATGCAATCTTACCGCAACCACTCATGCGCTCAGGGCGATCTGTCTTGCGCAGCACCGGTTTTCCAGCGATCCTTGCTTATTTATTTATCCCAATTTGTGCAAGGCGAATGTGCGAATCGACCTCCAGCACGAGGGTGTAAAAGTTTGACGGTTGAATCGAATGAGGAGAAAACATCGACTTTTTTGAATTCGTAGATTTTAACGGAAGTTCTGGTCGCGAGACTCCGATAATTGTGGCTGACCGTGGACCCCATGGAGGTGGTCCCACTGCGAATGATTCCGGCAGATCCGAGGTGTGTGCGATGAAGTGGATCTTGCGAATGACTGGAGCCCGCGTTGCCGTGGCTTTCGTCTTGCCTTTGTTGACGATTCTTTCTCCGCTGGCGTGGGGGCAAGTCCCCGCCGGCTCATCAAGCCGCACGATGCCGCATAACCGCCAGCGGGCATATAGCGTGCGCCGCTGGCATTCCACCGAAAGGGATCCGCAACCGTCACGGCCAGCCACCGTGGATCGGAGATCACGGGCTCCGCACGAATCGCGGGCCCGGCATTCGACGTCTCGACGCGTCACCTCGACCGGCCACGCAAGCCGAAGCGGAGGGTCCCGAAACGAAGCGGCGGCCTCGCAGTTCGCGCCAACCGCCCCCTGGCAACAGGGACGTTCCCGGCGCGCCGCCTACAGGCGGTTCGGCTACAACCAGCAGACCTACTACCAGGATCCCAGGACATCCGGTAGCCCGACTGTCGCGGGCCCGCCGGTGGCCGAAGAGGTTCAACCCGACTTTGTTTTTGAAAATGACGGGGCTGAATTCCAAAACGATGGCGGTGATTTCATTGAAGGCGACGCCGCGCCATGGCAGCAAGGCGCGGTTGACGGCTGGCCGGGCCCCGACGGTGGTTATGGCCCGTATCCAGGCGGCTGCGGCCTATTTCCATGCCATTGGTGGTGGCCCGAGAACTTCTCCTTCTTTGCCGGTGGCCAGTCTTTCAAGGGCCCGGTCGATCGCGGCTTGAACGGAAACTTCGGCTTCCACGAAGGCTTTAATTGGGGCGGCGCGCTGTTTCCTTATTACGACATCGGTTGGCAGTTCGGCTATCAGGCCGTTCAAAGCAATTTTGAAGGCGATCAGACGCTGGGTACGCTTTCCTCGGAGACGCGCAGCCAGCACTTCATTACGACGGGCATCTTTCATCGTCCTCTGTACCGCCCGTTCCAGTGGGGCGTTGTCTTCGACTGGATGCGTGATGAATACTATGTAGACACGTCCCTCTCGCAGATCCGGGCAGAGTTCAGCCTGCTGGGCGTGTTCGGCAACGAGATCGGTTTTTGGGGCGCGTTCGGAACAGGCAGCGATGACGATCTGCTGGTGCAAACCATTCAGAACCAACAGGTCAGCTCGCTGGTGGTCCTCGAACCGACGGATCTGTTCGCGTTCTTTCTACGTCACCGCTTTCATCAGACCGGCGCGGAAGCCCGCATCTGGGGGGGCTTCACCGGCAAGAGCGACGGTCTGATCGGTGCCGACTTTCGCGTGCCGATCTCGCCGAGATTCGCCATCCAAGGCAGCAGCAATTACTTGGCATCGTCGGAGACCAGGGATCAAGGCGGTCAGGCCGAAGAGTCTTGGGGCGTTACCGTCAACTTTGTCTGGTATCCGGCCAAGTCCGCAACCCGCATCACTCGCAGTCCGTACCGCCCGCTGTTCAACGTCGCCGAACCTTCGGTCTTCATGGTGGATGTGGTCAGCGGACCGTAACTTCACGGTCGAGCGGGCAATGCGAACTTGCCACACCCGCTCGACCATTTGCCTGTGCGGCAAACGTGCCTGCGCGGCGATCTGGCGAGTGGGCGAAGCTAGGCTTGTGGGGCCGCCCTCTTCCAGGCGGCGGCCTCTTCGCCGTCGAGCCGCAGGGTCAGGCACTTTGCGCTGCCGCCCGACTTGACGAATTCGTCAAGCGGCGTTTCGTGCGGCTCGAATCCCCGCCGCCGAAGTTCGGCGTGCAACCGCCTGCAACCGGTGTTGGTCACCACGTTTCGTCCGACCACCACCGCATTGCAGGCAAAGCGGGTCGCCTCGTCCGCGTCGATCGGGATCAGCTCATCCACGGCGCCGGCCAACGCCCGACGTCCGTAGTCATCGAAGGCCGGGGGATGATAAATTGCCAAACCCTCGGCTAGCGGGCAAAAACACGTGTCGAGGTGATAGTAATACGAATCGACCAGCTCCACCGCAATCACGCGAACCCCGAGACGCTGCCCGATCCACTGATGCCCCCGCACGTCGCTACGAATGCGGTAGCCGGCACACAGCGTATCACCGCAAAACAGCGCGTCGCCCGCCCCCTCGAAATACATATCTTGCGGGACGGCTTCCGCTTGAAAGCCGAGCCGCTCGAGCGCCTGGGTGAAGTGCGGCACTTCGCGCTGTCGTACTTCGTGTCGAAAGTGCGACAGCAAGGCCAAGTTGCGATAAACCAACGCCGCATTGGCCGTAAATACCAAATCCGGAAGCCCCGGGACGGGATCCATCAGAGAGATTTGCGCGCCGCATTGTTCGAGCAACTCGCGAAGCGCGGTCCACTGCCCCGCGGCGACTTCAGGATCGCTCGGCCGACTGCGACGCATCCACGGGTTAATCTCGTATTCAATCCCGAAGTAGTCCGGCGGGCACATCAGGATATGAGGCTGTGGCGGGAGCAAAATTTCAACCTCGTTTCAACGTGGCGGATGATTACCTCGGTCGCGGCAACGGCCGGCCGCCGGGAACAAAAAACAACCACGAATCCGCAACACGCGGCATCTCACCGAATGATTCATGGAGGCTGCGTCGCAAGGAACTCTTAATCGGCCGGGGTCACTGGACGTCGGCTTCGAGCTCGTCCAAATCTTCGACCAAGGCCCTCAAAAAAGGTTCCACGTCGGTCACTAGGCCAACCGTCTGAAAACTACCCCGGTCGGATAGCTTGATCACGGTCGACGGATTGATATCAACGCACACGACCTTGACCCAAGCCGGCAATAAATTACCCACGGCAATCGAGTGCAGCGTAGTGGCGATCATCAGGCAAAAGCTCACGCCGTGAATCACGCGGCGCAGTTGACGCTGTGCCTCGAGCACGTCGGTTACGACCTCGGGCAGCGGGCCATCGTCGCGAATGCTACCCGCCAGCAAGACTTCAACATCGTGGCGAACACACTCGTACATGATGCCCGAGTTCAACTCACCCGCTTCCACGGCCGCACGGATGCCGCGCAGCCGGCGAATGTGATTGATCGCCCGTAAATGATGTTCGTGTCCGTGATCGACCGGCGTTCCGCGGCTCAATTCGACCCCCAGACTGGTGCCGTAGAATGCCTGTTCGATGTCGTGGGTGGCCAGCGCGTTGCCAGCGGTTAGCACCTGGACGAAACCGCCGCGGATCAACCGGCACACATGCGCCCCGCTTCCGGTATGTACGATCGCTGGCCCTCCGACCAGCATGATCCGGCCTCCCGCACGGTGTTGCCGATGCAGCTCTTGCGCGATCTCGCGGATGGCCACGTTTTTGGGTTTCTCGGTCGAAACGGCGCTGCCCATGAACTCGAACAATCGCGGCTGGGCGGCTCGCTGGATCGGTGTGACGCGGACACCGCCGTGGCCGACCACGAACCGGTCGCCTTGGCAGACGTCGCTCATGGGGCATGCACGAGCCGTTTTGAGCATCGGGTCCACGACGATGCCGCAGTCCATCTCTTGGTCGGCTACCTCGACCCACTGACCGTCGAGACGAATTTCGGTCGCCTGGTTGGTCGTGCTGTAAAAGCCTTCGGGAAAGGCGCCCTCGATGTCGGCTATTACAAGCCGGCAATCTTGCGTGGCCGTGGGGCGAGCGCCGTGATTGGAGATTTCGGCAAGGATCTCTTGAAGCTGCTCGCCGCTGGGGGCACGGATTTCGATTCGCGCGTTGCTCGAGTCGCTGCGTGAGTGCCCGATGCTGATCTGCTTCAGGTTGAAGGTTCCGCCCAGTTCGGTGATCAGATCAAGCACCTTCGGCAGAATTAGGCTGTCGATAATGTGTCCGCTCAGCTCGACTTCTTCCACATGCTGTCCGGCGGCTTGGTTCTGCTCGGATGGAGAAAGGCTCATCCCTGGCTCGCTTGCATTGGCAGAAATACGGTTTCGACCACAATGATTAGGTGGCGACCGCCGTACGAAGAACGCTCGCCCGCCGAACCCCGGTGCTGAATTCTAGGTCACGCAGCCCTTGCCGGCCACGCCGTTTCCGCACCTCGCGCGGAGGCGAACACATATTTCAAGTAACTTCAAGGGTCGGAACGGCTTCACAACACGACAAAGAATCCCTTATACTGACCGCTTTGAATCGTCGAAGTCACGTCGCGTCGTGCCCGTCAGTGTATTTTTTTCAGCCTAACTCCCAAGGTGGCTTGGTAAGGGCTAGTGCCAATGCGATTGGAGATGCCCACGAGTTGCGTGCCCGTGTGGCGGAAAAGTACACAGGCCCGAATCACACGACAGCCATCGGTTCTCAGATCATTGACAAGGCGTTAGCACTCGCTCATGAATCAGCCGGAAGAAAACAAGCCTCAACCAGGCAATCATTGGGATCAACTAGCCGACGATCTTGGCGCGAAGCCGAGCCCAGAAAAGGTAAAGCCGCGGCTTCCCTCGCCCCCTCCTCCGGCTCCGAGCCCTTCCAAGGAAAAGAAAGAATCACCGCCTCGGCGTTCGCAGCCCGGTAGCGACTGGAATGATTTAGCCCGGGAGTTGGGCGTGGGGCAAAGCGCTCCGCCGTTGCCACCGGCCAAAACGGCCGGACCCTCGGCCAAGCCGACTCAGCCGGCCCGTCGAAGCGAAAGTGACGCCGCGCCGGCTGCCGAAGGTCCAAGCGATTCAGACGACCGCCGAGACGAAGACTCTTCGAGCGAGACGGCGGCAAAGTCGCCTCGTTCGGGGCGTCGCCGTGGCGGTCGCCGACGTCGGCGACGCGAACCGTCCGAAGCTCGACCGGAGGGGGATGAAACCGTGCCGGAAACGGAAGCCTCGTCCGTTTCGGAAGCGGGCGTTTCGGAAATCGCTTCGGACGACGGGCCAAAGTCTTCCGAGGCGGAAGAAGCCGAACGCCGCCGCAAGCCGCGTCGCAGACGGCGTAAAAGCAAGAAGACCGGCGAGGCGGCCTCGGACGAGACGAGTGAGCCAAGCGTTCCCGCCTATGCCGAAATCGATCTTGAGGTCGACTTCCAATTCGATGACGAAGACGAAAAGGTCTCGCCGACGGACGAGCCTGAGCCTCCTCAAAAAAAGAAGAAGAAACGGCCCGCCGCAAAATCCAACAAGAAAAAAGCGTCTTCCGCCGTGGCCGACGATGGCGATGTGATCGAAGAAGGCGCTGTGACCGAAGATGGCGCGCCGAAAAAGCGCTCGCACCGCACGATCCCTTCGTGGAACGAAGCCATCGGGATCATCATCGACACGAACATGGAGAACCGCGCGAAGTCGAAAAGCTCCGGCGGACGCGGTCGAGGGCGAGGTCGCGGGCGATAGTAAGCGCCGCGCTAGGGCGAAGCGGATTGGTCCCGATGCAGGAACTGATCGACGGCCACGGCACCGATAATGATCGAACCGATGACGATCTTTTGCACCGGGTCGCTGATTCCGGCATAAACACATCCGCTGCGCAGCGTGGTCATGGTCAGCGCGCCGAGGATCGATCCCAAGACACTTCCCCGGCCACCGTTTAAGCTGCCGCCGCCGATCACCACGGCGGCGATAATCTCGAGTTCCAGCCCCACGCCGCTTGTCGGGCTGCCCTGCTTGTTCAGGTTGTTGAAATCGAATATTCCCGCGATCCCCATGAACCAGCCGCCGATCGCATACACCCCGATTTTTACCCACGGCACGTTGATCCCACATAGCCGAGCCGTGGCCTCGTTCGATCCGATGGCAAAGACGTATCGCCCAAAAACCGAGTATCGCAGCAAAGCCGCCAGCACGATTCCTAGCACGACAACGATCCACACGCCGGTACAGACCATTTGCCAACTGCCGGCCGCCGGCGGGTCGAGCAACGTTGCCAGCCAATCTGGCGCGGGCGCTTGAATCTTCTTCTGATCGCTCACGCGTTCGGCCAAACCGCGAAAAACGAGCATCGTTCCCAGCGTGACGATAAACGGCACTAGCCCTAGCCCGGTAATCAGCAGCCCGTTAAAGGCCCCCGCCAGCGTTGCCGCGGCCAACACGATGAGCACCGCCAGGCGAGGGTCGACGCCGGACTTGAGAGAAACGGCCAGCGTCACCGAGGCGAGGGCCATCAGCGAGCCGGCCGAAAGATCGATGCCGGCGCTGATAATCACCACGGTCATGCCCAACGCCCCAACACCGACGATAGCCGTCTGCTTGGCGATCAGCGTCATGCGATAGGCCGACAAAAACTGATTTTGCGGCGTGACGGCGTACTGATAAACGACAAAAATTCCACACACCACGAGCAGCCCCACAAACGGCGCCACGAGCGACCACAACAGATCGATCGTCCGCCGCGAGCCGAGCGCGGCCGGCCGGTGGGAAGCCGACGGCTTGGGTCGCTCGACGCTCATGCGGTCTCCTGTCCGGTGGCTCGGCGCATGACATCCTCCTCGGTCCATTGCCGCGCAGGGCGAATCTCGACCAATCTTCCGCGGCACATCACGGCAATCGAATCGCAGACATTCATCAACTCGGGCAAATACGAGCTCACCATTAGAATCGCCTTTCCCGCCGAGGCCAACTCGCCGATCAAGCGATAGATCTCGGCCTTCGTACCCACGTCGATCCCCCGCGTCGGCTCATCGAGCAACAGCAAATCGGCCCCTTGGTGCAACAACCGCGCGATGGCGATTTTCTGCTGATTTCCCCCGGAAAGCTGATCCATCACCTGATGCGGTCCCGCGGCCTTGCAATGAATCCGCCGCATCCACTCGCTGACCTCGCGGGTACGACGTCGAAGGTTGAGCATGCCGAGACGCCGATACGGCTGCAAGCGGGTAAGCGTCAAGTTGTCGGCGATCGACAGCGACAGCGCAAGCCCCTCGCCTTTGCGGTCTTCGCTGACCAGCCCGGTGTGGCGGCGAATGCTCGCGTGAGGGTTTCGCGCCAGTTGCCCGCCGCCGGCGATCCGCACATCGCCCGCCACAACGCGATCAAGTCCGAAGATGCAACGCAACAATTCGGTTCGTCCGGCACCGACCAATCCGGCCACACCGACGATTTCTCCCCGGTGAACGACCAGATCGACGTCTCGCGGCACGTCCGTTCCGGAAAGACCGCGAACTTGAATCAGCCGCTCGCCGGGCGAGTGCGGCACGCGGGGGAACATCTCTTTCAGGTCACGGCCCACCATCATGCGTACGATTTCGTCGAGCGCCACGCCCGACAGCTCGCCGGTGGCCACCACTTCCCCGTCGCGCAGCACCGTGTAACGATCACTGATCTCGGCCAGCTCCTCGAGGAAATGGCTGATATACACGATACCCAACCCCGAGCGGCGCAAATCGCGGATCACGTCGAACAGGTGCGCCGTGTCCTGTTCGGTCAACGAACTGGTCGGTTCGTCGAACACCAACACCCGCGCGTCGGACGCCAACGCCCGGGCAATTTCGACCAACTGTTGCAGCGCGATCGGCAACCTGCCGACCGGCAGGTCCAACGGCAAGTCGGGCTGTGACAATCGCTCGAGCGCGGCGCGAGCCATCTGTCGGTGTCGGCCGCGCCGCAGGAATCCGGCCCGTTGGCGTTCTTGCCCCAACATGATGTTGGCCTCGACCGACAAATGCGGGGCGAGGTTCAACTCCTGATGGATCATGGCCACACCGGCGCGGAGCGCATCGGCCGGATGTGCCGGCAGATAAGGCTGTCCGGCGATCGACATCTTGCCCCCATCGGCCTGATAGACGCCGGCCAGAACTTTCATCAACGTCGACTTACCGGCGCCGTTTTCGCCGATCAAGGCATGAACTTCCCCCGCCGCCACTTCGAGCGATACATCACACAGGGCCTGAGTCGCACCGAAGCGTTTGGAAACGCCAGACATCGAGAATATGGCCGTCGCTGACATCTACTTGCTTCCCCCGATTTCTGGCTCACCGCACCACGAGACCTCTCAGCCGATGGCATCCACAAGCCGAATCGCGTCCTCTCGCGTCGTGACCGCCGCAAGAAAAGAAGGAAGTGCCACGACAGGCGTCGGGGCGGCCTTCCGGAGATCGCTACATCACGCTTGGCGGCTATTCGTCGGCTGCGGGATATAAGAGAGCTTGGATTCTCGGCTCATCAAGATTTTCCCGGGTGGCCAACGTCTCGGGCACCTCGACGCGGCGAGGAACCTCTTTGCCTTGCAGATGTTCGTACGCCACGCGGACGGCGTCGTAGCCCATCTGCACGGGATCTTGAAGAACGGTCGCGTACAGCGTCCCGCTTTTCAAGCCCTGGGCGATGTGTTCACCCGAGTCGAAGCCGACGAACTTGACCTTGCCGGCCAAGCCGCGGGTATCGCGATCGAGCACGGTCAACGTTCCCGAGGCGGTGGATTGGTTGGGGCAAAAGATCCCGTCGACTTGTTCGCCGAAATCGGTCAGTAGGTTTTCGGCCAGTTCGATGGCGCTCTGCTCATCGGGGCCGCCGTGCTTGTCGGACGATAAGATTTTGAGGTCCGGGTGCTTCTTGATCGTGTCGAGAAAGCCTTGCTCGCGTTGTTCGGTGCTTTCCGAATTCACGGCGTAGCGCATCAAGATCACGTTTCCCTTGGCGTCGAGCAGTTTGGCCAGATAATTTCCGGCCACGGTTCCGCCGCGGTAGTTGTTCGTGGCCACATAGCTGACGATCCCCCCGTCATCGGCCAAGGCGGAATCGAAGATGACCACCGGAATTCCGTTGGCCATTGCCTGTTCCACCGGCTTGCGCAGCGCGACGGCATCCAGCGGGGCAAGACAGATGGCGTTGTAGCCGTTGGCGATGAAGCCTTCGACAATTTCGATTTGCCGCGCCGTGTTGGCTTCGCTTTCCGGCCCGCTCCAGGTGATTTCGACCTCGTCGAACTCTTCATCGGCCCGCCGCGCGCCGGCATGCACCGAATACCAAAAATCGTGGCTCGTTCCTTTCGGAATGACCGCGATGCGGAACACCTTATGCCGGCCCTGATTCGCCGAGCCCGCGCCACCACAGCCGCCAACAAAACAAAAAAATGCGCCGGCCATGGTGAAAAGAAACCAACGCACCGCGATCGAAGTTCGTTTTGCGTCCATCCTCGTGATTCACCGTGATTAAGGTTTCAACAAATCGTGACCCATCCTGAATGATTGACGACCGAATCGCGACCCCACAAAAACAACCACAAGCCATGAACATAATTATATGGCCCGCGACGAACAAGCGGCACAAGCTCGACCCGGCCACTTAAGAAGGGCAACTTGTACCCGCATTGAATGTTATTGGGTGCAACCTATTTTACGTGGCGTTGACAGCTCGGCTTCTGATGGTTTAGAGTCTGCGGCTTTGTTGTCATGCCGGGGCTGCTGGAGGCAAGCGGCCCGGGATTCAGTGCGAATGATCAGCCCGCTGAAAAAATTCAATTCGGCTCCGCCCCGATGGCTTCGAGGATCTTCCGCGTCATGGAATCTCGATGAATCCACGGATTGGCCCGCGACGGTGGATGCTTTCGGCCTCGTAGAGACATCCTTGGTCTCGCTGCCGAAGCAGTTATTTTATCTCCCATGTTGGGCCTGAATGTGACGGTACGGACACGAGTTTACACGAATCGCAGCGTTCAAGTGTGCACGATCGCCGTGGTTTGCGCGACAGGTTACATCGCCCATTTTTTCCTGATGCCCCATCCTGCGCTTCGGCGCGGTCTGGCCTCGGGCATGCTGGTTCCCGTACAGCGCGTCGCGACGGACGAGGCAAAGCGATTCGAGGCGGATCTCGCTCTTGATCCAGGCGTGAAACCTCGGCCGTGGAAATATATCGTGCTGCACCACACGGCAACCGAAACGGGCAGTGTCTCGTCAATTGACGCGGTCCATCGACAGCGGACCGATTCGGCGGGCCGACCTTGGCTGGGAATCGGCTACCACTTTGTCATCGGCAACGGCCATGGCATGCCGGATGGGGCCGTCGAGGCAACGTTTCGCTGGAAACGCCAATTGCAGGGCGCGCATGCGGGCGTGCGAAAGTTCAACGAACAGGGCATCGGCGTTTGTCTGGTCGGCGACTTCAATCGGCACCCGCCAACCCGGAGGCAGCTAGTCGCGGCCGAACGGCTGGTGCAACAATTGGCCAGGCTTAACAGCATCGACCGCGAACAGATTCTGCCACACTGGCAAATCCGGGCGACCGCTTGCCCGGGCAAGCTATTTCCCCTAGACGACCTACGTTCGGCCGTCGCCGCGCATCCCCGCGCCGCGGCAAGTCGCGACGCATCGCGCGGGATCAGGCGACCTGATCGAAACGGCGCTGCCGGCCGGGCGAAGAAACTGTAAGTTCCCCAACCCGCTCCGCGATTCGCATCGTGGCGATCAACCAAACATGCGGCCGAACACGGACTGACGGATCGAAATCATGAACCGAATCTTATCTTTGGCCGAGACGACGCGAACGTCGAAAGATGCCCGCACCGTGGGCGAGGCGCTGTTCGAAACCGGCACGGACCACTGCCCTTGGTCGTTGTTCATTCCGCTGCATTACGAGCGGAACTATGCCTATCCGCTGTTGATCTGGTTGCACGGACCGCGTGACAACGAGCAACAGTTAAAGCGGATCATGCCGCTGGTCAGTATGCGGAATTACGCGGCGATCGCGCCGGGTGACCGAACCCCGGATCTTGCCACGCCCGGCGTTGTGTGGCGTCAGGACGACGAGGGGATCACTCGAGCCGAACAGCTTGTGATCGAGGCGATTCACCGCGCCGGCCAAAAGCTGAATGTGTCTTCGCGACGCGTGTTTCTCGCCGGCTTCGACGCGGGCGGCACGATGGCGCTGCGGATCGCGCTAAGAAACCCCAATCGTTTTGCCGGCGTGGTTTCTTTAGGAGGCCCTCTCCCACGCGACCGCACGCCGCTGGCCAACCTCCGGCAGGCACGCCATCTTCCGGTGCTGATCGCCACGGGAAGCCACAGTCCGGTGTATCGTGAAGCAGAGGTTTGCGGCGATCTTCGCTTGCTGCATTCGGCCGGCATGAACGTTGCTCTGCGTCTTTACCCGCACGGGCAGGAAATCAGCCCTGTCATGCTGGGGGACGTAGATCGTTGGGTCATGGAGCTGGTGACCGGCTCCGCGACCCGATAGACCGAAGGCCGCTTCTCCGCAAGGCGGCGGATCCTACCGGGCGGCAAGGTTCTCTGCGTCGTGCCGCGGTATCCCGCCACGTTTCTTTCTCTCTCTTCTCTAAACCACATGGCGCGGAAAGACGCCGCGCCATCACTGCGCTGCTGGCAAATCGGCAAGTCCTCAGACACGAAACGGATATTGACACCGCGGCTGTCATTCGAGTACATAATCGCCGCCTTTCCTCGACTTCAACCCAACAAGACGGGAAGCGTGGCCGCCGATCGGCCGACGCGTGATTGGGTGAAGTCAATTCGACTCAGCCGCCCCGGTTCAGGGCGACTTTGACTTTAGAACTAGCGAGCCATGGCGCGCGATGCGTGGCCGAGCGAGCGGTGAAAGCCGTGAGTTCCGCCGGCTAGCGGAACGGGCGCGCCTTGTGGGAGCATCATACGTTGGCTGCTGAAACGCCCAAGACCGATGCCGCCGCCGAAGAAGCCGCCAAGCCAACCGGCGGCCGGTTGGCTCGCTTGAGGTCACTGGCTGCCGCGGCGCTGCCTTGGGCCAAGACACACTATCGGCTGCTCCTGGCGGTGAACCTTGGCGCCGTGATCGTGATCGGCGTCGTGGGTTGGTTGATGACCGGCCGTTCGGGGGACGAACTCTCGGTCGAGCAACGATTGGCAAAGGCCATGCAGGCGCTCAATGCGACGGACTACAACCGGGCGCGTTACGAAGCCGAACTGGTCAACGAAACGCCCGGGCTAACATCGCAGCAGGTCGGAACCGTGGCACTGATCCTGGGAACCATCGTTGCCCGGGAAGCGGAAAAATCGATCGGCAAGAAGCGCAAGGCCCGCTATTTGGTCGCCGCTCGTTATCTGGAACAAGCCCACGACCGTGGCTACCCGAAAGGGTACGACGGGTTGGGCGAGTTCTTGCTGGGGAAATCGTTGTTCGAGAGCGGACAGCTTCCGGCCAGCCGGCCGATTCTTCGCCGTGCGTTGGCGAACTATCCTCAGCGGCGGACCGAGCTTCACCGTCTGTTGGCCACGGCCTACATGACCGATGAGCATCCCTTGCCGGAGAAGGCGAAAGAGCAGATCGAGCAATATCTGGCCGAACCACGTCTCAGCGCCACAGAGCGCGGCGAGGCAATGGTCGCCCTGGCGCGGATTCTTTTTCGCATGCAGAATCTGCCGGTCTGCCTGCAAACCTTGGAGCAAGTTCCCCAGCAGTCCGGGGTTCAGTCGCAGGTGCTGTTGCTGAAAGCCCGGGTTTTCATGCGTCAGGCGGAATCGCAAAAGAAAACGTCTCCCGAGAAGGCCAACGCCCTGTACCGCCAGGCGATTGCCCTGCTGAGGCAATCGCAAGAACGCGATACGCTGCGCAACCGTACGACGCCAAAGGCCATGTTCCTGATCGGCGTCTGTCTTGATGCGGTGGGCGAACCCCGGGCGGCGTTGGCGCAGTGGGAACGTGTGCGCAAGCTGCACTTCGACACACCCGAAGGTCTGGCGGCGACGATTCGCGAGGCCGAGCAACTTCAATCCTCCGCGCGAATGGACGAGGCCTTGGGGGCCTATCGGGACGCGGTGAAGCAAGTGGGCGATACGGAACATTTCCGCAATCCGTGGATTTCGCTCGCCTCGCTTCGAAGCCGGATGCTGCTTGCCTACGACGCCTTCTTGGCCGATGGGCATTTTCAGACCGCACTCGAGCTGGTTGCCATGATGCGGCCTCTTTTTCCGAGCGTGCGGCTACTGCAACTCGAGGCCGAGGCGCATCAGGCCTGGGGGCAAGGTCTCGTGGTTCGCGGCAAACAGCTTGCCCCGGAATCGGCCAAGCAGGCACGTCGCGAAGCCTACGTGGAACTGCGCCGCGCCGGCGCGGCGTTTCGGCGTTTGGCGGATGCGCGGCGGATTACGCGATACTACGCCGACGACCTGTGGCATGCTGCAAGCAGCTACCTGCGCGGCAAGGCATATTCGACGGCCGCGATTTTGCTGGAAGAGTATCTCGAGATCGAGTTGCGTCAGCGGCGACCCCAGGCGCTTGTGGCCTATGGCGAAGCTTTGCTGGCAGAGGGCCGCCTCGAACCGGCGCTCAAGGCGCTGGACAATTGTCTCGAACTCTATGCTCGCGACGCGGCCAGTTTCGACGCACGATTGCTCGCCGCCCAGGCACGGCAGGAACTGGGCCAGGGCAAGCAAGCCGAACAGTTGCTGCTGGCCAATCTTGAGGGCGATTTGCTAACCCCGGCCAGCCGGCAGTGGCGCAAGTCGCTGCTTGCCATCGGCCGGCTCTACCACCTCGAAGGCCGCTTCGACGAAGCGCTGGACCGGCTTGATGAATTCGTTGCCCGCTATGGCAAGGATCCCTCGGCCCTGGAAGCACGCTATCTGGCGGCACTTTCGGCCCGCCGCAAGGCGACCAAGCTGACCGAGGAACTGGACCAGGAAAAAGTCGAAACCGCGCGCCAGGCCAGCTTGCGTGTGACCCGTGGTTATCTGGAGCGCGCGCTGAAGAATTACACCACGCTCCAAACCACGCTCAACGATTTACAGGCTTTGCGGCCCCTCTCGCCGCTGGAAGCCGCGATGCTGCGCAACTGCTACTTATCACGCGGGGCGACGCTCGTGGATCTCCAACGCTACGAAGCGGCGATCGACGTATACGCCACGGCCACGAACCGTTACCAACACGAGCCCGTGGCACTTGAGGCCTATGTCCAGATCGCGCATTGCTACCAACGGCTAAACCGGCCGCTCAACGCGCAGGGGGTGTTGGCTCAAGCCAAAATCGTGTTGGATCGCATGCCGCAGGAGGCGGCGTTCGACCAAGTGACGAATTTCACGCGACAGCAGTGGCAGGAGCTGTTGGATTCGCTACGAACTTTCGGAGACACCCGCTAAAGGTGATCGAACCGTATGCCTTGTTTGGAAACCGATCTGTTGGCCGACCTGATTCAGCGCCGCCATCGGTGTCTGATCGAGATGCGCGCCTTGGGCCTGAAACAAGACTCACTGATTCGTCAGGGTGACATCACACGGCTGCTCGAAACGCTAACCGCCAAACAAAAGCAGATGGAGCAGTTGCAGGAAATCGACAGTGAGTTGAATCCTTTTCGGCAACAGTCGCCCGAATCACGGCACTGGCGAAACGCCGAGACGCGAGCGCGGTGTGCCGCACTGATCAGCGAGTCTGAAACGTTGCTCGCTGAGATCGTCGCCCAAGAGAAACAAAGCGAGGCGGAACTGTGTCGCCGGCGTGACGAAGCGTCTGCCCGGCTGCAAGGTTTCCATACCGCCAGCCAAACCCGCGGTGCGTACGCCAAACAGGCCATGCACCGAGGCCGTCTGGACATGAGCTCGGAGGGCTGAGCCTGCCATGCACGACATTTCATCGGCGATTCCGGACCGCGGCGCGGATCTCGAAGCCGTGCTTTCGGCGTGGCAATCCGCCACCGAGCGGCTTGCGGACACGCACCAACTGTTGCGGGCCGAGGTTGCCCGGCTGAGTAACGAACTGGAGAAGAAGAACCGCGAGCTGGCTCGAAAAAACCGCCTGGCCGATCTGGGGCAAATCGCCTCGCACGTGGCACACGAAGTGCGCAACAATCTGGTGCCGGTGGCGCTCTATCTGAGTTTGCTCCGTCGCCGGCTCTCCGACGACTCGGGAAGTCTCGACATTCTGGCCAAAGTCGAAGGAGGCTTCACCGCTTTGGATGCCACGGTGAACGATCTGTTGCACTTCGCCGCCGGACGGGAACCGGCGTTGGAAACGGTTTACGTTCTCGCCACCATCGACGGCATCGTCAAACAACTGGCACCGCAACTCGCCGCGCAACACATCCAAGTCGAAGTCGACGTGGACGACGATCACACGGTCTGGGCCGATCGTGGCATGTTGGAGCGTGCCGTACTGAACCTGACGCTAAACGCCCTGGACGTGATGCCCGAGGGTGGAGTTCTGATGTTCACCGCTTATCAAAACGAGCAGTATCTCGAAATCGAGGTGGCCGACAGTGGGCCGGGCTTGAGCGAGTCCGCGCGAAGGAGTGCCTTCGATCCTTTTTTTACCACCAAGAGCAGCGGGACGGGGCTTGGGTTGGCGATCGTGGCGCGGGTTGCCGAGAGCCACGGCGGAACCATCACCGCACAGAACTGCCACGAAGGCGGGGCGGCCTTTACGCTTTGTCTGCCGCGCGAGGCCCAAGTCCACATTAAGGAGATGGCGGCATGAGCAGCTTCACGACCACGACCGGCCGCGTTTTGGTGGTCGACGATCATCGCGCGGCACGCCAATCAATGGGCGACATCCTTCGTCGCGCGGGGCACGAAGCCGAATGTGTCGGCAGCGCCGTCGAAGCGCTGTCGCGGCTCGATACGGCGGATTTCGACGTCGTGCTCACGGACCTTCAGATGCCGGGCATGAGTGGGCTGGGCTTCATCCGCGCGCTGGAAGAGCGTCGCTACGGCGCGCAGGTCGTCATGGTCACGGCCTATGCGACCGTTGCCTCGGCCGTGGAAGCCATGCGACACGGGGCCTTTGATTACATCGAAAAACCTTTCGAGGTCGAGCCGCTCGAACAGCTCGTGGCCAGAGCCATCCAACATGGGCGCGAGCTGGACGTGGACCGTCATTTACATGGCCCGGAGAACACGCCGGCGATGGTCGAAATGGTGGGCCAAAGCGCGGCAATGCAGACCTTGAGAGAACGAATCCGACGCGCCGCCCCCACGCCTGAAACCGTGCTGATCACCGGAGAAAGCGGAACCGGCAAAGAGCTGGTGGCGCGGGCCGTTCACGCGGCCAGCCAGCGTGCCGCGGCACCGCTGGTCAGCCTGAACTGCCCCGTGCTGTCGGCCCACTTGATGGAAAGCGAACTGTTCGGCCACCAACGCGGCGCGTTCACCGGAGCGGACCGCGATCGCACGGGCCGATTCGAGCTGGCCGACGGCGGCACGATCTTGCTGGACGAAGTCACCGAGGTGGATTTGTCGCTGCAAGCCAAGTTGCTGCGCGTCCTGCAAGAGAAAACCTTCGAACGGGTCGGCGCCAGCCGCACGATTCATGTCGACGTTCGTGTTCTGGCAACGTCGAACTGCGACCTACGCGCGGAAATCGAGGCCGGCCGCTTTCGTGAAGACCTGTATTATCGCCTGGCGGTCGTGCCGCTGCATGTCCCGCCGCTGCGCGAGCGCCGCGAAGACATTCGGCCGCTGGTCGACCACTTCCGCCATAAGGCCGCTTCGCGATTGGGACGCGAACCGTGCCGGCTTGAAGCCGACGCCATCGATCTGCTGGTGAACTATCACTGGCCGGGCAACGTTCGAGAGCTGGAAAACATTATCACACGCGCCAATGTGATGAACGTCGACGGCAACCTCCACGCCGACGAACTGCGGCCGTGGTTGATCGACGGCATGGACGAATCGTCCGACGAGCCGGGCAGTGCGGTGCCGGTGGGACTTAGCCTTCAGGAAATGGAACGCAAACTCATCGAAGCGACGCTGAAAAACTTCGGCGGCCATCGAGCCAAAACGGCCAAGGCGCTCGGAATCGGGCTGCGAACGCTGTCCGGAAAGTTGAAATCGTACGGCTACGCCCCCAGAACCAGGGAGTTCGCCCGAGCCGGATGATCGAATTCGATCGGCAGGAATTGCCGGTGTGCCGGCGCAGCTTCCGCGCTTTACGAAACGAGACTGGAAAACCAGCAGCACGCGGCAAACTGGCACGGAGACGCTGAAAAACACGTTGCACAAAAACAAGTTAACTCGCCCCGGCGGCTCTTTCGGCAACGCCCGAGGCACGTCGGCCGCGGCCGCGGCACGAAGCTTGCAAGGGAACTGCGGAACGCGGAAAAATTCGGCGGGCGAGCAGGAAGGTTGGCCTGCCAACTCGAACCGGCCCGACCCCCGCCAGAAAAGAGAGGAGCGTCAGCCATGTCACTGGGTGCGATCTTCGGCAACTCAACGATTCCGATCCTCGAACAAGTGGTCAGCTTTGCCCAAGATCGACACGAAGTGCTGGCCGGCAATATCGCCAACCTCGATACGCCGGGATACCAAACGCGGGATTTGTCGCCGCAGAAGTTTCAAGAGCAGCTCAAAGCGGCCATCGCGCGCCGCGACACCGGACCGGTCAGCGATTCGCTGGGAGATCCGAGCCGTTTTCGCAGCGATCCATTCCGCGACGTAGCGAAGAACCGTAACGGTATTTTATTCCACGACCAGAGTAACGTCGGACTAGAGCAGCAGATTACCGAGTTGGGCAAGAATCAAGGTACGCACAACCAGGCCATCGCGCTTTTGACGCACCAGTTCCGTCTGCTGAGTGTCGCCATCAGCGAGCGTGTGTAGTCGTTCTTCACCTCTTCCATAAGAAAAACACGAGGTACAACGACATGCTATCCGCCTACGACATCAGCACCGGCGCGCTGGTCGCACAGCGTACGCGCATCAACACGATTGCCGGCAACATCGCAAACGTTTCGACAACGCACAACGAAGCTGGCCAGCGAGCCCCCTATCAACCTCGATTTGTCGTCTTCGAGTCGCAAGAAGGCGTCCAGGGCACGCACGGCGCTGCGGGGGTTAAAGTGCAGTCGATCGAAATCGAGGACACCCAACCGCGGTTGAAGTATCAGCCCGACCACCCGGACGCGGATGAAAACGGCTATGTCGCCTATCCCAACATCGATCTGACCACCGAGATGGTCGACGCGATGGAAGCGACACGAGCCTATGAAGCCAACGTCGGAGTGATTCAGATTACCAATGATCTGGGGCAACAGACTTTGCGAATTTTGGCGTAGGCTGCTTGACCCCGTGGAACACGAGTCCCCCTGCCGAAAGTCTTGTTCCCACGCCGGGGAACCAAGTTTTTTTCGTCGGGGGAAAAGTCGGAATCGGAAAAGAGTGGCCCTGCCGGCACGGTGTGGTGTTCGGCAGCAAGGACGGAAGTTGGCGTTTGGTGTGAAGTTGGCTCGCGGGGGGGCAAACCGCGTTCGTGACAGAATGAGAGAAAAGCAATGACCCACGGCATCTCTCCCTCCGGCGCGGCTCAGGCACTGAAGCTACCGAAGCTTCCGTCCGGGCCGATGTCGAGCGGAAATTCGACTCAACCCTCCTTCAAAGACGCCCTGGTCGACTCGATCAAGCAGGTCAACTCGATGCAGCAGGACGCCGACCAGGCGGTGGAAAGCATGATGACCGGCGGCGACGTCAAACCGGCTGAAGTTTTGACCGCCGTGCAAAAGGCGGATATGGCGTTCCGCATGATGCTGCAAATCCGCAACAAGCTGGTCTCGGCATACGACGAGGTGAAACAAATACGAGTTTAGTGAGATTTCAAAACCGGGGCGTAAAAGTACGCCCGCGGCTCATGGTTCGTGCGACTTGATGGAAACCGCGGAGAGGTCGCGCGAGCAAACCGCGTGGAGCGTGGTGATGTCCCGGCGTCCTGTCGACCCTGACACGGCAAACCGAGTTTCGCGACGATCGCGACGAATGGCATGGAAGCAGCTTGGCGCCAAGGAAGCGCCGCTTGGGAGCAAACAAGGAAATGAATTTTCTGAATCGCGCGATGACCCAACTCAGCGATCTGTTTACCTCGATGACGCCGGGAGCGCGCATCGTGGCGGCGTTGATGTTGGGCACGATCGTGGTGAGCCTGGGTTTTCTATTCAAGGCCTCGACCAACCAGCCGGACACCTATCTGCTCGGCGCGCATTCGTTTTCGCCAAGCGAAATGCCGGCCGTCCAGGCGGCGATGGCCAAAGCGGGGTTAAACGATTTCGAGGTCGAAGGCAATCTGATTCGTATTCCTCGAGGGCACCAGGCGGAATATATCGCCGCGTTGGCCGACGCCGCCGCGCTGCCGGCGGACGCACACGACATCATGGATCAGGTGCTCCGTGATTCGAGCCCCTTTGCCAGCAGCAAGCAGCGGGACGAGCAGTTAAAGGTTGCCCGCGAAGAAGTGCTGGCAAGAACCATCGCGAAGCTTGGCGGCATTGAAGCGGCCACGGTCTTTTTCGACTCGCGACAGCGGCACGGTTTCCACCGCGAAGAATTGGTCACCGCCGCCGTACACGTCAAGCCGGTCGGTTCCGTTCCGCTGGAAGCAAGGCACGTGCAGGCCATTCGCAATCTGGTGGCCAGCTCGATTGCCGGACTCAAACCGGGAATGGTTACGGTCGTGGACGCCAACACAAGCCGAACCTGGTCCGGCACCGATCACGACGGCATGGGCAGCGCGATGAACGATCCGTACCTATCGCGAATGCAAAAATACGAGGCCCACTACGAGGACGAGGTGCTCAAGGTTCTGACGTACGTTCCCGGCGTGACCGCCAGCGTCAACGTCGAGTTGGACACCGAGCAACACCGTAGCGAGGAGCAAGTCAAACTCGATCCCAAGCCGGTCGCGCTTAAGACCACCGAGGAGTCGAGCGATCATTCCACGACCAGCAATCCCGACGGCGGCCGACCGGGGCTGGCGGCACAAAGCCCCAACACCGGTCGTCAACTGGCCTCGGCGGCGACCAAAAACCAGGAATCCAGCGAATCCACCTCGCGTACCGAAGTGGTCAACCACCCGTCACACACGGAAACGCATCGCGACTTTGTCGGCCTGACGCCGAAAAAGGTCAGCGTCTCGGTCAGCGTGCCGAGCGACTACTTCTTGAAGGTCTGGCGTGAACTGAATCCCACGCCGGACGGTGAAGAACCCAAGCAACCCGATCAGGCCGCCCTGGCACAGATTGAGCAGCAGGAAACCGTCAAGATTCGTCAGGCCGTTTACCAACGTATTCCGCACACGACGGACGACGATCCCGCGGCTTTGGTCACGGTGGCCTCGTTTACGACACTTGTCTCGCCCAAGATTCCTCTGCCGAGCATGGTGGATGAGATGCTGGCTTGGTTGAAAGGGTCTTGGAGCACGCTAGGCATGTTCGGCCTCGCCATGTTCAGCCTGATGATGATTCGTTCCATGACCCGCGCCGCGCCGGCAACTTCCGCAGCGAACCCAAACCAGCGACCGGCAGCGACCGCCGCGGCCGATCATCTCGAAAATCCGGCGGAAGACGAATTGGATTCCCACGAACGGCAGCTTCAGTGGCGTACCAAGAGCGGCCCCTCATTACGCGACGAGCTGGCCCACTTGGTCACCGAAGATCCCGACGCCGCTGCCGGAATCCTGAAAGGTTGGATTGGAAATACGCATTAGCAGAACATTCAACTTGGTTTCATCCACGCAGCCCACCGGCCGTATGACGGCCAACGGGCGACAGCCCGAGGGGTATCTGAGAATCGCCTGAACGGCGTCAATCGCCAAAAGCATGAACCCCAAGAAAAGCGTCTGACCTATCAACGAAAGGACCGCGCCTCGCCGAACCGCCATGGCCAAAGGAATTCCTAACCTCCGAAAAGCTGCCATTCTGGTTGCCAGCGTCGACCGGCGGACGGCCCACGCGCTGATCTCGCAACTGCTCCCCGAGCAGATCGAGGATCTCCAACGGGCCGTCTCCGAGCTGGGTGAAATTGATCCGCGCGAGCGTGAGACGGTGCTCAGCGACTTCGCGGACCACACGCCCATCGCGCTAAAGCGGCGGAACCTGGATCGCAAGCTGTTGCCCGATGACGACACGGGAGTCCAACTGAGCTTGAGTTCGACGGGGTATGCCGACCACGTCGCGGAACCACTCGGAGAGCGGCGCCTCGATGCCGGCAAGAAGGACGAGAGTCGGCCGGGCCCATCGTCGGGTACCGCACAACCGTCACCACCCCAAGAGACGCAGAAGAGCCGTTCCGAGGCAACGCCCGACACGACCGAATTGGCCTCGTTCGCGTTTCTACAACAGGCCGACGATGCACAACTGGCCAAATTGCTCGACCGCGAGCACCCACAAACGGTGACCGTCGTCATCTCGCGTTTAGCGCCGCGGCACGCGGCTCGGGTGCTCGCCCGGTTGCCGGAAACACAGCAGGCCGACATCGTGCGACGATTGGTTCACCTCGAAGAAATGCACCCCGACGTGCTGCGTGAACTGGAAGCCGGGTTGGCCCAGCGTTTCGATCAGCGCGTGCTCGACGGCCAGCCCTCGTTTCGCGGGATTCGGTCCGTCGTTGACATGCTGCAAGCGGATGGGCCACGGACGGGACATGACATTTTACGAAACGTTCGCGTGCATGATGAAAAGCTGGCCGAGACGCTTGTCGGACCGCGCGTGGCGGTGCGATTCAACGACCTTTTCCACATGGATGCCTCTGCGTGGGCCAAGCTGGTCCACCGCGCCGAAGCCGAAACCGTGGCCTTGGCGCTCTTGGGTGTGCCCGCGGAAGCGATGGAAAACGTGTTGCGACAGGTTTCCCCGGTCGCGGCCATGGCGATCCGGCAAAAGGTCCACCATCCCGGTCCGGTAAGGCTCAACGACATCGACTTGGCCCAACAAGCCTTGGCGAAGTTGGCCGAACATATGATCTCGCAGGGCCAACTTTCCCCGCCCGACAACCACGCATAAAGCGAACTGTCTCCGCCGATTGAATCAATCCTTGCAAGGCAACTTTCACGCAGATGTCCACGATCATCAAATCATCCGGCCCGACGCGAGGCATTCGCAGCGAGGCGTTCAACTTTGACGATATGGCGACGCAGGCCGATCGCTATTTGGAGGATCTGCGAGAAAAGGCCGTGACCATTCTCGCTCAAGCCCAACAGCAGGCCGAAACGATCCGCAGCGAGGCCGAAGCGCAAGGTCGGCAAGCGGGCTTGGACGCTGCTGAAGAAATTATCGAGCGAAAGCTTCAGGAAAAACTCGCCTCGCTCATGGCGGCAATGCACAGCGCGGTCGGCGAGATTGAAGCCGCGAAACAATCCTGGTTGCAACATTGGCAGCAAAGCGGCGTGCGGCTCGCCACGGCCATTGCCGAGCGTGTGATTCGCCGGGAACTAAGCCAGCAACCCGAAATCACGTTGTCGCTCGTGCGCGAAGCGCTCGAGCTGGCTTCCAAAGGCGAAAAGGTGATCTTGAAACTCAATCCGCAAGACCAGCAGACATTGGGGAAACAGGTTGAAACGCTGGTTGGTGAGCTGTCGCGATTGGCCGAGGTGCAAGTCGTGGCCGATCCGCAAATCACGGCTGGCGGTTGCGTCGTCGAGACACGGTTCGGCCGTGTCGACGAGCAGATCGAAGCACAACTCGCTCGAATTCAGCAGGAGCTACTCTGACGCAGCGCGTTGCCGCTTTCCGGCGACCATTTTTATTCCGCCCCATAACAAGCAAAACCATGCAAGATTGCCAGGCACAGCTCGAACAGTTCATGCCGGCCGCGCTGACTGGAAGCGTGACCAGCACGACCGGCGCGATGCTCACCGTCGCCGGCTTGCCCGCGCCGGTCGGCTCGCTGGTGGAAGTCGAGCGGCAAACCGGCAGTTCGCTCAAGGGCGAAGTTGTCGGTTTCCGCGACGACGCCACGCTGGTTTATCCGCTCGAGCTGCTCTCGGGCGTGCGGCGTGGCAATCGCGTCCACTTGCGGCGCACGACGGCTTCGCTGCGCGTAGGCGATGCCTTGTTGGGCCGCGTGGTGGATGCCCAAGGCCGGGCGATCGACCAACGGCCGCAACCGGTCTTGCCGTTTCGTGTTCGCTTTGACCAACGGCCGGTGCTGGCCACCGAACGGCCGCGGATCGACACGCCGCTTTGCACCGAGATTCGGTCGATCGACGGGCTGTTGACCTGCGGTCGCGGGCAACGGATGGGGATCTTTTCCGGATCGGGTGTCGGCAAAAGTGTAACGCTGGGCATGATGGCACGTTACACGGCGGCCGACATCACGGTGATCGCGTTGATCGGAGAACGTGGCCGTGAGGTGAACGAATTTGTTCAGCGCGACTTAGGGGCCGAGGGGCTCAAACGCAGCGTTGTCGTCGTCGCGACAAGCGACGATCCGGCCATCTTACGCGTGCGTGCCGCTTGGACCGCCACGGCCATCGCCGAATACTTCCGTGAGCAGGGCCGCGACGTGCTGTTGGTCATGGATTCGCTGACACGTTTCGCCTTGGCACAACGTGAAATCGGCCTGGCTGCCGGTGAACCGCCGACGACGCGTGGCTATCCTCCGTCGGTCTTCGCCCTACTGGCAAAGCTGGTCGAGCGCGCCGGACGCACTTCGCGGGGTAGCATCACGGCATTCTACTCGGTGCTGGTCGAAGGAGATGATCCACAAGAACCGATCAGCGACGCCGTGCGAGGGCTGCTCGATGGACACACCTGGCTGTCACGCAAACTGGCCGCCCGCGGACATTACCCGGCCGTCGACGTGCTGGAAAGCATCAGCCGACTGATGAGCGAGATGGTGGACAAGGAACATCTGGTCGCGGCCCGACGACTGCGCGAATTGCTGTCCGCGTACCGCGATCACGAAGACCTGATCTCGATCGGGGCCTATCGCCGGGGAAGCAACCCGTTGGTCGATGCGGCCATTGATCTGCGAACCGCGATCGACGCTTATTTACAACAAGGCACAACGCAAACCAGCACGCTGAACCAGTCGCGGGAAGGCCTGCTGCGACTGATCGCGCAGGCCGACGCCAGGCCGACGTCCGCCGCCGCCGTGGCTACGCCCGCCTCGGCAACCGGTTGAACCTGAAACGAACTGTCGGCGGCGGCTCGCGCCGCGAGACGTGGGCCGATGAAAACTGAACCAACACTCCGAATAAAGTCGAACTATGACGGTCGCGAGAGATGCCCGGATTTAAGTTTCGTTTGACAAGCCTATTGCGGCTTCGCGAGGCGGCGCGCGACGAGCGGCGTCGTCATTTGGCCGAAGCGTTGCGAGCCGAATCGGTGCTCAACGAACACCGCGGCGGCATCGAACGAGAGCTTTTGGTTTTGCAGCGCCAGGCACGCGCCGCCACGGAACCGGGAACCATTGATGTCGATCAACTCATCGAGTCGCAGCGTTACGAGGCATCGCTTCGCGTGCAAGCGGCCATCATGACCCAACAGGCGGCACAATTGGAAGCGGAAATCGAGAGCCGCCGCCAAGCGCTGGTCGCCGCCGATCGAGAAGTCCGCGTACTGGAGAAGCTTCGTCAGCGCGACCATGAGCAATTTCGATTCGAGCAAGCTCGGCGGGAAGGCAAGCAGATGGATGAAATTGCCTCACGGCAGTACCAGCGCAAGGAGGCCTCCTGGTGATCGGACGATTGATCGCGGGCATGGCCGCGCTGGTGACGTACTTCTGTATCGCCACGGTGATTTCGTTGGCCATCGGCGTCGGCTGGCTTTATACGTCGGGCAAATTGAATCGCGACCGCATGATTCAGATTGCCGCCGTCCTGAATGGCATCGATCTTTCGGTCTATCACGTCAAGCTGCACGAAAAGGATTTGACCGGCAAGGAAGAGGTCTCGCTCGAAGAAATCGCGCGCCAGCGGGCGTTGGCCTTTCGCAATTTGGAGCTTCGCGAACAGGCCGTCACCGAAGGGTTGAAGCGATTCCGATTTGTCGAGCAACAGTTGGCTCAAAACCAGGGTCGTTACGAACGGGTTCGCAAGGCTTTCGATGAGGAAGTAAGCCAACTTCGCTCCGGAGCGGTCGCCGAAGGCCAGGAAAACGTCAGGCAGATCCTCGAAACCATCAAGCCCAAGCAAGCCAAGGAGCAGCTTCTGGCCATGTACGACGACGGCGAGATTGATGTCGTCGTCGCGTTGCTCGGAGCGATGCCCTCGAACAAGCGGGCGAAGATTGTGAGTGAATTCAAATCCGCGGAGGATGCGGAAAAGCTGGCCGAAGTTCTTCGACGACTACGCCAAGGCATCCCGCTGGCCAGCTCCATCGACCGCGCGCAAAACCAACAGCAACCACCCGGCTCGAAGGGAACGTAGCCGCCACGCGATCCAGGCTTTCCGGCAAGCGGGCGTCGGAGCCCGGCACGTGGCTTAACGCCGGCTGCAAACCAGAACATGAGAGACCTCGCTATCAGACCTTTGAACTTTGACTTGCCCGCATCGGCCGCGAGACAACGTTGTCTTTTACCGAAAAGGCGGGCTCTGTTTCCATGACACGACTCAATCTTGAACATCTTGTTGCCGGTTTGCCCCCGCAAGAGGCGATCGCGCCGCGTCGTCGCGAAGAGGCTCCCGCCGAGGCGAAGCAGCCAACCTTTCGGGACCAGTTTGATCGCGCCGCGCGTCGCGAACCATCGCCACCGTCGCGTGAAGCAACCCCCTCGACCGCCGGGTCCGGGCCGCCCGATCGCCCCAACCACTCTGAACAGAACCCCGACCGAGAAAGCAACCAAAGGGACCAGCAACGGCACGAAAGAGATCGGGAGAATTCACCCGATCGCGCGCAAGAAACTCAACCGGCGGCGCAGTCGCCGCCGAAGAAGAAATCCTCGGAAGACAGCAATCCGGACGACCCCACCGGGCCGCCCAAGGAAGCGCGGAGCACCTCGCTAGACGCGGCGATTCAAGACATCCCGGAACAAGCCGCCGGTAGACCGGATGCCTCGGATAGCTCTAACGACGCCAGCGACCACTCGGTTGACGCCAACGGTGTGCAGGCGTCCCAGCCGGCCGTTGCCCGCAAAACGGCTCCTGGCAAAGCGCGTTCTTCGGTCCCCGGCGAGACTCCTGACCCGGCGCGCGAAACGGCACCTCCGAGCCGGTCGGACGACGGTTCGACGACGGGGAAAGACGAAAAACCTCCCGCCAACGGGCCGACCGTGCAACAACGCGGTCAGACAGTGACAGAGATCCCAGAGGATACAACCAAGATCCCAGAGGATGCAACCAACCAAGAAAAGACGGCGCCCGCCAACAGCGGACAGCCAACAAAGCCAGATCATGGCGGCGAGACAAACTCGAATCCCGGCGGTGAGCCGAACACGAATGGCGGCGTGGCTGCTTCGTTGAGCGAGACCCCGCTAAGCGCGGCAGGTAGCCAAGCCGCGGCAGAAACGGAGCATGGAAACAGCTCGCAAAAGCGCGAAAAACGCGGCTCGTCCAAACGCCACGCCGCGACCCGGAGTCAAGCCCGTCCGCCTGGTGAACCGGCAAGCACAACCACCAACAACACGGCGCCTACGCCGACTGTAGCATCACCGGTTTCGGCCGACGCAAGCACCTCGGGCGACCAGCCCGGCAAGCACAACGTGTCGCTCCCGACCACGGGGCCGGCGGAATCTTCTTCCAGCCCTCAAGATGCCGATCCTCCTCGCTCGCCGTCGGGTGGAGAGGCAACCTCGAATCCCGTGGACAAGAGTCCCTCGCGGCTCGACCCGACCACCACCACGAAAACGATCGAAAACCACGGGCCCAACCAAGTTCAGCGGGCACGCTTGGTTCGCCGCGTGGCCGGAGCGCTGCGCCTCGCGGGACAGCGCGGCGGCGAATTGCGACTGCGGCTAAGCCCTCCGGAACTCGGGTCGCTGCGGCTGCACGTCACGTTAAAGAACGGAACGCTCAACGCAAGGATCGAGGCCCAGTCCCATGCAGCGCGGTCGCTGCTGCTCGACTCGCTGCCGGTGCTGCGAGAGCGCCTTTCCGGGCAAGGAGTCAAGATCGAGCGGTTTGACGTCGATCTGATGGATCAGTCGCCAAGCGATTCGCCCGGACCACAAGACCATCACCCCCCGTCGGACGACCCTTCGAGCCGACCGCCGGCGACGGTGTCTATTCGCCAGCGGCAAGAAATCCACGAACGAAACCCCGACGCCGGACAACAGGAGCCCGATAGCCAGCATCAACTGAACGTCATCATCTGAATCAAACTTTCGCGAGACCAAACCATCGACGGCTTGTTGTAACGAGTCGCCATCGGCCGTGAGGCGTCGCTGGCCTGGCCTGCGGCTTTTGCCCGTTGGCACGAAGCCGGGCGAAGTCGCGACGGAGCACGCGAGATATACGAAACCGGATTCAGCAAGTAAGCGAGTCCAGCGGCACCTTACGGAGCACAAAACGATGCAAACTCCGACCATCGGCAGTCGTCAAACGGCCACGGGCGCGGCCGGCCAGAACGAGGCCTTGCGAGATCTTAACCTTGAAGATTTTTTGAAGCTGATGATTACCGAACTGCAAAACCAAGACCCCTTGAATCCGCTGGATAACGCGCAAATCTTGCAGCAAGTCAGCCAGATCAGCAACATCGATGCCACGACCAAGTTAAGCGGGACACTCGACAGCGTATTGTTGGGCCAAAGCGTGGCTAGCGCCAGCGCACTGATTGGCAAGTCGGTCGGCGGATTGACCGACGCCGGCGACCAGGTGTCGGGCATCGTCGATCGCGTTTCGATCGAAGACGGGCAGGCCAACGTCCACATCGGTGCGCAGAAGGTTCGCCTGAGCAACCTCGAAGAAATCCGGCCTACCAATGAAACAACTAGCGGCTGATCGGGCCGCGCGGCGGGGGCCGACCGTTCGCCGCGGCGGCCAATCGGCGAAGAAAAGAATCACGCACAGCGATAACGTTAGTTTCCATGCGGCATCGACCCAATGTCGCGGTTTTTTTCGCAAGTTATCACCCAAAGCGCGAAAGGAAGCGATCATGGGTCTTGCCTCCGCACTGAATACCGCCCTGACCGGCCTGACGGCCGCTCAAACCACGATCGACGTCGTCGGCAACAACGTGGCCAACGCCAACACGGTGGGTTTTAAGGCTTCGGCCGCGGTTTTTGCCACCCAATTCTTGCAGACGAAAAGTCTCGGCTCGGCCCCGACCGGGGCTCGTGGCGGCACCAATCCGCGACAAACCGGCTTGGGAACGCAAGTGGCCGAAATCACGCCCGACTTCACTCAAGGCACGATTCAAATCAGTTCGAATCCCTCGGACTTGGCGATCCAGGGGGATGGTTTTTTCATTGTTCAGGGCGGGCAGGGCGAACAGCTGTTTACCCGCAACGGCGTGTTCAAAACCAACGCTCAGAACGAATTGGTTACGACCACCGGCCAGCGGCTGTTAGGCTTCGGCGTGGATGATAACTTTCAGATTCAATCCACCGGCTTGGAACAATTGACCATCCCGCTCGGCTCGGCCTCCGTGGCACAGGCCACGCAGAACGTGTTCCTCGAAGGAACGCTGTCGCCTGCCGGCAACTTGGCCGACACGGCCGAGATTATTCAATCCGGGGTGCTGGGAGACGCCGTCTTTGCCGCCCCAGCGAGCGGCACCACGATCACCCAATCAACCCCACCCAATGTCAGCGGAACGTCCACCACCGGACAAGCGGGCGCCGGCTCGCTGACCGCCTTGGGAACCTATCGCTACCGAGTTGTGTTCGGTGATGGAACGATCGGTTCGACGACCGACACGGAAAGCACCTCGTCGGTCGATCTGGGGCCGATCACACTTGCCGCGGGCGAGAACGAGATCCAGTTGACCAACCTTCCGGTGGACGGCACCGGGACTTACAAGACTCGACGTATTTACCGCACGGTCGACGGCGGATCGACGTTCAGTCTGGTTAGCGAGATCCCCGACAATGTCACGACAACTTTCACCGACGGAGTGGCCGACGGTTCGTTGGGAGCCGCACTCAACTCGAACTCGTTGACCGGCAACTATAGCTATTATGTCACCTTCGCCAACGCCGCCGGCGGCCCCGGCACCGGCATTGAAAGCCGGCCCACCCCGCTGATCGGTCCGTTAAATCTATCCAACGGGCGCTCGCAGCTGGCCAACCTGCCGGTGGATACCAGCGGGCAGTTTTCCGTGCGTCGCATCTATCGCAACCTGGCCACGGATAGCAGCGAGTTTCATTTCGTGGCCGAGATTCCGGACAATCTGGCGAACCAGAGCTTTACGGACAACGTCAGCGACACGACGATTCAGGCCAATGCGACGATCAACCTCGACGGGCCGCCGATCACCTCGAATACGCTGCTCACGAACGTCTTGCAGCGCAACGGAAATACGTTCGACCAAGTCTTCTCGGGCACCGGCACACTGGCCTTCACCGGTCGCAAAGGTGGGCGGACCTTGGCCACCAAGACGCTCACGACCGACGCCAGTACCACCGTGCTGGACCTGATCAATTTCATCGAAGAGGCCACCGGAATCCAAGAACCTCCGGGACCGGATCCCGGCAATCCGATCCCCGGCGATGCCGGCTCGAGCTCGAATCCCGGCGGTTTGGTCACGGCCAACGGTCAGATTCGTTTAGTCAGCAACAATGGCGTGGACAATGCGTTGGACATCGGACTTGCCGGGTTGCAACTCACCACCGGAAGTAGCGGGCCGCAGCAGATCAACTTGCCGTTCAGCTCGTCACAGACGGCGATCGGAGAAGGCGCGGTCGCCGACTTTGTCGTGTTCGATTCGTTGGGGCTTCCGCTACAGGTTCGTTTAACGACCGTGTTGGAAAACCGTACCAGCACGCAAACCGTCTATCGCTATTTTGCCGACTCACCGGATAATGATCCGCTAACCGGCAGCAGCATCGCCGTCGGCACGGGATTGATCACGTTCGACGGGACAGGAAATTTCGTCTCCGCGACCGACTCGACGGTTTCCATCGATCGGCGCAATATCCCCAGCGCGTCACCGCTTTCATTTGAACTTGACTTCTCGCAGCTTTCCGGCTTGGCCGACGAATCCGGCAGTTCGCTGGCCGCCGCACGCCAAGACGGCTCAGCCCCCGGCACGCTGTCCAGCTTCATCATCGGCGAAGACGGCGTGCTGCGCGGCGTCTTCTCGAATGGAATCACGCGCGATCTGGGACAAATCCGTCTGGCACGATTCGCCAACCCCTCCGGACTGGAACAGCGCGGACAAAACCTCTTCGCCAGCGGCGTCAACTCCGGCTTGCCGATCCAGGGAAACCCGAGCGAACAGGGCATCGGCACCATCAGCGCCGGTGCCGTCGAGCTGTCGAACACCGATATCGGTACGAATCTGATCGATCTGATTCTGGCTTCGACCCAATATCGCGGCAATACGCGGGTCATCACCGCGGCTCAGCAATTGCTTGACGAGCTTTTGAACTTGCGGCGGTAATTCAACGCGACATAAACCACGGAAGCCTTTTCAGGATAGTCGATCAATGATCAAGCTAACGACCATCGTGGGCGAGCCGTTCATCTTGAACGCCGAACTGATCCGTATCGTGGAACAGCGGCCCGACACTTTCATCACGCTGACCACTGGAGAGCGTGTGATTGTGTCGGAGACGATGGACGAGGTCATGCGGCGAGCGCTCGAGTATCAACGTTCGAAGTACCTTTTACCTCCGCTTCCTAGAACGCCCATCAAGGGCGAAGTCGCCAGCGTCGACGTCACGTCCGGTGCGCTGCCGGGCGGCTGATGACGAGAAACGGCGATCGCGCCCGAGCGATCCATGGCCGCCTCCATGCGAGGCTGCCATGAGCTACCTTATCCCGGTGGCCTGATCGGCCGGCTGAATACGGCTTAAGCGAAGTCCAAGGCGGCGTCCCCGTGCTGCCCAAAACTCGCGTATCGCAACCTTCCGAGCAAGAAAGGGCCGACCATGGATATCGCCACCGTCGTGGGCCTGCTGTTGGGATCCGCGCTGCTCGTGGTTTCCATCATGATTGCTCCGGGGGCATCGTTTTCGGCGTTTATCGATTATCCATCGCTGATGGTGGTCGTCGGCGGGTGTATCGCCGCCACGCTGATCTGCTTCCCTTTGCGGAATTTTCTGTCGCTGGCGATGGTGGTGAAGAAAGTCTTTCTGAATCGTCAGGAAAGCGTGCCCCAATTGATCGAGCAGATTGTCGATCTGGCCGAGACCGCCCGGCGCGAGGGGCTGTTGGCACTGGAAAGCAAGCTCGAAGAAATCGAAAACCCCTCGATCGTCTTGGGCATTCAAATGGCCGTCGACGGCACCGTGGCCGAAGTGATCGAGGCCATCATGCAGACTGAGATCGAGGCCGTGGCCACGCGGCATCGCGATGGCAAGGCGGTGGTCGATCAGCTAGGCCGCTTTGCCCCTGCATTCGGCATGATCGGAACCTTGATGGGTCTGATCATCATGCTCGGCAACATGGAAGACCCTTCGTCGATCGGAGCGGGCATGGCCGTGGCCTTGATCACCACGCTTTACGGCGCCGTCGTGTCCAACTTGTTCTTCCTGCCCTTTGCGGAAAAGCTAGGTTTTATCAATAAGCAGGAAGTGCTCACCATGGAGATCATCTTGCGGGGCATCATGGCGATCCAGGCCGGCGACAACCCCCGCGTCATCGAACAAAAGCTAAGCACCTACATTCCGCCCAAGTTGCGGGCCGGCGCTCAGGAAGAGGCGGCATAAAGCGATGGCCATGGAAGAAGAAGCAGAAATTGGCATACCCGAGTGGGTGGTCACGTTCGGTGACATGATGTCGCTTCTGCTGACGTTTTTCATCATGCTCGTTTCGCTCAGCGAAGTTAAAAGCGAAGAAAAATACCAGGCGCTCGTGGATTCGATCCGCCAGCAGTTCGGTTATTCGATGAGTTCGGCCTCGATGGCTCCCGGACATTACACCCCCCGCAACGCGGCGTTGGCCCGATTGGCCTCGGCCGGCCGAGCCCGCCGAAACGACACGATCAACGGCGGAGACAAGGTTCGCGCGCCGGTGGGCGACCACCCTCGCGTGCAGATGATTCGCCCGGCCAAGCATATCACCAACGGCGGGGTACTGTATTTCAAGTTGGGGTCGGCCAAACTGAGCGAGGCCCAAAAACAAAAGCTTCAAGCCATCGCCCTGGAAATCGGTGGCAAGCGGCAGAAAATCGAGATCCGCGGCCATGCCTCGAACCGCCCCATACCGCAGGACAGCCCCTTCAAGGACCGTTGGCAATTGGCTTATGCCCGAGGCCGGGCCGTGCTGGAGTTTTTACTTTCGCTGGGCATCGATCCTGACCGAATCCGCTTGACGTCGGCCGGTTCGCACGAACCGCTGTACGTCGACGGAGATCCGCTGCTGATGAAAAAGAACGACCGCGTCGAGGTTTTTCTGCTCGACGAAATCGCCGAGGAACACGACGGCACGGAGGCAATTCAAGAAAACCAGACAGACTCCCATGGCAACGGCGAAACGCGGTAGGCGGATTGCCTGGGAAGGCTGGAGAACTTTTCAAATCAAGGGCACGGCGCGATGGCCGAACAGCCAGCCGAGGCGACCGAACAGGCAACTTCTCCTGAGACCGAAGCGAAATCGCCCGGGCGCTCGATGTACATCAAGGCCGTAGTGGTCGTGGGAGTCATCGTGGCGATTGAATGCGGCGTGGTGTATCTGATGGTCCCTTCGCCGGAAAAAGCGGCCGCCATGGTCCAAGAAGCGGTTGAAAACGACCCGCCCGAATTGGCGGAACCGGCGCCGGAGGAAGCGAAAAAGAGCGAAGATGCGGCGATTGAGGTTGATCTCGACACGTTTAGCGTCAGCGCTTTTCAGCCGGCCACGAATACCACCTTGCGGATCGATTTCCATCTCTACGGCGTCACCAACTCGGAAAACGAAAGCGAACTGCTCTCGTTGCTCGAAGAACACCGACACCGCATCAGCGAACAAGTGTTGGTCACGGTCCGCAGCGCCGAACTCAGCGATCTGACCGACGCCAGTCTGGGGTTGATCAAACGTCGGATTTTGGAGAAAGTTAACAAAACCCTGGGCAAGCCACTTCTCGAAAGAGTCATTATCAGCGAGTACTCATTCATCGAGCAGTAAAAGAGATCGCGTGTAGCGCGGTCTGGATGAATTTCTCGGCCGGCCCGATGGCCCGTCGACTCGATTGCCCATCCGGAATGGAGTCCGATGGCAGACGATCCTGGACAAATCGACCAAAACGAGATCGAACGCCTGCTCAATACGGCGAAGGATGGTGGTACGGACCCACCTGCCCAGGATCAGGATCCACCCGCCGGAGATCAGCCACCCGCTGAAGAGCGGGAAGCCGCGATCGACCAGGGTGAGATCGAGGCACTGCTGAATCAAGGGGGTGCGGCACAGCCCCCGGCAGCGGCCGCCGACACCGCGGCAGAGGGTGATGACGGCACGCTACAGCAAGACGACATCGAAGCGCTGCTCTCGCAAGGCGGCGGGAAGAAGCCGGCCGAATCAACACCCGCCGCGCCGAAACCCGCGGCGGCGGCGGCCGAAACAACCGCTGGCGGAAGTGGAAATGCGCCCGGGGGCGACCTGGAGTTCTTGCTCGATCAGGCCCAAAATGCTCTGGCTTCGCTCGATAGCGGTTCGGCGGGCGATTTGCCGGCGGGGGTTGAAGTCTTTCAGCTCGAACAGTTCGGCCGCACCCCGCCTTCTTCGGAAGCCGCCACGCTCGAACTCGTGCGCGACGTCGAGTTAGAGCTGCGAATCGAACTGGGACGTACGCACATGCACTTGGAAGACGTGCTCAAGCTGCGCAGAGGCTCGGTCGTGCCGCTCGATAAGTTGGCCGGAGATCCGGTGGACGTCTATGTCAACGGTCGCCTTGTCGCCCGAGGCGAAGTGCTTGTGCTCAACGACAATTTTTGTGTTCGCGTGGGCGAGCTATTGGCAGGAGATCGCGCCAAAGCAGGTTGACCACCGGAGAACGCTTGCCTTTCGTACGGGCGACTCCCGGATTTGAAAAGGCGATAGCCCGATCTCTTTGCGTTTGTGTTTTTCCAGGAAAGCGCGCAAGCGGCTTTCCCCGGCTGGTGGCGGTCGAGATGGCAAACGAGCGGAGCGAGGGAAAGAAGTACAACGTGTGACGAACGAAGTCGTGCGAACCGATTACACCACCATCGTCATCGGCCAAGACGTCTGTCGTCTGAAGCAAAAACCATTTCTCCGGCAAGGATGCCCGTGATTCGGTTCATTTTCTTGATCTTGGCAGGGCTGCTTTCTCCCGGCGTGGGATTGGCTGCCGACATGGACGGCGCCAGCCAACAACCGGTTGCGGGGTTGCTGCCTCCGCGGGAACTTCCGCAAGAGCTCGCAGCGCCTTCCGCGGAATCTTCGGGAGCACCCATCGGCATCGCGGCGCCGACCGACCAGTCGCCCTTGACCTCGAGCCAGACGGTCCGGGCGACCTTGCATGAAACCGATCCGCAGCCGGCCAAATCCGCCACGGCGGCGGCCAACACCTCGGAACCGATCCGGCTTTCTCCTCGCCGCGAGCACGGGACCGTACTGCTTCATCCGAAAGGAAAGGCGGGCGCAAGTGACGCCGTGATGGGGCTGCCTTCGATGGTTGCGGTCGGCGGGAGCCTGAGTCTGGTGCTCGGCTTGTTCTTTCTGGTCGCCTGGCTGCTGCGCCGGCGCACGTCTTCGCAACCTCGTCGGTTGCCCCGCGACATCGTCGACGTCTTGGGGCGTAGCGAATTGCCGGGCAACCAGCAACTTCAACTGGTACGCGTGGGGCACAAGCTGATTCTGCTCTGGGTCTCTCAGTCCGGCGTTGAAACGTTGACCGAAATCACCGATCCGACGGAAGTCGATCGGCTGGCGGGTCTGTGTCAATCGCGCGATCCGAGCAGCAGCGCCGCCACGTTTCGCCACATCATCGATCAATTCAGACATGACCCGACAACCACGGTGGACCATCTTCAAGGCTCGGGCTCATCGCTGACCGCCGGACGCCCCATTGCCCGAGCGGCATACGACCGGGAGAGTGATCATGCCTGAGCACCACCCGGTCAGGGTCGCGCCACGCAAGGTCGACCGCTCACGGCGATTTTTGGCGTGGTGTTTCACGTTGCTGGCACTCGTTTCCATCATCTCGCCGGCTACCGGACAAGAACTGGCCCCCAACCGTCCGGCACGGCTGGAACTGCCCGACACACTGGTCGACGGACCGAATGCTTGGACCAAGCCGGAGCGGCTGAGTTCGACCATTCAGATCATGTTGCTGCTGACCGTCATCAGCCTGGCGCCGGCGCTGTTGGTGATGACCACCAGTTTCGTGCGGATTATCGTCGTGCTGGGGCTGTTGCGTCAGGCGATGGGAACGCAGCAACTTCCCCCGACGCAGGTGATCACCTCGGCGGCACTGTTTCTGACGATGGTCATCATGACTCCGGTGTGGAAGCAGGTCTACGACGACGCCATCGTGCCCTACACCGAGCAATCGATCGGTCTGGAGGACGCGTGGCAGCGGGGCATGGCCCCTCTGCGACGTTTCATGAGCCTGCAAATCGAGCGGACCGGCAATAGCGACGATGTGTGGCTGTTTCTGGAATACATGCCCGAGACCGAATCCCCGCAAAGCTACGACGACGTGCCGCTCCAGGCCCTGCTGCCCGCCTTCATGCTCAGCGAGTTGAAAACCGCGTTTCTGATCGGGTTTCAAATCTATCTGCCGTTTCTGATTCTCGACATGGTGATTGCCAGTGTGATGATCTCGATGGGCATGTTGATGCTGCCCCCGGTGCTGATTTCGCTGCCCTTCAAACTGCTGCTATTCGTCTTGGTCGATGGCTGGCACCTGATCGTTGGCATGCTGCTGGAAAGCTTCGAACCTTTCTTGTGACGCGCCGCCGGGCCGTTGTCGAAGTTGTGAAGAGAGATGTCGTGTCGGTGCGGAGAACCACTCACCGGCAACACCGCCGGGCTTGGGGACCGATGACGCGGCCCGCGAAAGACGGGCTTTATTCTTCATGGGAGCGCTATCCACGATGGACGCACAGTTGGCAATTGACATGGGACGCGAGGCGGTGTTCATCACGCTGCTGATCGCCGCGCCGGTGTTGGTCTCGGGCATGACCGTGGGTTTGTTGATCGGTTTGTTTCAAGCGCTGACCCAAATCCAGGAACAATCCGTGGCGTTTGTTCCCAAGATCGTGGTGATGATCCTTGCGTTGTCGTTCGCGCTGCCGTGGCTTGTGGCGCGAATGGTCGAATATACCGAACAGCTAATCACCGAGATTCCCAATCGACTGTAGCCGTCGAGCAACGATCGTTTGACTCGAACGCTGGTTTCGTCGCGGCCAAACGAGACAGCGGCCATCCGAGTGGCGCGATCGCGATCTCGCCGTCCGCGACCGTGTCGGTTTGGCGGGCTCGATACACCACGGAAAGTGCGCGGCTCGACCGGCACGGTCTGACCGAGGCTCATGGACTGGCTTCAAAACATCACGCTCGGACAATTCCTGATCTTCACCTTGGTGCTCGTGCGCGCCAGCGGCCTGATGATGATCGCGCCGATCTACGGCTCCAACGATGTGCCGCTGCGGGTCCGCGCCATGTTGGCTTTTACCCTTGCTTTGCTGATCACTCCGACTCAGTGGAACGTCGTGGTACGCTTCCCTCAGACGCTTCCGGCATACGTCCTGCTGTTGGCCGGTGAACTGATCGTCGGTCTGGTTCTGGGACTGGGGGTGGTGATTCTCTTATCGGGAATTCAACTCACTGGACAGTTGATCAGCCGCGTCAGCGGACTGGCGCTGGCCAACATCGCCGATCCGACCTTCGGCGGCAGTTCGGCCGTCTTTTCCCGTCTGCTCACGCTGCTGACCTTGGCCGTGTTCGTCACGACGGGGGGGCATCGCATGGTGATGGCCGCGCTGCTCGACACGTTCGCCGCGTTGCCCTTGGGCACGCTGGGCATTCCGCGGGGGATCGGCGAGACGATGGTCACGCTGCTGGCGCAAAGCTTTTCGCTGGGACTACGCGCCTCCGCGCCGGCGGTGACCGCCGTGTTGCTTTCGACCGTCGTGCTGGGGCTGATCGGCCGCACGCTGCCGCAGTTGAATATTCTGGCCGTCGGCTTCGGGCTCAACTCGATGGTCTCACTCGGCACGCTGGCCGTTTCGCTCGGCGCGATTGCCTGGGCCTTTCAAGATCAACTGCAACCTGCGTTGGATGTGGTGCTGAAGACGCTTGGCGGCGTTCATGTTCCATGACGCGCCCGGCGACGGTTCGCGGCGTTTGACAAACCGTTTTCCATCCGCCCCCCACCATGCTTTGCCCGGTTTGAAGATCGGTCACTGCACGACGACACCACGAATGTCGAGCGCTGAGCGAACCTTGACGCATGCCTGATCAGAACGGCGAAAAAACCCAGGACGCAACCCCGCATCGCAGGCAGAAAGCCCGCGAAGAAGGGCAGGTCGCCAAGAGCCAGGATCTCGCCTCGGCGGTGCTCTTGGTCGGGGGCATGCTGGCGCTGTTGTACTTGGGTGGCCGGGTGGTCGACTTCTTCATCCGACACATGCAGCGGCAACTCGGGGGCGAGGCGTGGCTTGGCGCGGACTCGGCTTTCGCCGTGGCCTACTTCCACGCCACGGCGTGGGAATTGGCCAAGGTGCTGTTGCCGATCTTGGGGGTCGTTTTCGGGCTGGCCTTGGGGGTGAACCTGGCTCAGATCGGTTTTCTGTTTCTTCCGCAGCGCGTCGCGCCGGACATCACGCGGATCGATCCGCTCAAGGGTCTGAAGCGGATTTTCTCGGCCTCCGGCGCGGTTCGGCTGGGGCTGGGAATCATCAAGATCATGATCATCGCCATCGTGGCGGCCTGGAGTTTGTACGACAAGCGGGCGGCCGTGCTTGCGATGGTCGAACTGAGCATTCCGCAAATCGCCGCGAATCTAATGAACCTGCTGCTCTGGACGGCCGTGAACATCGGCATAGTGCTGGTGATCTTGGCGCTGATCGACTATGCCTTTCAGCGTTGGAAGCACGAGCAGGACATCAAGATGACCAACGAAGAAGTGCGCGACGAGATGCGCAACCTTCAGGGCGACCCACAGATTATCGCCCGCCGCCGTGCCGTGCAGCGGCAACTCGTGCTGAATCGCCTTTCATCGGCCGTGCCCAAGGCCGACGTCGTGGTGACGAACCCCACGGAGTTGGCGGTCGCCATCCAATATGACATGGAAAAAATGGCCGCGCCGATCGTGGTGGCCAAAGGCGCCGGCATCGTGGCCCGCCGCATTCGCGAACTGGCCCTCAAAAGTGGGATCCCCATCGTCGAACGCAAACCACTCGCCCGAACGCTCTATAAAGAGGTCGAGCTGAATCATCCCATTCCCAACGAATTGTATGCCGCGGTGGCTGAGTTGCTGGCCTATGTCTACCAACTCCAAGGCAAGCCGATGCCCAAGCCGCCGGGAGCCTCGGCGGCATAAGGCCGCCACGGCGGCGACGTACTTGTTCGGCCGCGGCGAAAACATGCCGCAAAGGAAGGCCCCGCTTCGCGTGATCCGGGCGTCGGTTACTGGTAGCCCCGCATGTCTTCCATGCGAAGCAAGATAATCGAATGAACGCCGATCCCGTACATTCGTGGAGCCGAGGTTCTCTGGCCTGGTGAAAGACCACGGCCCACGAACGACAGCGTATGTTTCCCCGGCTCCAATTCGTGCAGGTCCAGGCCGAACCACGTCCAGTCGAAACCGCGTTCGTTAAGATCCAGTTCGGCACCGAACGCCTGGCCATCGAGCTGCGGTTGATAGCGGCCGCCGAAGAGCGACTTGACCAGCATGGCGGAAATCTGATAGCGCCCTTTTTGCGCGACGTCGAAATCGAATTCGATTTTCGCATCCGCCTTTCGCGGCATGTAAACGAGCCCTGTTTTTTGCTTGGAGATCAAGCCCCGCGGCTCCGCGCGATACTCGAGGTCCTTGGCCATCAGAACTCGATACGGCGCTAATCGTTTCTCCGCCGGCGGCAAGGTCTCTTTCCAAGTGGTCGGCGGCGTCTGGTACCAAAAGGCGACCGAACTGACCCAATCAGGCCGTTGCCCCGACGTCGACGTGGCGATCAGCCCGTTGTACGTACTGCCGCGATGTTCGATCGAGACCTTAAGCGACTTCGTAAAGCGGATCGGATCGTTGAGGTGCCAGCGGTACGCGCTCACGCGGTCTCCCGGAAATACGCCTTCATAGAGCGTGACGCCATGAAACGGCGCGGCGAACGGACGGAACCCCCACGCATCGCCAAAGTAATCCTCCGTGCCCGTCCCACGAATCGAGGGGGTCGTCTCGCCATCGATAAAGAAACGGTCGTCTCCTTCGCCGAACCAGCCGGTTTTGACCTGCTGTACCGAGTAAACCGTGCCGACATAGTGTCCGCGACCAGTGGTTTCCAACAGCACATGATCCCCCTTTTCGGCCGGCATTCCCTGTCGATAGCGGGCATGGAAATAGAGCGCGTCTTCGGGCAAGTCGGGCAATTGTTCCCAGTCGAGATAGTAATAAAACGAAACCGGGCCGTAGTCGGTTCGCTCGTTGGTTAGCGTGACCTTGGCCGATTTGCGAAACGGCATCCGCCAATAGCAGCTTCGCGCACGTCCATAGGACGAAACGCTTACCGGCAAGGAAGAAAACGTGGCCGTGGCGCCATGTCCGACCCCGAAGAAATCACCCAGCGGCACCTCCACGCCCGGCCGTTCGGCGCCGTCCCAATAGATACGCAGCACGAGCGAGCGGCCGGAGAACGGATCAGCCGAAGCGACCGTGTTCCAGAAGTGCGTGATCGCGCCCGGACCGCTCAGTTCGGCAAGCACCAGGGTTTCCCCCGGACCGATCGTTCGCGCATCGCCATTGGCATCCAAGTCGGCGGCGCTGCTCGAAACGCGGTGCGTGGTGGCCGTTCCTGGGAAAGTGAGCGCCGTGAAGATCGAGCCGCGTGGTTCCGCCGCGTCGCCGCGGGCGTTGGGCTTCTGCGCCAGCGCCTCACCGCAGCAAGGTAGCAACAAAACGGTCGCGGTCCAGGCGAAACAGCGCGAGCGGCCCACGGCAAGACCCAGCAGTCGTGTGATCATGATCATCCAAAAGGTTTGAAAGAAAACGAAGTATTCAAGCACGAGGGCACGGTGCTGTGTCGGTTCCCAAAACGCCAGCCGAAAAACGAATGACCGGAGTCGCTGGCCAGGTCATGTCACCCAACCGAACCGCCGCACCGGACTTCCAGGTAGGGGTGGGGCATCACTCTGAGCGCACCAAGATGCGTCCCCGCGCGCCGAAAGTCAAATTGTCACGGCACGCGTTGCTTTGGCCTGTCTGAATCTCGGCGACGAGGATTGAACCGCGATGTGTCGTCGGGGATGAATCGCCCCCGCTTAGCGACTCACGGCTTCAGTCTGCCGCGGGCTTCGCCGGTAGCCTTGCCCGTCAATGATCGGCGCCCAGCGGAGGGTAATTTCGACTTCCTGCTCCGGCGTCAGACGATACTTGTTCGTCTTGTAGTCCCTGACGCCCGAGAGATATCGTTCGATGGCGGGCCGGGCATCTTCGAAATCGCCGAGCCCTAGGTGTCCGTAGATGGCTTTTATCTGGCTTTCCGGATCGTGGACCAGGTCTTCGTACTTCAGCGAATAGACGCGATTCGAATCGATCGAAGAGCGTGTTCGCTCCCACTGCTCGTGCATGCGAAGGTACGTCTCAAACACCAGATCTTCGAGCCCTGCGAAGGTGGGCGTCTGCAAGCCTTCGGTCAAGTACAGCGATTTCCACAAGTGAACGGTCGACGGGAAAACCACATAAGGATCGCGCGTCAGATGCACGAAGCGGGCTTCGGGAAACAGTTCGAGCAACACCTTCACCCGGCACGTATGCGGCGGCGACTTGAGTACCAACCGGCCCGGTCGGTGGCAGTTGATCGCCTTGACAAACGACAGCAACCCGGCTTTCCAGCGCCGACGACCTTCGGGCGAGACGTTCTCTAAATCGTAATAGTCCTGATCCTGCGGCGGTTCGTTGGGAAAGGCGATTGTCCGGTACGGCGAGGGCAGACCAAGATTGCACAAGCCGAACTCATCCTCTTGCGGCCGTTCGAGCCCCAGCGGCATGTTGTCCATCGGACGATGCGACGGGACCAAGAGCCGAAACATGCTACCGAAAAGCCATTGACTGACCAAAAAGTGGCTCGGCGCCAAGCACGCATACGTGTTGGCATACGTATGCCGCCGGTCCTGAATCAACAGCTCGTGCAGCAGCGTCGTGCCGGTTCGCCAATGGCCGACAATAAAGATCGGGTCCGAAACCGCCATACGCGCGATTCGCCGTCCATAGACCGCCTGTTGCACAAGCCCCAGACTGGAATTGATCACTCCCGCACCAAGGTCCGTGGCGGCAATATGCCATTGTCGCCAACCGACACGGAAATGATTGCGTGCCAGCAGCCCCATGATCGCCGGAAAGTTGCTCCCCAGCCAAACCCGCGGAGCCCACCAAGAGGGCCGAGACGGGATCGTGGGCTTTGAGGTTGGTTCTGCGACACTCGATGACATGCCCGCTCCTAAGACCGTTTTCCCGCCCCCAAGACAGTTTCTTTGCGCGCATGCGTCAAGGCAATCCGCAGCGCCGGCGAAGCGAAACCACGGGCCAGGCTACGCGGCGACGCGCACGGCCTGACGGTGGGTTTCCAGGATAGAGGCCATCCTACTCGCTTTTCGCCGTGCCGGGCAATCGCATCCTGGAAAGGCTCTTCGGGGCGGCAACGCGATCTTCGTGCGTTTCAGAACCTGCGTGAAGATTCCCGTCGAGACCGGCGCGCCACGGCGTTTAACGCCGCATGCATTGCTTCGACCAACTGTGAGGGCGTTTGCTTGCCAACCAATCGGTTCAGCGGCACGCCGCGCGGGGAAACGAATTGCAGCGTGGGATAACCTCGCACACCGTACCGACGGCAAACGTCCGCGTGGCGATCCGCATCGACAAGAACGCACGTAAAACGCCCTGAAAGGGCCGCGACGCGATCGTCGAGAAACGTCGTGCCAACCATCTCGCGACAATAGGGAGACCACTCGGCCGTGAAAAACAACAACCATGGCTTGCCGCCACGGCCAGCGGGCGCCGCGTGCAGTTGGTCACCGTCGAGAAAAACGAGCCGCCCGAGTCGACGCGGAACCGTGCCGGAACGAGAAGACGGTACGCCGCGTACGTGCGACGCGGGCTTGACGGCTGACCGCCGCGTGCCGTGGTCCGGTCCTTGACCACAACCCACCAAGGCCGTAAGCGCCAAGGCGACCACCGCCGGCCGGCTCCTTGCCCACACGATTACCTCCCCCTCGAATTTCAGCATGGCGCGACGACCACCACGTGCGATTGCGTGCTTGGGTCGCATCACCTACATAGATGCTTATCGCCTTCGCGGCGAGGGGAACTTGAAAGTCAACCGCCGATTCGCGCCCGCCACGTCCGGCTCAGAAAATTTGAAGCCGGCTTTTTACTTCGGCGGCGTCGCTTCTAAGCTGCGTCGGGCCCGGGCAAGATTGGCTTTGGCCTCGGCATGTTGCGGGTCGCAATCGAGCGCTTTCTCGAAATGGCCAACGGCTTCGTTCCAGCGATTTAGCCTTGCCAACAAGACGCCGACGTGGTTGTGCAGTTCGGCGTTATCCGGATTAAGCGCCAGCGCGGCACAAAGCTGATCGAGAGCCTGCCGCGGCCGGCCCGCCGCTTCGAGACGCGCGGCAAGCAAGAGCCGCGCATTGAGCAACCGCGGATCGAAGGCAACCGCGCGGCGAAGATGGGCTTCGCCCTCTTGCAAACGCCCCGATTCGATTAACACGGCGCCAAGGTTGCACTGAAAGTTGGCCGCCCGGGGATCGGCCGCCGCGGCGCGCTCGAGCAACCGCCGAGCCTCATCGAGCCGGCCTTGCGTCCGACGCACCATGGCAAGATTGTTGAGCGCTTCGGCGTATCGAGGGTCGAGCTGAATTGACTGCTCGAACGAAGCGACGCTTTCCGACACATGGCCGAGCTGAACCTGAAAAGCCCCCAACGCATTCCAAGCCGCGGCTGATTCCGGCGCGCAACGTACCACCTTGCGGGCAAGCGCGAGGGCCTGCCGGGAATCGCCCGATTTCCACATCGCGCGGCTAAGCGATCCGAGCACCCGCGGATCCTGTGGCGCCAGCTCACGAAGCTCGGCGTAGACCTCGAGTGCCGCCGGCATTTCACCATGGCGCACCAGGGCCTCGGCCAGCTGCAAGCGGGCGTCGACCGATTTTTTTTGCGTCTCGACAAGTTGCCGGTAATTCTCGATCGCGCGCCGGGGCTGCCCTGCCCCCTCGAAGGCTTGGGCCAACGCAAGCCTCGCGGGCACGTACCGCGGCATGATCTTCAAGGCCCGCTCTAGCGGCTGTTCCGCTTCCGCGAAACGTCGCTGACGATTAAGCGCTTGACCAAGATAATAGTAAGGCAGCGCGTCGTGCGGCAGGGCCGCCACGGCCAGGCGGAACTGCTCGATCGCCGCCCGCGGTTGGCCACGCCGCTCGAGCGCGCCTGCCCAGGCGACCCGCATCACCATGCTCGCGGGATTGACCCGAAGCGTGTGTTGGGCCAGCGTAATGCTGTCGCGCCAAACGCGACTTTGCGCCATGCTGAGCAAGGCCAGACCGCCCAGCAGCGCGATCCCGCCCGCCACTTTCCCAGTTGTCCGATGGCGGGCCATCCACAGACCGGCCAGCAGTGCGGGGCCGAGCATGGCCGCGTACTGATAGCGATCCGCGACGGTCGAAATGTTCTGATGCCCAAACGGTATGAGCCCCAGCACCGGCAGCAACGCGGCAACGAAAACCCCGGCGGCCGTCCAGACTTCGCGCGGCACGCGGAACCAGCGCGCGGCAGCAACCAGTCCCACCGGCAAGATCCACGTCACGAAGCCCCAACCGCTTGCCAGAACCTCGGCCGGTGTGCGACCGTAATCGGGTGCCAGCCGAATCGGCATCGCCAGCTTCGCCAGATAAAAGGATAGCGCGTCGGCCGCCACCAGCGGTCGCAGCCAAAACGCCACCGAGGTGGTGACCAGCTCGTCGGGTTGCTGCCACTTCGTTAGCACCGTGATCAGTACGGAGACAACGCACCAAGGCAGTGCCGCGCGGGCCACGCTTTGCCAACGTCGACCCAACCAGCCGAAATCGAGCAACGCCACAATCAGCGGTACTGCCACGGCAAGCGGTTTGGCCAACACCGCCAACAGAAACGCCACCGAAGCCACGGCATAATGAAACCGCTTGCGGCGAGTTTCACGCGCCAAGCAGGCCGGTGCCTTCGCGGTGCAATCGGCCGGTCGCGCGTAGGCGAGGTATTGCCAAATCGCCAACAGCGAAAACATCGTGCCTAGAAGCCCAGGAGTTCCCGAAACCCACGCCACGCTTTCCGCTTGCACGGGATGCCAGGCAAAGAGCAAAGCCCCGAACCACGCCGCCGACCTCTCTCGCAGCAAGTTCAGTACGATCATGAAAACAAGCCACGCACACAGCGAGTGTAACCCAAGGTTGCCGGCGTGAAACCATCGCGGATTCATCGTCACCGGCGCTTCGCCACGGTGGCGAGAGAACCATGTTTCGGCGGCATAAAACGTATAGGCCACCGGAATATAAACGTTGCGATACGGGCGACGCCAAATCTTCGCCAACCAGCCGCTAGAGTGCGGATCCAGCAGCGGGTTCGAGACCACGTGAACGTAGTCGTCGTAGTCAATAAAACCGTAGTTCAACGCAGGCAAGTAAACGCTCGAGGCGGCAGCCATCAACAACATGGCCGACAGCACGCGACGCGTGTTGAGTCGCCGATGGCCAGCTCGGTTTATGCTATTTTGCGTCGATAACATTCGCTTGCGAAATGAAAGATCGATGGAAAAACGCGATTTCTCACGCGACGATATGGCAGCCATCCCCAGACTCGCCGTGACATGGCACGGAACAGCAAAGAATCGGAAAACATCCCACCTTAGTACCACAGTGCCAAGTTGAACCGCCGAGACGCGGAGTCCAAGCAGAAGCAAGGCAAACGGTTGTGTCATGCCTGGACTAAACTCAGCGGCAAGAGGATCGACTAATTCTTCTTATCGAACCGAAACGGAAAAACGCGTGTTTTTTTACTGGTTCCCCGGCGTCTCGGCGTCTCCGCGGTGATTTGATTCCTACTGGCATATCGCTGTAAGGTTAGCGCTTGCACGCCATCGCCACAAAGACCCGCCCGACCGCTTGCCATTCGCACGGTTTGCCCAAAGCATGCGGAACCGCCAAGCTTCGTCATCATCAGCTCATGTCTTGCCTCCCCCCGCGGCCGCCTCGGCTAAACCGAGTTCATGCCGACCGTGCAACGAAACGCCCCTTCCTCGAGTGAATTCACCCTTGGAATGAAACTGCAACTAACACTCACTACTATACTTACGACACGCCAGACTTCGCAAAACCGGGCTCCCATGCCGCAGGCGACGATCGCCAAGACAGGTGCGATTGAAACTTTTTTGCGGATTTTAATTATTTTGATTGACTTCTTGTCGTTACCCGCTATTTTGGTTGACTATCAGACGGTGAAGAAGTAACGCGACGTGATTTTTCCATTTTTCGACTTGAGCCATTCCGCACCAAGTTATTCCGCGCAAAGTCGGGCCAGTTCCGGCGAACAGAAAACTGATTTAAGGAGCCGCTAATGAGTCGCAAACCTGTTTGTTCCGTTCGTCTGTTTGGGGGCCTCGTTGCTTTGGCCGCCTTGGCCACGGCGACCACCGCCTTGGCCGATGTGGTTAACAGCGTTAATGTCGACAGCTACACGGTCACGCCAACCATCAACGAAGGCCAATCGATCGGCATCAGCCTCCAGTACAGCATCTCGCCGACCAACGAATCTGGCTTTGCCGGCACGACGACGCATCGTCTGACCAGCAACAGCGTCACGCACAACATCTCAGGACCTGCGAGCACTTCGGCCGTGACGTCCGACCCGGACTTGGCCACCACGCATTCCGCCAGCACCAGCGCTCAGATCGTTCAGGACGGTGCCTACACGGTCTCGTTCAGTGACGCCGCGCCGACGAATGTGGTGGAAAACAGCTCGTTCGGCCTTGGGTCGAATAACCAGAACTCTTCGCGTACCATTAGCGGTACGCGATCCGTGACCGTGCTGAACGTCGCGCCAACAATTACCAGCGCCACGCTCAACGGCACGAACGCCAACATCACCGTGCCTGAGGGAACCGCGGTCAGTGGCCAACTGTCTTCGACCGATCCCGGCCAAGACTCGCAAACATTCAGCATCAACGGTAGCGGCGCCGGAGTGGGTGGCAACACACCCGGTTCGACCCGTACTTCGAGTTCGGTCGGCTTGGGTACGTTCAACCAGAATGGTTCGTTCAACGTCAACTTCCGCGTTGACGACGACGACACCAATACGCAATTGAATCGTACGGTCACGGTGACCAACGTCGGTCCGACGATTGTTTCGGCCGAACTGAACGGCACGAACGGCAACATCACCGTTCCCGAAGGTTCGACCGTGACGTTCAAGACGTCGTCTACCGACCCCGGTGCCGACGCGCATACGTTCACCACGAGCGGCACCCCGGGTGGTCCGTTTGTTTCGAGCGATGCGGCCACGTCCGGCACGCGTATGTCGGCCCTCTCCAGCGAACTGTTCGCTGACGATGGCGTCTTCCCGGTGAACTTCGCGGCCCAAGATGATGTCGACACGACCAACGTGGGCCGCACGCTGACGGTGACCAACGTCGCACCGTCGATCACGTCGTTCACCGCGTCGGGGATCTTCAATCATTCCGACCCGATTCCGTTCGCCGCCACGGCGACCGATCCGGGCGTGAATGATATCCTGATCTTCGATTTCGATTTCGACAACGATGGATTCTTTGACGACCTGACTCTCGTTGGAGGATCCGGTGGTAGCGCGTCGGTTTCTGGTTCGATTCCGGCGTTCTTCTTCCCGTTCCCGCCATCCTCCAGCCAAACGGTTACTGTACGAGTTTCTGACGGTGACGGTGGTTCGACGACGTCAACGATCAACTTGACGATCGTACCGGAACCGGCAAGCTTCGTGATGGCGGGCTTCGCCGCACTGGCTGGACTGATGGTTCTCAGACGTCGACGAAGAAAGGCCTAAGCCGCTTCCATGCCGCGGCTCGCAAAAGCGGGTCGCAACGAGTAGCGAGAACTTCCGAGGTCTTCGGTGCTACGGCGCCGAAGGCCTCGGTTTTTTATGCGCACCTCTATCGTGCCACCACGGCAAGTGTGGCCGGATCACCTTGGCACAGCGTAGGCCGCGCGCGACGGGCGGATATGATACATCCTTCGTACCATGCGTTTGTGGCGCGACCCGTT